>Ga0102924_1004299_pt1 | contig 14411 bp, 9 predicted proteins | sample PaiPotPPM11metaG_FD_80116 | JGI IMG/M metagenome (GOLD analysis project Ga0102924, IMG submission 80116) | Iron sulfur acid spring bacterial and archeal communities from Banff, Canada, to study Microbial Dark Matter (Phase II) - Paint Pots PPM... ... | reverse complement strand
GGCCTCGTCCTCCGGAGCTTGTGGAGCTTTGTCGTCCAGCAGATACGTTGATGGCTTTCTTCCGCGGAGTGACCCAGATAATCTTCGACGCAATTGGCTCGCGGGAGGACGGAATGAAAGACGAGGAGAAGGTCATTCTCACGGCCCAGCTCGCCGTTCTGGAAAGCTTCATCATGATGACCCTCGGTCTATATTTGGCGGCGTCGAGGAACGATCCTGCCTACGAGAAAGCCACAGCATTGCTCAACGAGTTGCGAAGGGTCTCGACGGAACGCGTTGCGCATCTCGGGTCAAGCGCTCAGCACGAAGCACTCCGCTATGCGGATTTCCTTGCCCGACAGGTTTCGCATAATCTCCGATCTTTGCGCGGTGAAGGCGGGACGGCGCATTGAACTGCGCTGGGTAGGTCGTTCCGCACCCTCGATCGTGAAGGCTCCGGAGCCAGCGAGAATGACGCTCGCTCATCCCCTGAGCCGCCAGGCCTCGATGCAGCTCATTCTGCCGCTTGACAACAGCCTAGCCTTGGCTAGATTGCTTTAATGGTTAGTAACCTTAATCGCCAGGGAGTAGCATATGCCGACATTGCCCGTTCCGACGCAAACAGACGCGACGTCGCAGAGCACCACGACAGGCGCCGTCGATTACCTCGAATACGTCGGCAACCAGCTGGTTGCCAGCGATCAGGTGGACTATGGACTTGGAACGAATTGGAAGGTCGTGGCCAGCGGCAATTTCGATGCCTCCGGCAACCAGGATCTCGTTGCTCAGAGCCAGAGCACGGGCCAGCTCGATTTCCTCTACCTGGACACGACCGCTCATCTGGTCAGCAGCGTCCTGACTGCCGGCAGCTTTCCCACGGTCGACGGTGCCGGATTCTTCGGCTTCGCCTCGATCGGGAGCCAGCAAGGGCCGACGCTGATTTCCCAGCTGTCGAACGGCGAGCTCGATTTTCTTGCGTTCGGCACCAACACGGCCGGCACCCCGGGATCCTTCCTTCAAAGCGACCTGGTGCCTAGCACCGTCGGCCTGCCGAAGCTGGTGGGAGGAGGAAACCAAACCACCGACGGCCCGGAATTCAACGGCATAGGTCCCGCCTTCGACCCGGGCAGCGTCATTACCCAGTTGTCGAACGGCGAGCTCGATGCCATCGGGTTCACTGGCGACATTACCACCGGACTGGCGGTAGACCAGACGTTTATAATGCCGCAGACCACCGGCCTCTCCCCCGTGCAGGCGGTCAATCCAGATTCTCCTTCCGCTTTCTCGGGGACTCAGACGACGAGTTCCGACGTGGTCGACTCAAGCGGCACGTTGTATGGCGTGCAACTGCTGACGCAACCCTCCGCGGGGACGGGCGATGCCGTGTACCTCGACGCGGGATTCGATACCACCACGCCGCCGGGAGCGACGGAAGGCGATTTATACGCCTCGCAGACGCTGCCGCTGACGGCCGGCTATCAATACGTCAACGGCTCCATGGTCGCGTTGAGTCTGTTCCCCGTAACCTGATCTTAGGTGCAGGGGAAGCTGGCTGGTTGGTTCCCCGGCGGTTTAGGCCTGCAGCAGGTTGAACCAGGAGCGGCGCCCGAGAGCAGGGCGCCGCTCTTTTTTATACGCCCTATTCAGCCCTCGAGTCTGACGGGGATCGGCCCTTCGGCGCCATGGCCCAAATCGAGCCAAACCCGGGCTTGTCGTCGCGGGGCCATACCCGTGCGTGGGGCCATTTCGCCGGTCTCTGGGCCATGCAGGGCCGCTTTGGAATGGTCCGCGCCAGCTTACCCGTTACCGAGCGGGGTCACCTTTCATGAGCGGTCTGAGAGACGAATTCCCGCAGGGGCGAAAGTACGTAGTCGATGGCGCGGCGCCGCCCCGTCTTGATCTCGACGCTGACGCTCATGCCAGGCATTAGCGAAACCTCCTTGTCACCCACCATGATGGTGTGGCGGACAAGGGTCAAGGTTGCCGGAAAGACGAGGTTGGGTGCCTGAGACGGCTTTCCGGCCGAGCCCTCCGGGTTGGCGGCACTCGCGGCATCGCTGAGATTGGTCGCGTAGCGCTCGTCGACCGCGTCGCGCGAGACCTTGGCGACCGTCGCGTCGATGGTTCCGTAGCGGGTAAAGGGGAAGGCGTCGATCTTGACGACCGCGGGCTGGCCGGCCTCGACGAACCCGATATCCTTGTTCTCGATCATCGCCTCGATCTCCATCGGTCCCTCGAACGGCACGATGGTCAGAATGGGTTGCCCGCTGGCAACCACTTGCCCGATCGTGGTGGCAGTCAGCTGCTGCACGGTGCCCGCGATCGGCGCGGTGAGCCGCGTGAGGTCGCGCTTGAGCTGCGCCTTCACCAGATCCTGCTCTATCTTGTCGTGATCGCGCTCGGCATCCGCGAGCTTCTGAGCCTGGGTCGCGATAAACTGAGTGCTCGCCTCTTGGATCTTGCTCTGCAGCGAGACCATCGAGGCATCGGTCTCCAACAACTGGCCACGCTCGCCGGCATCGGACACCAGGTAGCCCTGATATTGCTCTGCGGCTTCGATCGTGAGAGCCCTCGAGCCTGCGCCCTTCGCATCGAGCAATTCCCGCATCCCGACGCGCTCCTTCCCAAGGGCGATGAGGTTTTTTCTAGCCGCGATGCTCGCCAGCAGGCGCTGCTTTGTCGCCTGTTTCTCGGCGAGCTGGGCCTTGAGACCTGCTATGCTCGAACGAAGCTGCCCGATATCGGCCGCCAGCACGCCCTCCTCGCGCTGTCTGACGATCTCATCGACGCCCGGCGGGAACTCGATAGGCAGCGGCTGAAGTTCGGCGGTGCGGGCCGAGGCGATCGCCGCCCTGCGCCGGGAGGCCTCGGCGGCGTCCGCCGCCAGGACGCCCAGTTGCGTGTCCCGGTCTGCGCGGGCCTCGGTCGGATCGAGCTCAACCAGAACATCGCCCGCCTTTACGCGGCTGCCATTCTCGACATGAATGGCGACGATCTTGCCGGCATAGAGAGGCTGCACGACCTTGGATCGCCCGCTCAACTGGATTTTCCCCGCAGCGACTGCATAGATATCGAGCCAGCCGAAATACGACCAGCCAAGCACGCAGACGACGGCGACGCATATATACAAGAGCAGCGACGTTCCGACCGGCGAGGCCGGGGTCTGCAGAATCTCGAGCGCCGCGGGCAAGAACTCCTGATCCCTGGAATCGAGCCGCCCGAGGGTTTGAACCGTGGCCGGCAGTTTCGCTCTTCCCGCTCTAGCCATCGCCGACTGATCTCCTTCCGCCGAAAAGGCTCGCTTGTTGCCCGGGCCAGCCGGGTGACTCGACCGACCTGATCGAGCCGGAGCGCAGATTTCACTTCCCTCGGCAAGTCGATTTTTTCGTGGCGAATTGGTGGCCAGACCCCGAGAGGCGAGCCTTCACAACTTTGCCATCATTCCCTTACGGACGACAGCATGCGGAGCTCTCACTTTTCGCTGTCTTCGGCCTGCATGCGCCAAAGCTTCGCGTAGACGCCATCCGCGCGAGCGAGGAGCTCGGCATGGGTACCATCCTCGGTAATGGCTCCATTGTCGAGCACGATGATGCGGTCGCATTTGCGCACCGCCGACAGGCGATGCGCAATGATGAACACGGTTCGGCCGTGGGCCATCAGCCGCATATTGGCCTGAACGATGCGCTCGCTCTCGTAGTCGAGCGCGCCAGTGGCCTCGTCGAAGATCAAAATCCTTGGCTGCGTCGTAAGCGCCCTCGCGATGGCGATGCGCTGGCGCTGCCCACCCGAAAGATTGGCGCCGCGTTCCTCGATCCGCGTGTCGTAGCCGAGCGGCAGCCTCGAGATGAACTCATCGGCCCCGGCAAGCCTGGCGACCTGGATGACATGAGCGCGCGGCATGCCGGGATTAGCGAGCGCGATGTTGTCGTGGATAGAGCGGTTGAACAGAATGTTCTCCTGCAGCACGACCCCGATCTGTCGCCTGAGCCAAGTGGTATCGACCTGGCCGATGTCGATGCCGTCGATCAAAATCTGGCCCCGCTCGACCCGGTAGAGGCGTTGGATCAGTTTGGTCAGCGTGGATTTTCCCGACCCCGAGCGCCCGACGATTCCAATGACTTGTCCGGCCGGGACATCCAGATTGATGTCCTTGAGGACATCCGCCCTTTCCGTCCCATAGCGGAACGACAAGTTGACGATGCTGATCCAGCCTTTGGCGGCGGGCAGGTTGGCGTTTGCGAGGCGCAGGCTTTCCGGGGCGCTGTTGAGAATGTCTCCGAGCCGCTGCACTGAAATCTGGACCTGCTGGAAATCCTGCCAGAGCTGCGACACCCGCAGAATCGGCGCGACGGCCTGGCTCATGATCATGTTGAACGCAACGAGCGCGCCGACCGTCAGATCGCCGTCGATGACCGCATGTGCGCCTACGAACAGGACGAGCGCTGTCGTCGCCTTGCTCACATATTGAATGGAATTCTGGCCGATGCTGCTCAACACCACCGCCTGGAACGAGGTCTTCACGTAGGCGGCGAGCCTTTCTTCCCATTCATTGCGCAGGATGGGCTCCACGGCGGCGGCCTTCAGCGTCTGGATTCCAACGATGGATTCCACCAGGAACTGCTGGCTCGCGGCGCCCGTGTTGAAGCGCTGCGCGACCTTGGCGCGCAACGGTGGGCGAATGAACATGCCAATGATCAGGTAAAGCGGAAAAGACAGGCAAACGATCAACGTCATGAGCGGTGAATAGGCCAGCAAGACGCCGATGAACACGACGATGAACAAAACGTCTATTGCCGACAGCAGGCCCTGTCCCGTCAAGAAGGTGCGTATGTTCTCGATCTCCCGCACCCTGGCCACGGTCTGTCCGGTGGGCCGTGTCTCGAAATAGGCGAGCGGCAGCCGCAGCAGATGGTCGAACAGCCGGGTGCCAAGCTCGACGTCGATGCGGCTGGTGGTGTGGCTGAGCACGTAGGAGCGCAGGAATTGCAGCGTCACGTCGAAGAGGCCGATCGCCGCGAGCCCGATCATGATCACGACCAAGGTCGCCGTCCCCTTATGAACCAGCACCTTGTCGATGATGATTTGGAAGAAGAGCGGCGTCACCAGCGCAAAGATCTGGATGAACAAGGAGGCGATCAGTACATGGGCGAGCGGTTTGCGGTAGCGCCAGAGCGACGGCAGGAACCAGCGGAAGCCGAAGGTCGTCGGATCGATTCCCGCCCCGCCGAATCGACGCGTTACGAGAATGACCTCGCCGCCCCAGGCCAAGGCCACCGCCTCGGCCGATTCCTGCTGTACGATGCGCGTCACGGGATCGGCTATGCGGAACTGTCCGTCGGGCGCACGCGCCCCGACGACACAATGGCTGCCGTCCTTCCTCCGGATGATGGCGGGGAGCGGCACGGCGCCGAGCCGTTTCAGCGGCTGATCGCTCAGCTGGCGCGCCCTCAGGCCGATCCGTTGCGCGGCCCGGACGATATCCCTTCCAGTCGCAGTCCGAATTCCGAGACCAAGGTCGTGAGCAAGCTGGAACGGATCCACGGCGATGCGGTAATGACCGGCGATAGTGGCCAGCGACATCAGGCCGGAATCAACCCATTCCTTCTCAGGTTTGGGCGGACGCTGGTCGATTCCGCCCGCGGCCGACTGGGCGACAGCGGGCGTCGGATTGCCAGCGCGCGTATCGCCCCTATGATCTTGCTCCAAGTGCTGTACCTCACGCAACCAAAACGCGAAACATCCTTTATCATATCCGCTAGAGCCGGACAGGGGGAATTTTCAATGGCCTGAGCGGGGACTCTTTGCACGATCGGATACGAAGGGAACGGCTGTCGGAGAGAACGGCTGGGGCACTCCTCCGCTCGCCGGGAGACCACCACATGGCCGGTTCCGACGCAGACTGATGCGATCATCCAAGGCGCCTTCGTCGGTTGCCGGCCGTTGGCGGCCGGTTGCCGCCCGGTTGCCGCCGGCATTTGACTTCTCCCGTTAACTCACCTTTAATGAACATCATCGTCGGTGCGGGCTGTCGCACCTCTAGGTTGTTCATCAAAGGGAGACTGCCATGTCGACACTGCCTGTTCCGACCGAGACCGACGCCACCATTCAAAGCGCCTCGACGGGGGCCGTGGACTACCTCCAGTTCACGGGCACCACGCTGACGGGCTCGGATATGCAGAACTATGGCCTTAGCAGCGCTTTTCACGTCGTCGCCTCCGGTGACTTCAATGGCGATGGAAATCCGGACCTGGTGGCGCAGAATGCGGCCGGCCAGGTCGACATCGTGAATTTGAATGTCAGCGCGCAACTGATCAGCACGACGCTTGTCGCCACGGCGCTCCCTCCGATCGTGGGATCGGGGGATTTCGACCCCACGCTCGACACGAGCGGTGACCCTCCGACTCTGGTATCGCAGCTTTCCAATGGCTCGCTCGACATGCTGCAGCTCAACACGACTGGCGTGTTCGTGGCCTCCGATCTGGTCCCGAACACTGCCGGCCTGCCGCAAGCGGTCGGGGTGGGAGAGAGCCTTAATTTCTTTCCCATGTTCGCAAACCCGGCCACCAACACCGATAGCGTTGCGACGCAGCTCGCGAATGGCGCCGTGGACCTGATCGGGTTCAATGGGACTTTCGGCATCCATACTCCCGCCGGCAGCTTGAGCTATGCGGCGAGCGATCTCACCGGCACCGCTGGTCTCGGGCCGGTCGGTGACGTGAATCCGGATTTCACTTTCGACAACATTGGTCACGAGAACGTCGGTACGACCAGCACGGCACCCGAGGGCAATCTGTTCATCACCACGGCGGCCAGCGGCCAGCTCGATGCCGCCTACACGGACTCAGGATACAATTCGACGACCCAGGGTGTGCAATACGCCTCCGAGCTGTTCAACTTTTCCCAGCCGGGCTGGAATGTGGTTTCTGGCGGCGCGGTTACGAGCGCCCTGTTCCCCGTCAGCTGAGGAACACATCGGTAGGACCAGAAGAAAGGCTGTCGCCTTGCCCCGCCTCCGAAAGGAGCGCGGGGCTTTTTCTTGAAATGAAGGACCTGAGCGCCCGTGAACCACGAACCACGCGCCCGGCATGATTTTGTTCGAGGGATCAGGATGCGCAGCGAAATGTCCATTTCGTTGGTTCGGTGCCCCCGCAGCTGACCGGCATGACGCGCATTTGGGCATTTGACTTGTTTTTATTAATTGCCTCTTAATTATGGATCGAACCGCCTGATGACGGGTGGTCGCGCCTTAGGGTTGCTTGTGGGAGAAGCTGCAATGACGACATTACCCGTTCCGACCGAGACCGACACGACCATTCAGAGCGCGTCGACGGGGGCCGTGGACTACCTCCAATTCACGGGCACCACGCTGACGGGCTCGGACATGCAGAACTATGGTCTTAGCGCCGACTTTCACGTCGTCGCCTCCGGCGACTTCAATGGCGATGGACTTCCGGACCTGGTGGCGCAGAATGCGGCTGGCCAGGTCGACATCGTGAACCTGGATACCAGCGCACATTTGATCAGCACGACGCTGGTCAACTCAGCGCTTCCGCCGATCGTGGGAGCGGGGTTTTTCAACCTCGCTAATGAGAGTTTCCCCTATACCCCGCCGCCGACACTGGTCTCCCAGCTTGCCGACGGTTCACTCGACATGCTGCAGCTCAACACGGCGGGCCATTTCGTGGCCTCCGATCTGGTCCCGGGCACTGCCGGCCTGCCGCACGCGGTCGGGGTGGGATCAGGCGATTTCGGCTCAGAGCCGCCTATGTTCACCAGCCCTTTCGAAGACACCAACAGCAACAGTGTTGCGACGCAGCTTGCGAATGGCGCCGTGGACCTGATCGGGTTTACCGGTACCTTCGGCCCCGGTGTTCCCGGCACCTTGGCATTTTCAGCAAGCGACCTCACCCAAACCGCTGGGCTCGGGCCGGTCGGTGACGTGAATTCGGATTTCAGTTACGCTCCCGTGGGTCTGAACTTCAACGTGCCCGATCCAAGCTCTTCGCTCCAGGGCAATCTGTTCATCACGACGGCGACCAACGGTCAGCTCGATGCCGCCTACACGGACTCCGGATACGGCGGTTCGACGACCCAGGGTGTGCAGTACGCTTCCGAGCTGTTCAACTTTTCCCAGCCGGGCTGGAACGTGGTTCATGGCAGCGAGGTGACCAATGAACTGTTCCCCGTCAGCTGAGGAACATCGGTAGGAGAAGAAAGGCTGTCGCCTTGCCCCGCCACCGAAAGGAGCGCGGGGCTTTCCTTGCTGCAACCGTAATGCGCCGTCCTTCCTTGGAGAATGAAGACCGGCAAACCGATGCGAGCGAAGCCTCCCGCACCTTTCGCGACCCGCAGCGACATCGATCGTTATTTCAGCGGCGAGAGGATCGAATGCCTGCTCTGCGGGCGGTTTTTTCGGCGCCTCGGTGGACACCTGCCCCCCGTGCATCGCGTGGGCGTGAATGAGTATCGGCGCAGGTTTGGGCTTCCCTGGTCACGTGGACTGATATCGGCGGCATCGCTGGCCAGCTCCGGGTGGACCGACAAACGTAAATCCAAGGCTGCGAGGTTGGCGCGAGGAAGCCGGTTTTTTGAACTGGCCCACCAATCTTCCCGGCGCGAGCTTGCGCCATTCCTCAAAGCGGAAGCCATTCAACATCTGGGCATTGACACGCGGACGTCGAGCGGGGCATTTGAGGAACAAGTGCGCTCTTTGTTTGATAGGGGGCTGAGCGATCGAAGGATCGCACGGGAGCTCGCCGTTGGGGCAAGTACGGTGAACCGGCGCACCAAGCATTGGCGAGCCAGCATGCGTGAGCAAAGGCAGCATCTCTAAGAGCTCGGCTTTCCCTTGGCGGCATGCCCGGCACCACGGCTAGTTCGAGCGGGCGGTGCCGTGGTGGCGCCCCCGCGGCGCGAGCGCTGTTGAGAGCTCATGGCGGGCACCGACATTGTGTTGCCGGGGAATGTGATAAGCAGATGCTCATGAGCCTTCGGCCGGCAAATCCCGGGATGAATCGGCACCCTTTGTTAAGGAATGGCTCTGATCGTGCGGTTCGCGCAATGGGAGGGCGCGAGCGATGTCGAACCTGACGATCAACGTCTCTTACGATGCAAGCGTGAACAGCGCGCCCTCCGGCTTCACGGCGGCGATCGCCAATGCGGTCGGCTATCTCGAAAGCCAATTCACCGATCCGATCAGCATCAATATCGATGTCGGCTATGGGGAGGTCGGCGGAACTCCCCTGGGCGCGGGCGCTCTCGGCGAGAGCGAGACATTTCTCTCGACCGGCTACGGCTATTCGCAGATCAGGAATGCGCTCGCGGCCGACGCCACATCGAGCGTCGACGCGAGTGCCGTCGCCTCGTTGACGAGCACCGACCCGACCGGCGGGGGTAGTTTCGTTGTAGCGACCGCGCAGGCGAAGGCGTTGGGCCTGGCCGGCCCCGGCGGCAGCCCGGACGGCTATGTCGGGTTCAGCAGCAGCGCTCCTTTCGACTATAGCACGGTCAGCCGGGCGGTAGCCGGCGAATATGACTTCGTCGGCACCGCCTTGCATGAGATCACGGAGGTGATGGGCCGGATCTCGGATCTCGGATCCGGGGACTATTCGGTGTTCGATCTGTTCCGCTATTCGGCGGCGGGCATGCACAGCCTCGTGGGTGGGCAGAGTGCCTATTTCTCGGTCGATGGCGGCGCCACCAATCTCGACAAATTCAACACCAATCCCAGTGGCGATTACGGCGATTGGGCGGCCACGGCCGGCAATGATGCCTTCCTGGCGTTCAGTAGCCCGGGTGTGGCGAACCTGTTCTCGTCCGCCGACCTCAAGGTGATGGACGTGCTCGGCTACGACACCGTCTCCGCCCCGGTCTCGCCGCCACCCCCGGTTCCGGGCGCCGCTGACCACATCGATGCCGTCGTTCAGAACAGCACGACCGGCCAGGTCGACTACCTCCAATTCCAGGGCGCGACGCTCACCCAGAGCGCCCTGTTCGACTACGGCATAGCGGGATTCAACATCGTCGCGCATGGCGATTTCAACGGCGATGGCCATCAGGACCTGGTGGCCCAGAACCCGGCCACTGGCGCGGTCGATTTCCTCTTCCTGGACGCGAACGCGCATCTGATCGGGACCGCGCTGAGCAATATCGCTGTCCCGGCCATTGTCGGGGGCGGTGATTTCGGCGGGACCATTGCGGGCCAGTCCGGTCCAACCCTCGTTTCGCAGCTTGCGAACGGGGAGCTCGACATGCTCGGATTCAGCAATACCGGCACGCTCGTCTCCACCGACGCGATCGCCAACACGACCGGATTCGGCCAAGCCGCCGGCGTGGGAGAAGGCGCCGCCAGCTCTCAATTGTTCTCTGGGAACGGCGCCGGAGCTACAGACAATGTCGTGCTTCAGCTTGCTGACGGATCGCTGGATGCGATCGGCTTCTCGGGTACTGCCAATAATCTGCAGGCGTCGGCAAGCTTCCTGCTTCCGGGAAGCGCTGGTAGCCCGAGCGTGGCTGCGATAAATCAAGAGGCCGGCGGAAACACCAACCAGAGTCTCTACGATTCAGCTGGCCAGGAACAGGTGCAGATGATTTCGCAGCTCCCGGACGGCCATCTCGATGCCTTGTATTTCGGCTCCGGCTACAACGATCCCTCCCAGTACGGCGTCATGTATGCCTCGGACCTGCTGAACGCGACCTTCCCGGGTTTCCACGTGGTCGATGCAGGCGCTGTCGCGCATGGCGACCTCTTCCCCATCGCTTGACCGGCTTCGGCCGATCTGTTCGCAGCAATCCTGCTTGATGAATGCGCCGCCTCGTCTTCGCGGGGAGACGCATGCCCCTCATTTGCGAGGAGGTGTAGCCGACGAAGCAATACAGCTTTCCTGGCATCGAATCGCTTCGCGCGCCATGACGGAGGGGGTGCGGCGAGTGCCGGCTCGGTTCACCGGGCGCCCGCCATCTACTTTTGTGGACCGTGGCCCGGCTCGCGCATGGCAGGCGCATGGCGTGACGAACTCGACATCAAGGCGGCAATACGTCAAGATGTCTGGAGATGCGCGTCCTTCATGGCCCGGTAAATATCGGAAACCAACCTTGGACCTTGTCGCGAGCCGAGCGGGGGCTCGGGATCAAGAGCGAAGTCGTGACCCTTACCCCCTCGGGATTGGGTTACCGTTCCGACCGTGTCCTCGAAGAGCCCTCTTCGAAATCGCTGGCCGCCCGGATCGGATATCGTTTCGTTCGAGCAGCCCTCGCCTTCGAATTCGACGTGCTGCATTTCTATTTCGGGCAGAGTTTCTTCTATAAATACGGTGATCCGGACTGGCGCTTCAATTTCGCCGATCTGAAATTGGCCTCGAGACTCGGCAAGCGCATCATCATGACCCTGCAGGGCTGCGATATCCGCATGGCGGGGCTCTCGAACAAGCGCAATACGGTCACGATGTGCCGGGAGGGAGGGTGTTCGCGTTTCGCCGGCTGCCTCGCCTGGCAGGACCGAGCCCGCGAGCGCCTCGCGCATGAAATTCTGCCGCTCTGCGACCGCGTGTTCTTCTTGAATCCGGATCTCGGCGCCTCGGCCGGGACCGGCGAGTTCCTGCCCTACGCCAATGTAAACCTGCGAGCCATCGCCCCACAAGCCACGCGGGCCGGCCGCGCTCGCCCGCTGATCCTTCATGCTCCGACGGACGCGTCGATCAAGGGCTCCTCGATCATCGAGAATTCATTGCGGCGCCTCGCCGGCCGCTACGAATTCGAATACCGAGCCGTTTCGGGCTTGCCCCATGCGGAGGCGATGCAGCTCTACGGCGAGGCCGATCTGGTCATCGACCAGGTCCTCTCCGGCTGGTACGGAGGCTTGGCGGTCGAGGCGATGGCCATGGGCAAGCCGGTCGTCGCCTATTTGCGGGAGGAGGATTTAGCCTCGATCCCGGCCGCCATGCGTGCCGATCTGCCCATTCTGCGCGCCGACCCTCGACGCATGGACGAGGATCTCGCCGCCATCTTGGACCGTCGCGACGAATGGGCGGAGCTCGGCAGGCGGTCGCGCGCCTTCGTCGAGCGCTGGCACGATCCCGAGCGTATCGCGGCCGCGTTGTCTCGAATCTATCGTGATACGGGCGCTCCGCTGATCTACTGACGAAACCGGGCCATGGGGTCCGGGCGGGTCGACTTATACCACGGCGCAAATATCATTGATCACTTCGTTACCATGGACCACATTCCACTCCGGCAATGGGCCGGACGTCCTCTCCATTTCCATTGCGATCATGCGGCTGGCGGCATCTCGCTGAAATGGAGATAGCGGATTCACGACCGGTTGATCAGCCCAAAATCCGGCGTCAATTGACTCAAACGAGTGCGCAGATTAGCAATATCGTGGGTGAGTGCTTATCGCTGGGGGTAAGAATGTCTGGATTGCCCGCTCTGCGGCAAGCGCGAACTGCGGCCCTGCTCGCGGTGGGACTGCTTTTCAACATCACATGCGCTCAAGCTCAGAGCGTCAATATCGGCAAAGCGCCGGTTGTGCGCAACGATGTGCGCGGCGCGCTTGCCTCCGGCACCGTGTCCCTCCATGCCGGCGACTCGGTGTTTCGCGATGAGGGCATGCGCACCGGAGACGACAGCGAAGCCAAGCTCGTCTTCCTCGACAACACCAACCTGGTGCTTAGCCCGAACGCGAGCGTCAGGCTCGATACCTTCGTTTATTCCGGGGACCGGGGTGCCCAGGCCATCGGCATGAATCTCACCAAGGGTGTGTTTCGCTTCGTGACCGGGAAGGCCGACAAGAGCGCCTACAGGATCAACACCCCGGTTGCGACCATCGGCGTGCGAGGCACGCAGCTCGATATCGTCGTCATCCGCGGACGCACCAGCGTCACCTTGCTCGAGGGCGAAGCTATCGTTTGCCCGCGGCGGAAGCCACAGGATCGCAGACGCGGCTGCGTGGTCCTGAATCATCCGTATGAGCAGGCGGTCGTGACGGCCGACGGCACCACCAGCAAGGGTATCGGCCAACCTCCTTTCCAGGCCTATTGCGGAGCGGCCGCGGGGCTCTGCGTGGCCTCCAGCTATGACAGCAACCTGCAATATGCCGGGACAGGGGCGTTGTGCGGACGATAGAGGATCATAGACGGTCGCTGCTGCGCACCGTATCCTTGCTGGGGCTGTTCGCCGCGCTCGCTCCAGGACGCGCCGGCGCCGCCGAAAGCCAGTCTCCGGCGTCCATCGCTCTTGCCGGCGCGACCATCAATGCCTCGATCTCGGTGCTGCAACCGCCGGTCTCCTATTCTGATTCCGCCGCCTTCGGCGTGAGCAGTGGCGGAGTGACGGTCTCGGGGGGAATTTCGCACTCCGACATCGGCTCCGATAGCACCGCGGCGCTCAATGTCGGCGGAGTCTGGTATCCCCTGGCAATTGCCGGTTCCGCCGTTGGCGATGCCAACTATTCTCTCGCGCTGGGCATCAGCGCCGCCGGGAGCGTGGTCGGGGGGAACGCCAGATTTTCCTCTCCAGCTCCGGACAGCGCCTTCCGTTTCCAGCTGAACACCCCCAACAATCCATCAGCGGGCGGCACGACGACGATCCTCGCGAGTCCGGCAAATGTCAGCTTCGCCGGGGGGCGGACCTATCTCTCGACTTCGATCAACGTCGCCTCTGGAACACCCTCCGCAAGTTTCATCACCAGCAGTCCGGTCAGCGGCGGCGGATCGATCATCGTGGGTCTTGCAACTACCCCCCAGGTCGTCGTGGGGGGTTCGGGCGGGCTTACGGCGGCCTCCACAAGCTTGAACTTCACGCATGCGAGCTATTGGGTGGGCGCGAACCCGGTCGGCAACGATATCGGGACCTTGACCCCGACCAACCCCGCCCTTTCGTCCGCGGCTTTCGGCGTCAGCTTTGACGGCCAGATCATCGTCGGCGAAAGCCAGGTTGCGGTTGCGAGCGCGACTCAGACCCACGCCTTCGTCTATAGTCGATCGACATCATCGATCACCGATCTCGGAACAGCAGCGGCGGCCTTCCCGAACTCTCGCGCCCGCGCCGCGAGCGATGACGGTTCGAGAATCGCCGGCGAGAGCTACAACTACTCCTACAACACGGATGGTCACGCGACGCTGTGGGCGAGGAGCGGCTCGAGCTATCTCGCGACCGATATCCATAATTCCGCTATAGCCACCAGCTCTTGGGCGACGGCGACCAGCGGGGATGGCTCGATTGTCGTAGGCGGATATCTGCAATCGGAATCGGAATCCGGCGGCGCCTTCCGCTATACGAGCCCCACGGGCATGCGGGATCTGGCCGGCCTGCTGACCTCTGCAGGCGTTGACATGTCGCAAATTTCGCTGACGGAAGCGACCGGGATCTCGCGCGACGGTCAGTTCATCACGGCGAACGGAAATTACGCTATCGGTGGGGGTGCGGACCCGGGC
>Ga0102924_1004298_pt1 | contig 14412 bp, 16 predicted proteins | sample PaiPotPPM11metaG_FD_80116 | JGI IMG/M metagenome (GOLD analysis project Ga0102924, IMG submission 80116) | Iron sulfur acid spring bacterial and archeal communities from Banff, Canada, to study Microbial Dark Matter (Phase II) - Paint Pots PPM... ... | reverse complement strand
CGCGCCCGCACAACGCCGCATCCGTGATGACGAAGGGAGCTGACGACCATGGCGTTACCGTTGCCGTCCACGAACGGCCAAGCTCCCGCCGCCACCGATCGCGCGGCGGAGCGCGCGCTCCGCGAGGAGGTTCGGGCAGCGGTCGGGCGACTGCTCGATGAGCGCCAGTTGCTTGCTCCCGGTCCCGAGGAGGAAGCGCAGATCCGCACCCTCATCCGCGAGCGGGTTACCGCCCACCAGCGTCGCGCGGCGAGCACCAACGCCGCCGTCCTGGTCGATTCGGCCGCCATCGAGCAGCGGCTCTTCGACGGGATGCTGCGTTTGGGCATACTGCAGCCATACGTGGATGCGCCCAGTATCGAAGAGATCATGTGCAACGGACCGAGCCGGATATTCGTGATCGAAGACGGTCGGAAGCGGTTGTTGCCGGATGTCTATTTCGACGACGACGCCGACCTCGTCGCGCTCATCAAGCGCCTGATTGGCCCATTAGGCTGGCGGCTGGACGAAAGCTCGCCGCTGGTCGACGCGCGGCTACCGGATGGCAGCCGGCTCAACGCCGTCATTCCGCCGGCCACAACGCGCGGCTGCGCCCTCACCCTGCGCAAGTTCATCCTCCGCGCCAGCGCACTCGATCAGCTTGTGGAACTGGGCACCCTGAGTGAGTCCGCCGCGAGTTTCCTCGACGCGGCGGTGCAAGGTGGCGTGAACATCCTGATCAGCGGACCGACCGGGTCGGGGAAGACTACGTTCCTCAATGCCTTGGGGACCAGCATCGCCTCGCCGGACGAGCGCGTCGTCACGGTCGAAGAAGTCGCCGAATTGCAGCTCGCGCGACAGTTGCCCGACTGTGTCCCGCTGCAAGCACGAGTAGCAAATGTGGAGGGCGTCGGCGAGCTTCGCATTCGCGAGCTGGTCAAGAACGCACTGCGGATGCGACCGACCAGGATCATCGTCGGGGAGGTGCGCGGTGGAGAAGCGTTAGACATGCTCCTTGCGATGAACACCGGGCACGATGGCAGCATGACGACCATCCATGGCGCCTCTCCTGGCGACGCCCTCGACCGTCTGATCACCCTGGCGATGATGGCGGGCGAACGGCTCTCCGATCAGGTCTTGGCCAAGATGGTCGCGCATACGATCGAGCTGGTCGTGCAGCTCCGCTTTGAGCCGGCCTCCGGTCGCCGTCGAGTGGTCAGCATCTATGAGCTGGCCGGGTTGGAAACGGCCGACAACGGACTGCCGGTGATCACCGGGAACGAGCTGTGGAGTATCGATCCCCACCGTGGTCGCTTGTCCTGGACGGGAATCCAGCCTAGGTGTTTGGCCAAGATCGCGGCGAAAGGGGTGCGCTATGCGCTGCCGGCGGCTACAGAGTCCCCGCGATGACCGGCGCGACACCGGTCGCTATGCACTCGCCGGGGCAAGGAGCGCCCGACGATCGTCCAGTGCGTCCGAAATCGGTGGCGCTACGCCCTTCGAGCACCGAGGCAGGTAGCGCGGGGAGAACTGGCAAGTAGCACGTGCATAGCAAGCTGGTAGCAGACAAGTAGCGCTGCACTTGGTACAGAGTGGTCCGTCGAGAGGAGGTACGACTCGTGGTCCCTGTGCTGCTGACGGTGGCGTTATGGGCCGGCGCCTATTTGCTCCTCGATGGCCTGGTCCGGCCACGCCTGGTATCGACGGACCGTGGCCGGCTACGCTGGGTAGAGGAGTGGTTGCTCCGCGCCGGGCTGCGCGAGGTGACGCCGCGCGATTTCATCCTGTTCTCCGTGGCGTGTGGCCTCGTCAGCGGTGTACTCCTGCAGCTGTGGCTGGCTTGGCCGGTCGTGACCGTTGGCGCCGCGGTGCTGGGCGGCCACGGCCCAACCCTGTACTACCGGCGGCGGCACGGCCGACGCCGGGAGGCGGTGCAGGATGCCGTGGTGGAGGCGATCACCCAATTGCGCGATGGCATCCGCGCTGGTCTGTCAGTGCAGGAGGCTCTGTTGGGTCTTGCTCGTACTGGGCCCCACGCCTTGCGTCCGGAGTTCGCGTTGCTGCAACGGGAGATGCGGTTACTGGGCTTCGAGCGTGCCCTGGTCAGCGCCCGTGACCGCCTGTCCGATCCCGTATTCGACCTGGTGGTAGCCAGCCTCACCTGGAACGATAGCTTAGGAGGACGCAACGTCGGTCAGGTCCTTGCTCGGCTGGCGCACGCGACGCGCGAGCAGTTGCGCATCCAACGCGAGTTGCGCGCCTACCAGGCCAAGAACGTGCTGGCTGCCCGCATCGTGGCCACGGTTCCCCTGGTCGTTCTGGTCGGCATCCGCCAGGTCGACGCGCCATACCTGAGCGTCTTCGATGACCTCCCCGGACAACTGCTGCTGGCCGGTTGTGTGGCGAGCATCGCGCTCGGCTACGCCGCCATGCTCTGGCTGACGCGGCTGCCGGGGGAGCAGAGGATCTTGCAATGATCCCGCTGCCGCTCGATCCGGGCGCGCTCCAATTGCGTGTCCTCATCTGGCCGATCCTCTTCGGCCTTGGGGCCTATCTGCTCCTCACAGCGCAACCCATCGGCCGGCCAAAGCCGGACCTGCTGGAGCGTCTGCGGCGGCTGGACCCGGATGAGCGTATCCGAATGGACATGGAGCACCGGGAGTTCCGGGCTATTTTCCAATCGCGCTTGCTGGAGACCATGCTCCGGCCGCTTCTCGATGATGCGGGCCGGCGCCTGCAAGCGTGGCTTGGACATATCGGGGTTGGCGGCGGGTTAGAGCTGGAGCGCAAGCTGGCGATCGCCCGGCCGGGCGTGGCGGTGACCCAGTTCTTCGGCGAGAAGCTGCTCAGCGCCCTCATTGGCGCCGCCGTCCTCCCCTTGATGAACGCTCTCAGTGTGCATCCCTTCGGAGATTGGCCGGTCTGGATATGGCTGCTGGGCGGCATCGCCGGATTTCTCGCCCCCGAATGGCGACTGCAGTCCTTCCTGGCCCGCCGGCAGATGTTGCTGGTGATGGAGCTGCCCGTGGTGCTCGACCTGCTGTGCCTGGCCACTTCAGCCGGACTGGCGGTGGAGCAGGCCCTGTTGCAAGTCTCCCGGCAAAGTACCGGTGTAGTAAGTCAGGAGCTGCAACAGGTGAGCCGGGATCTGGTGCTGGGACAACGGTCGCTCGTCGAGGCTCTGGAGGCCATGGCGGAACGCGCTGGCGTGGCGGAGGTCTGGAGCCTGACCAGCCAATTGCGGGCCGCTCACGAGCACGGGCTTCCGCTGACACAGGCGCTCACGGTGCAGGCCGACGCCGTCCGCGAGGCGAAACGGCTGCGCATCCTGGCTGAAGGAGGCAAGGCGACGGTAAGAATGTTGCTGCCAGTTGCCGTATTGATTCTGCCCGTGCTCTTCGTGGTCATCCTGTACCCGGCCGGCGTGCAGTTGCTGCATCTGGGCGAGTAGGTGATGCGTGGGCGTCGCGGTGGCGCTCGTGGAAAGGAGTGATTGGGGATGTCGTGGCGCGTTGGGATGCTTTACGTGCAGTGCATGGCGCTGCTGAGCCTGCTGGCGGCACGCCTGGGCAGCGAAGGCCGCCGGATGGTGCGGGGAGAGGTTGGTCAGAGCACGGTTGAATACGCCGTGGTGGCGGCCTTGATTGTAATCGCGGGAATGGCCGCCGTACAATTGTTCGGTCAGGGCATCACCACGGTGTTTCAGAATATCGTGCGTCGCGTGCAGGGCATTGGCTAACGATGCCATCCAAGGTGCTGATCCGTCTAGGCTGGCGGAACGAGCGGCCCGCTCGGGGCCAGGCACTCGTGGAAGGCGCGATTGCCTTACCGGTCCTAGTGATGATCGCATTGGCGCTGGTGCAACTCGCGCTCTACGTCCACGCCGAGAATGTGGTGATCGGGGCCTGCCAGGATGGCGCGCGCGTGGCGGCTACGGCGGACGGCACGCTTGGTGATGGCATCGCCACCGCCCAGGCCTTGCTGCAGGCTGGACTCGGACCCAGCGCCAGCGACGTGACTGTCCGTGGCAGCGCCGGCAGCGATACCGTGACTTTGGAAGCCCAGGGGCAACTGCGGATGCTCCTGCCCTGGATCGGCAATCCCGCCTTGCCACTGCACGCACGGACAATCGTCTCGAAGGATCGGTTCAATGCCGGCGATCCGAGCAGATAGACGGCTGCAGACCGGGCAGGCGCTGGCGGAACTTGCGCTGGTCGCTCCGGCGCTGCTCTTCATGGCATTCGGCGTGCTCGCGGTCGGCCGAATCGCCCAGGCGCAGATGGCGGTCAGCGCGGTTGCCGATGAGGCCGCACTGACCGCTGCCATGGCGAGCACTGCCAATGGCGCGGTCGCTGCTGGGCTGGAGCGAGGACAACAGGTGGCGAACGGATACGGCCTAGACGCCAGCTCGCTGCAACTCACGGTAGACGTGGGCGCGTTCGGCCGAGGCGGGCAGGTGCGAGTGTCGGCCCGCTCGATCGTTCGCCTTCAAGATCTGCCGCTCCTGGGCTGGGCATGGATTTCGGTAGCGAGCACCCACGTTGCCCCCGTCGATACCTACCGGAGTGCCTGGTCGGCGGGAGGGGCGCCATGAGGGCCTCCCGACGGAGTCAGCGCGGCCAGGTGATCGTCTGGGTCGCGGTAATGCTGCCGTTCTTCCTAGCGATCATCGGCCTCGCCAGCGACGGCGGCCTCGTCTTTGAGCAGCGACGCGAGCTGCAATCGCTGGCCGACGCGGCGGCTCGGATTGGCGCCAACCAACTCGACCAGGGAGCCTATCGGGCGTCCGATCTGACCCTGCTCGACCCGGCGGCTGCACAAGGGGCGGCCGAGACCTATCTGACAAAACAAGCCCCCGGACTGGGAGGCACGGTCGTCGCAAACCGGCAGCGCGTCGTCGTCCACGTTCAGCGGCAGGTCCCGACCAGCTTCCTGCGGATCGTACGCATCACGACGGTGACGGTCGGGGCGACCGCCGTGGCGGAAGTCCGACACGGTATCGAGCATGCGGCGGCATGATCATCGAGACCTTCGGCACGCGGATAGCGTTGGGACCTAACAGCAGACCATCTTCCGACCTGCGGTTGAGCGCAAACGACGTTCGCGGAAAGGAGTGCAGCAGTGCTGAAGGAACAGCCGCGAACACCAACCACTAAAACGGGGTTGGAGCGGGAGCTACTGACGCAATGTGCCGGCCGCCCGGCAGCGCTCTTGGTCGCGATCCTGGTCGTGACCTTGATCACAGCGGAATGTGCAACCGGCCGGCAAGCCCAGGGACCAGTGGGGAGTGGGTCGTCGACCTCGGCATTGGGCACGCGAGCCGCGACCACCCAGGTGCGAGTTGACTCGACCGGTGCAGCAGTCGCCACTTCAGCGGCAGCTTTCGATGCCACCGCAGGTGCGCAGAAATCGGCCACAGCCGCTGCTCAGGCTACCTTGATGATCGCAACGCCGTCACCTGCCACTATCACGACCGGTCAGACAACCTCTATGCCTACGGCGGCGCCCGCACCAACAAGCGTGCCAACAAGGGGGCCGACGGCCACTTCCACGTCCACACCTGGCACCATGGTTTACACCGCGAACTTCGAGAACTGGGATTCCGGGACCAAGGGCGCCCCATATCCCGCCCGCCTGACCTTCGACCCGGCGACCAGGCAGTATCACATCGCCTTGACCGATGCCAGCCGCGCGTACACGTACCAAACGTACACACCGGAGGCGCGCTACTTCGCTGACTTTCGGCTAAGGATCGATGTTCGCCGCATTGCTGGGCCAGAGAGTGGTGGCGGCTACGGCGTGCTGTTCCGAGCGCTGCCGCGGGGACCGAGCGACAAGGCGAGCCCTGACTACGCCTTCATTGTGCGTCCGCAAGAGCAATCTTTTGCGCTCAACCAGCTTAGCGCCAATGGTAGTGCGATGAACGTCGGCAAGGGAACGACGCCGGCGATCAAGGCAGGGACCGAGCTCAATCACCTGGAGGTGATCGCCCAGGGAGATCGGATCACGTTGGGTGTCAACGACACGACGTTAGGCGCCTACACTGCCTCGATAACTCAGGCCGGCGCCATCGGCTTGATCGTTTCCAGCCCTCCGAAGCCCACAGGTACAGACGGAATGGAGGCAGCATTCAGCAATCTCCTCATATCGCCATTGCCGGCAGACACCAGCAATAGCCACCAATGAAGGGACGCAGCGATGTTCCGAATCTCCTTCTTCCAGCGCCGTGGGCGGGATGCAATCGCTGTTCTAATGTTCGTGTTCATCCCGCTCGTGGCTACCTTGGTCGCACCGGGTACGGCGATTGCCAGGGAAGTCGAGGCCCCATGCGGGAGTGCTTTACCCAGCGCCAGCGGGCCCGCATCAGCCGTACCGGGGAATCTGACCTCACCCGACAGTCCAGGCCCGCCGCGCTCGCTACCGAGCGCCGGCGGTGGCTTCTGCGACCAGAACCCTGACCAGTGCCCCACCACCGGCGGTAGTGCAGACACCTCATCCGCCGGAGCAGCGCAAGTGGCTCGTGGTTCTGCTGGTCACGAACCGGCGGCTTTCGCCGGTTCGCCGGCCGGACACGGTCCGGCAGGGCTACTGATGCTGGCGCTCTTACCAGGGCGACTCGCCGCCGACGCCTGCGGACAACCTTCGGGCGGAGGTACCGGGATTGATGAATCGCCTGGTGTCCCCTCCGGCGACCCACCGGCTGCACCGCCTTCCGGCCGGGTCTGCCCGCCGCTGCCGGGTCCACCTCCGCTTCCGGACGCACGCCAGGTGGGCCAGGGTATTCCTGTGCCCTATCCCAACATTCAGATTGGCGTCAACCCTGCGCCGCTCGGCCTGACCGGATTGCCGAGCTGGTTCTGGCTTCAGGGCTACGATGGCCGGCCGTTCGGCGCCGGCGCCCACATCGACGTACCGCCTCGGGTTCCATCGAGCTATCCTGCCGGATGCCCTCAGCCGCCGGGAGCGAGCCTCGACGTGGCCGTGCAGTTCGCGTCCAGCAGCTTTGACTGGGCGTTTGGCGATCGTCTCACCACCAGCACGCTGTCGACGACCTCGCTGGGGAAACCGTATCCGCAACAGAGCGACATCCGGCACACGTACGAGTACACCTCCCTCGGACAACCGAATGGCTTCGCAGTGAGCGTCACTGTGCATTTCCACGCTCAGTACCAGGCCAACGGTGGCCGCTGGTTGGCAATGCCCGACGTTGCCAAGACCTACTCGCGCGAGTATCAGGTGCAGCAAGCCCAGTCGGTGCTCGTGAACGGCCGCTGAGCAGTAGAAGGGTTACCAGCGTGTCGAGCCTCCCGTCTTTCGTGCCTCCTGTTGAGGAAGCTATGCCATCGCCAGGCCGTCGCTTCCTGAGCTTGGTCGGCCTCCTCACGACGCTTGCACTTGGCGCCGCGTTGCTGTACTCGCTGGCCGGACCGCCCCATCTGCCGGGTACCCTGCCGAGCTCGGACGCAATCCGAGCCGTGCTATTCGGCTCCGACATCCCATACGGGGCGCTCAGATACATCTTGAGCAGTTCAGCCTGGATCCTCTGGCTGTGGATCGCCGGATCGTCGCTGCTCCGGTTCTTGGTGGCCATCGCCGTGGTGCTCACTCGAGGCGCCGCGTGGGCTCGCACGTTACGCTCCCTGTCGGATCGCGTCACCTTGCCAGTGGTTCGTCGGTTGGTAGATGGCACGATTGTGGCGGTTACGGTGGTGCAGCTGGTTGGGAGAACGGTTCCGACCGCGGCCGCCGCACCGCTACCAACAACCCCCGCCGTGCTGGCCCATGCTGTTACCCACGGCGCCTCGAGGGCCCCTTCCCTGCGCTCGGAGGAACACAGTGCCGCGACGTACCGTGTGCAGGCCGGCGACAACCTGTGGAGCATCGCCGAGCGGTTCTACGGTGATGGAAATCAGTTCCCGCGCATCATCGACGTGAATGTCGGCAGGCCCATGGGCAACGGTCAGTGGTTCCTGCGCACCGGAGTACTTCAGCCGGGCTGGGTCTTGCTCATTCCTGCCTCGCCGCAGGCGAATGGGGTGGGGACACCAGCAGTCCAGGAGCAGGTCGTGTACGATGTCCAGAAAGGGGACACGCTGAGTGGCATAGCCGCACGGTATTACGGCGATGGGCGGCGCTGGCCCGAGATCTTCACTGCCAACGAGGGCATCGCCAGGCTGCCCAACGGCCCCACGCTGACGGATCCGGCGCTCATCTGGCCGGGTTTACCCCTCACCATCCCGGACGCCGTTTCAATCAAGCCGGCAACCCCTCAGAAAGCTGTGGCGCCGGTCCAAGCGGCCGCGCCAGCACCGCACCTGCCAGGTAAGTCAGCGCCGGCACCTCACCAAGCGCCACATGTTGCCGCCCATGCCGTTGCGGCGGGAGCTGCCGCAACGGCAGCTCCCGCGCCTGCAAAGACCCCCACACCGTCTCCAGCCAAGGCCACACCGACGTCGGCTCCGGTAGCAGCGCCGACTGCCACGTCCGTAACCCGCTTGCCGGCAGCTACCTCGACACCGGTGCCTGGCATGCACGCTGGAGGGGGAATCCCAGCACAGCTCCCCCCGCTGCTCCCCGCTGGCGTTGCGCTGGTCGCTGGGAGCGGCGCGGTCCTGCTGGCCCGGCGCCGGTTCCGCACCAGCCTCAGCGAGCCGCCGATCCCGCCGGACCATGAGGTCGGCATTCCCATCCGGTCGGGTTGGGCCGACCCCGCCCATGCGCGCACCTACGCCGGTCGCCCGGATGGCGGCGCCGAGCCGGCGCTGCTGGTCGTGGAACAGGTGCTGCGTTGTGTGGCAGAAGAGGGTATCGAGGACGTCAGCCTCGTGAGCGTGCGCGAAGGACGGCACACGATGGCCCTGACGTTGCGCGCCGGCCTGGCGTCGCAGGAGCGCCTGCTCCAGTACGGCCCTCGCCTGGCGGAGCGTTTGGGTGCGACCGGCGCTGCAAGCCGCACTCCGGACCACGACATCCTCCTGCAGCTTTCCAAGCTGGCACTGCTGCGCCTGGTGGTCCCACCAGGCGGTAGTCCGCTGGCTCCCATCCCCCTCCTCGCCCTTGGTGTCTTGCCACGCGGTGAGGCGCTGCACGTCAACTGGGGCGAACTGGGCAACGTGCTCATCGTCGGTCTCCCCGGTGGAGGCGCCGATATTGTCCTTACCAACTTCCTCACCGCGCTAACGGCGCGATGCCATCCCGATCAGCTGCGGCTGCACACCGTGGCGACGCGAGGGACCTTTCCTCCGCCGCTGTTCGACCTACCGCATCAGTGCGGCCGTGGCATCACACCTGCCGACGAGGAAAGCGCTCGTAAGCTCCTCGATCAGCTGCGCGCCGAGCTGGAACGGCGGATGAGCGTGGACACCGGCGATGGCGTAGCCAATGGAACTCCACCACCCGACCTGGTGCTGGTGCTAAACGAGGTGGCGGACCTGGCGAACGGCAATGACATCTTGGACTTGCTCGCGTCCCAAGGTCCGGCCCACGGCATCCACGTCGTGGCCGCCACAACGCGACAGGACGCGTTGGGTGACGCCACCTTGGGATACTTCAGCACGCGTGTAGTGCTGCGCACGATGGAAGAGGAGGAGAGCATCCGATTGCTGGGCCGCCCGGATGCCGCCGACCTCGGCAATGGTGAACTGTTCGTGCGCATCGACGGCCGGCAGCCAATACGCGCGCATGGCTTCCGCGTCGAGACCGAACATCTGGAACGTCTCGTGGATGCGATGCATGCTGCCTACGCAAGCGCACCAGCGGAGATGGAATCTGAATCGTTGATGGAGGCAGGCGGCGATGACGATAGCGACCACGATGATGAGGTATCGCTCGAGGACGAGCTCACGCCATCGAACGGCGCGGTTATTTCCTCGGAGCCATCAGCAGGCATCAGGAAGTCCACCGAGGCAGCTCCGCCACAGGGGATCGGCGCCACTGAGATCGCTTCCACCAACGGTCGCGCAACGGAACTGCCGGCGGAGATTGTCCTGCCGTCGGCACACGTTGGTGGCGTCGATCTCCCGGCGGCGGCAAGCCGGGCGCGTATCCAGATCCGCTGCTTTGGCGAGCTAGAGGTATTTGGTGATGGCCGTACGCTGTCGGCGCAAGGGCAATATCTTCCATGGGAGCTCCTGATTTACCTTGCGCTCCAGCCCGGCGCCGGCGTGCCCAAGCAGGAACTGTTGCGCGTGCTCTGGCCGAACGCCGACCAGGACCAGGGAGGGCGCCGGCTCCGCGCCGCCATGGTGCGGTTGCGCGACGTGCTCGGCCAGCAGCTACCGGCGCTCCCGTCAGACGTCGTCCGCGGGGAACGCAATGGCACCTGCCACCTAGACCCGGAGTTGGTCTGGTCCGATGCGCAACAATTCCTGGCGCTGCGTCAGCAGGCTCGCCGCCTACCTCCTGAGCAGGCAACGCCGATCCTCGAACAGGCGCGCGTGCTCTATCGCGGTGAGCTGTTCACGCAACCACACTTCGGCTGGATGGACCGGCGGCTCCGTGGCCTGACCCTTCGCGAGCGCTTTAGTGAAGATCATGCCATAGTTACCCATCAACTTGCTGAGCGCTATGAGGCGGCGGGGAAGCTAGCACAGGCTGCTCAGTTGTACGCGGCGCTCCTGCGCTCGCAGCCGACTCTCCAAGACGTGGCGCGCCGCCTCTACAGCTGCTATGAGAGACTCCAGGACCGAACGGCATTACAGCGGGAGCACCGGCGTCTCATCGCCGAACTTGACCGGCTCCGCCAGCAGGCCGTCCCAGCGCAGGCGGCATCCGGCGCGTTCGCCCTCGATCCGGAAACCGTGGCGGCGTACACGGAAGCGCTGGCCGTGCTCGGCGGCGCTGGCGAACGGAGTGGTGTACCTTGAGGAAACGCCGACTTGCACTTAAGGTAGGCACGCTCGCCGCGCCGCCAAGTTGGCAGGACCCTGCCTACCTTCATCCCGGTGGAACGCAAGTTGGTCCTACCGTTGTTAGCGCGAGCCGTCAGTCCTGCCTCTTCGCGCGTCCACCAGGCTGATCAACGATCCAGGGGCGACGAAACCGGGAAGAGGAAGGAACACCAGTGCGGCTGAGCATATGGAACATCACTCGAGACGTCGAGCTGGCCACCAATGTGCAGGTAGCTGATGATCCCTGGCTTAGAATGCGCGGACTGCTCGGTCGGCGCTCCCTCCTGCCCGGTGACGGCCTCATGCTGCGGCCGTGTCGGCAAGTCCACACGCTCGGCATGTGCTTTCCTATCGACGTCGTGTACCTCGGGTCGGCGACCGCGGAGGGCACTCCCGTACTGCACGCCGTGCCGGCGTTGTGCCCCTGGCGTCTCGGCCCGTTCCTCCGTCGCGCTTGCGCGGTGTTGGAGCTCCAGGCCGGCGCCGTCGAGTGCGGAAACGTCCGGTCCGGCGATCTACTCGGGCTGATCGATGTTCTCTAAGGTCGTCCTTGCTTTGACCTTGGGCCTCACCGCCGCGACTGTGGCCAGAGTCGTGGTGGCCTCCCTGGCAGCGGATGAACCAGGGGTCACGGTGCCCCTCTCACCTTGGCAGACGCTACTCGCCGGTCTGAGCATCGCCACCGCCGTAGGCGCAGTCATCTGGACTATTCCACTGGATGCGCTCATCGTCGCACGCGCCGGCTGGGTCGGCGCGTTGGGTCTGATCGCCCTGATCGACCTACGCACCCGCTACATCCTGGATGCCTGCCTCCTCCCACTCGCCCTGCTGGCCGTGGCAATCGCCCTGACCTTGGGCCATCCGTCGTTGCATGAGGCGCTACTCGGCGGTGCGCTGGGCCTTGGGGCCTCGGTTGTTGTCGCCGTCATAGGCCGAGCACTCTCCCGGCAGACGGCATTGTGGATGGGCGATGTCAAGCTCGCCGGGCTGTTGGGATTGATCCTCGGCGCCGGCCATGTCCTCACCGCTCTCGTCCTGGGGACACTCATCGGCGGAATGGTCGCGTTCAGCCTGCTCCTTGGGCGCCGGGCCTCGCCCGCTGACACCTTACCGTACGGTCCCTGGTTGTGCCTTGGCGGGTATCTCGCATTGATACTTCCAATGTAACTCCGGAAAGCCCGGGTGTTCCGCGATAACTCCGGAAGAAGATCGCCTGGATCACAGGGTGTGTTCTGCAGCCACGGGTGGGAGACCGGAGTGGTGAACCGTGGCTGCGCGCGGCGTCGCGATCTGTCGATCCAGCATGGCGGCGCACTGCGGCTACCGCGGGAAGCGCACAACGGAGTGTCCGACTTGCCGGGCGACCGCCGCTCGAGACACCGGGTCGCCGCGTTGGCGGATCGCCTGATCGTCGTCGCGCCGGAGGGCCTGCTCCCGGCGCTGGCGTTCGCGTGCCACCAGCGCCGGGCGTGCCGCCGCGATGTGGGCGAGGACCTGCCGGATCGGTGGGTATTAGATCAAGGCGCGGATCGAGCGACCAACGCTGCCGCTCACGTCCGCTTGCGTCACCCGCTGCAGCAGCGCCGTTGACGCAAGCGGACGCTGTCCAGCGGGCCCCGGACGCGCAGATGGTTGTGCCATGGTTTGAGCAGGAGGTTCCTGCATCGGGGAATGTTTCTAGCGTAACCAGTCCGCCTGGTCGATGGTCAGGGACACGGCGGGCCGCTGGGGCGGCGAGAGCCCGGTCTATGAGGTCAGCCAGGGAGGTGCCCAGCAGCTCGGCGTAGGCCACTTAGCGGGTGAACGGCGCTGTGGGAGTAGGCCTCCTCGCCGACGTGCGCCTGCAAGCACAGCATGTACTCGTGGCCCCACAAGCGGGCCTCGCCCATCTGCTCGTCGATGTTGAAGTAGGGGTCCTCGTGTTCGCCATTCCGGCGCGGTTGTTGTTCGTTGCTCATACGTTTAGTCGCTCTCGACGAGCCGGTAGCCGTGCAAGCCGCGACGGTGGACCAGCCGGCCGATCGTCTCCACCGCCTGCTCCCGCTCGCCGACGAACAAGAGGCGGGTGCTGCCCCGCGTGCCCAGGCGGCCCCAGGTGAGCGCGAGCACGGCCTGGCCGAACAGGTACTCTTGCCACGACATGCCGTAGAAGCGGTAGCGATTCTTGCCTGGGTCCACGCTCACGAAGCGGGCGTAGCGCCGGAACGCTGGCGTCGTGACGACCGATTGCTTGCGCGCCGCGGCGGTGCTGCTCATAGGCTGGTAGCCTCCATCACCGTGTGGCCATTCTGGTTGGCCATGTGGACGTAGATCTGCGTGGTGTTCAGGCTGGCGAGGCCCAGCCACTCCTGCAACTGGAAGGGCGACACCCCCTTCTCGGCCTTGTACGTGGCGAAGATGTGGCGCAGGGAGTGCGGGCTGGCCTTCTTGGTGATCCCCACACCTCGGAGGTACTTGGCCACCAGCTTGCGCACCCCGCGCTCGCCCCGGTAGTTGAGGAAGAGCCGCTCCTCGAGCGCCGCGGGCCGCGTGGTGACAGAGCCCTTGAGCGCCTGGATGGCCTTCTTCTCCAGCGCGATGGTGTGTGCCTTCTGGCCCTTGCCGGATTTGATGGTCAGGGTGGGAGCGATCAGGTCGACGTCGCCGAGGCGCAAGGCGCATAGTTCGCTGACGCGCAGGCCGGTCTGCAGGAAGACCGGCAGGATGCAGAAGTCGCGGCGGTGGCCACCGGCGAGGGACTGCAACTTGGTGTACTCATCAAGCCGCAGGATGGTGCGCCCGGGCTTCTCCTTCTTGGGGGTCTCGATGCCTTGGACCGGGGAGGTGGGGAGCTCGCCTTCGTCCACGAGGAAGGCGAGTTACCGCGCAGCGCGGCCAGCTTGCGCGCCCGCGCCACGCCGGAGCGCCCTGCCGAGCGAGCTGGGCCAGGTACTCGCGCACGTCCTGCCGGGTCACCTGGTCGGGTCGCTGGATGGTGATGTTGTTCTCGCGCAGCCACGCGCAGAACTGGCGGAAATCCGCCGCGTAGGCGCGCAGGGTCAAGGGGCTGACGTTGCGACCCGTGAGCGCCTCCGCATAGCGCGCTAACGCCGCCTCCAAGGTGAGGGAAGCGGGGAGGGCGCGCGTGGACACCGCGGCCGCTGGATGGTCATGCTGGGCGTTGCTTGGTACCACTGCTGGGTTGATCATTCTTGTCATAAATGCGTGCCGCCGCCTTTCTGGCTGGTCGCCCCACTATGGCAGCTCGTACCTTATTGGGGCAACGGCGACGGCTGGCGAAAACCAGTTCCGATAACCGGGGTCTCCACCGATTATATGGAACCGCCATGGGGAGCTGTCAAGGGGCAAAATGTGTCACGTGCAGCGGTAATCTGCATTGATCTTGCCGGGCTAGTCTGCACCCGCGCCGACCGCCGCCGCGCGGGCTGCCGCCGGTGCATCCGGGACGCGGGGCGTCAACTCGCCGCATAATAATGATTATGTGCCGAGTCGTGCTACACTCAGCGGGCCGGCTTCCGGAGACGCCCGACCACGTGGTCGGGCG
>Ga0102924_1004296_pt1 | contig 14418 bp, 17 predicted proteins | sample PaiPotPPM11metaG_FD_80116 | JGI IMG/M metagenome (GOLD analysis project Ga0102924, IMG submission 80116) | Iron sulfur acid spring bacterial and archeal communities from Banff, Canada, to study Microbial Dark Matter (Phase II) - Paint Pots PPM... ... | reverse complement strand
GGGTTGGCGCTCGCCAAGGCATTCGTGCGCATCGATGATTCCAAGCTGCGGCGGCGCATTGTCGATCTCGTGGAGCAAATTGCCAACAACAAGCGTTGACTCAGGACCGGTTCCCCGTCCCGCTGCGGCGGCTTATCCCTTTGCGCCTGGAAGGAGGCAAACCCCACCTAACAACGAGGTAGGTCCGTTATGCAGACAAATATTGTTCGGCTTGTGGTTCGCGATATCGCACTTAGGGTAACCGTCACTGGATCCGCATTGTGCGCAAGTTACCACCCAATGAACTGCGGGTTGCGTTCACCCTGCCGGGTGATCTCGCTACGCCGACCGGAGGTTATGGCTATGACCGGCGCATCATCAAGGAGCTCCGACGGCTCGGATGGCAGGTGGATGTCGCTGACCTAGGCGGCAACTTTCCCTTCCCGAGCATCGTGGAGCGTGCGACCGCCCTGGCGATACTATCCTCGGTGACGGCCGGGTGTCCCATCGTCGTCGATGGACTTGCGTTCGGCGCGCTGCCCGAGGCCGGCGCGCTGCGATGCCACACGCCGCTCATCGCCCTAGTGCACCAACCGCTTGCTCTGGACCCCGGTCTCGACACCACGCAGGCCTACACTTTCCGCGAGAGCGAGCGTGCCGCGCTGGCTGCTGCCGCGCGCGTCGTGGTGACGAGTGAGGCGACCGCTCGGATCATGATCGGTGAATACGACGTCCCGGCTCACCGCATCAGCGTTGTACGACCGGGTAATGATCCGGTTCCACCAGCGCTTGGCAGCAATGACGGCGTTGTTCGGCTTCTCTCGATCGGTTCGGTGCTGCCGGTCAAAGGATACGATTTGCTAATCGCAGCGGTTGCCAGGCTCAATGAGATGCCATGGCGGCTGACGATCGCAGGTGACCGGACCCGCAACCCGGCCACCGCCTCGCAACTCGATGCTGACATCGAGGCCTATGGCCTCGGTGACCGGGTTGCGGTGCTCGGCGCCATCGCGCCTGAGCGTGTCATCGAGCTGTATTTGGCATCCGACGTCTTTGTGCTCGCGTCGCGGTTCGAGGGGTATGGGATGGCGCTTTCGGAAGCGATCGCACACGGGCTGCCGGTGGTGTCTACCATGGTGGGGGCGATCCGCGATACAGTGCCCCCGGGGACTGGTCTATTGGTGCCTCCGAATGATGCGGCCGCATTGGCGGGCGCACTCCGCCGTCTGATCAGCGATCCGAATGAACGGCAGCGGCTTGCCACGAACGCTCGAGCGGCAGCGGCTCAGCTCCCCACTTGGGAAGATTCCGCCCGACTGTTTGCGGGCGCAATCGAGGCGGTCAGATGAGCGCCTTTTGGGCGGACAGGTTGGCACTGATCTGCGCGCGCATGCTGGCCTCAGCGGTCTCCACCTTGCACTTTTGATTGTCAGCACTTGGCAAGCCAAGCCTCGCCCAGCTCTGGCGCGACTCGGGCAAAACTAAAGAGGTCGAGTTTCAACCGAACTAAGCTGTTCAAGGGGATCAAAAGATAACGCCTTCGAGGGCCCTTTCACCCTCGTGCTTGTTGCGTTGCAACGCCCGCCCAGGCAAAAATTGGGACGTGAACGGTCGGTTCGTTATAAGGTTGTCGACGCCTCGCTTTCGCGGCGCGCGCCGGAACGACTGAAGCCGAGCGCTCGTTTCCTCTCGCAGCCTGCAGGCAACGGCAATTCGTGGAACTCTTCATCAGCCAGCCACTTCAGCATTATAGCGAAACTTACGCCTTGACCTTTATCGAACGATTTGCACCGCTCGCAAGCAACTACGATGTCTTGCTCTGTGACGTCTGGGGCGTTGTGCACAACGGCATTGTGGCCTTCACAGAGGCGGCAGAGGCGCTTGCGCGGTTTCGCGCTCGCGGCACGGTGATTTTCATCACCAACGCGCCATATCCGGCCGACGCTGTACGGAGGTTCCTCGATCGGCTAGGCGTCCGGCGAGACGCCTATGACGCGATCATCAGCTCTGGCGACGTGACCCGCGGCGTTGTCAAGAAGAGGCTCGCCCAGCGCGTGTTCCATATCGGGCCGCCACGGGACCTGCCGATCTTCGCCGGGCTCAAGGTTGCCTTCGCTCCGGTTGAGAGCGCCGACTACGTGGTTTGCTCCGGTCTGTTCGACGACAGGACGGAGACCCCGGAGAACTACCGCGACATGCTGGCATTCATACGCGGTCGCTCGCTGTTCATGGTGTGCGCCAACCCCGACGCCATCGTCGAGCGCGGTGACACCCTTGTCTATTGCGCTGGAGCGCTGGCCGACGCGTACGTGGCGCTTGGCGGCGCGGTGCTCTACTGCGGCAAGCCGCACGCGCCAATCTACGAGGCGGCGCTCTGCAAAGCCGCAGCCTTTCGCGGAGGCGAGGTGCCGCCGCTTGCCCGCGTGCTAGCAATCGGCGACTCGGTCAAGACAGACTTTAAGGGCGCGGCCGCCTTCGGCGTGGATTGTCTTTTCGTCATCTCCGGCTTACACGCCAATCAATTCGGCTTGCGTGACGCCTCCGACGCATCGGGAGTGTTCGCGGCTGACGTCGTGCCTAAGTCTGTTATTCGCCGACTTGTGTGGTGATTGGGCGGCTACTTTTCGAGCATCATTGCGTGCGTGTACGAGCGGCGAGATCGCCATCTGCCGCTTCTTCCCAGATTCCTAAGCGGTATCGAGTGGTCCAGAACTTCATTTCGGCAATGCCGCTCCGGCGGCATTCGCAATCGAGCGATGGCCTGCTCTGGCCGCCATCGTCTCAAGTAACCGCCTATTGCTTGCGGTGATTGGCGCATGAAGCGGCACACGGCCGCAGATCTCAATCCCGGTCTCGGCAAGCCCAGCAAGCTTCGCAGGGTTATTAGTCAGCAGCAACACCCGCTGACAGCCAAGTAGTCGCAGCATCCGCCCTGCAACACGATAGTCGCGCTCGTCGGTTTCAAAGCCAAGCGTCATATTGGCTTCAACTGTGTCTAAACCCGCATCTTGAAGACCGTAGGCACGTATCTTGTTCAAAAGACCAACGCCCCGGCCTTCCTGTCGTAGGTAAAGAACTATTCCTCCAGCGCTTTGCATTTGAGAGAACGCCAGTCGGAGCTGGTCTCCGCAATCGCAGCGGCGAGAGCCAAAGACATCGCCGCTCAAGCATTCCGAGTGAAGTCGGACTAGAACGGGGCGCGATAGATCAAGATGCCCTACGATTAGCGCGACAGGCTCGCTGGAGATCGCATTGCGAAACACGACCAAACGCGCGGCCGCCGCGCCGTCAAGCGTCATCGCTGACGAAGCCGCTATTTCCAACGAATCGACTAGATGTTGGCGGAAGCCGGAAACGGCGGCCGCCTCGAATTTTGCAAAAACGTTTTCCTGACGCTCTGCTGAACTCAGTTCCGCAGTCAGCACTGCCGGCAGCCTACCTGCCAGCTTAGCCAGATCGATACCCGCACTTATAGACGTGCCGGCACTAGCAACGTGAACGCCTCGCGGGAGCGATCTTTCACCGGCAACTGCGAGAACATCGCTAATCGTCAATTCTTTTGGGGTTTCTATTGTTACTGGTGTTTGGGTTTTGATCCCAAGTGCATAAGCTCGGCGTGCGCTGACGGCTAGTTTCACAGCAGTCACATCGAAGGCGACCCGAAACCATTGGAGCAGCTCGTTGCTGCAGCCGTCGACCGGCATGACGGCAACGCATCGATCCCCTAAAATGACAACAGGCCTGCCGCAACGGAACTCAGCCAATCCGCGTTCCACGCCGATATAGTCGGATTGAGTGAACATGCTCACCGACTATCTCGAGGGCGCATGATAACTAACAGGCCGGTTGAATACGCTGCGGGCAGCGGTGCGCCATAAAACCAACGCAATAAGCTCATCATCGGCATTCGTTAGAACGCTTCGAAAGGAATGTGCAGCCGCTCGTGGGCCCTGGCGAATCCGACCAACGACGCATTTGTCGGTCCGCGCAACTGAGGGAATAGTCTTCACGATTGGACGGAGTTCCGCGGTGCGAATCACATGAGTGTGATCTAACGGCAGCCGTCGCTTGCGTCGGCGGCAGAAAGCGCGCGTAGGGTTGGCACCCTGAAGGCATGATCAACGCTGCCGTGACGCGTTGCCTTTGAGCGAATTCAGTCAACGAGCCAAGAACATGGGCGACGAAATAGGACAAGCGCTTTGGTACAGCGGCCCTAGACGGGTAGAGTTCCGAACCGAGAAAGTAATCTCCCCTGGCCCTGGGGAGATGCGTGTGCGTTCTAAGTGGGGTGCGCTTAGTCGCGGAACCGAATCCTTGATTTTCGCCGGCCGCGTCCCGCCTACCGAATTCCAGCGCATGCGATCGCCTCACATGGGCGGCAATTTCCCATTCCCAGTCAAATACGGCTACTCGGTCGTAGGGCTCGCGGAGACCGGTCCGGCGGACCTGATTGGCCGAATTGTGTTCGTCCTTCACCCTCACCAGACTCTTTTCAACGTACCTTGCATCTCGGTAGCGGCTCTGCCAGATGGAATACCGCCACGTCGCGCGGTACTTGCCGCGAATATGGAGACGGCACTCAACGCCGTGTGGGATGGCGCGCCAGGACCCGCGGATCGCGTTGTCATCATTGGCGCGGGCGTGATCGGCGCGCTGATAGCGTTCCTGTGTCGGCGGATTCCTGGCGTGGAGGTTACCCTGGTCGATGTCAACACAGCGCGAGCCAAGATCGCGCGCACTTTGGGTGTGGCTTTTGCCGGTCCCGACGAGGCTCCGATCGATTGTGATCTAGTATTCCACGCCAGCGCCACGGCTGGGGGGCTCGCAACGGCAATCGCATGCGCCGGAGAAGAGGCCACCGTCGTGGAGTTGAGCTGGTACGGCGACCGCACCGTCGCTGCGCCGCTCGGCGCCGCGTTTCACAGCCGACGACTGCGTCTTGTTTCCAGTCAGGTCGGACAGGTCTCTGCTTCGCGCCGCGGGCGATGGACGGCCAAGCAGCGCCTCGCCGCCGCAATCCGGCTTTTGCATGATGATCACCTGGATGCGCTGATTGCGTCGCCGATACGTTTTTGCGAACTGCCGGCGCGGCTGTCCGAAATCTTGGCTCCCAGCAGCGGAGTCCTTTGCCAACTCATTGAATATAACTGAGAGGATCGCGTGTTCGCCATAGAAGTCCGCGATCACATCATGGTCGCTCACTCGCTGCGTGGCGCTTTGTTCGGTCCCGCACAAGCGCTGCACGGCGCAACATTCGTGGTCGACGTCGCCTTTATGGCGGAGACGCTCGATACCAACGCCGTTGTCGTCGACATCGGCAAGGCCAATGAGGCAGTCAACGCGGTTCTTGCGCCTCTAAATTATCGTAATCTGGATGATCTACCGAACTTCAAGGACGCCAATTCCACGACGGAATTTCTCGCCCGCTACGTCTTCGAGCATATTGCCCGCATGGCGCGGTCGGGCTCGATTGGCCGTGAGGGGCGTGAACTCGCCGCGATCCGCGTGACCATCGCCGAATCGCACGTGGCGCGCGCCTGGTATGAGGCGCCATTGTGGTGAGGCGCGTGGCATTCGCTGTGCGGCGGGATCTTGCCACTGCGACCGACGGTTTTGTTTAGACAGAGGGTTCGTCGTTGAGCTCAAAGAGCTGGGCTAGCAAGTCGGTGTCGTCGATCTAGAGGCGACGGTTTCCCCGCCGAGCGAACAAACGCGCTAGTCGGCTGCCCGACCGGCTCGCTTCTATCCCGGTGCGCCGAATGATTTTGTTGATCATTCGCCGTTCAGAATTTGTTTTGGAATCCAATAGATCTCTGCGCTTGTGCACGCCAAACCGGAACCCTTTGAGCGGATAAGTCGCAATCGAACAGAATATCAGTCCCAAGGCGATGAGGCCGGGTCGACGGATGCAGCGCCTCCTCGATGCGATCGATCGCGCCGAACGCGAAGCTCGCCCGCCCAGCGCCAAGGATCAATGGAGCCACCATAATGTGGAGCCGGTCGAGACATCCTGCTTGGACGAAGCGCGAAAGAGTATTCGCCCCTCCTTCCACGAGCACACGCCGGAGACCGAGCTTGGCTAACGCGACAAGAATGTCCGCCGGCGAGATCTGCCCATCGGGGGCGGGCAGAGTTATGGTTTCGACTCCCCGCACTGGGAAAGCGGAAGTTTCCGCACTCACCACTATTGTTCGACTTTCCTGGTTGCACATCCGTGCGCTGTGCGGGAGCCGTCCCCGCGGATCCACCACGACGCGAACCGGATTGGGGCCACTAACGCGGCGCACGGTCAGTTGCGGATCGTCTCTACATGCAGTCTCGACCCCAACGACGACGGCATCAACCAGGGCTCGCAGCCGATGAAGATGTTGGAGCGCGTCGGGGCAATTGATGTAATGAGAGCGGCCAGTAGCAGTTGCCACTCTACCGTCGAGCGATTGGCCGATCTGGCCAGCAACCATCAGATCGTCGATCTTTCCCACGCGCAAGGGTCCAAAAATTTCTTCCCACCGCGGTGGCAACGGCGCAACAAGCGCGCGAAATTGGCGGGGTATTTGGTCCCACGTTCGTTCAATATCGCCGAATTGCAAGGAGTTCAGAGCCAGATCCGCCTTAGAACCGCTGCGTCGAAATGGCAGAAATTTATCGAGCTCAACTCTCATGATCGGAAGAGCCATAATGCGCGCCCTTCCAGGCGCATCCGCATAGGCGCTCTTGCTGTCGCGCAGCAATTCTTCGTCACAAGCATCGTCGCATTGAGCATACCGGTGTTCATCGCCGGGCATCGCGCTGTCTCAGAACTCGCTGCGGTAACCCCCTTCCCCTGCCATTCGTGGGCCTCAGCGGTTAGCTACAAAATGCTTAGTCCCGCAGCGATGGCCTTCTCGGCCAACGCATGTGCGTATGAGAAGTTCCGGCGCGGAGGCTCAATTGCGTCGCTTGTGGGCTCTTGTCGCTTAGGGTAGAACGAAGTTGCTGGCTTTTTCGGACGGGGACAGAGGGCGCGGTCCTGGTCGCGCGCGCAGAGGTCCCGAAAGTCCGCACGCGCGGCGTCGTTCCCGCCGTCCAGATGAGCTTCGCCGGCGGCACATCCGACCATCATCGTCTTCATGCGTCACCAATGCTCTACGCCAATCGCCAGCTTATTATGGACCGCGCCGCCGCACTGCGCATGGCGGCTATGTACCAATGGCCCGAAACGGCGGAGGAAGGCGGCTTTGCCGCCTACGGACCGCGCCTAATGGATCTCTTTCGAGATCTCCTACCTCGAAAGCTCGCCCAGCTCTTCCGCGGCGCCAAGGTGGCCGACATGCCGGTCGAGCAGCCGACTAAGTTTGAGCTGGTCATCAATCTCAAGACCGCCAATGCATTGGGCATTACGGTGCCCGCGGCATTAGTGGCACGCGCCGACAAGGTGATCGAGTAGGCGCAGGCCGGAGCCGCGGCTTAGCCCTTGCGCAATAACTCCGGCAGCTTGGCGATATTGGCGGCGATCCGCCGGGCCTCGCCTCGGGTGAGAAGGTGCGCCGCCGAACGCCGACCGGGCTCATCCTCGAAATAGACGTAGGCGAGCGCCTGCCCGTTGGCGTCGCGGACATGAAGCACTGCCGATCCAGCCTCGGATCGGGTTCCTCGACGGACCAGGGGGGCGGGAAGCGGTGTGCCATCGTCACAGCATTCGCGGTGGCGCAGCATGCCGCTCAGGCTTTCGCAAGGATCTCGACCGGATCGGGCCAGGGTTCGACATTCCATGGATCTGTTGATGCAGCCCTGCTCTCCATGCCAACAAACACTGTGAAATCATCGCGAATGGCGGCAACGTCCTCATTGAGGCGGTTCGCCAGTTCGGCGAGCCTGGTCTCGTGCTGCTCGCTCGGCAAACTGAGGAACAGCCGTGACAGGGGGGCGGCCTCCTGGGTTCGCGTCAGCGCCGCGGGCAGCCGCAACAGCAATAGACTTCGGTGCAAAAGCAATCGTTCCAGCGAAATGAAAGCCCCGCCTGAGCGCAGGCGGGGCTTCGGTGCCATCGTGAGCTTGCGGTCAACGGAGTGAAGGTCGTGACAGGCCGCGCTTCACGGAAGACTTCGGGGCTACAACACTATCACGGACGCCCAGGCGAAGGCTCGATTGGCGCTGGAGCGTCCAGAACCGCGTTAAATGGCGGTCTGGCAGCCTTAAGGCGCGTTTTCTCGGTCTGGTTCGATGGTACTCAGAGAGCGCGTGATGAGCAGCAGGAGAGCACGCCCCTCCTCGGTCAGCAACACCTTTCGCCGGTGCAAATTGGACGGGTCCCGTACGGCTTTAACTAGGCCTAGCCCCGGACCTCCAGTGCGCGACCTCTCACCAATATCGCGTAGGCATCGGGACATGGAGACAAGATCCATGCCGGCGCCCCGCGCGTAGGCACTAGGCGACTTGCCCTCATCGAGGGCAACCATTAGGAAAGTGGTAACGTAGCGTACCGGTATCCACCCGCGCAGATTATCGAAGGGCTTGAGTGCCCACAGGAGCTTCTCAATCGTCCGGCGCTCTCTCACCGCCGCTTAGAACTTGTAGTTGATGCCGCCGCGTACGATGTTCTCGTTTAGGGTGACGTTCGCGGCTGTAGGCCCACCCCCTGGAAAGCCTGCCACGCATGCTGCCGTGCAAGAGCCGTTTTGAAATTTGACGAAAAGATATTCCGCCTTGGCAGTGATGTTGGGCGTGAACGCATATTCCACCCCGCCGCCAGCAGTCCAGCCCCACTTGTTGCTAGTGTCAGTAAAGCCGGGGGCAGGCGACGCTTTGATATTGCCGTAAGCCGCGCCGCCCGTGCCATAGACAAGAAGGCGGTCGAACGCGACACCTGCTCGGCCTCGCCCGGTGCTGATCCAGCTTTCCGAGGTTTGGCAAGTCGGGCAGGTGGTAGGGCTACCGTTACCCTTGAGGTTGGTCCAATCGAGATCGGCCTCAACACCAAGAACGAATGCGCCCGTCTGGTAATTGCCACCGATCGTGCCCCCTGCAAGCCAACCCTTGGTCTGGAAGCTGCCGGTAGTTTGCCCGGCAAAAATCGCAGGATCTGTTACGGTCCACGTGCTATTGCCGAACGCATAGCCGCCGTTGGCCCCGATATAGAAGCCGGTCCAAGTGAATATCGGAGCGACCGGAAGATATGCCGCGGGGGCGCGAGGTGGTGGGGCGGGCATAGGAAGATCAGCTGCGAGAGCCTGCCCGCAGAGCAGTCCCGTCGCCAAAGCAAATGTAACGCGCTTCATACGCGCCTCCCTTCCCTAGCCAGCCCTGCCGAAACATAGCCGAAGACACCCCCGGATGCTGTGACCTTCGAGGCACACTCCCCAATAAAAGGGATCACAGACTGGGTGCCCTGCCAATAATGCCGGACTCGATGATCGTCCGCCCGCAGTGTAATAATTCAACAGGAAAATACCGTATAGGGCATGATGGACTGAAGTCCAGTGCTCCACTGCAAACCCGTGTGGGCATTGCCACCGGATTGGTTGTAGTCGGCGATCTGATCGGATCGGGAGAGGCGCAGGAGCGCGGCATTGTCGGAGAGACTCCGAACCTTGCCGCACGCCTGCAGGGCCTTGCAGAGCCCAACAGCGTCGTCATTGCCGAAGGCACCCGCAAGCTTCTGGGCAACCTGTTCGACCTTGAGGACCTCGGCGCAAGGGACCTCAAGGGCATTGCGGGGCCTGTTCTTGCCTGGACTGCGCTACGACCGAGCCGGGTGGAAAGCCGCTTTGAGGCGCTTCACGGGGCAGCACTGACCGCTCTCGTAGGGCGAGAGGAGGAACTTGAACTGCTTCTGCGACGCTGGTCGAGAGCAAAGGCTGATGAAGGTCAGGTGGTGCTTCTGTCCGGGGAGGCCGGTATTGGCAAGTCGCGGCTTACCGCTGCATTGCTAGAACGACTCACGAGCGAGCAGCACACGCGCCTGCGCTATTTCTGCTCGCCGCAGCACACCGACAGCGCGTTTTATCCGATCATCAGCCAGATGGAGCGCGCCGCCGGGTTTGTGTACGACGACATCCCGCAAGCGAGGCTCGACAAACTGGACATGATGTTGGCGCAGACCTCGACCTCAAAGCAGGACGCGGCGCTGTTCGCCGAGATGCTGTCGCTTCCGAATGATGGACGTTATCCAGCGATTGAGTTGACCCCGGAACAGCGCAGGCAAAGAACGCTGGAAGCCTTGACCGAACAACTTGCGGGGTTGGCAAGCCAAAATCCGGTGCTGATGATCTTCGAGGATGCGCATTGGACCGACCCCACAAGCTTGGAAGCGTTCGGTCGGACCGTGGACCAAATTAAAACGCTTCCAGCGCTGCTTATCGTCACTTTCCGCCCCGAGTTCAACGCGCCGTGGGCGGGACGGTCACATGTGACGAGCGTGGCGCTCAACCGGCTCGGGGGGCGTGAAACAACCGCCATCATCGCGCGCCTTGTCGGCAACAAGGAGCTGCCTTCGGATGTGATGGCGGAGATTGTGGAGCGCACGGATGGCATTCCGCTGTTCGTAGAGGATCCGCTGTTCGTAGAGGAGATGACGAAGGCGGTGCTAGAGGCGGGAAGCGAAAGCGCAGCGGAGCATACAGTTGCGGCGGTTTCGTCCCCAGCGCTGGCGGTTCCTGCAAGCCTGCAGGCTTCGCTAATGGCGCGGCTCGACCGGCTTGGGCCTGCCAAGGAGGTCGCGCAGATAGGAGCTGCTATTGGGCGTGAGTTCTCCCATGCCCTGCTGACCGCGGTGATGCGCAAGCCGGAGGCGGAGTTGGCGTCGGCGCTTGACCGTATCATGGCAGCCGGTTTGCTATTCCGGCAGGGCGTGCCGCCGCATGCGACCTACTTGTTCAAGCACGCCCTGGTGCAGGACGCGGCCTACGGCACGCTGTTGCGTGAACCAAGGCGCGCACTGCACGCCCGTATCGCCGAAACCCTGGAAAACCAATTCGCTGAGATCGCCGAGCGTCAGCCGGAACTGCTGGCGCGTCACTGCACCGAAGCCGGTCTGATCGAGAAGGCCGCGAGCCTGTGGGGCAAAGCAGGACAGCGGTCGCTGGAGCGCTCGGCCCTAGTCGAAGCCGAAGCGCAGCTTACCCGTGCCCTCGATCTGATTGCAGCTTTGCCCGCCACGCCTCCGCTCCGTCGCGAACAGATCAAGCTTCAGGTCGCACTCTTAACTCCACTCATGCATGTCAAAGGGTTTGCTGCGCCGGAAACAAAGGCGGCCGTGGAGCTGGCACGTGTACTGATCGAACAAGCTGAAGCGCTAGGAGAACCTCCCGAAGACCCGCTGCTGCTGTTCTCGGTCCTCTATGGCGTTTGGGTCGCGAACTACGCAGCGTTCAACGGCGACCTGATGCACGAGCTTGCGGCGCAGTTCCTGGCGCTCGCGGAGAAGCAAGGGGCGACCGCCCCGCTCATGATCGGCCATCGTCTCATGGGCTCCACCTTGCTGCAAACGGGAGATATCGCGGACGCCCTGGTGCATCTCGATCGCGCAATCGCTCTCTACGATCCCGCCGCGCATCGTCCGCTGGCGACGCGATTTGGCCAAGACGTCAAAGTGGTAATCTTATGTTGGCGAGCATTGGCTCTATGGTTGCTTGGTTATCCCGAGGCGGCGCGCGTGGACGCTGACGAGACCCTCAAAATTGCGCGCGAGATCGGCCAAGCCGCCACGCTGATGTATGCGTTGCTCGTCACATCGTTGACCCATATCCAATGCGGGAACTGGGCGGAGGCAAACGCGCGGGTGGATGAACTTGTCGCTTTGGCGGACGAAAAAGGTGCGCTGTACTGGAAGGCGCTAGGAATGATTTATCAAGGTTGGCTTCTTACCTTGACCGGCAAAGCCTCGGATGCAGTTCGGGCGATCACCTCGGGGATCACCTCACTTCGGTCAACTGAAGCAACTCTTTATGAACCGTATAGTCTATCGTATTTGGCAATGGCTTATGCGGAACTTGGCCAGCTTGACGATGCTCGGCGGTGCATTGGCGAAGCGATGACGGCGGTGGAATCAACCAAGGAAAGTTGGTGCGAAGCCGACATCCATCGCATTGCCGGAGAAATCGCGCTCAAGTCGCCCAAGCTGGATGCCGCGAAAGCGGAAGCGTATTTCGAGCGCGCCCTCGCCGTTGCGCGTCAGCAGCAGGCAAAGTCCTGGGAACTGCTCGCCGCAATGAGCATGGCGCGGCTCTGGCGCGATCAGGGCAAGCGGGATGAGGCCCGCGATCTTCTCGCGCCGGTCTATGGCTGGTTCACCGAAGGTTTCGACACGCTCGATCTGAAAGAGGCTAAGGTGCTGCTTGACGAGTTGTCATTGTGAGCCTCCTGACAAGCCGAGCGAGATGGGCGGGCTTGAGCCGACGGTGGTTCAGCGCGTTAGCCCGGCGAGCATAACCGGATTATGGGAAAAGATCGTCTGGCTGCATTCAGTGATGGCGTCATCGCCATCCTGATCACGATCATGGTGCTGGAGCTGCGGATACCGCACGGTGCCGATATGGCGGCCCTCATGAGCGTGGCGCCGAGCTTTCTGACCTATGTCATGAGCTTCGTCTATCTGGCGATCTACTGGAACAATCACCACCACCTACTTCACACCGTGGGAAGGGTCGATGGGCTCATTCTTTGGGCCAATTCTCACCTTCTGTTCTGGCTCTCGCTGATCCCGGCGGCGACCGCCTGGATGGGCGAAAACCTTCCGGCTCCGCTGCCCACCGCAGTCTATGGTGCCGTGCTGCTGATGCCTGCAATCGCTTATTACCTCCTGCAGAAGGCAATCACACACAAACACGGCACGCACTCCGTGCTGGCCCAGGCGCTCGGCAGTGACATTAAGGGCAAAATCTCGCCACTCCTTTACCTCGTTGGCGTCGTGTTAGCGTTCATCCTTCCGTGGTTGTCGATTGCAATCTATGTGCTGGTAGCGGTTATCTGGCTCATTCCCGACCGGCGCATCGAAAGGGCGCTGCGGGAAATCTAACGTGGAGAGCAAGCGCACGGCCGCGCTCCGGCACTTCCGTCATCGATCCTCAAGGTCAAGTGATCGCGGGCGGACGGTTTGTCGGAAGCCGCGATTTCTGTGGTTGCCCCCGTTGGGGCGAAAGAGGGCACGATGACAAAGGCCGTCACACATTCGTTGATATCAATTGCAATTTTCGGTATCATGCAAACTTCCTCAGTGGCTCAGGACTGCTATTTCAACAATATTACATTCCAGCCACCTAATCCGGCCTTGTGCTATCTGCAGCAGTCCGTTCCCTCACCGCAAACATCTTCGATCCGACAACACGGGCGTCAGCGGCGGCATCCCCACGCTCGGCATTGAAAAATGAGTGCGGTTCAACAATGCCTTCAAGGCGCGCGGCAATGTTGACGCCGTCGCCCATCAGATCGCCGTCGCTCTCCTCGACCACATTTGTATTCGGTCACGAGGCACCTCGCGAGCTGACATGTGGTGCGGGCCTCGAATGCCAGCCAAGTGAACTGCGATCGCTGGCCAGCATGAGAGTGAGGTTGTAGACTGTCTCGCACGAGTCCGACGGTTGGGGGCACCGAGATGAAGGAGTCCCTTATGCGATACAAAGCCAAAAGCATTGCCGCGCTTCAACTGGCGCTTGGTAGCTTGCCGGACAAGATGCGGGTCGAGGTCGAACCAGACATCGAAGTGTCAGCCAAGACCGTCGGTGAGCTGCGCAAGGTAACGGCATGGCCGGAAACCTTAGCGGTAACAACACCGCAGGAACGGCACGCCGACAGCGCAGTCAAGGTGAGTAAGGTGAGCGTAGCGACGCGCACCGCACCAAAAACGTAGGAGCGGTACAATTACGCCGCCGAAGTAGCTATCGCGATAGGCTCAACGATCGAGGGGTCGTCGTTCTCCGGCTTGTTGACGCGCGTCGAGATCGGCCACATCCGCATCGGCTGGGCCGGGAACGGCCTCATCAGGTCACTGGGGTCCGGCTCGTCGCTCAGCCACCGGGTGTAGTCGGCGGGTGCGAGGATCAGGGGCATGCGGTCGTGAATCTCGGCGACCAGCTCATTGGCGTCCGTTGTGATGATCGCGAAGGTGCGCATCCACTCGCCTGATGTAGGGTCCTTCCAGTTCTCCCAAAGCCCGCCGATGCCGAATGGGCTGCCGTTCTTCATGGCAATGGCATAGGGTTGTTTGGCCTTCTGTCCCTTGATCGCCTTCCATTCGAAGAAGCCATCGACCGGCAGGATGCACCGCCGCTTACGATAAGCCTCCCGGAACGAAGGTAGGGTCCTGACGGTCTCGCATTTCGCGTTGATCGGTTTCCGGCCAACAGGCAATCCGCGATTGCGAACAACGCTCATCCAACTCGCGTGGCTATGGCTGCGCCATCAGCCGCAATCGGCGCTGACCCTGTGGTTTGAAGAACGGGTCAGGCGCAATGGCGGCCGTCT
>Ga0102924_1004295_pt1 | contig 14422 bp, 18 predicted proteins | sample PaiPotPPM11metaG_FD_80116 | JGI IMG/M metagenome (GOLD analysis project Ga0102924, IMG submission 80116) | Iron sulfur acid spring bacterial and archeal communities from Banff, Canada, to study Microbial Dark Matter (Phase II) - Paint Pots PPM... ... | reverse complement strand
GCGGACGACCTGGTCCTCGGGGACGCCCGCCTGGCGGGCGATGCTGGCGCTGGGGGGCTCCCACTCATAGGGATGCATTGCCCTGATCGCGGCTCGCGCCAGGGGAGCTTGCGGCCCCGTTTGACCCATGCCTGTATTTTGGCGGTTGCAAGTAGGCGCCTGGAGGTTAGTTTTACCGGGTATGGAGCGCGCTCACACTCACCCGGTGGCGTTCAGCCGGGACAGCAAGGCTTCAGCTGCCCTCTACTCCGTCGCGGTGAACCTGGTCCTGATCGCGGCCAAGCTCACCGTCGGGTTGATGACCGGCAGCCTGGCGATTCTCGCCGACGCGGCGCACTCCTTCCTGGACCTCTCGGCCAGCATCTTCGCCTACGCCGGGATCCGGACCGCCGAGAAGCCGGCTGACGAAGAGCACGCCTTCGGACATGCCAAGGCGGAGAACATCTCGAGCCTGATCCAGATGTTTCTGCTGGGCGCCACCTGCATCGCGATCGTGATCGAGTCGGTGCGCCGGTTGGTGGTCAGTTCGCCGGTGCGCGTTGCCTGGTATTCCTTCGTCGTGGTCCTCGGCGCGGTTGTTATCGACATCGTGGTCAGCCGCTACCTGGCACGTGTGTCAAAGGCTCACGGCGGCAGCGCCGCTCTGGACGCGGATGCCCTGCACTTCACCTCGGACATCTGGGCGTCAGTCGCGGTCTTTATCGGCCTGTCGCTGGTGGCGGTGTTCGGCTTCCACTGGGCGGATCCCGCCGCGGGGATCGCGGTCGCGGTCATCATCGGCACGACCGCCATCCGGCAGGGTCGCGAAACCACGCAGGTGCTGCTCGACGCTATGCCGGACCGCAAGACACTGGCGGCGATCGAGCGAATCCTCGAGACCGACCCCCAGCTTCATGGCTACCACGCACTCAGGGCTCGGCAAGCCGGCAAGAGCGTACTGCTGGATGTGTCCGTGCACGTCGACGGCCAGCTCACGCTGGCGAAGGCGCACGAGGTGGGGCATGCGGTCTCGGAGCGAATCCGGCGTGAGCTTCCGATCGTGTCCGACGCCGTCGTCCACGTCGAACCGGTGGACGACGAGTCGCACGGCTAACCGGGAGGCGGCTAGCTCCGGCTTGTCGCGGGCCGGCGCCAGAGCTCATTGATCGCGGCGATGTCTGACTCGCCGTGCTCCGACGTGGCCCGGGTAAAAAGCTCCCGCGCTGATTTCGTCAGCGGCGTTTCGGCCCCGGCCTCGCTGTATAGGTCGAGAGCCAGGTTTAGATCCTTGACCAGGTCGGCCAGGCGGAAATTGGCCGGCTCGTTGCGTCCGTCTAGATAGCCGGCCCGCCGCGCCTCCAGGGCGGGTGCGAACCTGGTCAAGACTTCAAAGACACGATCGCGGTCGAGCCCGCTGCGAAGGCCGGCGTTCAACAGTTCGGCCGCCGCCGCGCTGATGATCGCGAGCATGCTGTTGGCGATCAACTTGAGGCGGGCCGCCGAGCCGAGCGGGCCCACGTAACGGACCTCGCCCAGCGCCTCGAGCACCGGGCGGGCCCTGGCGAGGACAGCCTCCTCACCACCGACCAGCACGAATAGCTTGCCCGCGGCGACGGCCGGAACACTTCCGAGAACCGGTGCCTCGAGAAAGGACGACCCGCGTCCGGTTGTTGCCTTCAGGATCTCCTCGTGGACCCCCGGGTTCACCGTGCTGGAGTCGACATAGATCCGCTGTCCGGGCGCCTCGAGCGCACCACGTTCCCCAAGGTAGGTACCCCGAACCGCCTTCGGGTCGGTCAGCATGCTGATTACGATCTCCGCGCCCGCGGCCGCCTCCGCCGGCGTCCCGCTGACCTCTCCTAATCCGAGTTGCTCGGCGCGGGCGCGGGTCCTGTTCCAGAGTCGCAGCTCGAAGCCGCGCTCATGCAGGCGGCGCGCCATCGCAGCGCCCATCTTGCCGGTGCCGAGCACCGCAACGACCATCGACCCAGCTTACGACCCACGGCTGACGCCACGCCCACCGCGGCGGGGTCTGGCCGAGCATCGCGATCGTGTCCTCGGCCGTTCTCCGTAACTCCGGAAGCGTCGCCGAAGGGGAGACGGCTTGCAGATCGGCGGGCGTGGGGATGCCATGGTCGATGTACTTGACCAGCTCACGCAACGCCTTCAGATCGGTATTCAGGTACGCCCGCTGCTGGCTGAGGCTGTCGGCCACGAGCTGGCAAGCCGGATCATGCTGCCAAAGCCCCGTCTGTGGGTTGGGCGCACCCACAAATTGAAGGTTGGCCGATGCTTCAGTTCAGCCTCTTCGCTGGCAATGCGGACGATCATGGTGTACGAGCCGGGCGGCACGTAGAGTGGACACCCGGGTACGTCGGCGCGGTCCCCCGCGCCACGAAATAGGGCAACGTCTCCGTAGCCCACGGGAAATCCGCCCTGTCGTTGGGATGGGCGCGGAATTGTCCCTGCCACAGCCAGTGCCATGGGCCGGTCAGGTCGATGGTTGCGGCCGTCAGGTCCGTGACTTTCGCATACGCGCTCACGTTGATCCCGGGCACATTCATTGCAGGTCAAGCGCGATCGGCTTGCTCCCCGCGAAGTGCCCTGTTACCCGGTGAACAGCGCCAGGCATGCCCTCGTTGCAACGCTGGCAAATCGCGTAGTCTTGCCGTCCTCTCAGACCCAGCTACTGCGACCGAAGCGTATGAACTGCCTCATATCGTTTTGGCCACCTCCGCGAGCAGTCCGAGACCATCCATGTCATCGAGGTCGTAGTACTGCAGCATCACCCGCTGCACGCCGGCGGCAGCCCACTCACCCAGCTGCAGGGAAATCTCCTGGGGCGTGCCCACCAGCCAGGACTTCGAGCGGAGCGCCTCGATGACCTGATCGGCGGGTACATCCTGGAGCGCCGTCAGGAACGTCTTGAACCAGCTCGCCCGCTGCTCCAGCGCGTTCCTGTCTTTGGCGATCAACACTCCGCCCATCCACGAGCGCCGGATCTGTTTCGGATCTCGGCCTACGGTGCGGCAATGCTCCTCCAGCCGGGCGCGCTTCGCCCGATAGGCCTCCGGCCCCGCTGCGTGCGAGTTCCATTCGTCGGCGTAGCGGGCCACGATGGCGAGCAAGCTTAGCTCACCGTCGCCTCCGATTAAAAGCGGTGGACCGGGTTGCTGCCGCGGCCGCGGGTTCCCACTAGCACCGTCAAGCGGGTAGTACTCGCCATCCAGGTCGATGGGGCCGCCTGTCCAGAGGGCGCGGATAACCTTGATGCCCTCCTCGAGACGGTCCATACGCTCTTTAAGCGGCGGCAGCCTGATTCCGTAGGCGGCGTGCTCGTCGTCGTTCCAGCCGGCGCCCACCCCGAGGACCAGCCGGCCCTCGGAGAGGAGGTCAACGGCGGCCGCCATACGCGCAAGCAGCGCTGGATGGCGGAATGTCATCGGGCTGACCAACGGCCCGAATGCGATGCGCCTGGTCCGCTGGGCCAGCGCGGTCAGCGAGGTCCAGGCCTCAAGCGAATCTCTCTCGGTGCGACCCATGACGCTGAAGAAATGGTCGGACCGCCAGAGCGAGTCCAGTCCGAGCGATTCGACCCGTTCCGCAATCCGGAACCACCGCTTCCAGGTCAACCCTTCCTGGCCCTCGACCATGATGCCGATCTTCACCGTCCCATCCTAGAGTCCGGCCGGACCAGCAAGAGTTCGAGCTCAGCCATTGACAGCGGGCCCACCAGGTGGCGTATGGTCAATGAGAGGACGGTAAGTAACGGGGGAGCAGGTGGCGGAAGCCGAATCTGGCGCAGCGGGTCGACGACGACGCTGGCTCAGCCTGGGCCCGCCCCTCCAGGCGCGCAACGACGGTCTCGCAAGTGGCTGATCATCGGCGCCATCGTCCTGGTTCTGGTTCTTCTGATTGGGTACCTGATTGCCGGAGCATCCGCCGCCGGTGGATCCAACAACCGCGCCGACCGCGCTGAAGACGACCATCGCCCATCAGGAGACGGTGGCCGGCACGCTTTCTCAGGATCCCTTCAAGGGGATCGACCTCAGCTCGCCGACAGCCGACGTGTCCGCGGGAAAGGCCGCGCTGGCACAGTTCGAGCCCAAGATTGCCCAGGCCCAGGCGCTGGTCAAGGCCGACCGGTCAGCTTTGCTCCAGGCCCGACCGGGCTTGAAAGGCTCCCCGCTGACGCTGCCGGAGCAGGGGATCCTGAGTCGGGATCAGAACCGCGTCGACGCCGGTATGACCGCCATGGCATATGCAGACCAGGCCATTACCTATTACCAGCAACAGGCTGACTTCCTGCACCCGTTTTTCGACACATTCCAGGGGTTTCAAGGGGTTGTCAAAGCGGAGCAAGCGGTGGATATTACCGGCACTCTGGCCCAGCTGAACGCGACCGACACCAGCCTGCAAAAGGCCGCCAAGCTGGCCAAGCCCCCGGCCGTTCCGATCCGGATCGTGGCCGCCCTGGAGAATTTGAAGTCGCTGGTCACCGATCTCAAGGCCTGGCTTTCAGCCGCCCAGGCGCACGACTTCGCGACCTTTCAGAAAGAACGGGCGGCACTCGACGCCGACTCGCAGAAGCTATCGACCTACGACACGGCGGGGGCCGTAAATGCGGACAAGGCCCTCTTCCAACCGCTCAGCGACCGCTACAACAGCGAGATGAAGGTCGCCGCCGGAAATTAGGCGCGCAGCGGCTGCGGGCCGCTGACCTGCCTGGCGCTCTGCTTGGCTTCCCCAACGAGATAGAGGGAGCCGCAAACGAAGACAATGCCGTCGTGGCCGGCTCGCTCACGAGCCAGCTCCAGGGCCTCGCCGACCGACTCGGCAGAGGGTGCGCCGGTCCCGAATTGGGCTACAAGGTCAGCGGGTTCGGCGGCACGGTGCCAGTTGATGCGAGAGAAGGTCACCGGCGCGTTGGTTGCCCGCAATAGCTCCAGCATCGATGGCAGGTCCTTGTCCTTCATGGCGCCGAAGACGATCACCATCGGCTTTCCCCTCGCCAGGCCCTGGACCGTGGCCAGCGAGCGCTTTAGAGCCGCGGGATTGTGCGCGCCATCGACCAGGACGATCGGATCTCGATCGATGATCTCCAGACGGCCGGGCCATTTCGCATGCGCCAGCCCGTTGCGCAACTCACCGTTGGAAATCTCCCAGCCGCGCGCCCGCAGCGCATCGACGCCGGCCACAGCCAGCGCGGCATTCTCCGCCTGGTAAAGCCCCAGCAACGGGATCCGCAGATCCTTGTAGGTGCCGCCGGGCGTGGTTATCGTCGCCAGCACACCGGCCCAGCCTCGATCGGCCGCCTCAACCGTGATCTCCTGTCCGAGCCGCAAGAGAGGGATCGCTTGCTTCTGAGCGGCTGACTCAATCACGGCGAGGGCAGGCGGCCGCGCCCCGGTGATCGCCAGGCTCTCGGGCTTGAGGATCCCGGCCTTCTCGGCGGCGATCGCTTCCAGCGTTGTCCCGAGGTACTGGGTGTGGTCGAGCGCGATGTTGGTGATCACCTCGACGCCCAGGTCGAGCACATTCGTGGAATCGAGTCGGCCGCCCAGTCCAACCTCGCAGACAAGCAGGTCGATCCCGGCCCGGGCGAAGTAGTGAAGCGCCGCCGTCGTCAGGATTTCGAATTCCGTCGGCGGCCCGTGCTCGGCGGCGACTCGGTCGATCATCGGTCGCAGCGAGGTAAGAAGCGCCGCAAAGTCGGCCTCGGCAATCGGGCGCTGGTTCACCTGGATACGTTCTGTGTAGGAAACGAGGTGCGGCTTGGGCATGAAGCCAACGCTGTAGCCTGCCTCCTGCAGGACCGATGCGAGCATGGCGCAAACGGAGCCCTTGCCGTTGGTCCCGGCCACAAGCACACCCTGGAACAGCTCCTGCGGATTCCCCAGCTCGTTGAGCAGCGCACGTGTGCGCTCCAGCCCGAGCTTGATACCGAAACGGCCGAGCGAGCTCAGGTAGGCGAGTGATTCCTCGTAGGTCACGGCGTGGAAAGATGCTGGCGGTAGGCGCGGTAGGTATTGACCAGCAGCATGGCGATGGTCATCGGGCCCACCCCTCCCGGTACCGGCGTCAGTGCCGACGCGATCCGCTCGACGCTCGCCCGGTCGACGTCGCCGGTCAGCCTGTTGGTTGCCGGGTCGCGGGTAATGCCGACGTCGATGACGACGGCGCCGGGCCGGACGAAGTCCGCGGTGATCAGACCGGCCCTGCCCGTCGCCGCGACCAGGATCTCCGCCGATCGCGCGATCGCGGCAAGGTCAATTGATTGCGAGTGGGCGATCGTCACGGTGGCGTGGTTTTGTAGCAGCAGCAGCGCCAGCGGCCGGCCAACGAGACGGGAGCGGCCGATGACGACTGCGTGTTTGCCGGTGGGGTCGATGCCCTCGCGCCTCAACAACTCCAGGACACCGAGCGGCGTGGCGGGCACGAACGTCGGATTCCCCTGCGCCAGCCGGCCGGCATTATAAGGATGCAATCCGTCGACATCTTTACGTGGCGGGATGCGCTCCAACGCCTGGTCGGGGTCGAGGTGCTTGGGCAGCGGCATCTGGAGCAGGATGCCGTCGACTGCCGGGTCCGCGGCTAGCCGGTCGATGCGGGCGTTCAGCTCTGCCTGCGTGCTCTGCTGCACATGCTCGATCGCGGACGTAAACCCGGCTTCCTCGGCGGCCTTGTGCTTGCCTCGGACGTAGGTCGTCGAGGCGGGGTCGTCTCCCACCTGGATGACCGTTATCCCCGGCGGCCGCTGGTTGCGGTGGCTTGCGACCGCGGCTTGCAGTTCGGCGCGGATGGCGCGGGCGTGGGCGCGGCCGTCGATGAGTCGAGCAGGCACGAGATGAGTCTATAGGCGTAGTCGATCGCGTTCTTTTGAGGGACAGAGAGATCTCGGTGTCATGCGAAGACGGTTCCAGGGTCGTAGCAGCAACAACGCTGCTCGGGCGCAACATCCAGTTTCTTTCGCTCAGGACTGCACGTCGTCATCCTTCAAATCCGCCGCGGACAAGCCCTCACGATTGTCCTGAGTGTGCTACAGGGCTTCGGTGTTTACACCATCAACTGACACTCAACCTGCCGAAGGCCGCGAGGAATGCCCCGGCTGGGGTGGCTTTTTCTGCCTTTGTCAGCACACGCTCCACCAGCTCGGGGCGGGAACGCATTCCTTTTCGGACCGGTGGAAGCGACGCGGCCTTCTCGCCGACAGCCTCTGCTAGCGCTCGGATCGCCCAATCACCTTGCTGGTCGTTCGGATCCCCTGCAATCCGCAAGAGGTCATCCAGGCCGATGCCTAGCACAGCACGGTCAATGCCTCTCGAACGAGCCACGGGTCCTCGGTGGCATCCAACAGCGGCTCGAGGAGACTTCGACCTTCTGTCGCACCAAGCCTGACCCGATGAGTTCGGCCGGCTGCATCCTGCAACGTCGCATGGCCAATCGTCATCACCATTCGGTAGCGATCTGGGTGGCTGCGCAAATTAGTGCGCGCTAGGCTCAGAACTTCGTCAAGGTCTTCTTTTGTGAGTTCGCCTCTCTTGGCGCGGGCTAGAATGGCGGCGTAATCCGGCACTCAGCGCCTATCGTGGCAGATAACCCTCTGACTTGTCGAGCATATTGCTAGCGCCTCCCGGGGGGTGCTCTGCCGCCTGACGCTCCTCGTTGGGGCGCCTTTCTTCGAAGCCCCTCCGCAGGGATGTCCGGGACGAGCTGATCGCCAGGCGCGACCGGCACGCGATTGGCCCACGGCCCAAGGCTCCGCGTAGTCAGCTGGCTGCTGCTGGGACGTTACGGAGCGCTGTCGCGCCACTCGCGCGCTCGTTGTAGAGTGCGCTCAACTAGCGCCGGGTCCGATCGCATCCGTTTGCGGGCACTCGGCAGACTCAGTGGTGTCGCGCCTAGAGCGAGGGCCAATCCTCGGACAGCCCAGTCCTGTAGTGGGTCCAACGGACTCTCGGCGATGGCAAGCAGCTCCGTCAATCCTTCAGGGGTGCCTTCTCGAGCGATCAATTTGCCGAGGGCGGTTATCGCTACGATGCGAGCGTCGCCGTCTGGGTCCCAATCCGACGGGCGAACCAAGGAGTAAAGTCGATCGCGGATCCGTCCGGAGTCGCCCAAATAATTACAGAGCACGTCCAGTGTATTGCGAACCAGCCACGGGTCATCAGTCGCGTCGAGTAGAGGCTCCAGGTACGCTCGCGCTTCGCGCGAGCTCAGTAAAGCCGTTCTGGCGCGGGTAGGGTCCGTGACCGTTGCTTCTCCCAAAATCATGACGAGTTCGGCCTTTCCCGCATGGTGACCGATCCCGGAGCGGAACTTCGAAAGGACACCCTCCAGCTCGTCCGCCGTTAAAGTACCTGTCTGCGCGTGCCGCAGAATTTCGCTGTAGACTCCCACGTTCTCCTCATCGTGGCAGATACGCCATAGAAACCGGGCCGTCACGGATCCGGCCATGTTTAGGCCCTTAGTGCATACCGTCGACCGCCAGCGAGCCCGGCAGCCGAACTTTCAGGTCCCCGTGAATTGGTAGGTGCCGTTCGCAAAAGCGTGCTGCAGCCCTTCGGTGTTTACACGAGCGGTAGTAGTAGAGGCCGCTCTTGCTCGCTGGCCAGGCCACCCGCTGCCAGGAGACCGGAGCAAATCAGACAAGCGAAGCGGGCGCGCCATGCGCTCACTGGATAGCTAGACGGCTGATCGTAGTCCGGATCCAGGGGACCCTTGACTGACAAGGTGGCCGTCTATGGTGTCCACGCCTGTGACTGGTCGCCCAACGGTAAGAATCGCACATCCAAAGTCTTCGCTGGTCACCTTTATTAGTGGTAAACGGAGTTGCTATGCGCGCCGGTGGTGTCCTGTAACGGTCCACCGCAGGATCTCGCTGTAGGTCAAGCACTCGGCTCGATGTTTGTAGTACGCGGGCCCAGCCACACGGCGAGCCCATCAGCACTCTGCTGAGCGTGTCTGGCCAGAGCCCACGTTGCGTGAGCAGTCAGGTCTCCGGCCTTGAATGGTCCTGTGCCACGATGAGGAGCCATGCCTATTCTGATCGTGAGGGTCGGTTCAGTCTCACGCAAAGCTCGCAACGTGCGTCGACATAGGTCAACAGTGCCATCCCCCACGCCCGGGATTAGATAGGCGAAGATCCCGGTTGTAACGGTGCTCGACTCGCTCCCAGGGGGTAGTAGTTTCTGAATGGCGGACCTCACGTCATCAAGGGCCGGGTCAAGACGTGACAACCCTGTGGCCGCCGCGACCTCCCGCCAATTAACCACCTCGGCGAGCGCTAGCCAAAAAATCACATGGCGCGCAATCCAATCTTCCAGCGGGGCGCCGAGAACGGACTCGTCCTGCTCAAAGTGGCGCGTAACTGACACAGTCAGTTCCTAATGATATCGGTGATCGCTCGAAGAGCGGGATTCTCACTGACTTTACGAAATTCGGTGGAAAGAACGCTGCTGAAAAATTCTGATGCGGGGTCAAGCGCTGCCGATTCTGAGAAGGCCGGACGCGCATCGAAGCTTATTCGGCCGCCCAAGGATGCAACCCGGTCGATAATCGCCAGGCTCTTCTCGCGTGCGCCGCCTATGCCAGAGCGCCAGATGTCTTCGAACATTGGATGTGCCCACGTGATTGCGTTCTTTTCCGCGGCGAACCCCTTAAGGGTCTTCATTGGACCGAGTGCAAGATGCAGGTCGTTCCCTGGCTCCGCGGCGCCTCCTGGGCTAGCCGCTAAGGCACAGCTGACGCCGGTAACAACCGCACCGGCAACGAGGGCCCCGGCAGCCTGAGATGCCGCGGCGCCGGGCTGGTCGAAGCCGGCGCTAACACCGGCTGCAGCCACCTGGCCGACTGCCTCGACCGCGCTCGAGATACAGGAAGCGACGTTTGCGCGCTGCATGCTGACGGTGAGGGCCTGGTATTCAACCGCCAGCGCCCCGGACGGACCGGCGAAGTCCAACCGGGTCGTTCTGGGTGTAGGTGTAGGCGTTGAGGTGGCCGATCGGATCCTCGGAAATGAAGCGGCCCTGGTCGGGCGCGTAGTAGCGCGAGCGGTAGTAGTACAGCCCGCTCTTGTCGTCGAACTCCCGGCCGGTGTAGGTGAAGGGGTTGGCCGGACTCGCACTGTTGGATGCCGCCGGGTTCCCGAAGCTGTCGTACGCATAGGAGGCGACGCTCGACCCGCTGCTGTTGGTGAGCTGCACCGTGCTGTTGGAGCCGTCCTGCAGGTAGAAGAGGCGCTGGCCAGCCTGCGTTTCCTCGAGATGCCCGTCGACGCCAGCGTCGACAAAGGAGGCGGTCAATGTGTTGCTGCCGTCGTAGCGGAGGCGCACGTTCTGCCCGTCGTAGACATCGCGTGTCACCACCCCGGCCACGTTGCTTTCGATCCGCCGGCCCAGCGGGTCGTAACGGTAGGTTGTGGTCGTGCCGTCCGGGAAGCTGATCGAGGTCAGCTGGTGGCGCATGTTCCAGGCGTAGGTGGTCGCGGTACCCGTCGCCCTGTCCGTCTTCGAGGTCAGGTCACCCTCGTTGTCGTAGCTGTAGGTCGAGCGCGCGTCACCCAGAAGCCGGTTGGCGCTGTCGTAGCCAAACGAGCCGGCCGCCATGCTGGCGGACGCCGTCCGGTTCCCAGCGGCGTCATAGGCGAACTGCTCGCTGGCCAGTCCGCCCGCCGGATGCGCGGCGGCAGTCAGTTCGCCGGCCGAGTTGAAGCTGTAACTAGAGGTGCCGCTGGGATCGGCAAAGGTTGCCCGGCGGCCATTCGAGTCGTAGCTATAGGAGGCGCCATATAAGTTGTTCGCGCCCAGGCTGGCCGTTCGGCTCAGCAGGTTTCCGGCCGCTTCATAAGTGATGGAGTCGTTGACTCCGTTGGGCCGGCTCAGCCCGGTCAAACGCCAGACGCTGTCGTAGCCGAAGCCAAAGCTCCCACCCGCCGGATCGGTCAGCGAAGCGAGGCGAGAGTTGTTGTCTTAGCCATATGCGATCGTGCCGTCGGGACCTGCCACGGTGATCGCGGCCGAACACACTAGGATCACCCCCAGCATGGCTCGACGCGACACCTCCCAAAGAAACCCAGTGCTCACTGCCGAACTATTGTCCAAGAGAGGGTCAACTGAGGCACCCGACTGGTCGGCCAGTCAAGGCGCGGGTCAGCCAGCAACTCTTCGCGCGAACTCTTAGGTCTATCCACGTGTTGCCGGACTGCCAAATTGGTCGCTGCCGATGACCCTACCGTAGTCGTGTAGAACGTTCGACTGGGTTCATGCGGGTCTTCTAACTCTTGTCCACGAGGCCATGTCCTTGCGGAGCTGGTGGATCGAGTACGGAGGGATGAGTGCCTTCTTCGATAGGCGTTATGGGCGGTCAGGTTGCGTCATACGGTCGCACCTCCCATTCGATGCTGGAGCATCCGAAGTAGAAGGCAGATCCCCTAAAGGCCTCTGCATCGCCGAGAAGCTCGGTGTCTGAACCGAAGTCAACGAAAACTATGCCGTCTTGCCACGCAATTTGCAGTCCCCCGGAGAGAACTTGGTAACTAGTACGGCCCTCGGTGACTCGGAACTCAGCTAATCGCCGCATCGTGAGCCGGCAGGTTACCCACTGGTCGCTGGCCGTTGAATCCCTGGCGAGAACCTCTACAACCGCGAGCCTACTAGGGCGGTCACGTGTCAGCTCGATCGCGACCCGCCGCACCACTGCGTCCCCGAAATTCCAAAATCGGGCGAGGAATGCAGGAACGTCCTCAGCTGACAAGTGGATCGTCATTGTCCGATCGGCGTCATCGGATCAACTCCAGGCGGCGTATCGCCCCAACCTGGCGGCAGATCGCCGAATGGGATGTGTGGGTTGCCGGGACCGTGGCCGGAGGCCGGATTTCCAGGCTCCGGGCACACGTGGCCGTGACCTGACAGAGCTCCCGGCCCGTGATTTTTGAAGTCCACGTGCGTCGCGGCTGATCGCGACTAGATGTCCGTCTAGAGAAAAGTCTTACCCCTTCGCCTTCTCGACGCAACTTATCCAGTCGTCCCAGGCGGCGGGATCCAACGGCTTGCCATCCGCCTCGAGGCTGATATCAGCGATGAGCGTCTCCATGTCGTTGCCTGCTCGCGCGTAGAACCGCTCCAAAAACAACTTCATTGCGACGAAAGCCGCGCGATCAGTTATCTCCAACGGGCCTCCTAGGGTCGTGGAAAGTCGTTTACGCCGCCGTTTGTGATCTCGATCCCCTTGCGCACCTCTACCCACACTTGCCGCCCATCTGCGAGTAGTTCCCGGTAGACGCTGATACTACCGCCTGGACCTCGTCTGCCAACCAGGTTGCCGGCCTTGATGGCACCCTCAAGCAGCGCGCGATTCTCCGCTGTGTCCTTGGCCAGGTGGCCCGCGGCGACCCGAAAGATGTGGGACGTGTTCGGCCGGAACCGTATTCGTGCGCCCCCTGCGGCGCGCGCTGGGTTAGCGGCCAGGGCACAACTGACGCCGGTATTGACCGCTCCGGCAACTAGGGCATTACCAGCTTCGCTGGTAGCCGCGCCGGGCTGGTCGAAGCCAGCACTGACACCGGCCGCAGCCACCCCCGCGACTGCCTCAACGGCGCTCGAGATGCAGGAGGCCACGTTGGCACGCTGGGCGCTCACTGTCAGGGCCTGGTATTCAATCGCCAGCGCTCCGGAGGGATCAGCGAAGTCCGCCGGGTCGTTCTGCGTGTAGGCGTAGGCGTTGAGATGCCCGATCGCGTCCTCGGAAATGAAGCGGCCCGGGTCCGGCGCGTAGTAGCGCGAGCGGTAGTAGTAGAGGCCGCTCTTGCCATCGAACTCCCGGCCGGTGTAGGTGAAGGGGTTGGCCGGGCTCGCAGTGTTCGACGCCGCCGGGTTGCCGAAGCTGTCGTAGGCATAGCTGGCGACGCTCGCCCCACTGCTGTTGGTGAGCTGCACCGTGCTGTTGGAGCCGTCCTGCAGGTAGAAGAGGCGCTGGCCGGCCTGCGTCTCCTCGAGGTGACCGTCGACGCCGGCGTCGACAAAGGACGCTGTCAGGGTGTTGCTCCCGTCGTAGCGGAGGCGCACGTTCTGCCCGTCGTAGACGTCGCGCGTCACCACGCCGGCCGCGTTGCTCTCGATCCGGCGGCCCAGCGGGTCGTATCGGTACGCAGTCGTTGTCCCGTCGGAGAAGCTGACAGAGGTCAGCTGGTGGCGCATGTTCCACGCGTAGGTGGTCGCGGTACCCGTGGCCCTGTCGGTCTTCGACGTCAGGTCACCTTCGTTCTCGTAGCTGTAGGTCGAGCGGGCGTCACTCAGAAGACGGTTGGCGGTGTCGTAGCCAAAGGGGCCGGCAGCCATACTCGCGGACGCCGTACCGGGTGCGGACAGAACAACTAGAGTGGCCGCCGCCAGGAGTCGGGCTAGCGTGAGGGAGCGGGCCCTGAGACTCATGAGCTCGCGGTGGCGGCAGTCGCCTCCGACGTTATCGGGGCCCCGCCGTCTCAACTCGCTGTGACCCGCGTCTGTAACCGAACGTACGGTCGGCTTCGTCGAACGTATCAGCTACGTCGATCAGGTCAACCGCCAGGCCATCGATGATGCCTGGCAGCTCGTTGCGTCCGGATTCCGTCTAGAGGAGTTCAAAAATCCGGTCGTCTACGGATACCCGTTTGGACGGATCGAGCCGGACAGCAGCTATGGGGAGCCGGCCCACGACCTTGCCGGACGCAGATGGGTTATCCCAAGGAATGTGATCCTTGTCCCTAGCGAACTCCTCAGGTAGCCGATAGACCGTGTACTCATCAGGATAGTCATCAACTGCTGGATCGAAGGGACAGTCAAAAAAATACAGATCGCCGTTGCGCTGTACGACGAATGCCCTGGGGACGTCATGAAAGTCCCGGTACGTGATCGGTAACCACGTCATTTGTGTTTACTGGATTCTACTGCCCGGCGGCACCGGGTTAGGAAATGGATCGCCGAATGGGCACTCCCCTGGGCCCATACATATGTTTACGTGCTTGTCGTTCATCACCCCGGACCGGGTTAACTCAGGTTTGAACTCCACGCTTCCCCCAGCGGCACGGATTTGCCCGGCCGTTGTTGAGCGTATGATGCCGTGCGGCACCCCGCTTGCCGCCTCCTCTACCGTCCGCCCTGCTGCGCCGGAGAAGACCTCTCCAGCCGGGGGCAGCGGTTTGGTGCCGCCGCGAACCACTACGAAGTCGTCGGCCACCGCGGAGGATTCTTCGCTGGCGCCCCCCGGGATCGCGGCCAGAGCGCAGCTGACTCCGGCATCGAGCGCTCCGGTAGCCATTGCCCCGGCAGCCTGGGATGCGGCGGCGCCGGGCTGGTCGAAGGCGGCACTGACCCCGGCCGCGGCGACGCCGGCCACAGCACCAACAACGCTGCCGATGCAGGAGGCCACGTTGGCACGCTGCGAGCTCACGGTTAGCGCCTGGTAT
>Ga0102924_1004293_pt1 | contig 14424 bp, 21 predicted proteins | sample PaiPotPPM11metaG_FD_80116 | JGI IMG/M metagenome (GOLD analysis project Ga0102924, IMG submission 80116) | Iron sulfur acid spring bacterial and archeal communities from Banff, Canada, to study Microbial Dark Matter (Phase II) - Paint Pots PPM... ... | reverse complement strand
CCTGATGGCCATCAGGGTCAAACGGCCAGGCGACACCGGCACCCGCCACCACGGGCCACCAGTCATCAGACTGGTCAACCTTCGTCCGCAACCGATCATGATCAACTTAGGCCAAGTGGCATTGGCCCTCGCCCACGCGTAGAGAACCGGCGGTTCTGCACAAGGTCATCCCACGCGGGCTGAGCTAGCTCTGAGCGACACGGAATCGGCGTTCTCTGGAACGGCGGGCCGGGTTTGCAATGGCCTTCAGGGTTTCGGCGTCGTGGACATGTCCAAGTACGTTGCCTGTCCGGCTGGTGATTGCCGCGGTGCGTGCGGCGCCGAGCTGGCGGGCGAGCTGCTCGCGCAGGGCGGCGATCTTGGCGCGGAGCCGAACTCCCGGACGTACTCCTATTTCGGCTGCTTGCTCAGGGCACTCTTCCGGCTTCGGTCGGGACGGCGCCTAAGCTCGCCATGGCGGGCGGGTCACTCGCAGCGCGGTCAGCGACCGCACGAGACCGTCCCCTCGCAGAGCAGCTGGAACGCCTGGCTGTTCGACGGATCGGCGGCCACCGTGCCGGGCGCCGGAACGGCTCCTCGCGCTCGCCCGCGCTAACACAGGAACCGGGCGAGGTACAGCCAAAGCGTCGGAGCAAGCTCGAACGTGTCTGGATGCTCTTTCCGGTACGAGGGAACGAGGCCACCTGGGAAGCGGCCGTGCCCCTGGCTCTGCCCCGGACGGTCCGCCGCAGCCCTCACAAGATCCGGAACCCTTGGCCTGACCTCCGAAAGCCACGAAACCGAACCGCAGACCTTCTCCCGGGGAGGACCAAGTCTCCGGTTCACCGCAAAACTGCCCCCCGTTTGCCCCTCAGAGCAAAGAGGTCTGCGGTTCTGCACACCAGCAAGCCTCTGACCTGGAGCCCCCTTACGGAATCGAACCGTAGACCTTCTCCTTACCATTGTGTCGGCCTAGCCGCCTAGGAAGCGATCTTGACGGAATGACCTGGCGGTTTGTACCGCGTGGCCTTAGCTCTTGCCCCGGAGTTACCCGCACTGTCATGGGCGTCCTAGGGCCGCTGTGGGGCCAGCCCTAGGGCCAGCAAGGACGCCCTTTTGACCTGCAGGAACGAGCCAGAAGAGTGATTCTTAGTGTCGGCGGTGATCAACGGCTAGAAGCGGCGACTGAAGCCCATCACCCGCCTTATAGGGCAGCATCCGCCCGCCCGATCATCCCGTCACCGTCGACGCGCCCACTGGCCTGAGATGATCTTCTGCGTGGAAGCGGATCACGAGCAGGGGTACGAGCTTGAGACTGGGGATGCCTTTGACCGCCGACGAGCGCGTCTGCTCGACGCTGAGGCAGAGATGCTGCGCGATCAGGCCGAGCGGCTGATCGCAACTGGTGCTATCTCGATCCAGCGGCCTGACGGGATGATGACGGCGCGACTCCGGGGACCTGCCTGGCGGTACCACGGCGGGGGCGCCTGGCATCGGCGGCCGTGGCTAGACATCGAAGGGATACCGGCGGACGACTCTGGCAGGCGCGCATCGGCGCATGGGCCGATGGCCGCGAAGTACCGGGACCGCGCCAACCTCCTTAACGAGGTCATCATGCAACTCAGCATTTATCTGGCCTGGCTGGAGGACGACGAGTGATCCGGAGAGCCGGAACCGTCATTGACCTACTACTTAGGAGACCTGCCTGTAAGTAGGTAGCCCCTGGCAGCCGGACCCATGTCAACGGCTTCGGCCGGGCTCTCGACGGATGCGTAGTCAAGGGTTCATCGCGCACGAAGACCCTGAGATCTCCTGGCATGTTGCAGCATGCGCCCTGCGCAGCGAGTAATCTGATGATCTCGCTGCGCGAGCCCTAGAAGCGCCTGGGGCCACTTGGCCAGCAGAGGCAACACAGCGGCGTCTACGATTGCGGATCATCCGCTGGGGGAAGGATGTTAGAGCAGTGGGAGGCCGACCGCTTGCTTGCGATGCGGAAGGTCTACAGCACTACAGTGAGAGTTGATCTAGGTATTGGCGTCAATGGCTTTTATGCCCTGGAAAGCGATGACGAAACTGAAAGTTTTCTACTGGACATTTTCCGCGGACGCCTGAACCCGACAAAGGCGCGCTATCAATTGCGTTACCAACGAGAGGTGGTCCTTGCTAGATTGTGCACGAGCGTGGAACACACTAACCCGGACGGCGAAAGGATAGAGCCACCCCATCTGCATCGCTATGATGCGGAATTCAGTGACAAAATTGCAGCCCATGTCGGGCCATTCGAAGATATAACGGCAGCCTTGAATTTCTTTTGTGATAGGATTAATGCCCCTCGGCCTGAAGTACAGGGAGGTATATCATGAACTCGGACGCTGGCCTGCTTGTCGAATCTTACCTCTCCTGGATCAGGAGTCAAGTTACGGCGGTAAAGCTCGACAATGACATCACGGAGCTAACTACCCCGTTCTTGGACCATCACAATGATCACCTCCAGATTTATGCCACACGACGGGGCGCGGATCAGTTTCTGCTTACTGACGACGGCTACGTCCTGGCGGAACTTAAAGCTAGCGGCGTCGAGCGACGAGGCGATAGACGGCAGCGGCTTCTCCGTGAGTTGATCAATGGCTATGGCATTGAGCTGACCGGCGATGAGCTCCATGTAGAGGCAAATTCATCGAACCTCGGGCGGCGTGCTCATAACCTTGTTCAAGCAATGCTTAGTATTGATGACATGTTCGTCCTCGCTCAGCCAAGAGTTGAAGCAGTATTCTTTGAAGACGTCGTCAAGTTCCTGGACGACTCTGAGATTCGCTATTCACCGAGAGCAAAGTTCGCCGGTCGAAGCGGCCTAGACCACCTAGTGGACTTCGTCATTCCCAAATCGAAGACGGCGCCAGAGAGAATCCTTCAAGTAGTTAACTCTCCGCGCAGAGATCGCATTGAAAGTTTGCTATTTGCGGCTAGCGACATGAAGGCAGCCCGAGCGATTGAAGTTGTCTACTTCGCTTTGCTCAACGACTCTAAGCGCGAAGTACCGCCAGATATTATCAGCGCATTTACTGCTTACGAGATTCAAGCTCGGCCGTGGTCGCAGCGAACTGACCTGGTCCATGCTTTGGCCGCGTAACGGCACACAACGGCGCCGAACCGTAACAAGCCTCATGAAGATCATTGCAGTAGGCCACAAACAGGCGCTGACCTGCGACCGAAGGGATGCGCCCTGGGCGCGACTCGAACGCGCGACCTGCTGCTTAAGAGATCGTCGGCCCGGCTGTCCTGACCTGGCCCGTTGCAGGTCAGCGCCCATGTGGCGTGCCCGTGAGTGACCGTGATTCACCCTTGATCACCGTCCGATCGGGCACGCTACGGGCACGGCTAAAGCGGCGGCTGAGATCGATCGACTGCCTTGCGCGGCTGCTCGCGCGCTGTCGGCCTGCCGGATCATCCCGGAGTCCGAGGCCCCAGCCGGAGGCATCGCAGTCAACTGGCCGGAAGGCCGACCGGGACGCCGAGGTCGACCAAGGCCCGCGGCCGGCGCAGTAGTAGACCCACATGCCTCGTTTGTCCCAGTCGACCAGCCCGGCGTACACGGGATTAGGGCAGAGCGACCCGCCGAACGAAACGACTTTAACTCCGCGGGGTTGGCCCGCTCGGCTTGTCTGGGGCGACGCTGACGGGATGATCATACTTCCTCCACCCCGGGCCTGAGCGCCCGCCAGAGGAGCTCGGGCTAATAGAGAATGAGCCCGGCCAGGGGCTAGCCCTGATATGGCGGCGTCCGCACAGTGCTCATCCGCTCTCGCGTGAGCTATCTTATAGATGTGGAGCAACTCCGGCCTTTCTCAGACGAACGGTGGGCCGCCTTCTGCGTCTTCTGCGGTCGACCTCCGTGTACCCGAGATCACGTCCCGCCCAAAATATTTCTGGATCGTCCCTATCCTGAGAATCTTCCAGTGGTGGGTTCGTGTCTCAAATGCAACAAAGGCGCGTCGCTAAACGAGGAATACGTCGCATGCCTGCTGGAGGTCGCAGCCCACGGAAGCGCGGACCCGACGAGTCTAACCAGGGAGAATATTGCTCGCACTTTAACCAAGAGGCCCCCACTTGCTGCCAGGCTGGCCAATTCACTTAACGCAGCGGGCATGTTCACAATAAATGACGAAGACCGGGCAAGGGTGTCGACGGTCATTGAGAAGATGGCTCGGTCCCTTTGGGCCTTCGAGACTTCCGAAGCCACTCATACCTCAACCGCTGAGGTTCGTTATCAACAGATTGCACGGCTGAATGACGCCCAGTTCGAAGTCTTTTACAAGCTCTCTGACCATGAGCTAATTCCTGAGGTTGGCAGTCGTGCGATGATCCGACTGCTGGTCAGCGAACACGGGATTCTTCCCAATCGTTGGATCGAGGTGCAGGAAGGAAGGTTCTCTTATGCTGTCGAGCTCCTTCCTGGCCGTGGACGCGTGAAGATGATTCTAGGTGACTACCTCGCTGCCGAGGTTGATCTAATATCGGATTGGGATACAGAGCCATACTAATACCTGTCGTCAGCCTTCTAGTTTTGGTAGCATCATTTCATGTCCACGAAGCCTAGGAGGCCAGTTGATGGACGGGGGGATTGTCCGATATGCGGAAGTCAGCGCAAGCTCACTGATGAAGATATTGTTCCAACCTGGGCTCGCAAGTACTTGATTGGACTCGCCCCGTTCGGACCGCGCGACCAACGCCCATCCCGTATCACGATGCGGATATGTATAACCTGTAATTCTCGGATGGCCAAAGTATTCGAGGATCGCTGCTCCAGTTTGATTAAGCCAATGCTTGACGGGTCGCAAGTCTGTCTTAGCCATCGCGAGCAATCTCAGATCTCAGCTTGGATAGTTAAGACCAGCCTGCTTATTACGGCGATGGGCCTTCCTCGCGATGCGCCCGATAGAGATCGCAGTCTAGCCTTGGTCCGGCATCTGATAGACGAGCGCATTCCTCCGGCCCAGACTCTTGTTCGGCTTTTCCTTCACAGCATGGCCGATGAAGAAGTGGCAACTGGTCATGTCCCTTCGGAAGCCCTGGCACCCCCTACAGCATTCTTCTCTATTAGTTCAGTCGGATCCCTTGGATGGGAGATGGCTATAGGGCCAACCTTGCCCATCTTGGAGTATCAGTCACGAACATCTGGGCGACAAGGATTCGTCCAAGTTTGGCCTCCGGTGAACCGGCAAGTATTTTGGCCGCCCGCTACACCGATCGGGACTGCAGATATAAAGCGTCTGCGCTCTGCTTATCTCAGCTCCAGTAGGCCGGGGATAGCGTCACCAGTTATCCGTCAATGGCAATGGCCAGGACCGGCCTCGTCTGATCCTCGCACGCCTTTGTCGTAGTTGCGATCCAGGTGAAGGCTGCCGGATTCTAGCTCTCGCCGGAAGCGCGAGTTGAGGGTCGGCAAGCAAGCATTGATAGCCCGAATGCATCGTTCAGCTCGCGTACGCACGCCTCGGCACCCTGGTGGGAGGCGACGATGGACATCAGCCGCAGCCGGACTGGGCCGGCCAGGGCCCGCAGCAGCGGGGGCGACCCGCTCTCAGTAGTTCGGCGGTCAGCGGAGGGCAGCAGGCCGCGGTGTCGGCGGGACTGGGCAGCGGGGCCAGTGACTTCGAGGATCCCGAGCCCTGCCGGAGGCCCGTGGTCGTTAGGCCCAACCGTGTACACGACGGCGCTGGTGCGCTCAGCACGGATATGAGCCAGAAGCTGGGCTAGCTCATCGCCGGGCCGGAAGGTGTCCGCGGGCGGATCATCCCCGGAGCAGATCGGCTGGGGCTGTGATCCGCTGCCAGCGGGTTCCAGCGATGGAGCGGCACAATGGGCCGCCAGGAAGGCGTGCGTACCACAAAATGTCAGAGCACGCACGCACAATGCCGTCATGCGAACCCGCTCTGCACGCTCGCTTGCCGCCGAGGCGGCCTTCCTATCCATACTTGACGCCGCAGGAGCGGTGTCGCTGGAACCAGAGTGGCTGACCAGCGCACGGCCACACCGGATCCGCTGCGCGGAGGGTCACTTGGTGGACCCGACTCCGAGCAACGTGCTCCAGGGTCATAGCATCTGCCGGGTCTGCGCGGGCCGCGACACCTACGCAACCGAGGTACGGTTCCGCGCTGTGCTCAAGGAGCAGGGCGCGGAGCTACTGGAGCCTTACTGGCTGGGCAGCCATCGGCGCCATCGCATACGTTGCGCTGTGGGCCATGTGGTTTCGCCGCTGCCGACCAACGTCCTGATGGGACACGGTATCTGCCGAGCCTGTGCGGGTAGGGACCCTGTGAACTCCGAAGCCAAGTTCCGCGCTCGTCTCGCCGAACTCGGAACTGAATTGCTGGAACATGAGTGGCTCGGACATCACAAGGCGCATCGTGCCCGCTGCGCTGAGGGGCACTCGTGTTTTCCACGTCCAACCGACGTGATGCGCGGTCATAGTCCGTGCTTAACTTGTGTGGGCCAAGATCCTGAAACTAACCTGCGGAAGTTCCGTATCCTCCTAGCAGAACGGGGAGCCATCCTACTCGAAACCGGTTGGCTGGGCTCAAGTCGGCCTCACCGCGTACGGTGTCAGGCGGGGCACATATGCACCCCTCGTCCAGGTGACATCGCCAGCGGCAGTGGCGTATGCAGATTTTGCGCCGGATCGTCGTGGGATGTGTTTTATGTGGTGGGCGACACGACCAACTATCGAATCAAGTTCGGCGTAACATCTGGTGATCCGAAATGCCGACTAACAGCTCATCGGCGTGACGGCTATGTGCAAGTCTTGCGGCTGCTTACAGACTTGCCCGGTACCGTGGCTCACGACATCGAGAGGGCGGTTCGGACTGTGCTGAAGCTCGCCAAAGTCCTACCTATCCGAGGGCGTGAGTACTTCGACAGTGCCGCCACGGGCGTAGTGCTTGATATCGTAGATCATTACCCGATTCCCACCAGTCCCGTTCCGCTTTCAAAGCTGCTCAATGACAAGCCAGACGGACCGTAGGGCGCGCTAACGAGCCCGCTGGCGAACGATATTGACCCGAGTCGAGGCTGGTATCGATCGCCTGCATTGCGCGGCTGCTCGCACGCTGCCCGCCTGCCCGATCATCCCGTCACCGTCGACCCGCCCGCTGGGGAGCAGCCAGGGTCACGGGGTCAAGGTGGAGCGCCCCCGCTGGACGAACGACCTTGACCACGTGACCCTGGCCTGCTCGGCTTTGCCCAGGTCGATGGTGACGGGATGACCAGGCCCCTCCATCCCGGAGCCCGAGGCCCCGCCGGAGGCATAGCTGACCACGAGGCCCACGGCCGCGTCCGGGTCACCTCGGCCGGATCCCAGCCCGCCAGCCAACTCAACCCCGCCGTCGTCGCCGCCATGGCCGAGATCGGGCTCGACCTGTCCCGCGAGTACCCCAAGCCACTGACCGGCGACCAGGTCCAGGCCGCCGACGTCGTCATCACCATGGGCTGCGGCGACGCCTGCCCCATCTACCCCGGCCAGCGCTACCTCGACTGGGACATCCCCGACCCGGCCGGACTCGACATCACCGCCATCCGCCCCATCCGCGACGATATCCACCAGCGCGTCCGCCACCTGCTCACCGAAATAGGCCCTTCTGCCTGATCATCGGAGGTGACGTGCCACGTCCAGGCGCCGGTGACCCGATGGCAAGCCGACCCGGATCGCAGGTCGCGCCAGCGACCGAGGATCGGAAGCGGCGCGGCAGCTCTCAGAGGTCCGACATCTCTTCCGTGTCAGAAAGGCGCCCCGACAAGCCGGACTGTAGGTTCCCTGCATAAATGCGAAAGAGCAGCACGAGGATTCGGCCATACAGGCCCTTGTTGACGAACTCGGAACTCAGGGTCACCAGGCAGCCGTCATCGCAAACCCGCACCGCGACGACAGCCACACTCTGACCGTCGACGCCATAGTCGAGATCGACGGCACCGAATGGGCCGTGGACCACATGCTCCTGTCCAGGCCAGCCGACCTTCAACCCGCCATGGCAGACGCCGAGAAAACTCTGCAGAGTCGCCTTGACGCAGTGGTGAAGGCCTATCAGCGTTCGCTGCTCGTTAGCTACCTCCCGCAGACCAAAGCCGACCACACGAAGGAGCAGATTGACGACTACTACTCCAACGTCGTCCAACTCGCGGAGCAGGCTGCGATGACGGGTAGCCCGGCCTGGGGCGATGATGGCATGGCCTCGGCCCAGCCCTTCCCCGGCTCACCTCCGACGGCGCATCTCGCCCCATTCACGGACACCACCGGGTCGGCGTTCCTGGGTACTCAACTTGAAGCAGGCCTGAAGGCTCCGCTCACCAAGAAGCTAACTGGCCAGTTGAAGGACGCGAAGGACAAGGGCTGGCCGACAGCCTTGGTCCTCGACCAGCTCCCGCGCCCGAACAGCAAGAGTCGGACAGTCTGGATCGCGTCCCCTGAGGGTGTTGCAACCGTTGTCCAGCGCATCCTGAACAATCATCCGGGCGTCGTGGATCAGGTCTGGCTCCGTCAAGCCCCAGTCACTCAGAGCGACGTTGTTTCGAAGGTCAGCATGCTGATCGGATGACTTCGGCAGGGCAATCCGGCGTCAACGGCACGCTCCGACTCCGACATGCGTTGACGGCGGCGTGGCCGACCCGGACCGCTAGGCCGCGAGGCGACGCCAGGAACGATCTTGATTCACCATTGGTCGCTGTCCGATCGGGCGAGCCACAGGCGCCTTGACGAAGGTCGGCATGAGCGCGAAGGCATGTGGGGCACCTCGACAAACCCAGTGCCCCACATGCGCTCTGTCGGGTCAGATCAGCCCGAGGCGACGCGCGTACGTGACGGCGCTAGCAATCGACGTGATTGCTCCCGCGATCGCCGCGATCAGCTTGAGCAGGTCGCTCATGTTCTCACCTCCTCCCTCCGGACCCGCAGACCGATCAGGGTCCGGAGTTTCAGCATGGCAAACAGGTACCCGTCCGACTGCTCAAGATCACGGGTAGGTGATTTAACATGGGAGTATGCCGCCGAGACAGACATACGAAGCAGACCGAGAGGTGCTTGAAGCGTGTCGCGCTCGCGACATCGAGGTCAGCCAGCGGCAGTTGGAGCGGTGGCGTCCGTTCCTGCCGACGCGGAAGGTCGAACACGCCGAAGGTGTCCGCGGGTCGCGGACGACTAACCCAGCGGGATACGTCGAGCAAGTCATAGAAATCAGCGACGCGTTGCGATCCGGAACCCCGCTTAGGCAGATTCCGCTCGTCTTGTTCGCCCGTAAACTCCCGATCCGACTGGAAGTTCTGCGCTCCGCCTATCTCGACGTCTTCTCCGACATAGTCCGAGAGTTCGAAGGTTTCCCGACGGGATCTGCTGCAGAGAATCCAGACCCAGAAGACCGGGTGGATGCGGTCGCAGTGCACATGGCCCGGTATTCGAACCGGAATCCCCTGGGTAGGCAGTGGGAAGCACGAGCCCGGCAGGTGATGCGGCAACGCGACACCAAGGCAGCCAGCGCCAAGGCCATACTCGGTAGCGCGCTGAGCGCTGCTTTCACTGGACCCATGACAGGGAAACTAGCCACCTCCGAGGGAATTACCGAAGCACTAGATGTACTCGGAATGAATGACGGTCAAGACCCTCAGCACCTCGCCGCGCATCTAGCTTCACTAAATATCAATGCCATAATCGAGGCTATCCAAACTGCAAGCCTTGACGAGTGGATCGATGCCCGCGATGCCTTCGCCGATATGCTCAAATATACGGAAGTTCGTCGGCGAGTCGAGAACCGACTTCCGCTAGCCGAACAGCCACTGCCTGGACTCGGCGACTTCTTGTCTAATGATCCAGTCTCTCAGGCCATGCAGATCCCCGGGTTTCTAATTGTCGCGGACGATGAGTGGCGCAACGGCATTCGTTTCGAGCTAGCGCGGTGGGAAGCTGTGGACAGTCTTATATCAGCACTTCCTGAAAAATTCCGTCGACCGCTTCTTCTGAACCAGATACCAGACGAAATCCGCCAAGAACTAGCCCCGATCGCCGCAGCTTGGGCTCAGCAACATCCAGAGCAGGCCAGGCTACTTGAAAGTCAACAGGAATGATGCGACCGAGCACCAGGCAGCCGGCCTGGAGATGAAGCCGGTCACGGTCTTAGGTAGCCTGCGGCGTGGAGGACTGGACGGCGCAAGGCGGACTGTCACCGCGTTGCCAGGACGAACGCCTTCAAGCCGCTGCCGGGACGGTAGTAGACGTGCCGATCGCCTACTGCGATTTGCAGTTGATTGAAGAAAGCGACCTGCTCTGAGGATAGTTCGTCGTCCTTGGCCTCCGGACCTATTGCAACGAGACAATCTCGGGCCAGGGGCAAGGCAATGCTGTCTGCGTCACCGATAGCGACATTCGGCACGATATGCGTGTAGCCCGCGAGGTATCGGAAGGTGACGGCAGGCGAGTCGGAGATCAGCAGCTCATGGCCATGAGGGACATGCCACACCTCGACGGCTTGCGTTCGGAGTGTTTCCCGCACGCGGCGAAACATCGCCTCCATGCTGGTCCGAACAAGAGCACCGCGCCTGTCTAGATCCTGCCATCTTTCGATTGGATCTTGCAGGACTATGGATAGGGCCTCTGGTCCGGCCGCCTCTAGCCCATAGCGGCGCCGAAACTCGGTTTGCAGCATCGCTTTCTTGGAGTGCATCGCCTTGCGGCGCACGTCCTCAGTGCTCTTCGCAATAATGGAATGATGCATCTGTAGGTAACGGATGCTCCGCACAAGGTGGAGTGCGATGGCGTCCGTGATGGTTTCTGCATATCGTTTCTCAGCACGTAGATGCCCGGCTCTAGCAGCCTTAATTGCGTCGTGAAGTTTGTCTTCTACACTCTTCCAGAGCTGCTCAGCAGATTCCGAGGCGAATGTCAGGAAGCCAGGTACCTTGCCACATCCGCCTAGCCCTCGGGACTTCTGCTCGTGCCCGAGACGCAAATCAAACGGGATAAGCTGCCATCCCGAGCCGCGCGAGCCTGGAGTAGCGAAACCCTTCAGGATGACTCTGGAGACGACGTGCTGATTTCTAACCAGCTTATGAGCCTCGGCCTCCAGTTCACGGAGACGCTCCAAGTAGACTTCGTTGGAGGCCGCTGGGGGAATCTGCCACCTCGACATCCTCCAAGGGTAGCGGGCAGAGCAGGGGTAATCGAGTGGGTTTCGCCGTGCGAGGACAGAACATGAAAATCACCATTCGCTCCTCTGAGCGAGCCCCACTTAGCCAGGATCACAGTCGCAACCTTGCTACCTCACAGCTGCCAATCCCTGACGAACGGGTGACGTGTCCAGCGGCGGCGCATGCCGATCGAGCAGCGACGCGCGCAGCACGCCCTTGGCGCGCCGAGGGATTCAGCGACCTCCACGCCGAGTACAGACATCCCTAGTGAACCGGTCACTGACCCATCAGGCGTGGCCGCGCCGGGCGGGCCTCGAAGAGGCAGAGCCCGGTGGCGGGCAACGCCGCGGTGCCGCGCAGCGGCACCGCCTTGATCCGGTACGGCTTAATTCGGCAACGGTCTGGCGCGCAGTCTGAGCGTGAGATCAGCGAGACTTGGCAGCAGGCTGTCGGCTCCGGCTGCGGTGAGTTGCTGGTCGGCGCCTGGCACGGCTGTGTAGCCGATGGTGGCTAGTCCGGTGTCGCTGGCGTCCTTGATGGTGGCGGCGGTGGCGGTGATGATGGCGCAGTCGGATGAGCTGGCGTCGAGTGCGGTGAGTGTCGTGCGCAGCAGGTCGGTGTTCACCCAGCCATGTTGGGGGCTGTCGCCGTTCTGGGTGTAGACGTTCCTCGTCAGCTCGGCCAGGCCCTGCCGGTTGAGGTAGTCGCTGACCTGCGCGGGACTATCTGTGGCGGTAATGACAGGCGTACGGCCGGAGTCACGACAGGCGGCCAAGGCTTCATAGACGTATCCGGCCAGGGTACCGGTGGCGGGATCACGGACGGGTCCGTCGAAGTCGAAGATGAGGTACCGGGCGCGGCTGAGGATCGCGTCTAGGTCAGCGCTCGCAGAGCTGTCGGCTAGCTCTGTCTCGGCGCCTAGGATCTCGCTTATCCGAGCTGCCTGGATAAGTGGGATGAGCTGGGGGATGAGGTCGGGCGCGGCGGCGATGGTGGCGGCCGAGTTGAAAGTGTGCGAGGTGCCGTCGGCGTCGGTGACGGCGGCGCCTGCCTCGCGGGTGAGGATGATCCCGGCGGCCATGTCCCACGGGTGATTGCTGAACGTGACACTCGCAGCAAGGCGGCCCGCGGCGAGCCAGGCCAGGTCGAGCGCGGCGGTGCCGAGCATGCGGATGCGGTGCACGCGCGGGGTGAGGCTGACGGTGGCGGCGAGCTGGGTTTCGTTCTTGCGGGCGGCGCCGGGGCCGGTGGCGTAGTCGCCGATGGCGACGATGGCCTCGCGCAGCTCGGTGGTGGTGCTGGCGGTGATGCGGTGTCCGTGTGACCACGCGCCTGCGCCTTCGGCGGCGTGGAACCGCTCGGCCATGAACGGGGCGTCGATGACGCCCAGGACGGGGCGGCCGTCGCGGAGCAGGGCGAGGGAGGCGGCGCAGAGAGGGATGCCGTGGGCGTAGTTGGAGGTGCCGTCGATGGGGTCGAGGGTCCACAGCCACCCGGTCCCGGCGTTGTCGGGACCGCCTTCTTCCTCGCCGAGGAACCCGATGGAGGGAGTGGCCTGGTCCAGGTGCTGCCGGACGGCGCGCTCGACTGCGACGTCAACGTCCGAGACCAGGTCGCGGTCGGCCTTCTCGGTGAAGGTGCCGGGGTGGCTGGTGGTGATGAGGTCGCGGGCGATGTCGGCGGCGGCATGGGCGACGGGCAGGTACTGGTGCGGGTCGGTGGTCACAGTGGCGTGCTCCGCTTGGCTAGGGCGTCCCAGACGTGCTCGAAGACCGGGTACAGGCTGCCAGGCTCATCACCGCGCCGGATGAGCAGGGTCGGGGATTCGACACCGCGAGCGTGCGGCAGGTAGGGCTGCACCACGCAGGCCCGGCCTTCACTGATGAGGATGTTGAACCGGATCGTCTCGTCGTAGACCGCGATGCCCAGCCGGTCCTGAGCGGGGCTGGGCAGCCGGTCGCGGAGGCGGGACAGCAGGCCGATGTTGAGCTTGGTGAGGCTGGCCAGGAACCCCGGCTCGTATTCCTCTTCGCGCTCGCGGGAAGCGATGGCCTCGCCAGCCGGGTCGAGGAACAGGCAGGTCAGCCTGGTCCCGGCGGTGATGACGTCGGTGAGGTACTGGTCGGGGAGCTGCTGGCAGATCAGGTTGAGCGAGAGCCCGGCGGCGCGGACGGACTCGGCGCCGTCGATGAGTGACTGCGGCTTGACGTGGGCAGCGAACTCGGACCGGCTGACGAAGACGGCTTCGACGCCCGCCATCGACTGGAAGGGCTCCAGGGCCTGAACGGGCGGGACGCTTGCGTGGCCGTTGCTGGCGCGTTGGGGAGAAGGCGGCGCGCGGTCGGGGCATAGCTCGAAGAGCTGGGCGGCGGTGTAGCCGCTGAGCATGTGCTCCAGGACGCGGCAGTGGTCGGTGTAGGGCAGGCTGCGTAATTCGCCGTTGGTCCAGCGGTAGAACTGGGCGCGGCTGGGGGCGCTGTGGCGCAGTTGGGGGTCGATGTCGCGGGCGGCCTTCTCGTAGGCGGGGCGGAAGCTGCCATACCGGTCGAGTCCGCGGCGGTCGAGCAGGACGGCCAGCAGAGTCGGGGTCTCGGTCATCAGCTCTCCCGTTTCTCCGGTTCGTGGCGAAAAGGCCCCGTCCGTAAGGCTAGCGGCAGACGAGACAGTCATGAGACAGCGACGGCACAGCCACGCTCGATAGTGGACAGTCACGGCGTATCGACGCAACGTGGTCGCGGCCGAGGATCGTGGCATGACAAGCGGAAGCACCCCGGCGCCCGATCGTTGTGAGGCGTGCGGCGGGGCCGGGTGGAAGTTCCTGACCTTGCGGCGGGTGGCCGGTGCGGCCGGGGCTGCGGAGAGCGGCCCGGTGCGGCGTCGCCGTGTCTTGTGCCTGGCCTGCGATGGCACGGGCAGTGCTTCGGGGAAGGGCAGGGCGAGCTGATGGAGCTGTTCGAGTGGGGCGTCGCCAGCAAGCCGACCGGAGAGGCAGAATGGCGACCGGCCGGGCGGCGCGGACTGTACGCGCTCAGGAGGGGTCCGGGGTCGCATCCGGTCGGTATTACCGGGTCCGCGGCGGGTGCTCAGGCCCGGATGCTGGAGGCCCTGGAGGCTGTTCCGGCGGGGGTCCTGGTGCGGGGCTGGGTGACGGCCCTGGCGCTGGGCGCTGACCGGCTGACGTATGACCGGCTGGACACGCTGGTGCGGGTCACCCGCGATGCTGACGGCACGGTGCGATGGCTGGCGGGCGATTGCCTGCCGGACGGGGCTGCGCGGGCT
>Ga0102924_1004292_pt1 | contig 14428 bp, 13 predicted proteins | sample PaiPotPPM11metaG_FD_80116 | JGI IMG/M metagenome (GOLD analysis project Ga0102924, IMG submission 80116) | Iron sulfur acid spring bacterial and archeal communities from Banff, Canada, to study Microbial Dark Matter (Phase II) - Paint Pots PPM... ... | reverse complement strand
CCTTGGTGCTGCTGGTCGAGGACGATCCCCAGGTGCGGGCGCTGGCCCGCGATATCCTGCTCCACGCCAACTACGGCGTTCTGGATGCCGAGAACGGGGACCGGGCCGTACAACTCGCTGCGGAACACGCCGGGCAAGTGGATCTGCTACTCACCGACGTGATCATGCCGCAGACCAGTGGTCCCACCCTCGCCGGTCGTTTGCTGGCCCTGCATCCGCGGTTGAAGGTCATCTACATGTCGGGGTATACCGATGGCGCGATCGGCAAGCATGGCGTCCTCGACCCGGACGTCGCCTTTCTTTCCAAGCCGTTCACCCCGCGCAGCCTGACCAAAAAGGTAGAGGAAGTGCTGGGACCGCGGCCAGCCGCGGCCGCCCAGGGCTGAGCGATCCGACGGTCAGTCGGCAGCCGTGGGGTGAGCCGGCTGGAAGATCAGGATGTGCTGCCAGGGCAGGAACTCAAGCTCCTGCTGCAGGTGGAAGCCTGCCGGTTCCAATTCCCGCCGCACCTGCGCCACCGTCATTTTATGCAGCGGCTGGATGGGGACCTTGGGATCTTCGCCGCGGTACTCCACCAGCACCAGCCGTCCGTGCGGCCGCAGTGCCGTTTTGAAGCGCGCCAGCATGCGCTCGGGATGGGCCAGCTCGTGGTAGACGTCCACCAACAGAATCAGGTCGCAGCTCGCGGCGGGCAGATGCGGGTCGTCCACCGTACCCAACACTTCCCGCACGTTACGCAGGTGCCGGGCGCGGAGGTTGGCATCAAGCATGGACAGCATCGCGGGCTGGATGTCTTCGGCGTAGACCACACCCCGCGGACCCACCTCCCGCGCCAGGCGCCAGCTGAAGTAGCCCACCCCGGCGCCGATATCGGCGACCGTGGCGCCGGCCGGAATCTTCAGCGCGCGGATCACCTGTTCCGGCCGCTCTTCCCGCTCCCGCTCCGGGCGCACCAGCCAATCGGCGCCCTCCGCCGACATGGTGGGCGCCGGGGTGCGCGCCTGCGGGGCCGGGGCGGCCTGGAACGCCGTGCCGTGCACCGCGCCAAGCATGATTCCGGCCGTCAGGAGGGGGGTGAAAGCCCACCGCGAGTTTCGGGTCATAACGCCTCTTCCGCCGCCACGCCGCGTGACCGCCGCCCACTCAGTTGTTGCGTTCCCAGATCAGCCGCAGCCCTTCCAGGGTGAGGCCTTCGTCGCAGTGCTGAATGTACTTCGAGCCGTGCGTCATCAACGGCGCCAAGCCGCCGGTCGCCACCACCGGGGTGTCGGCGCCCAGCTCGGCCAGCAGGCGCTCCAACAGTCCGTCCACCAATCCCAAGTATCCGAAGTAGAGCCCGGATTGGATGCTGCCCACCGTGGTGTTGCCGATCAGCCGGCCGGGTTCGCGGATCTCGACCCGCGGCAGCCGCGCCGTGCGGGCGAACAGCGACTCGGCGGCGATGCCCACCCCGGGGCAAATGATGCCGCCGGCGTACTCGCCCTTGGCGGAGATCACGTCGAAAGTGGTCGCGGTTCCGAAGTCCACCACGATGGCCGGTGCGCCGAAGCGCGCCTGGGCGGCGACGGCGTTGACGATGCGATCGGCGCCGACGTCGGCGGGCGGCTCGTACCTGATCGCCATGCCGGTCTTGGTGCCGGGTCCCACGAACAGCGCCTCGCGCCCAAAAACCTGCAGCATGGCCGCCCGCACCATGGAGTCCTGGGGGGGGACCACCGAGGATACGATCACCCCGGTAATGGCGGTCACCTCCAATTGGTGGGTGGCAAAGAGGCCGCGCAACAGCAAGCCGAACTCATCGCCGGTCTGGGCACGGGGCGTGGTAATCCGCCAGGAGGCGGCCAGCTCGGCGCCCCGGAACACCCCGAGGACGGTGTTGGTGTTGCCGATGTCGACGACGAACAGCATGGGGAATGTTCTCACGGCAGGCGGCATCCCACCCCGTCTCACGATACCGGACGGACCTCGCCGTTCAACACGACGGTGACGCTGCCGTCCGGGCATCGCACCCGCAGGAAGCCCAGCTCGTCCAAGCCGGCGGTGACCCCCGTGTAAGCCTCGGCCCCGCTGCCCACCTGAACCTCGCGGCCGTCGGCATAGGAGGACAGGCGGCAGAAGTCGGCCAGCAAATCGGCGCTTCCCCCATGGGCGAACATCTCGTAGCCCGCGTCCAACTGACGCAAGACCTCGGAAAGCAACTGTGCCCGTGACACCGGTTTGCCGCCCTCCAGCCGCAAGGACGTGGCGATGGGGGCCAGTTCCCCAAAGTCGAGCTGGTTGACGTTGATCCCAATGCCGAGCACGGCGTGCTGGATGCGCATCGGGTCGCCGGCCATCTCCAGCAGCAGGCCTCCACACTTCTTGCCGCCCAGCATGATGTCGTTGGGCCAACGGACATCGGGCCGCAGGCCGGTGGTGGCGCGGATGGCCTCCGCCACCGCCACCCCCGCGCCCAGGGTCAAGGGCAGCAGTCCCGACGGAGGACCGGGAGGTCGCAACAGCAGGCTGCAATAAATCCCGGTCGAGGCGGGCGAGTGCCACGTGTGCCCCTGCCGGCCACGCCCTGCGGTCTGTTCCTCCGCGACGTACAAGCTGCCGTGCGGTTCCCCGGCGGCGGCCGCCTCCAGCGCCCAGCGCTGGGTCGAATCGATCTTGAAGGCATGGTGCAGCCGACGGCCCAGCGCCCCACTGCGCAACGCCGGCAGCACCAGCGAGGGCAGCAGCAGGTCCGGCATGGACTCCAACTGGTAGCCGCTGGCGGCGTGCCCGCGCAGCCGGACGCCCAAGGCCCGCAACTGCTCCATGCTGCGCCACACCGTGGAACGTGTCACCCCCAGCTCCTGCGCCATGCGTTCCCCGGAGAGCACCACGGTGGGGTAACGCACCAGCAGTTCCGCCAGGTGGGTCAGGTGACGATTGGTGGGATCCATGCCAGTCCCGGTTGCGTTGGCCGTCGTTCGTCCCTCCGCCGCGCCGCCGCGCGCCTCACACCGGACGCATACGCATGGAAAGATCCACGGCGGGTGCGGAATGCGTCACCGCCCCGACGCTGATGTACTGCACGCCGGGTACGGCGAAGTCGCGGATATTGTGCAACGTCATCCCGCCGGAGACCTCGATCGAGGCGCGTCCCCCCACCGTCTCGACCGCCTTGCGCACCTGCCGGGGGGTCATGTTGTCCAGCAGGATGCGCTCCGCGCCGCTGGCCAGCGCCTCCTCCAGCTCGGGCAGGCTGCGCACCTCGACCTCGATGAGCTGATCGGGGCTGCGTCCCTGCTGCGCCCGCCCCACCGCGGCGCTGATGCTGCCCGCAATGGCGAGGTGGTTGTTCTTGATCAGAATGCCGTCCGACAGGTCGGCCCGGTGGTTGAGGGCGCCGCCGCAGGTGACCGCGTACTTCTCCAGCAGGCGCATGCCGGGAACCGTCTTGCGCGTGTCCAGCACCTTGACGCCGGTGTTCTTCACCGCGTCCACGAACTTGCGCGCCTGGGTGGCAATGCCGCTCAAGTGCTGCAGGAAATTCAGGATCACGCGTTCGCAGGAGAGCAGTTGTCGGGCGTCGCCGCGCATCACCGCCACCGTCGCGCCCGGCTGCAGGCGCATGCCGTCAAACACCTCCGGGCGGCTGCTGACCACCACCGGCGGCAGGTGCACGCCCGGTTGCTGCACCAGCGCCAGGGTGCGAAAGGCCTCGTAGACGCGCGGGATCAGCCCCAAGCCGGCCAGCACGCATTCTTGTTTGGCCACCACCTCGGCCTGCGCCTCGCGCGGCAGTTCAATGGCCAGCAACGTGGTGGAGTCGGAAACCGCGTGGTCTTCACGCAGTGCGTTTTCAACCAGGGCATTGATGCGGCGGGAGGTCCAGTCCATGGCGCGTGGAGTTGAGTCTAGCGGAAACGGCGCGCCGCTGCAGGTCGGCCGCTCCCGCCCGGCCATCCGTCAAGGGAGCGGTCCCGGCCGCGGCCGGACGAAGAAACATCAGCTCTTGGATTTCTGTGGCACATAGCCCGGCGGCAAGGCGGCGCCCTCGCCCCAGAAGAACTGTTCCATCTGTTCGGCCATCAGCTTCTGCGCCTCCGGCGTCCAAGGGGCGAGGCGGTACTCGTTGATGAGCATCTTGGCGTGCTCTTTCCACAATCCCCAAGCCTCAACCGAAACCTGCTCGTAAACCTTCTGACCGAGTTCCCCCGGCCATGGCGGTTCGTCCAAACCCGGCATCTCGCGACCAATCTTTACGCAGTGCACCATTCGAGCCATAAGTAAGGCGCCCACGCGCCGTCTTTCAGGATAAAGGAATTGCACCCCCGGCGCCATGGACGCTGGCGTGCCGCCGACAGTTCACGCAAAATGGCGGCATGTCCTATCGCCTCCTTCGTCTCCTCGGTGTCGCGCTGGCGGTCGCCGTGGTCGCCACCGCCCAAGTGACTCCCGAGCTGCGCGCCCGCTTTGCCCACCTGCAGCACGGCGTCAATCACGGACCCTGGGTCGATGCGGTCGCCGACCCGCAGGGCGAGGTTCACGACGTCTTCAACGCCGCCCGCGCCGCCAGCGACATCGCCCTGATCGCCGCCCTGGGCTTCGACCACGTCCGTATCAATCTTGATCCGCCGCGAATGCTCAACATCGACCGCCCCGGGGTGTTGAACGACGCCTACCTGGCCGGGCTCGATCACTGCCTCGACCTGCTGCAGGCGCAGGGGCTGGCGGCCGTGGTCGACATGCACGGCCTGCCGGAGTACGACCGCCGGGTCCTGGGCGACGACCGCGAGCTGGAGGCGCTGGCCGCCTCGTGGCGGACCCTGGCGCACCATCTTTCCTCGCGCCGCCCGGGCGGCCTCTTCCTCGAGGTGCTCAACGAACCCGTCTCGGCCGACAAGTACCGGTGGGCGGGCGTGCAGTCCAAGCTGCTGGCCGCCATGCGGGCCGGCGCGCCGCAACTGACGCTGATCGCCACCGGCTTCCAGTGGTCAAGTCTAAAGGACCTGCTCTTTCTGGAGCCGGTCGGCGACCCCAACGTCATCTACAACTTCCACTTTTACGAGCCGCTGGTGTTCACGCACCAAGGGGCCACCTGGTCCTCGGACTTTCTGCCGCTGCTGCATGGTGTCCCTTACCCGCTCACGCCGGAGACCGCCGCCCCGCTGGCCGCCACCCTCGACGCCGGACCCTCCCGCCGCGCCCTGTTGCGCTACGCCGCCGACGGCTGGGATGCCGCCCACATCGCCGCCGTTCTTGCCCCGGTCGCCGCCTGGGCCACGGCGCACCACGTGCTGGTGACTTGCAACGAGTTCGGCGCCTTCGCCACGTTCGCCCCGCCGACAGCGCGCGCCCTGTGGCTGCACGACGTGCGCACCGCGCTCGAAAACGACGGCTTCGGCTGGACCATGTGGGATTACGACGGCGGCTTTCACGTGGTGCAGCGCCAGCCCGACGGTACCGCCGTCGCCGACGCCGCCATCGTGACGGCCCTCGGCCTCCACGCCCATTAACGCAGCGGGACTCCCCAACTGTGTGCCGTGGGTCACAGCCAGCTCGTCCCAAACTGTTTGCCGTGTGGTACTGCCAGGTCGTCCCAAACTGTTTGCCGTGTGGCGACAGGCGCTCCGCCTGTCGCCACAACCGCCCGCGCCAGCGGGCGGCGGGTCAAGGAGATCTCTTGACCCATGGCCCGCTACGCGGGCCACCGACAGACGGGGCGTCTGTCGCCACACGGCACACGGCTAGGTCGTCCCGAACTATCGCACTTCGTTCAGCAGGCGCTTGTCGAGGGCGACGATGGACGGCGGCAGGGTGGCGTAGTGCAGGGCCCCGGAGAAGCTTTGCCCCGCCGTGACCGCCCAGGTGATGTACTGCTTCAACGCCGCCCGGTTAGCCGTGTTGCGGCCTGACTTGGTGACCAGCAGGAAGGTGAAGCCTCCGATGGGGTAGGCATCCGGGGCAGCCGAGTTGACCACCGGCGTGCGGACATCGCGCGCCAGTGCGCCCGCGTTGGCGGCGATGGCGGCCGTGATGCCTTCCGGCGTGGGCGGCAGGAAGCGCCCCGCCTGGTTCTGCAGCAGCGCCACCGGAAGCTTGTTTTCCAGTGCATACGCCAGCTCGACATAGCCGATGGCGCCGTCGGCGTTCTTGACCAGCCCGGCGACTCCGTCGTTGCCCTTGCCGCCCAGGCCCTGCGGCCAGTTCACCGCCGTTCCCTTGCCGACCTTCGCGGCCCAGGCGCCGTCCACCGCGGCGAGATAGGTGGTGAAGATGTTGGTCGTGCCGCTGCCGTCCGAGCGGTGGACCACCAGGATGGCGCGATTGGGCAGGTTCACGCCGGGGTTGGCCCGGGCGATGGCGCCGTCATTCCATTTGGTGATGCTGCCGATATAAATGCCGGCCAAGGCGCTGCCGGTCAGTTTCAATTGGCCCGGGACTCCCCGCAAGTTGTAGGTGATGCAGACCGGGCCCGCCGTCATGGGGAGTTGCACCAGAGCCGGCATGGTGGCCAACTGCTGGTCGCTCAGGGCCGCGTCGCTGGCGCCGAAGTCCACCGTCCCGTTCTTTACCTGTTGAATGCCCCCGCCGCTGCCAATCGGCTGGTAGTTAATGCGTACATTCGGATGCAGCCGGTTGTACTCGCTAAACCAGCGCGAGTAGAGGGGGTAGGGGAAGGTGGCGCCGGCACCGGTGAGGTTGATGTTGTTCTCGGCCGCGACGGGGGCCGAAGGAGTGGCTAAACCGGCTAGAACAAGCAGGGCGCACGCGAACAGGCTGGTCTTTTTCATAACGATTCACCTTCGAAACAAGAAGTACTGACCCGATCCAGTTGGGGTCTCCCCCGCGCTGTAGCTTGCCTCAGCGCCCGCATCACCAACCGTGACAGGGTGGTGACAAATGAACTGGTCGCCGAGGACGATGCGGGGGCTTTGCCCCCGCCCTCCCTGCAAGGCTAGAACGAAAATAAGATCTGCGAATGCAGCCGGTAGGTTCGCGCCTGCAGGGGTACCGGCTTGAACAGGGGAATGCCGTTAAAGGTTGTAGCGTTGTTGATTGGTGTCTCAATGAAGAGGAAGTTCTGGATGTTGACGTTCTTCATGACGCGCCAGTCGGCGCCGAAGACATGCGCTTTGATGTTGGTGTTCTGGAACGTTCCCAGGTCGTCGTCGGTGAAAGCCGAAAGCATGCTGTCGGCTTCGGCATATTTGAAGGTATAGGTCAGCTTCAAGTCGCCGGGGTTGGCAACTGAACCGAGGAAGAAGCGAGCAAACAAGGCGTTGTCCTTGTTGCCGGCGGAGGCGAAGTTATGGGCCGCCCGAAGTTCAGCCCCATACCCGCCCAAAGCATGCGTGGAATCCTTGTGCTCCAACCCCAGCGTGGCCTCACCGGTGTTGAAGCCTCCCACGTAAACGTAGGGCTGGACCCCACGCAGGCCCACATTGGGGTTGGCAATGATGCGGTTGCCCGCCCCGGGCAAGCCACCAATTGCAAAGCCGATCGGCCCAAAAATCCGCGCCACACCGGTCCCCGCCGCCAGCGCCGAGGCGATCTGATTCGGCTGCCGAATCCCAAACTGCCGCGCTTCGCCATAGAGGGTGAAGTTGTTGACGCTGGGGCTGTCCACCCGCAGCCCGCTGCCGAATATGGCGGCGCTCTTGAGACGCAGAGTGGTCGCGGGATTGGTCCGCTGCGTATTGAAGTTGGTCAGAATATATTGTCCGCCGGTGAAGGTGACTTTTCCCCCCGGCAGCAGGCTGTCGAGATGGACGACCTGCGAGAGGCCGTTGAAATTCAGATCGGGGTCGAAGACAAACTGCGACCCTTCGCCGAAGATCTCCGGGATACGCCCGCCATTCAGCTCAAAGTACTTGCTCGGCTTCCAGTGGGCGAATGCCTGGTTGATGGAGATGGGGTTTTTCACGGCAAACGCGCCAAAGTCCTGGTTGTCCGTGACCTCGTTGTTGACCGGGCCGCTCGCCAACTGCAGCTTGATGTCAAAGGTCGGCGCCACCACGAAGCCCAGGTTCAGGCGGGCGCGGTAACGTCCACGCAGGTTTTCCACCGAACCCGAGCCGCCCGGCACGTTCAGGGCGCTGCGCGTGATCCCGTCGAAACGCAAGCGGAAGTCGCCGCCGATCGTGACGTGCTTCACCAGCGTGGTCAGTGCGCTCACGGACTTTTCGGTATTGCTTTGCAACTCCGAGATGCGCGGCACGACGTCAGTGGAGACCGCGGTGGAAAGCGCCTGCACCTGGTTCTGCACCGCTTCGATTTTCTCCTCCTGCGCCGGCAGCTTGGCGGTGGCCTCCTGCGCCTGGCTGGTGACCTGCTGCTGCGCCTTCAGCTCAGCCTGCAGTTGCGCCAGCACCGCCCCCTGCTTCTCGAGCGTCTCCTGCACCTGCTGCAACTGGAGGGCGGTGGCGGCCGCGCGGGCCTCAGCGGCTGCGGCCTGTTGTTTCACCTGTTCCAGTTCGCGGTTCGCGACGGCACGAACCACCTTGTGATGATGCGTGGCGGCGGCCGCCGGCATCGTGGACACCGTCACCAACGCTGCCAACAGCGTCACCCCACACTTCTTGATCCATTTCGACATGCAAGCTCCTGTTTGCGACCTGTAGGACTTTCGACGCTGGCGACCCGGCAAACGTACCGGCAGGCTTCGCCGCGATCCGAATCCACCCGCTGAGCTTGCGGCAGGAGACGCGAAAGTTTGCATGACGAATCCATGAAGGACCCAAGCCGTCGGCGCTCTGCGCTGCCCGTTTCCCACCTTCCCCGGGCTTCTGTTACAAAACCGTTACAGCCGCGGCGTGCGGCGCGGAGCCGCCGCTTTCCGGGGATAATGACGGCGTATGGCCACGGTGATCGCCAGCCCGACGCGCGCCGCACATTCGGCGGTGGCCGACCAAGTTTTTCCCTGGCTGTTGCGTGGCTTGGCGGCGCTGGTGCCGGTTCTCATCGTGGGCATCGGCTTCGAGCTCTTCCGGGCTTCCGCCCTGTCGCGCAGCACCTTCGGCTGGCACTTCCTGACCAGCTCGACGTGGGACCCGAGCTCCGAACAATACGGCGCGTGGCCCTTCATCTTCGGCACGTTGTTCACCACCGTCGTGGCGTTGGTGATTGCCGCACCGTTGGGCGTCGCCGTGGCGATCTTTTTAGCCGAGCTGGCGCCGCGCTGGCTGCGCGGCCCGCTGGGCAACGTCGTGGATCTGCTGGCCGCGGTGCCGAGCGTGGTGTTCGGTCTGTGGGGCTTCCTGGTGTTGGTGCCGTATCTCCAGAACACGGTGGAACCGTGGCTGGGCGATCACTTCGGGCGGTTGCCGCTGTTCCAAGGTGCGCCCTACGGGGTGGGCTTCTTGGCGGCCGGCTTGGTGCTCGCCATGATGGTGCTGCCCTTCGTCATTGGCGTGTCGCGCGAGGTGATCCGCGCCGTTCCGGTGGCGCAACGCGAGGCCGCCTACGCCCTGGCGGCGACCCGCTGGGATGCGATTTGGGATGTCGTGCTGCCCAGTGCGCGTTCCGGCATCTGGGGCGGCATCCTGTTGGCCATGGGCCGCGCCCTGGGTGAAACCATGGCGGTGACCATGGTGATCGGCAACCGGCCAGCGGTCAGCACCTCGCTGTTCGCCCCCGGTTACACCCTGGCCAGTGTCGTCGCCAACGAGTTCAGTGAGGCCACCACGCCCACTTACATCGCCGCGCTGCTCGAGATCGGCCTGGTGTTGTTCGGCATCACGCTGCTGGTCAACATCCTGGCGCGCCTGTTCATTTGGCGCATGACCCGCAACGTGGGGCGGATCGCCACATGAGTACCCGCGCTGCATTGTCGCTCCCGGGAGGCCCGCCGCGGGGCCGGGCGCACCAGCGCTGGCGGCGCGTTCGCAACGCCTTCATGCTGGGCCTGACCGGGCTGTGCACCCTGCTGGTGCTGGTGCCGCTCTTCCTGATTCTTTACTACGTTCTGCGCCAAGGCCTGCCCGGACTGCACTGGAGCTTCCTGCTCAACCCGCCCAAACCGGTCGGGGAGACGGGCGGGGGCATGGGCAACGCGCTGGTTGGGACCCTGGAGCTTCTGGGTTTGGCGATCGTGGTGGGAATTCCCCTCGGTATCGGCGCGGGCGTTTATGTGGCCGAGTTCCGCAACGAGACCTTCGCCCACGTGGTGCGCTTCGCCGCCGACGTGTTGAACGGCATTCCCACCATCGTGACGGGCATGTTCATCTACGGCTTGGTGGTGGTGCCGCAGCACCACTTTTCCGGATGGGCGGGCGGCTTGGCCCTGGCCATCATCCTGGTCCCGGTGGTCTTGCGCACCACCGACGAGGTGCTGCGAACCATCCCCGTCTCCTACCGGGAAGCGGCGCTGGCGCTGGGCGCCAGCCGCTGGAACGTCACCTGGCGGGTGGTGCTGCGCGCCGCCCAGCCCGGCCTGGTTTCGGCCTGCCTGCTGGGGGTCAGCCGCATCGCCGGGGAGACCGCGCCCCTGCTCTTCACCGCCCTCAACAACTCGTTCTGGTCATTCAAGCTGAACCAACCGATGGCCTCGCTGACCGTCCAGATCTATAACTTCGCCATCGCCCCCTACGATGTGTGGCACGCCCTGGCCTGGACCGGGGCCCTGACGTTGATTCTGCTGGTGCTGACGCTCAACATCCTGGCGCGCCTGTGGAGCCGTTGGCGCAGCCCCGGGAGGGCGGCGTGAAGCAGTGGTTGACGCGGCTCATGTGGCTGGTGATGGTGACCACCGGTGTCGGGCTCGCCGCCCTCGCTTGGGTCGGGCTACGGGCCGTGGAGCACCCCGGCTTGCTGCGGGATTTGATCCTCGTGGTCGGCGGCCTCATGTTGTGCGGGTGGTGGGTATGTCGTTGGCTGGCGGGACGCGCCACGGCGTCCTTCGAAGAGGAACAACGTCACTGGGCCCAGCGTCTGCTGGCCGGCGAGTCGGTTCGGCATGCGCCGCGCCTGGGTCCGCTGTTCGAAATCCTGGCTCCCGCCTGGCAGGCGCTGCAGACCGAAGCCACGCTGCAACGGCAGGCGGCCGCCCGGCTGCAGCCGGTGCTGGAGAGCCTCGATACCGCGGTCATCGCCGTGGACGGCGGCCGCCGCCTGCTCTACGCCAACCCCGCCGCCCGCCGCATGTTCTCGCTCGGCGCCGCGCCGCCGCCGGGTCGTCGCGGGGCGGCCTTGCTCCGCATTCCCCAGTTGCGGCAGTGGCTGGACGACGTGCAACTGACCGGCAGCGCCGCCGTGGGACGCGTCGACCTGCCCGACGACCGCATCCTGCAGGTCGAGGTCACGCCGCTCGAGACCGTGACCGGCGGCATGGTGGTGCTGGCCCGCGACGTTACCGAGATGATTCAGCTTGAAACCATGCGACGCGACTTCATCGCCGCGGTTTCGCATGAGCTGCGCACGCCGCTGACCTCCATCCTCGGTTACGCCGAGACGCTGCTGCAGGAACCCGCTCCCACCCCGCCGGAACAACGGCGCTTCCTTGCGGTGATCCTGCAGAATGCCGGCCGGCTGACCCGCCTGGCGCAGGACTTGGTCACGCTGTCGTCGATCGAGACCGGAACCTATCCCTTTCATTTCCAGGAGGTCGAGGCGGCGGCCTTGGTGGGGCCCGCCCTGGATGTGGTGACGCCCGCGGCGCGCAAACGGGCCTGCAGCATCACGGTCGAAGCCCTGGCGCGCGGCCGGGTGCGCGGGGATCCCGATGCCCTGCACCGCGTTCTGCTCAACCTGCTGGACAACGCCATCATCCACGGCGGATCCGACACGCAAATCTTCGTCAGCGGCGCGGTGGTCGGGGAGAACTACGAACTGGTGGTGCGCGATACGGGGACGGGCATCGGTTCACTGGACCAACGGCGCATCTTTGAACGTTTCTATCGGGTCGACAAAAGCCACTCGCAGGCCGGCGGCGGCAGCGGACTGGGGCTGGCGCTGGTCAAGCACATCGTCAAGGAACACGGCGGCGTCATAACCCTGGAAAGCACGCTGGGCATGGGCAGCACCTTCCGTTTGCGCCTTCCGCTGGCGCACAATGCTGGAGGCGGCCCCGTGGCGGGCCCGACGACGCAACCAGCGAGCCAAGCGGCCGGACCCCTCGTGACTCCGGAGTCGACTTTTTTGACCCAACGCCACTGACGGACAGCCTCGCATGGCCACTCCCAACCCATCCTCCAACCCGACGACGCTCACGCCTTCCGGAGAAGTCCTGCCCCTGGGGCTGGCTCCGCCTCCGTCCCGCGACGCCGCTCCGGTCGGCGCGCCGCAGGAGACGGTGGTCGACGCCCGCAACGTCAATTTCTACTACGGCAAACACCAGGTCCTGTTCGACATCAATGTCGGGATCCAGGCGCGGGAGATCTTCGCCCTGATCGGGCCCTCGGGCTGCGGCAAGAGCACCTTTCTGCGGACGCTGAACCGCATGAACGACACCATCCCCGGCGTACGGCTGGAAGGCGAGGTGATCGTCAACGGCCGCAACGTCTACGCTCCCGGTACCGACGTGATCGGACTGCGGCGCACCGTGGGCATGATTTTCCAGCGCTCCAATCCGTTTCCGTTTTCAATCTTTGAAAACGTGGCCTACGGACTGAAGGTGAACGGCCTGGCCCGCGGCCGCCGTGAACAGGAAGCCGTGGTGGAAACCAGCCTGCGGGCCGCCGGCCTCTGGGACGAGGTCAGGGACCGGCTGCACAAACCCGCGCTGGCGCTCTCCGGCGGCCAGCAGCAGCGCCTGTGCATCGCCCGCGCCCTGGCCATCGAACCCGAGATCCTGTTGATGGACGAGCCCGCATCCGCTCTCGACCCCATCGCCACCACCCGGATCGAGGAACTCGCCCTGGAACTGAAGTCCAAGTACACCATCGTGATCGTCACCCACAACCTGCAGCAGGCCGCCCGCATCAGCGACCGCACCTGCTTCTTTCTCATGGGGCGGGTGGTCGAGACCGGGCCGACGCAACGCATGTTCACCAACCCGGTGCGCAAGGAGACGGAGGACTACATCACCGGGCGCTTCGGCTAAACCCTGGCGGGGCGCGGCCATGCCCCTGCAACCGGGCCCGGCGGTGAAACGTCAGCAGGAAGAGGAACGCGGAGACTATGCGAAAACATTTCGCCGAAGAACTGGAAGATCTCAAGGAGCGCGTGGTGTACATGGGCGGGCTGGTCGAAACCGCGGTGCACCGCAGCGTCCACGCCTTCGTGGACCGGGACCTCGAACTCAGCGCCTCGGTCATCCGCGACATCGAGCCGGAGGTCAATCACCTCGAGGTGGAGATCGACGAGGAGATCCTGCGCCTGCTCGCGCTGCAGCAACCCATGGCGGTGGACCTCCGCTTCCTGGCCGCCTGCCTGAAGATCACCACCGACCTGGAGCGCATGGGCGACCTGGCCGTGAACATCGCCCAGGGAGTGGCGCGGCTGTTGGAGCAACCGCTCAGCACACCGCTGGTGGACCTGCCCCTGATGGCGGAACGCACCAAGCACATGATCCGAACCTCGCTCGATTCGCTGATCGGGGCCGATGTGGCCCTGGCCCGCCAGGTACTGGAGACCGATGACGAGGTGGACGCCATTCGCGACCAGATCTTCCGCGAGCTGATGCACCGCATGGGGCAAAACAGCGAGCTGGTGGAGCGCGGCATGACCCACATCCTGGTGGCCCGCAACCTGGAGCGCATCGCCGACCACGCCACCAACATCGCGGAAGACGTCATCTTCTGGGTGGAGGGCGTCGACATCCGCCACCACCTGCATGATCACGTCTAGGACGCGAAGAGAAGGGTGACGTCCATGGCCAGTGTCGAAACCGCCGCGATTTTGCTGGTCGAAGACGACGCCGACATCGCCGCGCTGGTGAAGTTCAACCTGGAACGCGAGGGCTTCCCGGTGACCATCAACCCCACCGGCGCCGGGTTCCTCGAACAGGCGCGCGCCCTGCAGCCGGCGCTGGTCATCCTCGATCTCATGCTGCCCGCCGCGGATGGCCTCGAGCTGTTGCGCCGGTTGCGCCGCGAACCCAACTTCAGCGAGCTGCCGGCCATCATCCTGACCGCCCGCGGGGATGAGAACGACCGCATCCGCGGGCTTGACAGCGGCGCCGACGATTACATCAGCAAGCCCTTCAGCGCCCGCGAACTGGTCGCCCGGGTGCGCGCCCGCCTGCGGCAGACCGGCGTGGAGCGCCCCGAGATACTGGAGGCCGGACCGGTGCGCCTCGACCTGCGCGCCCGCACCGCACAGTTGCGGGAGGCGCCGCTCGAGCTCAGCGACACCGAGTTCCGCATGCTGGCCTTTCTCATGAAGCACGCCGGACGCGCCCTGACGCGGCGCGCCATCGTCGATGCCGTCTGGTCGCCGCAGCACTTCATCACCGAACGCACGGTGGACGTCTACATGCTGCGCCTGCGGCACAAACTGGAGGAGAATCCCGAGG
>Ga0102924_1004291_pt1 | contig 14428 bp, 10 predicted proteins | sample PaiPotPPM11metaG_FD_80116 | JGI IMG/M metagenome (GOLD analysis project Ga0102924, IMG submission 80116) | Iron sulfur acid spring bacterial and archeal communities from Banff, Canada, to study Microbial Dark Matter (Phase II) - Paint Pots PPM... ... | reverse complement strand
GCCTCCATCCGCCCGGCCAGGGAGACTGCCCGCACCTGGCCATCGACGACAACGGAGGCTGGCTCGCCGTCGCGGCCCTGCCCGGGGCCAGCCCGGCGAACGCACCGGCGTCGACGCCGGCCGCGGGCCAGCTCCCCCGCACCGGCGCGCCGGGCCGGGGACTCGCCATGGTGGGGGCGCTGCTCCTCGCCGCCGCGCTCGGCGTTCGCCAGGCCGGACGCCGCCGGCGAGGCCGTCGGCGGGCCTGACGCGCGCGGGGAGGGGGTCGGAGGGTGCGTGAGGACCCGCCGGGGGGCGATTGGGTCTGCTGGTGGTCGTATAACGACCACCAGCAGACCCAATCAAGCAGGAACGCGCACCCGTGCGGCGAATCATGAGCCGTGCGCACCTCGTTGTCCTGGCGCGTCGCGGCTGCCGGTCTGGCCGCCGTCGCGGCGGCGCTGCCGATGATCCCCGCCGCCAGGGCATCGACGCCGGCTACCAATCGGGCGACAACCACCAAAGGGGCGCCGGCTGCCAACGGGGCGCCGGCGTCGGCGGGGAGCGGCTCGTCGTCTAGAACCGTGCGCCGACTCGAGTTGCGGGTGCTCTCGGGGCGGCCGGATCTCGTTTCGGGCCACAGCGCGCTCGTCGAGGTGGTGCTGCCCGCGGGTAGCCGCGGGCTCCGCGTCAGCGCGGGCGGTCATGACGTCACGTCGGCCTTCGGCCCCGCGCCGGGCGGCAGGATCGAGGGCCTCGTCACCGGCCTCCACCTCGGAGCCAACACGATCGCCGCCTCGGCCCGCGGCGCCAAGTCTGCCCGACTCGTCGTCACCGACCACCCGGTGGGCGGCCCGGTCCTCGCCGGACCGCAGATCCTGCCGTGGACCTGCCAGGCCGGAGCCACCGACACCCAGTGCGACGCGCCGACGGTGATCGCCTACTCGTATCTGCCTGCGGCCACGGCGAACGCCAAGCTCGGCGCGTCGGGGGTCGCGGCGTTCAGCGCATTCCAGCCGTACGACCCTTCCAACCCTCCTCCGGCTGGGGCCATCGCCTCCGCCACGACCGACACCGGCACGACGGTGCCGTTCATCGTGCGGGCCGAGACCGGCTACCTGGACCGGGACCAGTTCGCGACCGCGGTGCTCTTCCAGCCGGGCCAACCCTGGACGCCGCTGAGCCCCCAGGCGCAGTTCAACCGCAAGCTGGTCCTCACCCACGGCGCCAGCTGTGACACGACGTACGGCACCGGGACCGCCCCGGCGGTGATGGACCCCGCGCTCCTCGGCCACGGATACGTCCTCGCCTCCCACGCCCTCGACAACGCCGGCCACAACTGCAACCTGGCCACCGAGGCCGAGTCGCTGATCATGACCAAAGAGCACGTGATCAAGACCTACGGCGACCTGCTGTGGACCATCGGGAGCGGGTGCTCGGGCGGTTCGCTCGTCCAGCAGCAGGTGGCCAACGCCTATCCCGGCGTCTACCAGGCAATCACGCCGCAGTGCAGCTTCACCGACGCCTGGTCCTCGGCGATGGAGTACGAGGACTACTACATGCTCCTCAAGTACTTCTCCGACCCGAGCCGCTGGGATCCGGGAACGGTGTGGACGCCGGCCCAGATCTCGGCCGTCATCGACCATCCCAACATCGGCAACCCGATCACGTTCACCAACGTCATCCCCAACTCGGGCAACCCCAGCCGCTCGTGCCCGTCCGTGCCCTCGAGCCAGGTGTACAACCCCAAGACCAACCCGGGCGGGGTCAAGTGCACGCTCCAGGACTACATGGTCAACGTGTTCGGCAAGCGACCCGATGGGTTCGCCAACCGGGCTTTCGACAACGTCGGCATCCAGTACGGCCTGGACGGACTGCGAACCGGCATGCTCACGCCGGCCCAGTTCGTGGACCTCAACACCCATCTCGGTGGGCTCGACTACAACGGGAACGTTCAGGCCGCGCGCACCGCCGCCGACCCCGCCGGACTTCAGCGGGCCTACACGAGCGGCGCGGTCGACAGCGCGAACAACCTCGATCAGGTCGCCATCATCGACCTTCGCGGTCCGGATCCGGGCGCGTTCCATGACGTCTACCGCACCTACGCCATGCGCGACCGTCTTCTCCGCGACTTCGGGACTGCGGCCAACCAGGTCCTGTGGCGGGGCCAAGCGCCGATCATCGGCGATCCCAGCTACGCCGACGCCGCCGTGCTCGCTGCCGATAAGTGGGTGGCGAGATTCAGCGCCGATCCCCGACCGATCCCCCTCGCCGAGAAGATCCGTGAGGACAAGCCGGGTGATCTCGCCGACCGCTGCACGGACGGCAACGGTCAGGACATCCCCGAGTTGGTGTGCGATGCGACGGTCGCCGCCTACGGCACGCCCCGGTTCGCGGCCGACGAGCCGAAGACCGACGACGTGCTGAAGTGCCAGCTCAAGCCCATGCGCCGCGACGACTACCCGGTCACGTTCACCGATGCCCAATGGACCGCCTTGCAGAAGGCGTTCCCGCCAGGGGTGTGCAACTACGGCGCGCCGGGTGTCGACCAGCACGGCGCCACCCCGTGGCTCACCTACCAGAGCTCGAACGGTCGCGTCGTCTACGGCGGCCGGCCGCTCGGCCCCCCGCCCACCAGCCGGTAGGCGCGTCAGGCGCCGGGCTTGCCCCGGACGTGGCTGATGATCCGCTGGGCCGCTTCGACGACTGCCTCTTCTCGCAGATCGGCCGCTGCGTGCAGGAGCCGCTCGGCTTGGGCGACGCTGTGGCCCTGCAGCCCGACGAGCACGCCGGCGGCGAGCCGAACGTCGGCCTCGGCATCCACCTGCTGTTGCACCGCCTCCGTGAACGATCGCACCGAGGCCCAGAGGCTGCTCTTGGCGATGGCGAGCGACGCCTGCGTGGCGAGCACCTCGATGAGCGACTCCGCGCTCTGGTCGAAGGCGCGGGCCTGCACGCCGTAGAGGTTGATCGAGCCCACGACGAGTTGGTCGAGGGTGATCGAAGCCGACAGCGTGCTGTTGACGCCCGCCTCCATCGCCCGGGGGGCGAAGTGTTGGAAGCGCTCGTCCTGTTCGAGCATGTCGATCCGGACCCGCTCCGCCGTCGTCGCCGCGGCCAGGCACGGGCCCTCCCCCAGGCTGTATTGGGCCACGTCCACCTCGACCGCGACCCGGTCGGTGACGACCGCGCTGCGGGGAACGCCTTCGACGATGAGCGACACGCTCGCCGACGAGCAGCCGGGGACGGCCTCGGTCGCCAGCTCCACCACCCGGGCCAGGTCGGCCGAGAGCGATGTGCCGGTGAGGAGTTGCTCGCCGAGGGAGAAGAGGAGCGCGCCCAGCGCGGCATCGTCGGGCCCGGGCAGATGGGTCCGGTGCGGAGCCGGCGCGTGAGCGTCTGCCCGGAAGACCGGCAGAGCGTCCCCGAGCCCGACGATCCCGAAGGCGCGGAAGGCGGCATCGCTTGCACCCACGACCGCCATGCGGCCGCCGATGCCGGCCAACTCTCCCGCCGCCGCCACGATCGCCCCGATGGCCGCGCCGTCGAGGAACACCACCCGGCTCAGGTCCAGCACGACGTCGGACACGCCCGCCCCGGCCAGTTCCGCGAACGCGCCGGTCAGTTCGGGGGCGTTGGAGATGTTGAACTCGCCGGCCGGGACCAACAACCCCCAGTGTCCGACGACTGACCACTCGACTGCCAAGGAATACCACCCGAACCGAGCGGCTCCATGCTCAACCGCTTCCCCTACCGAGCCTGTGCTGCATACGACGACGTCACCGGCCTAGGGGCTTGAGCCGGAGCGCGTCCCTTCTAAAAGGTATCAGTCCTTGCTCTGCGCGGCGGAGCGTCGCGTGCTCTGGGCCCGCTCGACGATCTCGGCCGCGATGTCACGCAGTTTGCGGTTCTCCCGCTGGGACGCCCGCACCAACATCTTGAACGCGTCGTCCGGACTGCGACCGCCCGCGCTCATGAGGATGCCGATCGCGTAATCGATAGTGGCTCGCGACTCGAGAGCCTGGTGGAGGTTCTCACTCAACTCCCGGGCGTCGTGGTAGGCCTGCGCATTGCTGAGCACGATCGCGGCCTGCGCGGCCAGCATCTGGGCCCGCACCATGTCCTGGTCTTCGAAGTTGCCCACTGCTTTGGCGTAGATGTTCAGCGCGCCGATGGGCTCGCCCGTGCGGATCAGTGGCAGCGAGAGCGTGCTGCGGAGACCGTGGCTCACCAGCGACCGGGCGAACTCGGGCCAGCGCTCCTCCGTCTCGGTGTCGGTGATCCGGAAGATCTGCCCGTGCCGGAACGCGTCCAGGCACGGCCCACGACCAGAGTTGTACTGCTCGGCGTCGATCTCCGGCGCGGCCGGGTCGGTGAAGACCCCGGTGCGGGGCTTGCCCTCGATCAGCATGGTGATGCCGGCCATGTCGGCGTGGAAGGCGTCTCTGGTCAGTTCGCTGACCCTCGTCAACGTGTCGCCGAGCTTGCCGTCACCAACGAAGAACAGCGAGAGCGCGGCGATGCTCTCGGTGATCGGATCTGTTGAACCACTCAACTTGTCCACCCCGGATTCGGGAGCTTGTCGCATCCCACAGGGTTCGGAGGACGTTGGGCCAACTCATATGTTCTTGCGAAACGACCAGTTTACACCCGGAACGCCAGACGAGCCGCGAGCCTTCAGAGGGCCGACAGATCCCCCGCGCCGTCCTCGTCAACCGCCGCATCGTCAGCGTGCAGGGCGCAGAGCTCGGCCGGGTTGTAAATCGACAAACGCGTCGTGCACCCGGGACTGGAGCACACCCGGCCCGGCTCGCCCTGGGGGCGAACGCGATGGGCGCCGCTCTCGAGGCGAGCCACGGAACGGGGGCTGTGCGGAGTCACGATCCCAGCCCGATGGTCATCGGGACGTATCCCACCTTCGGCTTCCTTTCGACAGTCGGCGGACGATGACGTCCTCACTGTCGAAGGCGCGACAAACGATACCGTCCCGAAAGCCCGCCCGATGATCGGTGCGGGCCCCGGCCGGGTAGAACGCGCTGATGATGACCGAGATCGGGATCTTCTTGTCCAGCGAGGAAAACGGCCCGCGGCCGTTGGTGGAGTTCGGCCGCCAGGCCGAGGCCGCCGGGTTCACCAAGGTGATGATCTCTGACCATTACCACCCGTGGATCGAGCGCCAGGGCCAGTCACCGTTCGTGTGGGCAGTAATCGGCGGTCTGGCCGCCACCACCTCACTCGAGGTGACGACCGGGGTGACGTGCCCGACGGTGCGGATCCATCCCGCCGTGCTCGCCCAGGCCGCTGCCACTGCGGCGCTGATGCTCGACGGTCGGTTCCGGTTCGGGGTTGGTAGCGGTGAGGCCCTCAACGAGCACATCCTCGGCGATCGCTGGCCCGCCCCGAACGAGCGCCTGGAGATGCTCGAGGAGGCCGTCGAGGTGATGCGCCGCCTCTGGGAGGGCGCCGTGGTGGACCATCGTGGCCGGCACTACCGGGTGGTCGGGGCCCGCGTATATTCCCTGCCGGACACGCCACCGCCGATGCTCATCTCCGGATTCGGGCCCGAGTCCACCGCCCTGGCCGCCCGGATCGGCGACAGGTACGTCGGCACGTCGCCCGAGCCCGACCTCGTCCGCCAGTACGCCCGCGACGGGGGCGCGGGTCCGAAGGTGGGGCTGATGAAGGTGTGCTGGGGGCCGGACGAGCACAAGGCTGCCCGCCTCGCCCATGAGATGTGGCCGACGACCGGCGTGCCCGGTCAGCTCAACCAGGAGCTGGCGATGCCCGCCCACTTCGAGCAGGCGGCGGCGAACGTGACCGAGGATCAGGTCACGTCGACCATCACGTGCGGTCCGGACCCTGAGGCCTACGTCGAGGCGATCCGGCGTTACGTCGATGCGGGGTATGACGAGCTCTTCGTCGCCCAGGTGGGCCCGGACCTCGAAGGGTTCCTGCGCTTCTACAGGGCCGAAGTCGAGCCTCGCCTTTAGGGGACCCGTCGGCGCCACGTGTGCGATCCTCGCGACTGCGGAGGGGAGCACATGTGGTGAAGCGACTGCGGTCCCGGCAGGAGTGGACGTTCTTCGGCGTCCTCCCCAAGGCTGACCCCGCCCTGGCCGCCGCGTGGTGGGGGGCGCTCGTCCTGCGCGGTGTGCTCCCGGCCGCGTTCGCCGTCGCCGTCGGCACCCTCGTCGCCGCGGTGCAGCACCACGGCGATCTGACCGGGCCGCTGGTGGCCACGGGGATCGTGTTCGTGTTGCTCCAGGTCCTCAGCCCGGTTCAGACCGCGCTCAGCGCCACCCTGGGGGACCGCACCGCGGCGTGGCTGTATGACCGGCTGACGGCGGCGTGCGTCGGGCCGCCGGGCATGGGACACCTCGAGGACCCGGCCTTGACCGCCGACCTGACCGTGGCCCGCGAGTTCGACCTCGGCATGACCGGGCCGCCGTTGTCGCTCAGCCTCGACTTCGTGGCCGGGGGGCTGGTCGAGCTCCTCGGCGGCCTCACGTCCGCCGCGCTGCTCGTCGCGTATGCATGGTGGGCGCCGATCGTTCTCGGCGGTGCCTGGTTGTCGACGCACTGGCTGCTCAAGGAGAGCGCCATCTGGCGTGACCGCAACACCGACGAGGTGCGTGCTGCGCAACGCGACTCGGACTACGCCTACCGGCTGGCCGTGGACCCACCGGCGGCCAAGGAGCTGCGCCTCTTCGGTCTGGCCGGGTGGACGATCGAGCGGTTCATCGCCCGCCGGACGCGGCTCCACGAGCTCCAGTACGAGGCAACCAGGCTGCGGGAGCGTTCGGTGCTCACCAGTGTCGCGATCGTCGGCGTCGCGAACGCCGTGGTGTTCGTCGCCCTTGCCCGCTCGGCCACCGGCGGCCATCTCGGGCTCGGCCCGCTCGTGGTGTACGCCCAGGCGGCGGTCGGCGCGTCGATGATCGCGTTCGGGGGTCTCAACTGGGCCCTCGACGGATGCGCTGCTCCGGTCGCCGCCGTGTTGCGCCTCGAGCCGGCGATGGCGCCGGCCGGTGCGCTTGCATCGGGGACTGAGCCGGCCGCGGGGATGCCGGCTCGCGAGTTGCGGTTCCGCGACGTCACCTTCGCCTACCCGACCGTCGGGGTCCCGGTCCTCGAGCACCTCGACCTGACCATCCCGGCTGGCACGTCCCTCGCCATCGTGGGCAAGAACGGGGCCGGGAAGACCACGTTGGCAAAGCTGCTGTGCCGGCTCTATGACCCGCAGTCCGGGGCGATCGAGGTCGACGGAACCGACCTGCGCGAGCTGGACCTGGCGTCGTGGCGGGCGCGGGTGGCTGCGGTGTTCCAGGATTACGTGCGGTTCGAGTTGCCGCTACGGGACAACGTCGCGCCCGCCGGTGCGCCCGACGCCGACATCGAGGCCGCCCTCGCCGACGCCGGGGCCAGCACGCTCGCCTCGCTCGACACGCCGCTGTCGAAGGCGTACGAGGGTGGGACCGACCTCTCCGGAGGGCAGTGGCAGCGCATCGCGTTGGCGCGCGCCCTGTGCGCGGTCCGGCGGGGGGCCGGCGTCGTCCTCCTCGACGAGCCGACCGCCCACCTCGACGTTCGGGGCGAGGCCGAGATCTTCGAGCGGATCCTGACGGCCACGACGGGGTGCACCACGATCCTGGTGTCCCATCGGTTCTCGACGGTCCGCCACGCCGACCGCATCTGCGTGCTCGAGCGGGGCGGGGTCGTCGAGTTGGGCAGCCACGACGAGCTCATGGCCGCGGCCGGCCGGTACCGCACGATGTTCGACCTCCAAGCCGAGCGCTTCGCGTCGGGGGCTGCGCCCGACGGTGAGGAGGAGGTGGCGTTCGATGTCCTCACGTGACGGTGCCCGCAACCCGGTCGACGACGACCTGCCTCCGGCGCTGGGATCGATGTGGCGATTGTGCAAGCTCGGGTACCGCCACGAGCCGGCGCTGATCGTCACCGCGTTCGGACTTGCCCTGGGCGCCGCCCTGCCCGACAGCCTGATCGCGGTCTGGCTCAAGTTCCTGAGCGAGGGCGTGCTCCAGCATCGGCCCCGGCTGTTGGGCTTCGCCGCCGCCGCGATCGCGCTGTCGGCGGTGGCGACGTGGTTCCTTCGCATCGTGTCGACGCGGGTTCAGCGGCGGTTCCGGGACCGGGTGACGATCGCGCTCGAGTCCCACGTCGCCACCCTGCAGGCGTCGGTGTCGACGATCGCCCACCAGGAGCGGCCCGACTACCTCGACCGCCTGTCGGTCCTGCGCGACCAGGTGTTCGTGCTGGACCACATGTACATGTCGCTGTTTTCGACGTGCGGCTGGATCCTGCGCCTGGCGGTGACGATCGTGCTGCTGGCCTCGGTGAGCCCGTGGCTGACCTTGCTGGCCGTCTTCGCGCTGCCGACCGTCTTCGCGTCCACCTGGCGCCCGGCTGTCGAGCGCGCCGCGTACGAGCGGGGGGCGCCGTTCGAGCGTCTCGGTCGCCACCTGTTCACCCTGGTGACCACCGCGCCCCCCGGCAAGGAGGTCCGCATCACCGGGATCGGGCCCAGCCTGGCGGCCGAACGCCGGCGCATGTGGGAGCGGTGGTACACGGAGGTGTCGTCGGCTCGATGGGGATCGGCGGTGTGGCACACGATCGGGTGGGCGATGTTCGGCGGGGCCTACGTCGCGGGGATCGTGTTCGTCGCCGACGGGCTGCACCGCCCGCCCCAGGACGTGCTCCTGGTCCTCGCCGCCGGATCCCGGCTGTCGTCGTACCTCGGGGCGACGGTCGGCGAGATCGGGTTCCTGCGGGGCATCTGGATGGACGGGTCCCGCCGGCTGGCCTGGCTGGAGGACTACGCGACCCGGGTCGCGGTTCGGGAGGACATGCCGGTGCCGGACCGGGTCCACGACGGGATCCGCTTCGAGCACGTGTCGTTCGCGTACCCGGGCACGGAGCGGCTCGTGCTCGAGGACGTGGACCTGTTCATCCCGGCCGGGACGGTCGTGGCCATCGTCGGCGAGAACGGCGCGGGCAAGACGACGATGGTCAAGCTGCTGTCCAAGTTCTATGCGCCGACGGCAGGGCGCATCCTCGTCGACGGGGCCGACCTCGACCGGATGCCGGCCGCCGGATGGCGCACTCGGCTGGCCGGGGCGTACCAGGACTTCTTCCGGTTCGAGCTGCAGGCGGCACAGACCGTGGGCCTGGGCGACGTACGGAGGGTCGACGACCGGACCGCGGTCGAGACCGCGGTGACCCGGGCCGGGGCGGGCGACGTCGTGGAGCGCCTGGCCCGCGGACTCGACACCCAGCTCGGGCCGACGTGGCCCGGCGGCGTCGAAGTGAGCTTCGGGCAGTGGCAGAAGCTGGCGCTCGGGCGCGGGTTCATGCGCGACGAGCCGCTCGTGCTGATCCTCGACGAACCGACCGCGGCGCTGGACGCCGAGACCGAACACGCCCTGTTCGAGCGGTACGCGTCGGGGGCCAGGCGCGACCATGCCAGCGGGGGGATCACGATCCTGGTGTCGCACCGGTTCTCGACGGTCCGGATGGCTGACCTGATCGTCGTCCTGGACGGCGCTCGCGTGGTCGAGGTCGGCAGCCACGCCGAGCTCATGGCCCGCAGGGGCCAGTACGCCGAGCTCTACGACATCCAGGCGTCTGCGTACCGCTGATCCACGTCAGGCCTCGGCGTGCGCCGGGTTCCTGGGGCGCGGTCGCCATCGGCGCCGTCGTCACCGGGCGGCAGCCTCTCGGAACGCTGCCACCACCCCGCGCAGGTGCTCCCCCGCCGCGCCAGGATCGGCGGGGACGCTCAGGGGGACGGTGAGGTCGGTGACGCCGGCATCGCGCAGGGCCGGAACCTGCGCCAGCGTCGCGCCGAGGTCCAACCCGCCGCCCGCCGCCCGCACCGGGGCGAGGTTCCCCGCGACCGACAGGTCCGCCGGGTCCCTCCCCTCCGAGGCGACCGCGGCGCGCATCCGCCCGATCGCCCCGGCCAGATCGGCCGCGTCGGAACCCCACGGGATCCACCCCGACCCGAACCGGGCCAGGCGCCGCATCGAGCGGGGGTTCACCGTCCCGCTCACCCACACGGGGACACCCCCCGACTGACGCGGCTTGGGCATCTGATGCACTCGGTGGAACGACAGCCCGTCCCCCTCGTAGGTCGCGGCCTGCTCGCGCCAGAGGGTCAGACACACCTCGAGGGTCTGGTCGAGGAGGCGACCACGGGCGTCGAAGTCGAGCCCGGCCGCCTCGTACTCCTGGCGCTGCCACCCCACCCCGACGCCGAGATCGAGGCGGCCGCCCGACAGCACGTCGATCGTCGCCACGGTCTTGGCCAGGACCACCGGGCGGCGGAGGGCGGCGAGCAGGATGCTGGTTCCGAACCGGACCCGTCGCGTCACCGCGCTCAGGTGGGCGATCACGGTGAGCGGCTCGAGCCAGTGGCCGTCGGGGCCTGTCGGCTGGCGCCCCCCGGTCACCCCGCCCCGGCGCGGATCGCCGTAGGCGTCGAGCTCCTCACCCATGGCCACGTGGTCGGAAAGGACCAGACGGTCCACGCCCGCCTCGTCCGCGGCCACGGCGAGATCGACCAGATGAGACCACGTCCCGGGGTCCTCCGCGGCGAACGTTCTCAACAGCACGGCCATCCGAACGGGTGCGGTCACAGCGCCAGTCTCCCCGCGCCAGTCTCCCTGGGGCCACGGGGAGTCGCGCCTCGTCGTGGCGGGGTCGGTCGCGAGCGGCGACGATGGCACGGTGCCCGACGATCCCGGCCTCGACCCCAGCGGGCTCACGCTGGTGGACCGGCTGGCCCTCACCGACCTCGCCGGCCTTTACGCGTCGCTCGTGGACGCCCGTGATTTCGCCGCGCTGGGCGGGCTGTTCACCGACGACGCGGTCCTGGTGACCACCGCCGGGCAGCGGCGGGGCCGCGACGAGATCCTCGACGCGATGCGGGGACTGGAGCGCTACGAGTCCACGTTCCACGTCGTCGGTCAGACGAGGCACTGGCGGGAGGGGACCGCCACCTTCGGCGAGACCGCATGCGTCGCCCACCACTGGCGGGCTCGGGACGGCGTGACGCGCGACCACGTCATGTTCATCCGCTATCACGACACCTTCGCCCGCGGGGCCCGGTGGCGCTTCGCCCGGCGCGAGCTCGAGGTGGTGCGGACCCAGGACCGCTAGCTCGCGAGGAGCTCCCGCAGGCCGTCGGTGCCGGCGGAGGGATGGCGCAGCTTGGCCATGGCCCGGTTCTCGATCTGGCGGATCCGTTCCCGGGTGAGATCGAAGTGCTCTCCGACCTCTTCGAGGGTGCGGGGCTCGCCCCGGTCGAGCCCGTAGCGGAGGCTGATCACCCGCCGCTCCCGGTCATCGAGCACGGAGAGGGAACGCTCGATCTCGCTGGGGACCATGCTCTCGGCCACCGAGTCGAACGGGCTGGGGGCGGACCGATCGGCGATGAAGTCACCGAACTCCTCCGCCGAATCCTCCGACACCGGGCTGTTGAGGCTGGCCGGATCAGCGGAGAAGCGAACCACTTCGACGACCTGGGCCGGCTTCCACCCGAGCTCGGCACACAGCTCCTCGGTCGTGGGGCGCCGCCCGATCTCGCCCTCGAGGCGGGTGACCGCCTTGCGGAGGGCCAGAGCCTGGTCGCCGGCGTGCACGGGAAGGCGGACGGTACGGGCCGTGTTGGCGATGCCGCGGGTGATCGACTGCCGGATCCACCACGTGGCATAGGTCGAGAACTTGAACCCCTTCTTGTAATCGAACTTCTCCACCGCGTGGATCAGGCCGAGGTTGCCTTCCTGGACCAGGTCGAGGAGCGGCAGGCCGGAGGACTGGTACTTCTTCGCGATCGACACCACGAGGCGCAGGTTGGCCTTCACGAACCGATCGGTGGCGTGCTCGGCCGCGCGGACCTTGCGCCGCAGCTCGCGCTTGCGGGCAGGCGTCAGCTTCACTTCGGCTGCGAGCTCGGCCGCGGCGGCCACGCCCTCCTCGATGACGGCGCCGAGCTCGGCCTCGTCGGCCTTGGTCAGCAGCCCGAACCGGCCGATCTCGTTCAGGTACAGCCGGACGAGGTCCTCGTCGGCATTTTCGATTCTGGTGTTCTGGGGTCGCTCCACGTGATCCTCCGCGGGATCGGCCGCCCCGGGGGGAGGGCGGCACGTTACAAAGAACATCTACGGAGCCGCCGTGATTCCCGGACCACGTGGGATCCCGAACCGTCGTCAGCCGATGAACAAACGCACCAGCAGGGCAAACACAGCCAACATCGAGAGCAACACGAGCAATCCCAGCACCACGGTCAATAGCACCCGCCCGATCTCCCGGACGAGGCGCCGCACGCGGGAGTCGGGCTGTTCGACGCTCAACTGAGGATGTTGACGGCCCGGGCACCGACGATCGCGATCGTGGCCAGCGAGACCAGCGACTGGGCCCCCATCAGCGCCTTGGCCCGAACCGTCAACGGCATGGTGTCGGTCGGGCTGAACGCGGTCGAGTTCGTCAGCGAGACGTAGATGTAGTCGACCATCGTCGGAACCCATGGCTCCTTGGTCACCGCCGCGTTGCTCATCTGGGTGAACATCAGGTCGGGCGGCGGGTGATCGGCCCGGGTGCGGGCCACCGGGCCACCCCGGTCGAGCTCCCAGTACCACAGCCCGAACACGATCACCTGGGTCAGCCAGATCCCCACTGCCGCGAGGATCAGGGGCTTACCGTTGGCCTTCGTCCCGTTCACCAGCACGTGGATCAACAGCGCGAGGGACACGACGTTGGCCACGTTCACCAAGGCGATGAGCGCGATCGACAGCAACCGCACGTCTCGCGACTGGCGGGTCAGCTCGCTGGGGTTGGCGATCATGAGCGGGATCAGCAGGAGCGCCTCGAGCGCCGGGACCAACCACCACGGGCCGACGGTGAGCCGGCCGGGGAGCACGGCCTGGAGCACCAGCGCGGTGCCGACGGCGAGGAAGCTCGGCCACCGCGATTCGCCGCCGGACGGGTACCCGTAGAGCGCGCGGTCGGCCTCGCTGCCCTGCTCCGTCGGTGCCTCGTCTGCCATCGATCACTCCGAACTGCGGGCGTCGGGTGGGAGATCACCTCGGCCTGTGCGAAGATTATCTGTGAGCACGGTTCCTGATCCCGCATCCGAAACACCCCTCGAGGCCGAGTCGACGTCCCCCGCCGACCGAGCCCGCCCCGAGTCGGCGGCCTCCGCGGAACCCGCTCCGCACCGGACGCATCACACCGGTAGGCCCCGTTCGTCCTCCACTCGCATGTCCCGCCGCGAAGACCTCCGAAACGTCGCCATCGTCGCCCACGTCGACCACGGGAAGACCACTCTCGTCGATGCCATGCTGCGCCAGTCCGGCGCGTTCGGCGCCCATGAAGAGGTCGTCGACAGGATCATGGACTCCAACGACCTGGAGCGGGAGAAGGGCATCACGATCCTGGCCAAAAACGCCACGATCAGGCACGGCGGGGTCAAGGTGAACCTGATCGACACCCCCGGTCACGCCGATTTCGGAGGTGAGGTCGAGCGCGGCCTGACCATGGCCGACGGCATCCTGCTGCTCGTCGACGCGAGCGAGGGGCCGCTGCCTCAGACTCGGTTCGTGCTGCGCAAAGCGCTTGCGGCCCAGCTGCCGGTGATCCTCGTGGTCAACAAGGTCGACCGGCCCGACGCCCGCATCGCCGAGGTTGTCGACGAGGTCTACGAACTCTTCATGGACCTTGACGCGAGCGAGAAGCAGATCGATTTCCCCATCGTGTACTGCAACGGCCGCGCCGGTCGGGCATGGATGAGCGAGAAGGAGATCAGCGACAGCGGCGACCTGGAACCGCTGTTCGAAACGATCAAGGAGACAATCCCCCCGCCGATCTTCCGGGACGACCATCCCCTGCAGGCCCTCGTCACAAACCTCGACGCGTCACCGTATGTGGGCCGGCTCGCCGTGTGCCGCATCTTCCACGGCACCATTCGCAAAGGCCAGCAGGTGGCGTGGTGCCGCAAGGACGGCACGATCGAGCCGGTCAAGGTCACCGAGCTGTACATGACCGAGAACCTCGAGCGGGTCGTCGCCGAGGAGGCGGCGCCAGGCGACATCATCGCCATCGCGGGCATCCCCGACATCACGATCGGCGAGACGATCGCCGACCCGACCGAGCCGTGGCCGCTGCCGGTTACCCACGTCGACGAACCGAGCCTGTCGATGACGATCGGCGTCAACACGTCGCCTCTGGCCGGGAAGGAGGGCAAGAAGCTCACGGCCCGGATGATCAAGGATCGCCTCGACGCGGAACTGGTGGGGAACGTGTCCATTGCCGTGCTGCCGACCGAACGCCCGGACACGTGGGAGGTGCAGGGCCGCGGCGAGTTGCAGCTGGCCGTCCTGGTCGAGATGATGCGCCGGGAAGGGTTCGAGCTGACGGTCGGCAAGCCGCAGGT
>Ga0102924_1004290_pt1 | contig 14431 bp, 11 predicted proteins | sample PaiPotPPM11metaG_FD_80116 | JGI IMG/M metagenome (GOLD analysis project Ga0102924, IMG submission 80116) | Iron sulfur acid spring bacterial and archeal communities from Banff, Canada, to study Microbial Dark Matter (Phase II) - Paint Pots PPM... ... | reverse complement strand
GTCAACAGACATTGTGCCATGCTGCACCGGGCCAGCACTTCGTAGGAGCTATCGCGCATCGCTAGCTGGTACGCATCGATCGCCTGGTCAAAGTAGCCCGCCTGCTGGTGGACCTGACCGAGCGAGAAGCGCACATCCGCGTTATTGGGATACGTCTCGGTGGCCTGCGTATATTCGCGAGCCACAAAGTTGTAGTTTTTCTGTCCCTCACCGCGCAGTTGCCAGCGCACACGGGTCAACACCTCCAGGATCGTTGCGCGCGCGGAACTGGCGCCAGTGATCATCGCGATATGCCAGCGTACCAGGGCGATCAGGTTAGCTGGATCGACCTGCAAAACGCGCTGATATTCAGCCGTGGCCTGCTGCGAACGGCCCAGCTTTTGCAGAGCCAGCGCGTAATTCAGGCGCGTCGGCACGCTCGTCGGGCTTTCCTGGAGCGCCTGCTCCAGCTCGGTCAAGGCGCGATCCATATAGCCCAGCTTGAGATACGACTCGGCGGCCAACGTGCGTTCACGCAGCAGTTCGCTTTTATCGCCTTGCGAGGAGAGCAGACTGATCAGGCGCACGCGATAGGTCAGATTGTTCGGCTCCAACTGCAGAATGCGCCGGTAGGTCGCGACCGCGTCATGAATGCGCCCATTGGCCATGAAGGTCTCGATCAAGATGGCATACTTAGTGATAGCCTGCTCAACCTTGCCCTGGCGCACATAAATCTCGCAGAGTACCTGGTGAATATCCAGATATTGCGGGGCCATATCGATCACGCGCAGGCACTCCTCGGTTGCGGGCGTCAGCAAGCCGTGATTGATATAGCGCTGAATGTCCTGCATCGACTGCATCACCTGCATGCGGATATTCTCTGGCAGCATCGCTGTGCTGGCAACCACCGAATCGGCCATCTGCTTCAGCAACAGCTCATCTTTTGAGGTCCCGGCCATCTGATTGAGCAGAGCCTCGGCAGAAACATTGGGCATCGGCGCGGACGGCGTTTGCAGAATTGGACTCATCTGCTCCAGTGACGGCGCGGGTGCAGGCGGCGGTGCCACTGGTGGAACTGCCGGGTTTTGATCCGCTGCGGGAGCAGACGGGGATACGCCAGCAATCACCCTGAGTTGAGCGATCTGCTCAGGTGTGAGCATCATCGTCGGCTCGTTCGAAATAGCCGCACTGCCAGTTAGCCAGTCAGGGGACGCGGGCGCCTGTTCCATTGCCATGGTTGGCTGGGCTGGGATATTAGCCGAAGCCGCGGGAGGAGCAGGCGTCACGGGTTTCACCATTTGCGCTTTATCCGCGTCGCTGAGAATGCCGGTCAGCCAGTCGGGCAGATCGCCCAGCGAATTGGGATTACCGGGAGCCTGGGGAGCAGCCGGAGCGCCCTGGGCCGCGTTCGTGTTAAAGATCATCGTCGCGCCATCCTCAACCGGAGCCATTGGCGCTTGCATAGTAGGCATCTGTTCCGGCTGCATCACACGGGTCTGCTGGGGAGCGGACTGTTGCATAGGCGCGGGCGTCTGCGGCGTATTCTGGCCCTGCCTCATCATCAGCTCGACCTGGGCAACCTTTTCATTCCAGCCGCGGCTGCGCAAAAAGCCCAACAGCGCGTTATAGACGGTCAGCGTTTGCTCTTGCTCGCCAAGTTGGCGATGAGCCTCGGCTGCCTCCTGACACAACTGTACCAGTTGATCAGATTCTTCAAGAGTTAGCGCATCCAGATTAACTCGATCGACCGCCTCATCGAAATGTGTCGCGGCTGTGCGCAAATCGCCACGCGCGCGATAACACTGACCCAGCGCATAGTAACAGGAGAGCGCATAGTCAGGGTCATTCAATAGCGTCTGGAACTGGCGAATCGCCTCGTCCCAGCGTTTTTGTTCTTGATAGAGCCAGCCCAGAAAATACCGGGCGTCAGGCCGGTCAAACCCGCTTTCGAGAATCTGCTCGCAGAGGCCGATAGCATCGTTAAAACGACCCTGGGTTTGAAAGGCTTGAGCCTGTTTAAGCGCACCCGTGACCTGTGTGGCCGAGATGCGTTTGTGAGGGGCGGGCGCCATCCCTCCGGCCATATTTGTCGCAGCCATTGCCGGACTCCCGCCATAATTGCCCGCGCTACCCATATTACCCATGATGCTAGAATTACCTCCGCTTGAATTGTTCAACATAACCATATCTGTGGCAGGGGTGCCGGGACTATTTGTTCCGCCCCCATCTGCCCCCTGGGTTAGCGAACCTGAGGCCCGCTGCATCAGCGCCCTGATCTGAGAGAGCAAGTGCTGTGCCTGCCCATTGGTGGCGTCGAAGCGCAGCACATCTTCGCACTGCGTCTGGGCCGCCTGACCATCATTGCGCATCAAATGCCCCTGAGCGGCTGCTAGCCGTTCCTGGATCATCAACGCCACATCTTTTTTACTAAAGTAATATGCTGCCAGGCGCTCGTGCGGCTCAGGATTGCCTGGAGACAACTGCACAGTTTTTTGCCATGCCGCCTCCGCGCGCGCGCCCTGACCTGCTTGCGAATAGAGATCTGCCAGATGCAGATACGCTTTATAAGCCTCTTCTCGCCGGTTGAGAATCACATAGATCTCAGCGGTTTTGCTCAGAGCAATAACGTTACTGGAGTCATCCTTCAGGATCTGTTCGTACTCCTCCAGTGCTAGCTGCCACTCTTTCACCTGCATATAGCAAAAGCCCAGGCCGCTCCGCGCCGTTTTATCGTCGGGGAACTCGGCCAACGCGCGCTGGTATTCTTGCGCAGCTAACGTCCACTGGCTCTCCCAGCGAAAGCGGTCGGCGGTACTGAGTGCTGTACTGAAAACGTGTTGGTCCCCAGGCATGAAAAGACTTTCTTCCTCATCTCCTCGCAAGCAAACTTTGCTTTAATCGAGACTAGGTTACTACAAGTCTAGCCTACATGAGCTATCGATTCTCGTTTCTGGTACTAAAGTACTTTGTGCCATCGAGTCACATTGGATAGCAGAGGACGCCACGTTTACCCTCGATAGTTGATATATTGCAGTGCTACGGGATACTCTTTCCCTTTCAAAAAGCTGATGACCGCCTGCAAATCATCCCGATTCTTCGCGATCACACGGATGGCGTCGCCCTGGATCTGCGGTTTAACTTTGGGGAAGCTGTCGCGGATGTTTTTGTTGATCTCTTTAGCCAGTTCCTGCGAAATGCCCTGTTTGAGCTCGACAGACTGGCGCACCCGACCACCGGAGGCAGCTTCCTCTTTGCCGTATTGAAGAATTTTGAGCGAAAGCCCCCGCTTGATCGCCTTGGTTTCGATGATGTCGCGCACGCTCTTAAGCGACATTTCGCTATCGGTCGCGAGTGTGAGCGTGTCTTTGCTATGGACGATCTCGGTTTTCGTGTCTTTAAGATCATAGCGGGTCTGGATCTCACGCCTCGCCTGATCGAGTGCGTTCACCAACTCTTGCTCGTCGAATTGTGATACTACATCAAATGAACAATCACTAGCCATGAATTTCCTCTTTCTCACCTGGAAATGGGATAAAAGGCCTGTTTCTCGGCGTTACCGCGCCGCGAGTACCAAAAAGTGTCAGCCTGTCGTGTTGTTTTGAGCATTGTAACGTATTTTAGCCTGTTTTGCCAAATTTTCCCCTATGTGGGGGATATCACGATGAGGCTGGTCGGCGCAACGAGCAGGGCGGCTCTTGTGCCCGCCCTGGCGGCTGGGCTGGTTAGAATGGCACCAATTGCCGTGGGCCAGTGTGCTATTATGAAAAGGAAATCACCGTATATAGGAGAAGCAAAAGACCATGCCCGCAACCATCTTTGATAGTCGCCCGCTTGTAGCTCGCATGACTGAGGAATTGCAGAACGAGGCTGCGCAGTTTCACAAACAGTATCACCGTTCACCACGTCTGGCGCAAATTATCGCCGGCCACGATGGGGCCGCTGAGGTCTATAGCCGCCAATTGATTCAGTCATGCCAGAAGATCGGCCTGGGCTGCGCAACTCTGGCGTATCCTTTTGAGATTAGCGAGGATGAGTTGCGCGCGGAAGTAGCTATGCTTAATCAAGATGAACATACCGATGGTGTGGTTCTGCTTCTGCCATTGCCCGCGCATATTCGCCAGCGCGTAGTGACCGATGTGCTCGCGCCCGAGAAGGACGTTGATGGGCTGGGTTCGCGTAACGCAGGCAATCTCTCGCTGGGCTTCCCCAGTTTTATCCCCTCCACGGCAGATGCGATACTGACGGTGCTGCGCGAAGCTGGCCTGGAGGTTGCTGGCAAGCACGCGGTCGTGGTTGGCCGCAGCAACATCGGCGGCAAGCCGAGTGCGTTGGTCCTTCTACGCCAGGACGCGACAGTGACAATCTGTCATTCGCATACGCAAGATCTGGCTACTATTACGCGCAGCGCGGATATCCTGGTGGTCAGCACTGGACGCCCGCGTAGCATTACCGCTGAGATGGTCAAGCCGGGAGCAATTGTGCTGGACGCGGGTATCAATCCACTCAACGGTACGGTGGTTGGGGATGTCGATTTCGATAACGTAAAAGAGGTTGCGTCTTTCCTGACACCAGTTCCCGGTGGCCTGGGCCCCCTGACGCGCTTGATGCTGATTCGCCATACGTTGATGGGTCCCCAATAGACCGATACTAGCCAATTTGGCTAGACGCGAAAAGCAACCCAAACGCCCCGCACGCCCACTATTTCCACGTGCGGAGCGCTTTTTATTCTTCCAAAAACCCAACAGTTCCCTGGTACAATGTGTCAAAGAGAATAGACCAAAGCTTATGTAGGGACGCAACATATTACTTTTGTATAGAGTACCGAGGGAGGTCCCAATGAGCCTGAGTTCCGACACTGATGCTACCAAACAGCCTGCCACGAAGGCACGAGCTAGCACTCAACTTGATACTTTTCCTTATGATAGTATCTTTACTACTCCAGAACAAATGCAGCGTTTTGAATTACTGCGCCTGGCGTTCTTTGTTTTAAAACTGCGCAAACTCAATGAGCAGGTGGCCCAGGCGGTTGAAGAGGGCATGAGCGAACTTGATGAGCAGCAGTTTCCGTTCCAGCGCAACTTACTCCAGCACACAATTTTCCAGCAGATCTTGACTCTGACCAGGCTCGATGCTCGCGATCAAGCCATGCAAATTATCTCCGCCTGCCATAATAAGTAGAAGAAGAGGCAGAGGTGACGTCGCGCGCGCTCAGGATATCTCCTTGAATGTGGAGGATCACGCCTTCTTTTTCTAGCGTGCTGCGCAGGACCTGCAAGCTCACCTGACCGCCCACTGCAATGAAGCAGGGCCCCAGGCGACGTAGCTCCAGCGTCCGTAATTTGGCAGATGAGCAGATCTCATCAGCGACGGTTTCACTTCCGACTTCTAAAAGGATCATCTGCGAAACCGTCGCATTTTTATACAGCCTGCCCCAGTCCTGTAAAGTATAGAGGACATTCTGGGGCAGGTCTTTTTGGCTGTGTTCCTGCAATATTTGCAGAGTACGTTCCACACCGCAACCCGCTTCCACGCCGCGCCGCACACTCTCCTGGGTCAGCGTGAGCCTGCTGACCATCTCTACCTGATCTACTCTAGCGAAAGGCAGGAGTTGATAGAGCGTGAGATAGTCGGGCTGAAGCAGCAGGAGCTCAAAATTCGGCTGCACGATCAGCGTGCGACCCTGCTCAACCTGGGAAGCGGGCTGTTTGCGCCACAGCACTTGCGCGGCCAGATCAGTGAAGCAAAAAGCATCCGGGTTACTCAGATCTTTATCGCCATTCAACGACGGAGTTGTCTGATAACCGATCGTGACAAGGCCCAGTTCGTTCAGAGTTGAGGCGAGCATGCCGGTGATGATTTCGCCATCGCTATGGTCCCAGTTGGCAATCACATCCTTGCGGTTGCGCACACCGCCGTAGGCCGCGTAGCGCGATTGATCGCGCAGCAGCAGCGGATCGTTGGCTTTGGCGTTTTGTAGAAAGGGCCTCAGAGCGTACCACTGTCCCGGCTGACACTCCAGCGCCAGGTACTCAAGCAGCCCCTTGCGCGCGCTATGCATATCCAGGTAATAGCTGTAACTATAGCTATTCGGGCGATAATTCACCCCAGCTATGTCGCTCCAGCCACGGTTTGTGGGGTCACACCAGCACGCAAGCAGCATACGTACCTGCTCATCTGTTTGCAGGTTACCCCACGCCGCCAGTTTGGGGCCGGGCAGATAGCGTGCCTTCTGGCCCACACTCGCGCGCAGTTCCAGCAGTTCTAGATGTTCAGCGATGGCAAAGACCATATCCAGGTAATTGTCGGTATCCTCATAGTACGCGGGCCGACTGCCATGGAGCAGTGGAAAGATTTTATTGGCCAGCCGTTTGGATACCCTGCCAGCCTGAGTTGGTTCGATGACCATCTGGTAGGTCGCGCCTACGACGATGGCCAGGTCATAGAGCAACTGGCCATGCGCCTCGTGCAGCATGGGTGGCGCTTCCTGAAGCTCAATCACAGACGGAACTTGTTGCGTTTTTTCAGCCATCTGATCCATCTCTCCAATCAGTGCGCGCAGGACTTTAAAAATCCCGCGTCCAATGAAAACTTTGTGTTCTTGACCGCTAAACGTATCGAAGACGAGTCCATAACTCTCTAGCTGATGCAAGTGGCGGCTCAGTGCTGGTTTGTTGATTCCCAGCGCTGCACGTAGTTGGGCTGTCTCTTCCATGCCATCAGCCCGGCAGAGCCAGCGGCAAAGCTTTTGCGCGCCAGGGTCAAGTTTTTCCCAGGCGGCCTCGATGGTTTGGTGCTGCACAAGCTTGCCAGCGAGGCTCCGAGCAAGGCCAGCACTATCATACCTATGATACTGTAGACCATAACCGTGAACTTCATGGAGAGCCACCATAGCTTGCAGCGCTGGCACATCATACTCTTCCAGCACCGAGACGAGTTGCATTTTTGTGCGATCGCCATACGGGCCATATATCTCGTGATCGATGGTGGTAAACATGTCGCGAAAATCTTTGGGTACAGCTAGTACAAAAGTTGCCTGCTGGTTGTGCTCTTCCATCCTGAGCCGGACTTTGGTGTTGGGACGCTCCTGGATGAGCATGACACGTTGCTCTAATTGGGAGAGCGCGGCGACGAAATCAGCGTCGGTCAGGCGCGCGAGCTTCTGCACGTCCTCGCGCGGCACGCCATCGGCCACTTCAAACGTGATGATCTGGTGTAGAATGTCACGCGCATCCACGCTGAGTCCTTCCCAGGCAAAGCGCGCGGCAATCGTATCTAGCAGCTTCTCGCCCAGCAATTCACCCTGCCAGCCACCTTCCGGCTCGCCGTCCACAGCCCAGGTTTCCGCGATGTTGACCAGCTCTTCTGCCGAACACATCTGGAGTTCCTTGCGCAATCCCGCCGATACGTTTACCATCGCTCCTCTCCCAAGAAACGTTTCTACTAACCCTTGCTTTTGCTAGACCTGGGATTTCTCTGCTTCCGCTGCTTCTGGCTGATATTGCTCAAGGAAGCGAATCACTTCGCGGGTCAACTGGCTGGGGGTCGAGGCACCAGCGGTCACTGCCACGCGTTTTTTGCCCTCCAACCACTCAGTTTTTAGCTGCGAAAGGTCCTCGATGCGCACGGCTGGAACGCCAGCCAGTTCTTGAGAAACCTGCACCAGGCGATTCGTGTTGTTGCTGCGGGGATCGCCGACCACGATGGTCAGGTCCGCGCCCTTCGCCTGGGCCACCACGGCTTCCTGGCGACTCTGCGTGGCCGCGCAGATGTCAATGTGGACTTCCACCTGGGGATATTTCTGCCGCACATACTCGATCACGCGCCGGGTGTCCCATTGTGAGAGCGTAGTTTGGGTCGAGAGGGCCAGACGCGCTTGCTGCTCCGGTGTGAGTTGCAGCGCATCGACATCGGCCTCGGTTTCGATCAGGCAGATATGACCCGGCACCTCGCCCAGCACGCCCTCTGGCTCAGGGTGGCCCTTTTTGCCGATGTAGAGGACGTAGTAGTTATTTGCGACTAATTCGCGCACAAGGTCATGGGTTACAGTGACATCAGGGCAGGTGGCGTCGATACAGTTCAGGCCGCGCTCACGCGCGCGCTGCTTGACCAGCGGCGAGACACCGTGCGCGGTGAAGATCACCGTACCAGTCGTGACCTGTTCGAGGATGCTGTTCCGATCGGAACCATCCAGCGTGACGACGCCCAGGTTAGTCAGTTCTTCAATTGCGTGCCGATTATGCACAATCTGCCCGATGACATACACCGGTCGTGGATGCTGCGGGTCCTTGGCGACCTGGCGTACCATTTGCAGCGCGTCAACGACCCCATAACAATAGCCGCGCGGCGAGATTTTAATGACTTCCATTGATTCCTCTATATAGAAAGAGCGCCAATCCCGAACATGCAGGGAATATATGCTCTTCTCGCTAAATTTGCTCTTCTCTACTATACGCTACGTGCTCACAAAGCGGGTACGATGCTACCCTATTGTACCATTTGCCTCAAGCAATCCGCGCGCTGGTATTGGCATAGAGAATGTGGCTCAGGTCTGAGGGGGTGTAGAGGCAGACCGCGGGCAACAAACCGGCCAGCTCTTCAACTGAGGTCGAGGGAGCCAGATCAAAGATCAGCAGGGGCGTGCGGCGCCCCACGCAGCCTACAGCAATGGTGGCCGCGGTTAACAGTGAGCCTGCCGAGCCGGGCAGACTGGCTGCTGGCATGTGCATGACGAGCTGAACCTGAGGCAGCAACGTGGATACCTTACGCTGTTCCTCTTCGTGAAAAACCACTTTCATGCCCGCTTCCAGGAGCAGCGTTTTATACGGCTGGAGCGCCTCTCCTGGTCCGATGAGCAGAGCTGAACGCCCGCGTAACCCGCCCAGGCAAGCATCAGCAATGGAAATGACTTCTAACTGCATCTGGGGCAAGCCGATTCTCCTTCGTCGTCTTATCCTGTTCTGATTTCTCATTGTATTCTATAGCAGAATGCGCAGCGCTACATCGGGTGATCACCTTATTTTATCGTGTTCCGTTCAGTAGGGAGGTAGATTTCACCCGACGGCCCTGAAAGTGTGAGTTTGTCCATTGGCAACGGCATAGCCGCGTGTTATACTTGCCTGCGAATATACTCCTGATATGTCTATTTTTTGCAGCAATAAGGACATCACAATGCCTGGACTGGAAGGGATCTCTCTTGGACGCTACCGCCTCAAGCAGCGCCTGGGGCGAGGTGGGATGGCGGAAGTGTATCTGGCTACTGATGAGCGCATGCGGCGCGAGGTCGCGGTGAAGATTGTCAGTAGTAGTCAGACAGAATTTGCGCAGCGTTTCTCCCGCGAGGCGCAGGCGATGGGGAATCTGCATCATGATCACCTGCTGGCTGCCTACGATTATGGCGAGCAGGAGCCGTGGCACTATCTGGTTATGCCCTATATCGCACACGGAACGTTAAGCGATCTGCTCCAGCAGGGACCGCTCACGCTGGCGCATGCCGGAGAGTTGCTTCAGCAGATTGCCAGCGCGTTACAATATGCTCACCAGCGCGGCGTGCTCCATCGCGATATCAAGCCCTCGAATATCCTCTTGCGCGACAACCACTACGCCTATCTGGCCGACTTCGGCCTCGCGCGCGTGCTGGAGGGTGGCAGCGATCTGACCCAGACGGGCACACTCCTGGGCACGCCTGAGTATATGGCGCCCGAACTCGCTGAAGGGGCAGCTAAAAAGAGCAGCGATACCTATGCCCTGGCAGTGGTGCTCTACCAGATGCTCAGTGGGCGCGTGCCTTTTCGCGGCGATACCGCCATCTCAACCTTCTGGAAACACCTGCGCGATTACCCAAAAGCTCCTTCTCAGTTCAATCCCGCGCTCCCACAAGCGGTTGATCGTGTGCTGATGCGCGCCCTGGAGAAAGATCCGGCACTGCGCTATCCCACGCCGCTGGCCCTCTCGCAGGCCTATCAGGACGCTATAAATACGCTGGATGATATGCCTTCACTCTACGGGACTGAGGTGATTGAGGATGCCCCGGAAGAATCAGCCAGACAAGCATCTGCGGCACCCATTACGCCGGTAATCAGCCAGGCTCAGTCGGAGCAACGCCAGCAGTCACCCACGACCCCACCACAGCCAGAAAAGCTGTTTCTCCCTGGCGGGCCAGCCAGTTCTACGCCGCCAGGACTCAGGCGTCCCCACCCGCCGATCTCACCCGCTGTCGCGCCGCGCCAGAGCTTTGAGTATGCGACGGATGGTCTGACCCCGCCGCCTATTGAGCCACGACCTCCGCGCCGCCGACGTAGCAGCCGAGCACTTGTCGGAATCATCATGGGACTGGTGCTCTTGCTCGTCGTCAGTGGTCTGCTGGTCTATCTGACGGGCCAGGCACGCCAGCAGAACGCCATTTCGACCACAGCCACAGCGCGCGCAGGCGCGACCAGTACGCTAATCGCCAGCCAGACCCAGCAGGCCCTCGCCACTCAGCAGGCCGCCACTGCTGTAGCCGTGACTGCCACCGCGCAGATCCAGGCCAGCCAACAACACATAAACGCCACAGCCACCGCGATTACCGGCGGGACGCCCCTGGTAAACGATCCGTTAAGCAGCCCTGATAACAACAACTGGCCTAACGACGGGACCACTTGCGCGTTCACGAATAACGCTTACGAGGTGACCGCGAACAGCGCCAATACGCTGCAACCCTGCCTGTCCGGCAACTTGCAATACGGCAACGCGGCCATCCAGATTGATGTCACCTTAACTTCCAGTGCCGACGCGGGCCTGATTTTTCGCTCAAGCGCTGATGAGAGCCAGTTCTACGACTTTGAGATTACCAGCAAAGGCCAGTTCTATTTGCGCTATCGGGCCAACGGCAAATATACCTCGCTGATCGCGAATACTCCAAGCAGCGCCATTCAGGGGACAGGCAGCAAAAATACGCTGCTGGTCATTGCTAACGGTTCCGACCTTCAGCTTTTTATCAACGGCGCCTTTGTCGACGAGGTCCACAGCAGCACGTTCGCCAGCGGCCAGATCGGGGTTGTCGCGGGCACCCTCGCGGCCAGCAGCGGCTCCGCCAGCTTTACGAACTTGAATGTCTATGCGGTTGGGTAAAGGACTTCGCGCGAAAGGATTTGTATCGTGATTGAGGAACACAGCGAATACTGGCCTACCTCTGCCTGGAGAAACGCTGATCCCCAAACACTGGGTATAAATCCAACAGATCTTCTGCCTTTGCGTCAGAGCGCTCAAGAGGACGAGAGAATTCATAGCCTGCTTCTCGCGCGCTCTGGGTACATCGTCTTTGAAGAGTATTACCATGGATGGAGCGCGAACAAATACCATAACGTCAACTCGATTACCAAAAGTGTCACATCCGCGCTTGTAGGCATTGCCTTGCGCGAGAAGCTGATTAGCGCGCTGGACCAATCCATCTTCACTTTTTTCCCTGAATATGCCTCGCTTGGAGAACAGGAGAACCGCAAAGCCATCCACTTGCATCATCTCTTGAGCCTCACCAGCGGTTTTCAGTTTCTGGGAGACATCGATACTGGAGGTGTCGATACCTTTCTTGAGCACACTGTTTCAGTGGAAAACATTCTCAGGCGCTCAGTGGTACATGAGCCAGGCCAGGTGTTTTCTTACGACGACCTTGACGTACATCTGCTCTCGCTGATCCTGACGCGTGTGACAGGCATGTCCACAGCGAATTTCGCGCACACCATGTTATTTGAGCCGTTGGGGATCTGGCGTGATGAAGAGGGCAGGCCATTCCCATGGAAACATGGCCTGGCAAGCGCGGATGCTCCCCATCCCTGGGGGCTCTGGAACGAGCAAGACGATCTGCTGTGGAGCGTTGATCGGCACGGCCAGACAATTGGCGCGTTTGGCCTACAATTGACCACGCGCGAATTAGCGAAGCTGGGCCATCTCTACTTACGCCAGGGCAAGTGGGACGGGCAACAAATCATCCCGGCGGAATATGTACAAGCGTCCCTACGTCCATATAGTCAAACAGGTAGAGGGACAGATTACGGATATTGTTGGTATCTCCCGCCCGACCGCAGACCTGGCACCTTCCTGGCGATAGGTTTTGGCGGCCAGTTTCTCGCCTGCTTCCCTGATCTCGATCTGATCTTTGCCATGACCGCCTATCCCGACCCCAACAAACCAGCGGCCCATGATGAGACTTTGAAGCGTGGCCTCTGGCCGCTTCTGGCGAATATTCAATCCAGCTAGGTAGCCGCCCTTGGAGATGGAGTAGCCTCGCCATGTGCCCGAGCATCCTCTATCCAAAGTTCAATGACTTCCTGTGCATTTTTTAACGCTTCTTCATATGTATCACCGTGCGTTTTGCAGTCTGGAAGCTCCGGCACATTGACAAGAAACGCCTGATCGCGCTCGCTCCACTGAATATGTATGGAGTAGTGTAAAGTATCTATTTTCAACTTCCCCCTCCGTTTATCAGGCGCTCATAGCTACGCGAGGAGCAGGAATAGGACGTCCCAAAGCACTATTTGTCTCAATCCAGCCCTCAATAGCGTATTTAGCCTGCTTGACTGCCTTTTCATAGGTTTCGCCATGTGTTTTGCAGCCTGGAAGTTCGGGAACCGTGACAATATATGCATGATCCTCTTCGCTCCACTGAATAACCATTGAATAGTGCTGAGTATTTACTTTCATAGCGTTTCTCCTAACAATCTCAGGGCGTTTCGCACATCTTTGATTTGATAGGACTTTGCATCGTCCCCATCTTTGCCTGCAATCGTTACTGTTTCCCCTGGTAAGTCAGGGTGAGTCCAGAAGGTATGACTTCCTTTACCTGGTCGCATATTAAACTCTACCTTAGCCATTGCTGATCTCAATTTTTTAAAGGCATCCTCTACCCTTTCAATATTACCATATCGTTGTCCACTACGAGGCACTTTGCAGAGCGGTGCTCTTGGTCTCCTCGATTTTTTGCTATATTTTTAAATCAACACAAGTTTTACTTTGTGAAAGTATACTATTTGGATCATTTTAATAATACCCTCTATTAAATCATTATACTTATACATCCAAATAGCTACAAAACAAGTAAACAGAGTTTTCTAGAAGAATGGGATAGGTGCGGATCGCGATCCCATTCTTCTAGAAAACTCTGTAAATCTATAGTATTTTTTCCCACTCTCTAGAGTTTTCCGTAGATTCTCTTGCCACTCCACCCCCTGGCGCGCTATGATATGCAAAGCGATATTTCCATTCTGATTCAATGCCTGAATCAGGGTTAGTGCAATACTTTTGAGACGAATAGGACAATTATGCGACACAATACATCTACAAATGTTCTTCCTGCCCATTCGGGTGTGGCGCGTTTTATGGACGCGTGCAATCATCGCCAGCCCGACGCCACGCCTGTCTGGTTTATGCGCCAGGCGGGTCGCTGTCTGGCCGAGTACCGCGAACTGCGCAAACGCTACGATATTTTGACCATGGCGCGCACACCCGAACTCTGCGCGCAGGTCACGCTGATGCCGGTCAACGAGTTTGGCGTGGACGGCGCTGTGCTCTATGCCGACATTATGCTGCCCCTGGAGGGCATGGGCGTCTCGCTGGAGATCCAGCCGGAGATTGGTCCGATTATCCATAACCCTATCCGTACAATGCAGGATGTTGAGAAGCTGCGCGTTCCCGAAGCTGAAGAGTCCACGCCCTATGTGCTGGAAGCGATTCGCCTGGTGCGCCACGAATTGGAGGGCAAACAGGCGGTACTTGGTTTCTCAGGCGCGCCCTTCACCCTGGCCTGCTACCTGATCGAGGGCCGCCCCTCGCGCGACTACGGCATTGCCAAGTCGCTGATGTATGGCCAGCCTGAAGTCTGGCACGCGCTGATGGAGAAGCTGACCGAGGTGACGGTCCGTTATCTGGTGGCGCAGACGAAAGCTGGCGTGAACGTGGTGCAGCTTTTCGATAGCTGGGTTGGCGCGCTCAGCCCCAGCGCCTACCGTACCTTTGTGTTCCCTTACACACAGCGCATTTTCCAGGCAGTCAAAAAGACTGGCACGCCGTCGATCCACTTTGGCACGAGCACAGGCACGCTGTTGGAGACGATGGCTGAGGCGGGTGGCGACATCATGTGCGTCGATTGGCGCTTTGACCTGGACGACGCGTGGAAACGTATTGGCTACGAGCGCGGCATTCAGGGCAATCTCGACCCGACCCTATTGCTCGCGCCCTGGGAAAAGATCGAGGAGGGTGTAAAGGATGTTCTGCGGCGCGCCGATAATCGTCCCGGCCACATCTTCAACCTTGGTCATGGCGTGCTGGCTCCCACTGACCCGGAGATGCTGAAGCGCGTGGTTGAGGCGGTGCATGCGCTTTCGGCTCGCTAATGCTTAGAGGAGAATATCATGTCCACAGAGACAATTGGCGTGCTGCTGATGACCTATGGCTCACCAGCCACCCTGGATGATATGCC
>Ga0102924_1004289_pt1 | contig 14431 bp, 13 predicted proteins | sample PaiPotPPM11metaG_FD_80116 | JGI IMG/M metagenome (GOLD analysis project Ga0102924, IMG submission 80116) | Iron sulfur acid spring bacterial and archeal communities from Banff, Canada, to study Microbial Dark Matter (Phase II) - Paint Pots PPM... ... | reverse complement strand
GTGCAATAGCGAGGTCATGATCGCGCCGTTGCCCCCTTCATAACGGCAGGCGCGCCCGGTCGGGCGTGGCCGACCAGCATCTGACAACGTGGGCCCCGCCGCGCTGCCACAGCGCCAACCTGCGCTGCTGCGGATCGTAGACGAAATCGGGTTCGCTCAGCCCTTCGCGGCTGCACCATTCAAGGGCATGCATCCGCAACGCCGCCTCGATCGCCTTCTCTTCGGCTCCTCGCGGCAACCCCGAATGGCGGACGCGGCGACGCGGCGCGGCGGCGTCCGCCGTTTCGCCCGAACGTGTCGTGACCATGGGCACAGTGACCACCGGATACAGCCGCAGCAGCCGATGCTTGTTGGTCCAATCAATGCGGCCGAAATAAAACGCCACCAGCGCCTGGAACACCCCGGCGCTCACTCCGGGAACCGACCAGGCACCGCAGGCTTCCAGCCATGTCCGCGACACGGCCGGAACCGGCTCCGGCGCGATCGCGGCGTCTTCGGGCGCGGTGTAATAGCGCGTCTTGTGCTCGCCAGTGCGCAGCGCGAACACCTTGCCTTCGGTGCGAGAGAGCGCGCGCAGCAAATCGTAATCCCATCCAGCGACGCCCGGCTCGCTCTCGCCGTCGCAATAGACCGCGACCTCCGCCTCCACTCCGGTTGCGGTCAGAAAACCGCCGGCGCAGGGATTGGCCACGCCGCTCGCCACCGGGTCCTGGAAAATCCTGATCGCCAAGCCGGACCCCGCTATATCCTCGCTGAGATGCGGCAGAAAATCCGGAACGGTGGGTCCAGGCACGCGGACGACGATCTCCGCCTGCTCCGGCAGCGCCAATCCTTTGGCGAGCCGCCGGAGCCGCTCGTCCCCGTCCGCGCGATGCAACAGGTCGCAATGGATGCTGAAGCGGCGCGCCTCGTGGCGCCGCTTCATCGAAGCCGCGCCCGCAGCCGCCGCGTCGGCTTTTGCCTGGCTGTAATCGCCGCCGACAAATGGCTCGACCTCATAGGTCTGATCAATCAGCGCTTCGTCGAGTTGGTACGCGGCTTCGATCCCCTCATTGTATCGACGTAGCAGGGCAACCGCTTGGCGTTGCAAAGAATGTCCTTCGAAGAGCAGCGCCAGCTTCAACGCGTCCCAGGGTTCGAGCGATCGGTCGGCCCGCCGGGCGAGCAGGAACATCACCTCCTTGTCCCGGCCGAAATCGCGTGGATCGGACTGGTGCGATGCCAATTCGAGCTCCAGCCGGCTGGCGATGTCGCCGATCGCCTCGAACGCGTCCGCGGTTAGCGAGCCAGGTGGGCCGGTTACGGAAATCGCCTTGATGGCACCGCTCCCGACACCGCGGATCAGAGGCACATCGGAAAAGGCGCAGAAAATCCCGTCACAGCGAGCGAGTCGCGAGGCGCCCTCGGTGGTGGCGGCGCCAGGATCAACCTGCAAATGATCGAAATCGCGAACCAGCATTCGCTCGCGCGATCGTTCCCCGACCAGGGCAATGCGCACGACCTTTCCCGCCCGCCCTAACAGCTCCAAGGCGGCTCGGCGAAACGGACTGCTGTAGACGTAGTGGACCATCCCCCGCGCCGCGCCTCAGGCTTTGCTCAAGGCTGCCGCATGATACCACTCTAAAGTGCGCCGCAATCCCTCCTTAAGCCCGGTTCTGGCCTCGAAGCCCAGCTTTTGCTTGGCCAGCTTGTTGGACAACCGGCGTACCGGAACCGTCGACGGCTTGCTCGGGTCGAAAGTGACCTGGGCGTCTTCGAACCCGTCCGCCTCAATTGCGGCGGCGAGGATCTCTTTGACCGAGACCCCGGTCCCGGAGCAGATATTGACCTCCAGATACGGCTCCTCGGTCGTGAACGCCGCCAACATCCCGTCCATGAAATCGTCGATGTAGATCAGATCGCGGATGTCCTCCCCCGTGCCCCAGACCTCGAGCGGCTTCTGCCGTTCGGCGACCCGCCGGATCAGCGCCGCGGTGACGTGCGAAACCGCGAAATCGAACTTGTCCTCCGGTCCATAGACATTGGAGGGCCGCACCACAACGCAGGGCATCGGATTCCGGATGTGCCGGGCATAGGTGCGGCACAGCAGTTCGCCATAACGCTTCATCCAGCCGACCGCGAAATAAACGTCGACCGGATCGCCGTCGAACATCTCGTGCTCTTCGGCCGGACGGTGCCCGGTATCGGGATAGGCCGCGCCGGAGGACAGGAACAGGTAGCGCTTCACCCCCGCGAGATGCGCCGCTTCCATGCAATGAACATTCATCGGCACGTTCGGCGTCACATGGGCCAGGGGCTTCTCGCGGATCACCGCGGCGCCCTGCGTGTTGGCCGCTGCCATGAACACGTAGTCGATCCCCTGCATCACCCGCGTACAGTCCTCGGGCCGACGCAGATCGACGTTCACATATTCGATGCGAGGGTCGTCAATGGCAGCCGGTTTCTCGTGCAAGGTGGCGCGCACCTTGGCGCCGGCATCGAGCAGCCGCCGGATCAGGTGATGGCCGAGAAAGCCGGCACCGCCGGCGACCAGACAGCAGGAATTTCGAAGCTCGACTGCTGGCATCAAACAAACCGATCAGTTAAAGAATCGCGCTTAATCCAGTCCGGCGTCGCGGCGGCTGACGATCGGGTCGGCAATCGGCCACCAAACGCCGAGTTCGGGATCGTTCCACAAGAGCGTGAACTGGCCCGCCCGGTTGTAGGTCGTGTTCTGCTTGTAATGGAACATTGCCAAATCCGAGATGACCAGATGTCCATTGGCAAATTTCGGCGGGATGAAGACCTGCTGCCGGTTCTTGTCGGACAACGTAAAGCTGGTCCATTGCCGGTACTGGGGCGAATTGGGATCGTTGTTGACGACCACGAGATAAAACTTGCCGTAAAGGCATGAGACCAGCTTCGTGGTCTCCTGATCTCCATGAAGCCCACGCAATACCTTATGGGTAGAAACGGAGATGTCGTCCTGGATGAAATCGACCGTAATACCTGCCGCCCGATAGATCGCTCGGTTGTAAATTTCAACATACTCGCCACGGAAATCGTGAAAATTGGTCGGCGGCTCGATCAATAGCACACCGTCGAGCGCGCACTTGTGGATCGTCAGTTCGCTCATGCCAGGGCTGCCCCCTTACTCCGCCGCGGCGAAGTAGTTCTGGCGCTTGTGAAACTCGTCCCGGTTCTGCAAGAACCAATCCCAGGTCTGCTGCAGGCCGGCACGCAGCGACGTCGTCGGATTATAGCCGATCCATTCGCGGGCGCGGTCGATATCCATTACCCGACGCGGAAAGCCCGCCGGCTTCGTCGCGTCGAATTCGTATCGGAAATCGATGAACGACGCCATCGTCTCCACCACATCCCGAATCGTGACGCCAATCCCCGAGCCGAGATTGACGAAGGAATCACGGGTTCCGTAGAACAGCGCCTGAATGACGCCTTCGGCAACATCGGTCGAATAGGCGAAGTCGCGCACGGCGCTGCCGTCTCCCCAAACAAGCACCGGGTTTTCGCCGTTGGCGACCCGGTAGAGCAGCGACGGGACCACCATCGCATTCTTCGGGTCGAAATTGTCTCCCGGCCCATAGACGTTGCAGGGACGCACCACCGCAAAATTCTGCAACCCGTACTGAATTCGATATGCGTCGACCTGCATTTCGGCCATACGCTTGGCCCAGCCCGGAAACATGTCCATCGGCGGCTGGGCCGGGTCATGTCGGTCCTCAATAAAGATCTCCGCGCTCGAATAGGCCCCGATAGAGCTGGTGTAGACAACCCGTTCGCAGCGATTCCGGCGCGCCGCCTCCAGCATGTTCGTGTTCATCATGAGGAGCGGCACGAAGAAGCTGGACGGCATTTGCTTCGTGACCTCGATCGAGCCCTTGATGCCGGCGACGTGGAACACCCAGTCGACGTCTTTGGTGAGCTCTTGGCAGACGGCAAAATCGGTTAGGTCCCCGAACAACTGATCCGCGCGCGGATCGAGCGTATCGATCTTGTCAAGAGACACGCTGCGCACTCGCGCTCCGGCGTCGCACAACAGACGCACAACTTCGCGGCCGATCATTCCGGTGCCGCCGGTCACGATCGCGTTTTTGCCTTGCGCGGCGCGCAGGATCTCTTCTTGCAGCATTCAACACCCGAAAGTTCACTTATGTTGAGGGGGGTGAAGACTGCCCGCCCCCATGACGGTGCTTTCTACCGCGCTCCGTGCACTGGCACAATGGCACCGCTGACGTAGCTTGCGGAATCCGACAGCAGCCACAGCACGGCGCGGGCGACCTCCTGCGGCTCGCAAAAGCGGCCCATCGGCATCACGGCTTGCATGCTTTCCAACTTCTCCGGCGGTAGCGACTGCAATGGCTCCGTCAATACCGCCCCCGGGCTTACCGCATTTACCCGGATACCCATCGGCGCGACCTCACGGGCGAGGCTGATCGTCAGCCCTTCGACCCCGGCCTTGGAAGCGGCATAGGCGGCCAGCCGATCGCCGCCGAACCGCGCGGTCTGCGACGAAATGTTGACAATCGCTCCACCCTTTCCACCCGAACGGCGCGACATCTGTCCGATGGCTTCGCGGCAGCAGAGGATCGTGCCGAGCAGATTGACCGCAAGGATGTGTTCGATCATGTCGAGGGGAGCCTCGGCGAGCGCAAACCGCTCCCCCGAATAGCCGGCGCAATTGACAAGGCCGGTGAGCCGGGCGTGGCTGGCCGTGTCCGCGAACAACCTGGCGACGGCGGCCGGATCGGCGACATGGCAGAGATGGGCGGAGACATGGGCACTGCCGGCCGCCACAGCGGCGCGCCGCACCTCGTCCAGCCGGTCGGCCTCGCTCCGGGCAACAAGGGCGAGATCGTGGCCGCATCCCGCCGCTTCCAATGCGATTCCCCGGCCAAGCCCACGGCTGGCTCCGGTCACCAGGGTGAAGGGACGCGCCATCGAGACGGGATAGCAGGCCCTCGGTCCGGGCGCGAACCCTAATTCCCGGCGTTCGCGGCGAGCCTCATCTCGCCAAAACGGGCAGGCCGCGAATAGCTGTCCGGGTCGTAGAAGATGACCTGACTGCCCTGCGTCTCGAATTCGACCGGGACGTAGAGCAGGTGCCCGAGCGCCTCAATGATCCGGGGATGCCGGTCCGGCGGCGCAAAAATCATCAGGAAGCCGCCGCCGCCTGCGCCCATCAGCTTGCCGCCAATCGCGCCGGCGTTGCGCGCCGCTTCGTACGCCTCGTCGATAGCATCCGTCGACACGACCGAGGAAAGCTGGCGTTTCATCTGCCAGGTCTCGTGCAGCAGCCGCCCCAACTCGGTGATGTCGCCAGCGCCCTGCAGCGCTTCGAGGCCGCGGTCGGTCAGCTGGCGAATGCGCGTCATCTGCAGCTCGCGTTCGGCAAAGCTCTTGACCTTGGTCGCGGCGACCGTCCCGGCATTGCGCGACAGCCCGGTAAAAAACAGCATCAAATGCTGCTCAAACTCGCGGATACGGCTTGGCGCGGTGATCACCGGCCGCACCACCACATTGCCCTGCTGGTCGATCAGGCAATAGTTAAGCCCGCCATAGGCTACGGCTGTCTGATCCTGCACGCCGACGGTGTCGCCGATCAGCTCGCGCTCGACTCTGATTGCTTCGGTGGCGAGCACCCGCTTTGTGACGAACTCGTTGCGCAACGCATGGAGCGCATGCAACAACCCCACCGTGAACGCCGAGCTGGAGCCAAGGCCCGATCGCGCCGGCAGGTCTCCGTGGTAATGAATATCAAGATCGGGCTCGATATCGAGCGAGCGTAAACATTCCCGTACAACCGGGTTTTCGATTTCCTCTATCGTATTAACATTTTCTATTTTAGACCAGGAAATGCGCCCTTTAACTTCGAAAAACGGGGGGAGTTTTCGGCACATTACATAACAATATTTGCTGATTGTTGCCGACAGAAAGGCCCCCCCATGCTGTCGGTACCAAGCTTCGTAATCGGTTCCGCCCCCAAAGAAAGACATGCGGAACGGTGTACGACAAATAATCACGACCCTGCCCCCCTACATCGCGCTAGCATCGGCGTTTTCGCGGCGCCCTCCCTCCCCTGCGTCGCAATTCTAAAGCTGCGCCCTGACGTTAAGCCGAACAGGAGAAATCCACAAGTCGCAGCGCCATCAGGGCGTTGGCGATTCCCGCCCACGCCCGATTTGCCGGTACCCGAACGCGAATGTCAATTGCTCAACGGAAAGGCTGATGGCTCGCGCAAAGTCTCGTACTGCCGGAGTTCGCGCATTGTCATTCACTCGGAAGCCGTGGCGCGATTATCCTCTGCGCATCGGGACCACGGGGAAGCAGAGGGCTATGCGATGACAACCCAGGTCGTGCTGCTGGCCGGCGGCCGTGGAACCCGGCTGGGGGCCATCTGCGATACGGTCCCCAAGCCCCTGGTCCCTATCGCCGGCAAGCCGTTCCTGCACCATTTGGTCCAGGAGTTCCGCCGGTTCGGCTTCGAGGAATTCGTTGTGCTTGGCGGCTACCTCGGACGCCAGATCGAGGATTTTTTTGCGTCTCACCCGATCTCCGGCGCCCGCGTAAAAGTGCTCATAGAGCCTGAGCCGCGGGGCACCGCTGGCGCCTTGCGCTGGGCCCGCGACCACCTGGCAGAAACCTTCCTGCTTACCAACGCCGACAGCCTGTTCTCCTTCAATCATCTCGATTTGGTGCGGCCGCCGGAGGGGGAACGATGGCTCGGCAAGCTGGCGTTGCGCCATATCGAGGCCGCCGATCGCTACGGCGTGGTCGAAACAGACGGTGCTCGCGTTCGAGCCTTTGGTGAGCCGGGCGGTGCCGCCGGTCTAATCAGCGGCGGCGTCTACCTGCTGCACCGCCGACTGGTCGAAAATATCGACGACGGGAACGTCTCGTTGGAACGCGACATCTTCCCCGCAGCCGCCCGAGACGGGCTCCTCTACGGGGAGGTCTACACGGGTGCGTTCATCGACATCGGCGTGCCTGACGCGCTCACCGCAGCGGAAACGGTGGTCCCGGAGATTCTGACCCGGCCAGCAGCATTTCTCGACCGCGACGGAGTCTTGAACGTCGATACCGGATACGTGCATCGCCCCGAGGAATTTCGCTGGGTCACGGGCGCACCCACGGCGATCAAGGCACTGAACGACGCCGGCTACCTCGTCGTTGTCGTGACCAACCAGGCGGGCGTGGCGCGAGGCTTTTACGAAGAGGCCGACATACACTTGCTGCATGGCTGGATGAACGCCGTGCTCCGCCCGCACGGGGCGCATATCGACGCATTCTACCACTGCCCGCATCATCCGGACGGGACGGTCGCCTCATTTGCGATCGCCTGCGACAGCCGGAAACCGGGACCCGGCATGCTGTTGCGAGCCTTCGATCAATGGGCTATTCGCTTGGTTGGCAGCTTTATTATCGGTGACCGGGAAGGAGATATCGAGGCGGGTCGACGGGCCGGCATTCCTGGTCATCTGTTTTCGGGTGGCGACCTGGCTGCCTTTGTCGACCAGGTCATACGGAGAACTGACCACAGGCACATTGTTCCGTAACCAGAGGCGAGCTCCAGCCATCTTGAGCGTAGCAAGTCAGTTTGCGGCGTGCGTTCGTATCCGATTCTATGATCCGCTTACCCGAAAGCGAGCCGGCGCAATGCTGGCGCACCGTCGTCGCGGCGAACAACGCCTCGGACCCGGAAGGGCCTGGAGCGTCGTTGAACCCAAAATTTTTGCACCGGTGTTGCCGAATCCATTGCGGCAGCATTACGCGGCGTCGGCGCACCCCGCACGAAGACGAAGACACGTGGTGACGACGCGTCGTGACTGGGCCAGGCAATTTGCACCGCATGCGGGCGCTTCGTCCCCCCTCGGAGCGATCCCCGCAGGCACCCGTTGACTCCAGCAATCAGGCCGGACCGACCGGAGAAATCAGACGCGACGCGTTGAGGGGGAGATGGGCCTCATTCGAATACTGCTTGCGCTCGCCGTTGCGGATTTTCATTCCCACACGATGACGCTGTCTTCCCACGTCCTCGATCTCGGCTGGGTCAACGGCGAGATCGCTGTCCAAACCTTCTTCGTCATCTCCGGTTTTTACATGGCGCTGATCCTGTCCGGAAAATACGTCGGCAAGGGTGCCCTCGCCTTCTATCGGGCTCGTTTGTTGCGCTTGTTTCCCGGTTATTGGCTGGCATGCATCATGACCATCCTGGTGTTGCTTGTGACACAGGAGGTGAATGTATTCGCCTACTGGCGGGAATTATCGGCTCGCCACCAATGGAGTGATCTCACCTGCAACTTGCTATTGAACCTGTTCTTTATGGGGCAGGAATGGACGATGCTGCTCGACCGCGGTCATCTGCATTATCTGCTGGTGCCGCAAGCCTGGACGCTGAGCATCGAAGTCAGTTTCTATTTGATGGCGCCATGGCTCATTCGACGCCACACCCTAACGCTCGCGGCGCTCGCGGGGATCTTGCTTGTGGCGCGCGGCGTGCTGTTCCGCGCCGGACTGCTTGACTACGAATCCAGCTGCTTCATCCCTCCGCTTGAGCTGGTGTGGTTTCTGCTCGGCACGCTGTCTTATCGCGCCTACGCTTTCGCGGCGCCGCAGCTGAAAGATGCCGGGTTGGGACTGGTGCTCGCCGCGTCCCTTGCGGTGATGATCGTCGCATTCCCGCAGACGATCGGACTGCATTTTGAGCTCGGACGAGGCTGGGGACCAGCCGGCAATTATATCCTGCAAGCCGTTACCGCGGTCGCGCTGCCGTTTATTTTCGCGGCCACCCGCAATAGCCGAATCGACGCGCTTCTGGGCGATCTGTCTTATCCGCTCTACGTGTGTCACGTCGCCGTGCTGGAATACATCATCAGCCTCGGAGTCGGGCTCTATCGCGGCGAGATGATCATGGTGGCCAGCATTGTCGTTGCCATCGCCTTCGCGATTCTGCTGGCGCCCGTCGAACGGTGGCGCGCCTGGCTGTTCGAGCGGAACGCCGTGGAGACCGGCGATGCCGGTCTCAGGGGCGGCATGCGAGCCCGCGCCGGTCACTAACCGGAGGCGTTGTCGCTAATAGTCGCCGGCGCCGAATTTCCGCACGGCCCGCGACAAAAAGCGCGCGGCGCGCGCGGGCGAAACCGCGCAGGCACGGGCAAAGCAACCGATCGCCGCCGGGTAACGCTTCGCCGCGGCATGGGCAACCGTCTGCTCGATGAGGAGGCTCCCCCGGAAGACCCGCAGCCCAGGATCGCCGCGCAGTCGCGCCACTCGCTCATGCTGACGCTGGAACAGCAGGGTCGCTGACGCCGCGACGGTCTCGGGCGGCGCATAGCCGGCGACCTTCACCTGCGCGAGGGCCTCGGGCAGCACGGCGAAATCGTACTGTTCCAAGTAGCGCAGCAGCCAATCCCAATCCTCGAACCGGCGCAGTTCGGGATCGAACGGCCCGACCCGCTCGAAGGCCGATCGTTCGGCCAGCAGCGTCGTCCCCGGGCTGACGAAGCAGCCCTCGAGCAAGGCCGAGAACCAGTCCGGCCCGCCACCGGGAACCCGCTCTACCGAACTGTCGCTGTCTTTGCGACAGAGCGCAAAGCCGGTACAGCTGGCCAATGTTCGCGCGCCGAGCCGGGCCAAATCGCTGACCTGCCGCTCCAGCTTGTCGGGATGCCAGCTGTCGTCGGAATCGAGAAAGGCGATGTAGCGCCCGCCGGCCGCTTCGATCCCGGTATTTCGGGCGGCGGCAGCGCCGCGATTGTGTTTATGAGCGAGCAGCCGGATGCGCGGGTCGAGGACCGAGGCGACCACCTGTCGCGTGTCGTCGGTCGAGGCGTCATCGACCACGATCAGCTCGAAATCGTCGCAGGTCTGCGCCTGCACGCTGGCGATCGCTGCGGCGATTGTGCGCCGTCGGTTGAACACCGGGATGATAACGGAGATTTCCGCTATTGCCTTGCCTCCGTGCCCGCTTCCGCTCGGCCGAGAGCGCGGCCTAGCGGTCGAGCAGAGCCCCCTTCAGGGTCGTGACGCGCTCGCGCCAATAATCGAGCAGATCGGACATCGTCTGATCGAAGCTGTAGATCGGCTCCCAGCCGGTATGCGCCTTGAACTTGCCGGTGTCGGGCACCTGCAAATCCGCATCGATCGGGCGCATTCGCGCTGGGTCGGGTTCGACCCGGATCTCGGCTCGGCGCGGCGACTTGCCGATCAGCGTGTCGAGGATGTCGCCCACTTGGCAGGAGTAGCTGCCGCCGATGTTGTAGTAGGCGCCGGAGATCGGGTCGATCTTGACCAGCATATGGTAGGCGCGCACCGCGTCGCGCACGTCGGCGATCGTGCGCAGCGATTTGAGATTGCCGACCTTGACGACCGGCGGGATCGCGTCGGCTTCGATCAGAGCGATCTGCTTCGCAAAGGTGGATTCGGCGAAGACGTCGCCGCGGCGGGGCCCGGTATGCGTGAACATCCGGGTGGTCATCACGCACATGTCGAACGCTTCGGCATAGTAGCGTCCGACCAAATCAGTGCCGACCTTCGAGATCGCGTAGGGCGAGGCAGGATGAAACGAGCATTCCTCGTTGATCGGGAGCTTTTCCTTCGGCACCCGGCCGAACACCTCGGAGGACGCGCAGACATGGATGATCGCGTCCTTCGCGTGGCGCTTCAGCGCATCGAGCACGCGCACCGTGCCCTGGACGTTGGTGTCGAGGGTGTCGAGCGGCGCGGTGAAGCTGGTCTGCGGAAAGCTCTGCGCGGCGAGGTGGAAGCAGTAATCGGGCCTGACCTCGGCGATCGCATTCTCGATCGAGAGGGTATCGCGCAGATCGCCGTAGACCATGAAGACGCGGTCGCGCGCATTGATGCGCGGGACGAGGCTGGCGACGTTGTCGAGCGGGCTGCGCCAGCGGCACAGGCCGTAAATGTCCCAATCCTCATGCGCCAGGATGTATTCGGCCAAATGCGACCCGACCATGCCGGTGATGCCGGTGATGAGAGCGCGCTTTCTGGCCATTGCGTGACGAACCGCCGGTAAAATCAGAACGGGCCGCGGAACTTTTTGTAAATGTCGCTCATCGTGCGCTCGTGCGGCAGCTCGACCCCGTGCCCGGCCCCCCTAACCAGCCGCGCCGCGGCATCAACCACCGTCGCGAGGTTCGGATAGTAGAGGTCCTCGAGCGCCTTTGCCGTCGGACAGGGGGCAGGCGCCATGCCGATCGTCTTGACCGGCACCTTGAGCGCGCCCGGATCATGCTCGGCGACGATGCGGCAGACTTCCGCCGCCACGCCGAACCCGACCCAGCTGGTGTCGAGGACGAGCAGGCGCCCCGTTTTGGCGACCGATGCGAGGATCATCTCGCGGTCGATATTCGTGAGGCAGTGCAGGTCGATGATCTCGACCGAAATACCGGCGTGCTCCAGCAGCCAATTGGCGGCGCGGCGCGCTTCCAGCACCATGATCGAGGTGGCGACGATCGTCACATCCTTGCCACTGCGGACGAGGCGCGAGGACAACGGGTCCTTGACCGCGGCGACGGCATCCCGGTTGACCTCGAAATCGAGGCTGTACAGCATCCGGTGTTCGAGGGTGATCACTGGGGCGCGGTGCTGCTCGATCAAATACGGATAGGTGTCGAGGATCGTTTCCGCCGAAGACGGCATGACCACGGTCAGGCCCGGAATGTGCGCGAACAGCGATTGCAGGCTCTGCGAATGCTGGGCGCCTTGCCCCCAGCTGCGCCCGACGACGGTGCGGATCATCAGCGGCAGGCTGAACAAGCCGCCGAACATGTATTTATATTTGGCGATCAGATTGATGATCTGATTGGCCGAAAGCAGCACGAAATCCGACCGAATGTGCGACAGAATCGGATAGACGCCGTTGAGCGCGGCGCCGACTGCGATACCGGTCATGCCCTCTTCCATCAGGGGCATGTCCATGACCCGCTCGCGGCCATATGCTTCCGCGAGACCCGTGGTCGAGCCGAAGATGCCCTTGAAGTCGTCGACCCCTTGCCCCAGCAGCAACACGTTGGGATTGGTCCGCATCGCGCGGTCCATCACCTCCCATAAGGCGCTGCTGTAGGATGTGATCTCGGTTGATGTCGCGACCTGCGCGGCACTGTTCATCTCAGACGATCCCGATTTAGCGACAGAGAGTTCAGACGACATCGGTGAGCAGATGCTCGATGCCCGGCGTCGGGCTGGCGTCAGCCTTGGCGAACGCGGCATCGATCTCGGCGTCGATCTCAGGCAGCAACGCTTCCGCCAGCGCGGCGTTCTGCACCAGGGGATCGCGCGCCTGCCAATGATCGAATTCGGCGCGCGAGCGATAGCCCTGGTCCAGATCGTCGCCGATCCCGACATGCTCGCGCGACCGGAAGGTGGTGATCTCGAGGAACTGCGGCCCGTCGCCGCGGCGAACCGCGTCCAGGGCAACGCGGCACTCAGCCTCGACCTTCAGCAGATCCCAACCTTCGCTGACCTTACGGAATGGGAACCCATAAAGCGTCGCCAGCCCCTCGACCGAGAAGCTCTGCCGGTCACGCTGGTGCGAGTGCACCGCCAACCTATTGTTCTCGCACAGAAACAGCACCGGAAGCGAATTCAGCGCGGCGAAATTGAAGCTCTCATGCGCAACCCCCTCTTCGAGCGCCCCATCGCCGAACACGCAGACGATGGCCTGGCCGGTTTTCCGGTGCTTAGCCGCCAGCGCCGACCCCACGGCATGGGGAAGTTGCGTTGCAACGACCGCGGAGGCGCCCATCAGCCCCTTCGCCGGGAACGAAAGGTGCATTGAGCCGGCCTTGCCCTTCGAAATGCCGCCTACCCGCCCCATCAGCTCGGCGAACATTTGGGTCAGATCGCCGCCGCAGGCAATGTAGAGCGCATGGCCGCGGTACGAGCCGTAGATCATGTCGCCGGGATCAAGTGCAGCGCACAGCCCGACGGATACCGCCTCCTGCCCGATCGACAGATGCACCGGGCTTTGAATGTTGTCGCTCGGATAAACGTCGATGATCTTTTCTTCAACTCGTCGAATCAGCAGCGCCTGGCGAAATAATTCTTTGTAATGCGCAGTATCGGTCATGCAAATCCTCGCTGCGGACACGCCAAATAAAGCGAATCATCGGGTAAAAAGTCGCGGCAGTCGCGAAAGAGCGCCCCATCCCTGTCTTTAATACGATTGGACCTAGGCTTGGTCAACAGCAGCGTCTTGCGCCGGGTCAGCGGCCCCGCGACAAGGCCAATTTGCGCCGGGCGATGCGGGCGACGGCCGCGGCGATTCGCGGCACCGTGATCGGGGCATCGAGCGCAAGCGACGCCCCGCCGCCACCCAACCCGCACAGAATGCGGTGCTTGACCAGCTCCTCGTCGCGCCAACGGGTCAATTTCCGCCGCTGACCGACCGCCAACTCCCGTCGCGCGAGCAGATCGTCGGCAAATGCCACGTGCTCTCCAAGCGCGGTGAGCCGCACGGTCCTGTCTCCCGAGGTGCTGCGAGACAGGGCATGCATGCGCATGCGATAGACCTCGTGCGCGAGTGTCCGGTGCTCGATGCCGAGGCGCCACGCCCGCAACAGCAGTTCGCGATCGTGCGAATAGCCGAAGCGGCCATCGAACCCGCCGAGCCGGTCGAGCAGATCGCGGCGATAAATCACCGAGGGCGAGCACACATCGTCGAGCACGCGCTCGAAGCTCAGCGGCTGCGCCGGAACCGAACGGATGAGACGGGTTTTTCCGTCACCGGAGTTTGCGACAAAGCTCATGCCGCCGGAGAGCAATTCCGCCGATTCGGAATGGCGCAGCGCCTGCAGCGTCCCGGCGACCGAGCCCTCCGGCAGCCAGTCGTCGGACATGCAGAACTGAATCCACCGGCCGCGTGCCGCATGCCAACCCTTGTTGGCGGCATCCCACCCGCCACGATCCGGCTCGACGATCAGCCGGTCGATGCGGGGTTTCAACTCAGGCGCGATGCCGATCTCCTCCCCGGGAGGATGACCGGCGACAACCACCAATTCGAGCCCATCCGACAGCTGCGAGATGATGGAGGCGAGCGCCTCATTCAGGAACGGCGCCGGCTTTATGAAGTAGAGCACGATGGACAGTTCGGGCGCCGGCGCCGCACTGGTCGGACGGTGCTCAGCCTGACGCATCGCCCCCGCATCCGCCGCGGTTCAGCCACAGCCCGGCGAGGCAGACGTGCCCCAGCGACAGGAACTCGTTGTCGCGCACCGCGGTGTTGACCTGATCGCGTGTCACGAAGACGAATTGATGCGGTTCCAGATCGTCTGCCGTCGGGGTCGCGATCGGCTCAACGTTCCGTGCAATAAAAAAATAGATATGTCCGGCGCCCTGGTTGGAATGCACGGTGTAATCGCCGATCGCCTCCCAGACTCCGCCGCCGAAGCCAGTCTCCTCGCATAATTCGCGCCGG
>Ga0102924_1004285_pt1 | contig 14440 bp, 14 predicted proteins | sample PaiPotPPM11metaG_FD_80116 | JGI IMG/M metagenome (GOLD analysis project Ga0102924, IMG submission 80116) | Iron sulfur acid spring bacterial and archeal communities from Banff, Canada, to study Microbial Dark Matter (Phase II) - Paint Pots PPM... ... | reverse complement strand
CACCGCCGCCACTTCGTCCTGGTAAAGCACTTCGACGAGTCGCGCCGGCGGATCCACCCGTTGAGCTGGCTGATCCCATCCATAGACTTTGCTCGCCTGGCAGTTCACAGCGGCGGCGATTACCAGATGGAGACCAGCCTCGAGCCTTCCACGAATCGCTGGGCTCGCTACGCCATCCCCAGCGACGAGGACGCCGCCACGTTCATGCGCTGGATGCGACGTCCGCCCCGGTTCGGATGAGATGGATGGCCAGGAGCGCAATCCAGCCCCAGCCGGCGACGATCGCGATCCGCTGAATCAGACCGGTCGGCCCGGGGCTCAGGATTCCCTTTTCGTCGAGCGTTGAGAACGCGGTCATGGCAACGAAGCCGAGCGCGACCACGGCGCCGGTCGCAGTGGAGTAGAGAGCCCAGCCTCTCGCCGCTGGGTCGGCCGCGAATCGTCGCGCCATCACGAACGAGGCAGCCGCCAGCGAGCTGAAGCTGAGGAGACCGGACAATCCGTGGACGATGCCGTGCGCGGTGCGGCTCGTGCCTGAGCCGGGCGGGTAGCCGAGACCAGGGTCAGTGACAAAGAGGCCGGCGCTGATCAGGGCCAGCCCAAAGATTCCCAGCAGTACCGGGCCCCAACGGGACCCGCGGCCAGGCCGTGCCACGCGCCGGAGGCCGACGGCGAAAAATATGGTGAGCACCCCGCAGACGATGAAGTTCACGATCTGGACCCAACCCTGATCGCTGAGACTGAGCGAGCTGACGTAGTTGCGCCAGGCGCTGTACCCCGGACGACTGCCTCCCTCGATCAGGAACACGGTGATGAACAGCAATGGCCCGACGGCGCCAGACATCAGCAGTAGCCGGGTGCCTTTCGTTCGATTCATTGAGTCGTCACTTCCAGCTGGGCGCCGAGCGAGAGGATGGTGTACTCGTCGCGCGGGCGTCCAACCAGCTGGATACCGATCGGCAATCCGCTTGCTGTCAGGGCGAGCGGCAGGCTTATGGCCGGCTGGCCGGTGCAGTTGAAGGGATAGGTAAAGCTGAGCCAGTCGCGAAACTCCTCGCCGGCTGTCTGCGGGTCTTTGCCCAGGGTCCCGATCAGTGGCGCTGGATAAGTGAGCGTCGGGGTCAGCAGGACATCGATCTGATCCCAGCAGGCGACCAGCCGGCGGGAGCGGATATGGAGTTCGCTCACGGCCCGCAGGTAATCGACCGCGCCGGCCTTGGATGCGGTCTCGAACATGAGGCGATTGAGCGGATCCAGCAATTCCGGTCGCGTGATCGGTAGGGCGCCCACCGACGTCACGGCAAGCAACTGGATGATCTCGCGGAACTGGTTGAGGTCCGGGCTGACACGTGTCACCTGGTGGCCGAGCCGCTCCAGCGTCCCGGCGACACGCTCGACCGCGGCGCGCACCTCGCCATCCACGGGTGCCGGCGCACTGACCGTCCAACCTACCCGCAGGGGCGCCGGATGGCGCTGGGCCGCCGGTAAGAAGGCTGCGGTCGTCTCCGCCCAGTAGGGATCACCCGGCAGGTGACCGGCCATCGCATCAAGGCCGAGCGCGGCGTCGGCCACCGTTCGGCCGAGCACACCGGTGGTTGTCAGACCGGCCCAGTCCTCACCGAGCAAGGGCCCCGCCGAGATCCGCCCGCGTGACGGCTTGAGCCCAACGACACCACAGCAGGAGGCCGGGATGCGGATCGATCCGCCCCCATCACCGCCATGCGAGAGAGCGCACAGGCCGGCCGCCAGCGCGGCTGCACCCCCACCGGTTGATCCGCCGGCCGTCCGCTCCCGGTCCACCGGATTCCGTGCCGGGGGAAACATCGGGCCCTCGGTGACGGGCCTGCTTCCGAACTCCGGCGCGTTCGTCTTACCGAGGATGACCGCCCCTTCCTGCTTGAGGCGGCCGATCGCGAAACCATCGAATTGTGCCCTGGCATTTTCGAATACTTTCGACGCCAGGCTGGCGCGATAACCCAGGAGCGAGGCGGTTTCCTTGATCGAGACCGGCACTCCGTCGAGGAGTCCTAGCGGCTCACCGGCGGCGACGCGCCTTTCCGTGGCATCCGCCTGGGTCTCCGCAAGCTCGCGAGTCAGGAGCACGTACGCGTCGAGGTCACGATCCATGCGCCCAATGCGCTCGTAGTAGAGATCGACGAGCTCGCGGGGTTTGATCTCTTTTTTTGCGATTGCTCGGGCCTGTTCCAGTGCCGGCCTGAAGGCCCAGCCGTCCTCGATCACCCGGTCACTCTAGATGACGCGGTGCGGGTTCTCGGGCGTGCCAGGCCGCATCAGCGGGGGGCTGAATTCGGCAGAATCCGCCTCAGACGCTGGCCGCCATGAGGACGGTGATCGGGATTGTGGCGCGGAGCGTCGTACCGGCGCCCGGACTCGAGGCAACCTCCAGGGTCCCACCCAGTGCATCCAAGCGGTCTTCCATGTTGGTGAGCCCATTGCCACGCTCCGTTGTGCTGACCTCAAAGCCCATGCCGTCGTCCACAATCTCAACCGAGAGCTGAGCGCCATCGTCCCGCAAGCGCACCGCCGCCGAGGAGGCCTGAGCATACTTCTGAATGTTTTGAAGCGCCTCGAGAATGCAGAAGTACATGGCCGCCTCGGTTTCCTGCGGGTACCGTCGGATGCCCTCGGCCTCGACGCTGATCGGGACCGTGGCCTTCTGCACGTGAGCCTGCAGCGCGGTCGGCAGGCCCTTGTCCGCGAGCAATGGCGGATAGATCCCGCGAGCCAGATCACGGAGAGTATTGAGCGCTTCATCGGCGCCACGCTTGAGCTCGGCAAACGTGGCTTTCGCCTTCTGCGGGTCCCGGGTCGCCAGAATCTCCGCCAGCGCGAGCTTGACCTTGATGGCCACGAGGTGCTGCTGAGCCCCGTCGTGGAGATTGCGCTCGAGGCGGCGGCGCTCATCATCCTGGGCAGCGACGAGTCGCTGTCGGGAAGCCCGCAGGTCCACCAGCCGAGCCTGCAGGTCCGACGTCAGGCCCACATTCCTGAGGACCAGCCCAACCTGATGGGCAAGATCGTCCATGAGCTTGATCTCGATCGGCGTGATCGACTCGCCGCGCCGCTTGGTCACGCTGAGGGCGCCGAGCACCTCGCCCTGGTGGCGCACAACCACCGCCCGGTCCGTGGCCGGAATCGACAGGTCTGATGTACTGCTGAAATGCACCGAAGCGGGCACCGACGGCAGAGACGGGAACGCCGCGACGCGTTGCAACGCGTCACCGCTGCGCAGCCACACCTCTGCGTGCTCCGCATTGGTCCCCTCCGCAAGGACACGCGCCATGCGCGGCAAGACGTCATCGCTGGCGTAGGACTCGGCAACCCGGTCCGAGAATTGCGAGAGCACCTCGTAGGGGGTGGCCCGCCTCCCATACACCAGCCGGTTGGCGAGCTTCCGCAGCCGCTCTCGCGCCGGCTGGAATCCGACCGCCACGATCGCGGTCGCCAGGATGGACAGCCCAAGATTCGGTCTTCCGCCGCTTCCCACAAGTGAGCCGATGCCGACTGCGACGCCCACATACACGGCCGTGATCATCCCGGCAAGGGCCGCGTAGAGCAGAGCACGACTGATGACAACGTCGATGTCGTAGAGGCGATACTTCAGGATCGCGATCGCGACGGCAGCGGGCACGGCGGTCAGGGCGATGGTAAAGATCACGCGGATGGCCAGGCTCGGCGTAGCCGAACCCTGGGCCGCAGCGTGGCCATTGTTTGTCGCGAGGGTGCCAACCGCATAGACGCCCAACATCAGAGCGACCAGCGCCAGGGCTGCCGCAAGCCACTTCACCTGGTGGCGGAGATCCTGGTCGCCACGGCGGTATCGCACGACCAGGCTGGTTGCGGCGGTCGCGGCACCCAGCAACAAAACGGGTGGATACACGGCCACGTACAACCCTCGTGTAACCAGGACACCCGTGGGGTTCGCAATCGGACTGAGCAGATCTGGATCCACTGCTCTCAGGATGGTCGCGGCGGCTGCTCCTATCCCGATGACCCAGAACACGACCGACCACACCGGGAAGGGCCATGGGCCTCGTGGTAGCGCGCCGTCCGGGAATAGCAGGGGCAGGAAAACGATCGCCATGAGCACCGGCGGCACGTAGCTCCAGCTGCCCAGCCAGCCCCACCAGATGGCCGCGCTCAGCCCTCGCGTGGCCAGAATGTAGCCTCCAGCACTCGAGCCCAGGTTCTCCATCGCCATAGAAAACGCGATCGCAGCCATCACCCAGGCGATGCGATTGCCCGGACGTCGGGAGAGGATCAGGGCGGCCAGCAGTGCGAAAAGAATCGATGTGAAGACGAATAGGAAGCTGAAAGAGTCGGGCTGGGACTGTGGCGGCAAGGGACCTGGAAGGCGATCGGTCAAAATTAGGCATATCGCCGAAGCGAGGCTGATCGCTGTGACGACCAACACGATCGAGGCCGCGAGCAAGCGGTTGCTCGATTTTCGGTTGAGATTGACCCAATGAAGAGCGGACGGCGGCGTCACGACCCCCATGGTGCGCCTTCTCCCGGACGGCTGACCAGCCTGCCTGCACGTTTTCCCCGGGGTGTGGGCATGTGGGTGCGATACCGCCACCTACTGTGGTTCGCCATGCCTGCGAATCGCCCTTCGTCAAGCTGTATTTCTGTGCACTGAGGTGAGGGGCACGGGTCCCGGCTTCGGCAGCCGGTAGATCCGAACGGCGTTGCTGACGAAGAACTTCGTGCGATCGGCAGACGATACCCCCGTGAGGAGCGCGTCAGCCGCCCTCAGCCACTGCTCATAGCCGCCGGCCAGGTCGCAAACGGGCCAATCGCTCCCGAAGAGGAGGCGGTCCCAGCCGAAGCATTCAACCGCCCGGTGGAAATACGGCGCGAGATCGGCGACCGTCCAGGCGTCGGGCTCTGCTTCGGTCGTCATCCCGGAAACCTTGCAGACAACATTCGGGAGATCTGCCAGCTCGGCGAGCTGAGCGCTCCAGGGTTCCAGCCGGCGCTGGCGAATCGGCGGCTTGCCAAGGTGGTCGAGGATGAAGCTGACCTCAGGGCATTGCCGAACGAGCTCGATAGCCGCCTTTAGCGACGGATGGAAGAGCACGAGGTCGAAGCTCATGCCAGATTCGGTAAGGCGTCGCACGCCGGCCACGACTTCCGGTCGACTCGGAAAGTCTGGTGGCTCGAATTCGAAGGAGCGCCGCACGCCCACGATGCGCGGGTCATTCAGGCCAGCCATCCGTTCGAGATACTCGGGCAGCTCGGCTCGCTCAACCGGGGCCCAGGCCACGATCGCCTTCACGCGGCTGGACCGGTCCGCCTGCTCGCGGAGCCAGGTCAGCTCGGCCATCCCATCGGTCCCCGCCGACGCTACTTCGACGCACACCGATGCATCGACGCCTGTCGCCGCCGCGACCTGCTCGAAGTCTCCGACCGGAAAGGGACGATTCAGGGCGGGAATGCGATCTAACAGTGGGTAGCGAAGTCGGCGCGTATCCCACAGGTGATGGTGGGCGTCCACGATGCCCACTAGGTCGACAGAGCGGTCGGGGTCGACATGGCGACAAGGAACTCGGGATCGTGACCATCCTCATCCAGCGGGAACCAGGGACGGCGCGCGCGCGCGAAGGGCAATGACCGCATATCCGGCGCCGTCGGCCCGGGCAGGTCGAGGACGAACTGCCCCTTCATGATCGTGCCGTAGGCGTTTCGGAAGTTCATCATGTTCTTCGCCCCCACGAACTTCGCTTCCTCGGGACGCATCCCCACCGATCGGTATTGCTCGTCCTTCCAGTCGTAAGTCGGGAGGCTCTGCACGAGCAAACGGACGCTGTCGATCTGCAGCACGACCGACGGCCCCATCGACCCGACCGTTCCGCCGAAGATGCCCCCCGTATACACGAACCGACCGTCCGACGCTCGGATGACCCGGCCGGTGAGGCGCATCGGCTTCCCCCACCGCTGGTCGACCCGGTGGCCCAGCTCGACCGTGACGTCGGAGCCCACGCCGGCGCCCAGGCATGCCTGCGCCCCTTCGGGGTCGACCACCATGGCTATGGACGGCTCGGTCACTCTCGCCTCGATGAGACCCTTGACGAGATCGATGCTGTCCCCCGCTGCTCCTCCGCCAGTCGTGTCAGCGGTATCTAAAAGGACGACCGGGTTCCCCTCGATCGCCCGGCCCCGGCGCACCGCCTCGGCGACGCTCACGGTCTCGACCACAAACTCGCGGCGACGAGCCCAATAGCCGGCGGCGAGCTTGCGTGCCTCGCGCAGTGCCTGTTCGCGGTCGCCGTCGCTGATCACGACGGTGCTGCACCCCATGTCCGGGATGTCGATATACGATCCCACGAACTGCATAGAGGCTGAGAGGATGCCCGGTTCGTGTTCGAGTGCCTTCGCCTCGTTCATCAGCTGGGCGAACGGCCCGGCGCCTTTCGTAGAGGCGTTGAACGCCGTCAGGATCATCGGCACCTGTATCCAGGCCATCACAGGGTTGACTTCACCGCGAGCGGCCTTGAGGAGAAGCCGGGCAGCCCGCTCGCCCGTCGTCACCGGGTCGTCATGCGGATACTCCTTGTACCCCAGGATCGCAGTCAGGTTTTCCACCATTGGGCGCGTGACGTTGCCATGTAGGTCCAGGGTCATGACGACGGGTACGCGCATCCCCACCACTTGCCGGACCGCCCGGGCAAGGTCTGCCTCGGGATCATCGGCGCCAACCGCCACCATCGACCCGTGGCAGGAGAGCAGCACCCCGTCGACCGGGCCCGCTTCCTTGAGCCGCGCCAGAAGATGCTCGCGGAGGTATCCGTAACATTCGCAAGAAACCACGGCCGACGAATTCCAGCGCGCCGCGAGCAGCGGTACCACGGTCGCGCCAGATTGTTCGACGGTCGCGAGCATGCCCGCGACCTCGTTGTTCTTGTCTCGCAACTCCAGGACGTCGTCGCCTTCGTAGAGGTAGCCGGTCCTTTGCACCGTGTCGAGGTCGCAGACGAACGCCGAGAACGTGTTCGACTCGCAGGAGATCTGGCCGACTGCGACCCGCAGGCTCATGCGCTCCTCGCAGCCTTCGTCTCGTACGGCGGCGCGAGGCTGTAGTGCTGGCGGCCGAAGATGAGGTCCGAGTAGTTGCCGTCGAGCATTGTCTGCCCTCTCGGTACGGCAAGCCGATCGACCGTGACCTGATCGAGCTCAATCCCCAGTCCAGGACGATCCGGAAGGTGCAGTAACCCGTCTTCGATCCGGAGCGGCTCGCTCAGCAATTCGTCGATCGAGGGATTCCCGGTCTGGTCGACCTCCACGGTCAGCCCGTGGGGGAGCGCAGCGACCACGTGGGCATTCGCGATCAGCGCGACGGCGTCGCTCCAGGTGTGCGGGGCGATCCGGACACCATGCTCGGCCGCCATCCGCGCGATCCGCATGGACTCCGTAATCCCGCCCGTTCGGCAGGCGTCCGGCTGGGCAATGTCGACCGCACCGGCGCGAAGGATCTCGCGGAACCCCTGCACCCCGAACTCATTCTCGCCCGCCGCGAGCGGCACGGTCAATTTGGGACGAAGGGCAACGTAGGCGTCGAGGTCTTCCGGGGGGAACGGCTCTTCGAACCAGAAGACTCGGTGGTCAGCCAGCACGGTGCCCATCCGCTCGGCCACCTCGACCGAGTAGCGATGGGATCCGTCGACCATGACGTCGCCATCAGCACCCACGCCGCGCCGGGCCGCCGCCACCGCGGCCACGTCGTACTCCTCACTACGCCCGAGTCGCATCTTCACCCGCCGGAAGCCGCGCTGGCGGTGCAGGGCCGCCTCCCGCTCGAGCCCGGACACGTCGTCCTGCCAGAACAGCCCGCTGGCATAGGCGGGTGCGACACCGCGCTCGCCGCCGAGGAGCCGGTAGACCGGTTGCCCCTCCGCCTTCCCTCGCAGGTCCCAAAGGGCGATGTCGATCCCGCCGATTGCCGACACGGCCGCGCCCTTGCGCCCGTACCAGCGGGTCAGGCCGTACATCTTCTCCCAGAGCGCCTCGATCTGCAGCGGATCTTCGCCGATGAGGTGCGCCCGGAGGTTGCCTTCGATGATCACGCGTACCAGGTCGGGATGGCTGTAGGCGGCGCCCAGGCCAACAAGTCCTGAATCGGTTCGAATGCGTACGAGGGATGTGACGCGGCTCGTCACCATGCCGCCGGCGTACCGGAAGCCTCCGCCCGGCGGGTACTCGAACCGCAGCGTGATGACCTCGACGTCCTCGATGCGCATGATTCCCACGCCTCCTTCTATTTGGAAAGACCGAGCACACGCGTGGTTGGTACGCCGCGGCGGATCTCCTCGCGGATGGCCTCCTCACGCTCGACCCGTGCCCGGGCGGCTGCGACGATGTCATCGACTCCGTCGCCAGGAAGGACACACACGCCGTTGCGATCGCCGATAACCCAGTCAGCCGGGCGGATAAGGACGCCGTCGATCCCGACCGGGGCTGCCAGGGATACGGCACGGCGCTTGACCGTGCCCCGGGATGAGATGCCCAGGCCCGCAATCACCGGCGGAGCCGACAGGTGCTCGATGTCGCGCACCCCGTCGTCGACCACGATGGCAGCCAGGCCGCGAACCCGTGCCGCTTCCACCATCAGCTCACCGATCGCGCCGTACAGTCCCCGCCCCCCGCTGGCTACGCAGAGGACGCCGCCAGCGGCGGTTTGCTCGAGCGCGAGGTGGATGCCCAAATTGTCGCCAGCGGGGATAGCCACCGTTTCTGCCGGGCCGGCGAACGCCTCCCCAACCAGCAGCCGAATCGACCGCATCAACCCACGCCGGTGGTTCGCCTCGTGGAGCGTCGGCACGCCGAGGGTGATTAGCTCCGCGGCGCGTCCGATGTTAGAGCCCCTCGGCGAGTTGCTCGATTAGCCGCTGCGTCTTCTCGACGTGGCGGCCGACCAGGTCCGCCACACGTATCGCTTCCCGCCGCAGGAGCGCCACCGCGATCTCGCGGTGTTCCTCTTCCGCCGCGCGCTCCTGGATTCGGTTCTGCAAGACGATCAGCCGGTAGCGATCCGTCCGGTTCCAGAGCTGGTCCAGCACTCCGATCAGAACGAGATTGGCGCAGCTCGAATAGATGGCGTGGTGGAAAGTGCGGTTGTGCTGCAGGAGGGCGCGCGGCGTGCGTTCCACGCGCTGGCGCGCGAGCCGCTCGATTTCGGCCAGCTTCGCGTCGGGCGCCAGCTGCGCCGTAAGCGAGGCGGCGAAAGGATCGAGCTGCAAGCGCACGGCATACAGCTCATTCAGCTCCCGCCGGGTGAGCGGGGCGATGGTCATGGTTCGATGGGCCTCGAGACGGACGAGCCCTTCCGCCTCCAATCGCCGCAACGCTTCGCGCAGCGGCGTGATCGATAAACCAAGCCTGGCCGCGAGGACTTCCTGGTTGAGCGTCGAGGCCGGCTCGATCGATCCGTCCAGGATGCGGCTGCGGAGCTCCTGGTAGACGGCCTCGGCTTTGGTCGTGACGTGCAGCAGGAGCTGGTCCTGCGGTTGCGCTCTCATGACACGCTCTCCGCGCCGCCATCCACCGCGATCCGGGCGCCGGTGACGTAGGCCGGAGCCTCCAGGATCAGGTAGCGCACGACGTCGGCGACGTCCTCCGGTGTGCCGACCTGCCGCTGGGGTACGTGCGCGCTTACCCAGACCTGCAGCGCAGGCTGGTCACCACCCAGGAACGGCGTGTCGATCACACCCGGCGCAACCACGTTCACCCGGATGCCAAGCGGCGCGACCTCGGCCGCCAGGGAGCGGCAGAGATGCTCGAGTCCCGCCTTGCTCCCGCTGTAGACGGAACGGTTGGGCAGGGAGCGCGTTGCCGAGATGGAGCCGACCGCGATGATACTCGCGTTCGGCAGCCAGCGGCCATCGAGCAGGCGCCGAATGAGCAGCGTCGGTCCGACGAGGTTTGTCATCAACGTCTTCTGGATGTGGTCCGGCGTCAACTCCATCAAGGCCCCGCGTAATGGCACACCAGACGCGAGGATCAGCCATGCGATCTCCCCCATATCCAGGGCCGCGCGCGCAATCGCTTCCCGGCCGTCCTCGGTGGCGACATCCGCCACGACTGTAGCCGTCCGGCCGGTGAGCGCCGAGGCTGTCGCCCGAAGGCGTGGGTCCGAACGGCCGGCCAGGACCGTCAGGTCCGCGGACGCATCGAGCGCGCGGGCGCAGGCGGACCCAATGCCGCCACCGGCGCCGACCACGATCCCGACACTCACAGCCGAACCTCATTGAATTTCCCTTCTCCTTGCGGGGAGGGGGTTTCGCTGCCACGCCAGACCTGTCCGACGAAGGTGGCTGGGTTCTTGTCGGCGAGCTCATCGACCAGGTCGTCCCCCACCTGGCGGGCGAGGCCCTCCAGCATGCGGCTCGAGAACTCGAAGGGGTTGCCCACGTGCGCCTGGCCGGCGTCCGACGTGAGGTAAACAAAGCAGCCCCTCTCGCGCAGAGCCGCCACTCGCGTTATGAGACTCGCCTGAGGCCGGTCAGGGACAGGGTGGGCCGCGGTGTAGAGGTCGAATTCGAAGGCGCACCCCAGCTCGGTGAGCGCCTTCGTCTCCTCGGCGGGTAGGTAGAGGCTGTGAGTGACGCTGCACTGCGCGCCCCGTACCTCGGCGGCACTCTGGGCGAGCTCGAGGCGGCCCGCGGCACCGAGGTGCGCGGTTGCCAGGACTACAGAATGCGGCAGCGTCATGAGGGCGGACCGCAGCTCCTGCCACCAGGGCGGCAACGCGAGATCCCAGGCCAAACGTCCCGCTGAATCTCGAGATGGGCCCCAGATCCAGCGCGCTCCGCGGTCGACCGCGTCCATGACGCTGTCGACGCTGGCCCAGGCGTTGAGTGAGGCAGACCCGATCGCGGTCGGCGGGCCAGGGGGCAACTCAAGGCACCGCTCGGCGGTGTGCTCCTCGTGCGATTTCCAGACAAACCCGCGCACACCCGCGTCCCGCGCCGCCTGCCAGACACGCAGGCCATCGCCCCAGCGTGGGGTGGCGGAGGGCGCCGGATGGAGGTGAAGATCCCAGGAGAACTGCGGCATCAGTCCATCAGCAGGCCGCCGTTCACGTCGATGATCTCACCGGTCAGATAGCTGGCTTCCGGCGAGAGCAGGAACGCGACGACGTTGGCCACCTCCTCGGGGCGGCCAATGCGCCGGAGCGGTAGTTGCGGCCCGCGATCGCGAATTCCCGGGACGCCGTCCAGGAAGGCCGTGTCGATGATGCCGGGCGCGACCGCGTTGACCCGAATGCCCTCCGGGCTGAACTCCGCCGCCAGGGTCTTGGTCAGGCAGAGTACTGCCGCTTTTGCCGCGGAATACGGGGCGCCAATCAGGAGGCCGCCGGTCTTCGCGGCCTGGGACGTGAAGTTGACGATGCCGCGCGTCGCGTGGCGGGACTCGCGAAGGTGGGGAATCGCCGCCCGGCAGATGCGGACCGTCCCGAGCACGTTGACATCGAAGTGCAGCCGCCAGACCTCGTCGCTGGCCTCGAGGAACTTCGTCGGACGGCCCATGCCGGCGGCGTTCACGACTCCATCGATCTGTCCATGCTCGCGGTGCACCGCGTCGACGAAGCTCGTGACCTCGTCTGGTTTGGTGACGTCGCACCGACTCACACCGTCAGCGGCCTCCAGGTCGGCGGCCGCCACCACCCATCCATCGGCCCGAAGGCGCTCGGCGGTCGACCGACCAATGCCGCTGGCGGCCCCGGTGACTATGACGACCGGTGTGCTGTTGGTCACGATGCTTTCCTCCCGGCTGCAGTGCCATAAGCGTCGATGGAATTCGTGATCGCGCGCTCCCGCAGGGCCCGCGCCGACCGTTCGCTGTACCAGCCAACGTGGGGCGTGATCAGGACGCGGGGATCGCCCGCAAACCGGCGCAGCGGACTGTCCTGCTCCAGCCGGGCATCGAGTCCGAGGCCGCTCAATCGCTCGGATGCCAGCGCCTCCGCGATGGCGTCCTGGTCGATCAGTCCGAGCCGCGCCGTATTGACCAGCATTGCGCCTGGCCTGAGCAGCGCCAGTCGCCGCCGATCGATTAGGTTGACCGTGGCCGCCTCGAGCGCCGGGTGGAGAAAGACGAAGTCGGCGCTTCGCAGGGCGCCCTCGATTGGGACGATCTGCAGCCCTAACCGCTCGGCCGTCGCACGTCCCCGTGTAGTTACCACCACCACCTCAAAGGCGAGATCGCGGAGGGCGCTGGCGACCGCGCTGCCAATCGATCCCAGGCCGATGACCGCAGCCCGCGCCCGGCCGCTGACGGGACGCGCCTTCGCGAACGTCTGCCAGTCGGTGTCGAGCCAATCCTCGTTGCGCCACCCACTGAGCCGCCGTTCGAGCGCGAAGCCGAGGGCGAGCGTGTGGGCCGTCATCTCGGGGAGGCAGTAGTCACGGACGTTCACCACGACCATCCCGTGTTGGGTGGCGGCTGGCTCATCGACGGAGTCCAGGCCGACGCCAAAGCGGCCGATCACCCGGCATCGCGTCAGCTGCGCGATCAGGGTTCGATCGACGCGCGTGCGAACGTGGACGACGGCGTCGGCCTGGGCCAGCGGTGCGGACGAGCCATCCCATCGCAGGATTTCCCAGCCACGCGCGCTCGCGACCGAACGCTCGACGTCGAGGTCGTCGAACAGGCTGTCCAGGACGAGGATCTGTTTCGCCTTCACAAGTGTGCCTCCCGCCAGCTGTCCGCCTCGATCGCGTCCGCGCCTCCGGTAAAGCGGTGGGACCCGAACCGATCGACCAGCCGCGCGAGTGTCTCCCCACCCGGCGCCGAGAGCTCGAGGATCAGGTTGGGCGCCACGTCCAGGGCAGCCCGGATCACGCCATCCTCTCCGATCGACGCCCCGATCAGGACCATCGGAAGCGCCGGGAATGCACGCGCGAATCGGACGACGTCGTCCCATGGAATAAGGGCGCCCTGGTAGTCGATGGCGAGCCCGAGATTCTCGCGCTCGCAGCTCTCCGGCAATGGGGAGAGGATCCAGTCGAGCAGGGGGTACCCGTGACCGTTAGGCCCCGGGCAGACGCGAACCATCCGGCCGGCGTCGTGCCCGACGGCGTCAAGCGCGCGCTGCACCGAGCCGTCCAGCGTCGGGTTGACGTCGACGACCCTCACAGGTGCTTCTCCAGGTAGACGATCAACTCGCGGAGGGTCGCGTCCTCCGCCGGAGCGTCGGCCTGCTGCCAAACCTGCGCGGCATGCTCGAGAAGCGGGACGACAGCCTTCGCTACCGCGATCGAGGCCCCACGCGCCTCGAAGACCTGGACGGCATCGGCCAGCTCGCCGGCACGACGCCTGGCGTGGCGACGGTTGGTGGCGACGAGCAGGTCCAGGAAGCCCATTGTCTGCTTGCCGAGGTTGTTTTCAACGGACGCTGCCACGATGCCGTGGTGATCGATCGGCTCGGTCAGGGCGACGTACTCTAGGATCAGCCCTTCCAGGCTCTTCATGAAGATGGACCGCGCGTACTTGAGGAGCGCCGCCTCCCCGGGTGCTGAGCCGGCGATGTCGACGTGAAAGCCGAGCGATTCGAGTAGGGATCGGTGGGCCTCGGCCCTCACGCCGCTGATCGCCACTCGCGGCCGGGCACCATTCGCATCGAGTGTGTCGAGGAGAGCGACGTCCAGCACCTCGCATGTGGAGGCGAACGCGATCGCCTGCTTCGCCTCGGGTGACACGGTATTCCATTCGAGCAGAAGCGACCCGTTTCGAACGACCGGCCCGATGAGCGACGGCACCTGCTCGGCGACCGAAGGGGGCACGCAACTCAGCACGAGGTCTACCGGACCGTCATCTTGAGCGAGGCGCTCGAGGCGGCGCCCGACCGTCACCGCGACCCGCGGCGCCGGGTCGTAGACGAGGACCCGGCCGCCGCTGGCCTGGATACGCTGGGCCAAGGCGGATCCGACAGAGCCATGCCCAACGATCAGCCAGGTGCGCGGCGTCAAGGCCGCTCCCCCTCCCGCTCGCCGGTGACGGCGAGCAGCAGGTCGTTCAGCGAGGTGGTCGCTGGATCGATCTCCTTGACCAAGCGTCCCTTTCGCATGACAAGGATGCGGTCGCAGAGCTCCAGTGTTTCCTCCGCCTCCGAGGACCACATCAGGATGGACATGCCACTTGAGGCAAGGCGCCGGATGGCGTCGTGGACTTCGCGTTTGGCGCCCACGTCGATGCCACGGCCCGGGTCATTCAGCAGGAGCAGCGCGGGCGACGCCGCCAACCACTTGGCAAGCACCACCTTTTGCTGGTTACCCCCGCTGAGCTCGACGACAGGCGTATCCAGGGACGGCGCCCGCAGGCGGAACGCTTTCGCATACTGGTCCGCCGTGCGGTGAATCCGGCGCCTCGGCACGAACCCGAGGAAGGCCATCACTCGGTGGAGGACTACGAGGACGATGTT
>Ga0102924_1004284_pt1 | contig 14442 bp, 10 predicted proteins | sample PaiPotPPM11metaG_FD_80116 | JGI IMG/M metagenome (GOLD analysis project Ga0102924, IMG submission 80116) | Iron sulfur acid spring bacterial and archeal communities from Banff, Canada, to study Microbial Dark Matter (Phase II) - Paint Pots PPM... ... | reverse complement strand
CGGCGTGCCGCCCGACCTGATCGAGCGCCACGGCGCGGTGTCGGGCGAGGTCGCCGCCGCCCTGGCCGAGGGCGCGCGCACGCGCCTGGGCGCGGATGTGGGCGTGGGGATCACCGGCGTGGCCGGTCCTGGCGGCGGCAGCGAGGAGAAGCCCGTGGGCCTGGTCTGGCTGACTGTGTCCGTGGACGACCAGGAGTCCCTGACGCGTTCTGTCAACCTGCCCGGCGGTCGCGCCGACGTGCGCGAGCGCGCGACCACCGTGGCGATGCACCTGCTCCGCAGGGCGCTTGGCGGGGCCTGACGAGCAATCTCGTACCACCGGGGGCCGGCCTCGATTGTTGTCGTATGTCGAACACGCTACGACCCTGGCGCTAGCATCGTGACAGGGATGTCCCGCGGTGCCACAGCCCGTCTGTTCGTCGCTCTCGATCCGCCGCAGGAGGTGTGCGAGGAGCTTGCTGCATGGGCGCGCTCGGTGGCCAGCGGATCGGGCGCACGGCCGACCGCGCGACACGCCGGCCGGCCGATGCGCGTGTTGGAGGCGCGCTCGCTGCACCTGACACTGTGCTTTTTGGGCAACCGCCCGGTGACCGAGATCGACGCGCTGTCGGAAGTGCTGGCTGCCTGCGCCGAGCCCGTGGGGGAGCTGTCGGTGGGGGCGCCGCTGTGGCTGCCGCCCAGGCGTCCGCGCTCGCTGGCAGTCGAGATCGGCGACCGCGACGGGCGCCTCGACCGCGTGCAGCGGTCGCTCGTCGATGCGCTCGCCAGCGCGAGCGGTTGGGAGCCGGAGCGGCGACGCTTCAGGGCCCATGTCACCGTGGCACGCGTGCGCGACATGATTGCCGGTGCGCACGACCTGCTGCCGGCGACGCCGCGGCTGAGCTTCACGCCCGACGTGCTCGCTCTGTACCGCTCCCGGCTTGCGCCCACCGGCGCCGAATACGAGGCGCTTGCGACCTGCCAGCTCGCCGAATCGGCGGCTTGCGCCCGCGCTTACGACACGGCCTTGGGCCTCTAAGGCCCACGACCCGATATCTGCCGGGGTTGAGGCGGCCGTTCCGCGGCCTCATACGCCACCCACGATGCTCGACGTGCCACCAGCACGCCTGCGCTCGCGTGCGGCGTCTGCGATCCACGGCCCGGTCGCCTCAACCCACCATCTATCGTGACGTGGGCCCTTCAGCCTTCGGCTTCGCTGCCTGAGGCGAGTTGACAGACGATCGTCGCTCCGTTGCTGGAGAGGACCGGGTCGCTGCCTTCTTCGCATTCCGGTTCGGAGCCGTCGTCGCAGGTATAGGAGCCGTCCGCGCCCACGATCGGGAGGCTGCCGTCTTGGCAGACCAGCGCTGAGCCCGATTCGCGCCCGGCGCCGACCGTGGCGGCGCACAGGAGCGTCGAGCCTCCCTTGGCGAGTACCGGGGTCGCTCCGTCTTCGCATGCCGGTTCGGAGCCGTCGTCGCATGTGAAGGACCCGCTGGCGGCGGACGCCGGCGTGCTTCCGTCTTCGCAAACGGGCGTGGCCAGGCTTCTCGTCGTGGCCGAGCCTTGCTTGCCGGTCCTACGCCGACGAGCGTGTCGTCTGACACGGCGAGCGTGGCCATGCCGGCGACTCTTAGACGACGCCTTGGACTTGCTCTTGGCGTCTTTCTTGGCGGTCGCCGAGTGCTTGCTCGGCACACATACCGGGGCACCATGCTTGTGTTGGGCGGTCGCGCTCGCCGGGGGGCGGCAGCCGACCTTGTGCGTCTGCGCCAGCGTTCTCGCGGGCAGCGCCACCAGCGCCACCAGTGCAAGCGCGAGGGCGAGCAGGGAGGATGGGCGGATGGACGAGCTGGCGGGCAAGGGGATCTCCTGAGCGTCGTGGGCGTAGCGCGAGACGTATTAGTCATCGTCGGCGTCTTGTGTCCGCAGGAGCAGGTGGACGGTTTCTGGACAAAAGCTGAGACGGTGCGAACAGCTGTTCCATCCGAACCGTGGTCTAGCTTGCCTGCTTCATCTCGAACGTAGGAGGCGCAGACATGCCCGTGACCGACCAGGAGAAGGCAGCCAAGGCGCGCGACGCCGCGCTTCAGGGTGCGCTCACGCAGATCGAGCGCGAGTTCGGCAAGGGCAGTGTCATGCGCATGGGCGACGAGGGCGCTCAGGTGCGCTGCGATGCCATTCCCACGGGGGCGCTCTCGCTCGACCTGGCGCTCGGCATCGGCGGCGTCCCGCGCGGACGCATCGTCGAGGTTTTCGGCCCGGAGTCTTCGGGCAAGACGACGATGATCTACCACGTGCTGGCCGAGGCGCAGAAACTCGGCGGGGTGTGCGCGTTCATCGACGCCGAGCACGCGATGGACCCTCTCTATGCCAAGGAGATTGGAGTCGACATCGACGAGCTGCTCGTCTCCCAGCCCGACTACGGCGAGCAGGCGCTGGAGATCGCGGACATGCTCGTGCGCTCGGGCGCGGTGGACGTGGTGGCGATCGACTCGGTGGCCGCGCTGACTCCCCGGGTAGAGCTTGAGGGGCAGATGGGCGACCAGACGGTGGGCTCGCAGGCGCGCATGATGTCCCAGGCGATGCGCAAGCTCGCGGGCAACCTCAACCGCACCCAGACGCTGTGCATCCTCACCAACCAGATCCGCGAAAAGGTGGGTGTGATGTTCGGCTCCCCCGAGACCCAGCCGGGCGGCCGCGCGCTGAAGTTCTACGCCTCCCAGCGCCTGGATATCCGGCGCATAGAGACACTCAAGGACGGTACGGAGGCGGTCGGCAACCGCGTGCGCGTGAAGGTCGTCAAGAACAAGGTGGCCGCGCCGTTTCGCCAGGCCGAGTTCGACATCGAGTTCGGCAAAGGCATCTCCACGTCGGGCTGCCTGATCGACCTGGGCTTGGAGCACAACATCGTGTCCAAGTCGGGCTCGTTCTTCTCCTACGGCAACGACCGCCTCGGCCAGGGACGCGGCAACGCCAAGGCGTACCTCGACGAGAACCCGGCGGTGGCCAAGGAGATCGAAGAGAAGATCTACAAGGCGTTGGGCATCGGAACGGACCTGGTGACGCCGATCGACCGCGAGACGACCGGGTTGACGCCGTCGACTGAGTCGCAGGAGGAGGCCCCGGCGCCACGCGAGCGCAAGACGCGGCCGATAGCCAGCGAACCGGCTGTAGTCGCCGCCTAGCACCCCTTCGGGGCACAGGTGGGCCGGCATCGGCCTGCTGCTGAGAACTGCTTTACGCTCTCTTGCTCCGGGAGTCTTTGTCCTATGGGGGCCGTGGTGTCGGAGTTGGTTGAGCTTGCGACGATCCTGCTGACCGACTTGGTCGGCTCGACTCGGCTGGCGACTTCTGTCGGCCCAGTGCGCGCGGATGAGCTGCGCGAGGAGCACTTCGGGTTGTTGCGCCAGGCGATCGCCTCAACCGGCGGGCAGGAGGTCAAGAACCTGGGCGACGGCTTGATGGTCGCGTTCGGCTCGGCCTCTGGCGCGGTGAGCTGTGCGGTGGCGATGCAGCAGTTGTTCGAGCGTCGCTACGGTCAGGCCGAGCAGGGACTGCATGTGCGGATCGGCTTGGGTGCGGGCGAGTCGACCGTCAAGGACGGGGATTATTTCGGGATGCCCACGGTCGAGGCGGCGCGACTGTGCGCGCAGGCCCCTGCCGATGGGATTCTGATCTCGGCACTCGTCAAGACGCTCGCGGGGCGCTGTGAGGGTGTCGAGTTCGTGTCGGCCGGACTGCTGGAGCTGAAGGGCCTCCCCGAGCCGGTGGAGGCGTTCTCGGTCTCCTGGGCTCCGCTCGGCGAGGAGGCTTCCGTGGCTGGCGGCTGGCCGCTGCCAGCGGTACTTCGCTCGGTTCCCCCCGTCTCTTACGTAGGTCGCGTCGAGGAGCGCGCAGCGATCGAGGAGGCGATGGTTCTCGCCCGCGACGGGGCGCGCCAGGTGGTCCTGCTCTCCGGCGAGCCGGGGATCGGCAAGACGAGGCTTTCAAGCTACGGTGCCCACCGCGCCCACGCCGAGAGCTTCGCCGTGTGCTGGGGCGCTTGCTCTGAAGAGCTGGCGGTGCCGTATGAGCCGTGGATCGAGGTCTGCTCGCAGCTTGTCGAGCACGCGCCGGAAGACGTGCTGTACCGCCTCGTAGAGCGGCACAAGGGCGAGCTCGGCCGACTGGCTCGAAACCTGGAGCGGCGCGTGGCGGACTTGCCCGCGCCCCAGACATCTGATCCCGAGACCGAGCGTTACCTGCTGTTTTCGGCCGTCGCGGGACTGCTCGAGGAGGTAGCGCAGAGCGTGCCGGTGTGTCTGGTGCTAGACGACCTGCACTGGGCCGACGGGCAGTCGGTGGCGCTTCTCAAGCACGTCGTGCGAACCGTCGAGCAGGGCGCGTTTCAGGTGATCGCCACCTACCGCGACTCAGACCTCGGCAAGGATCACCCGCTCACCGCGGTGCTGGCCGACCTGCGGTCCATCGAGGGTGTTCAGCGCCTCGCGCTGCACGGCCTCGACGCCGACGAGGTGGCCCAGATCATGACCGTCGTGGCCGGGTACGAGCTCGACGAGGACATCCTTCAGCTGGCGAAGGAGATCGCCGCCGAGACCGACGGCAACCCATTCTTCGTGGGAGAGATCCTGCGCGGCCTTTGGGAGTCCGGGGGACTGGCCTTCGACGAGGCCAGCGGGCGCTGGAGCGTCGATCGCTCCGCAGGTGTGGCGCTGCCCGAGAGCGTGCGCGAGGTGATCGAGCGGCGCGTGGAGCGCCTGGGCGATGAGGCGCTCGAGGTCCTGAGGCTCGCAGCGGTGATCGGCCGTTCGTTTGACCTGGAGCTGCTCGAGTCGATCCTCGATCTCGACGAGAGCTTGCTGCTCGACCACCTCGAGGTGGCGGTCGCCGCGTCGCTGCTGGCTGAGTCCAGCGAGCGGGTCGGGCGGTTTCGGTTCGCCCACGCGCTCATCAACCAGACGCTGTATGAGGGCCTTGGTGCCACCCGCCGGGCGCGAATGCACCAGCGCGTGGCCCAAGCGCTCGAGGACCTCTACGGCGGGGACCCGGGCGAGCACCTGGCCGAGCTCGCGCTTCACTGGCGCCTGGCGGCCGTCTCGGTCGATAAGGCCAAGGCTGCGAACTACGCGCTCAGGGCCGGACAGCGCGCCCTTCAGAGCCTCGCGCCGGCCGAGGCCGTGAAACTGTTCACCGACGCTGTCGAGCTGATCGGCGATGTCGAGAGCAGCGAGCGTTGTGAGGCGCTGATCGGGCTCGGGGAGGCGCAGCTCCAGAGTGGCGAGGCCGCTTACCGTGAGACGCTGCTCGAGGCCTCGCGGATCGCCTCAGCCATGGCCGACGCCGAGCTCGCCGCGCGAGCGGCACTGGCGAACAACCGCGGAGGGGGGGTCTCAAGCACGTTCGGTGAGATCGACACCGAACGGCTTGCGGCGATCGAGCGGGCGATCGAGCTCGACGACCCGCCGAATCACGCGCGCCGCGCGCGACTGCTCGCGCTCAAGGCGCTGGAACTCCAGTGGGACCCGGACTTTGACATGCGTCGTGCGTTTGCCGAGGAGGCGATCTCGCTGGCTCGTGCCACGGACGACGCGAGGACGCTCGCCGAAGTCCTCGGGAACGTAGTTGAAACGATCCGAGCACCGGATACGCTCGCCTGGCGAATCGGTCTTGTCGAGGAGCTCGTTGGCCGCGCCGCCGAGGTGGGTGATCCTGCACTCCAATTCTCGGCGCACAACATGGACTTCCACACCTGCGTCGAACGGGGGGACCTCGAGCGCGCGAAGCTCGCACTCGAGCAGCTGCAGCTGATCGCGCACGAGCTCGATCAGCCAACGCTCAAGTGGTTCGCCACATTCAGCACGGCCGGCGTGAAGCTCATGTGCGGCGATCTGGTCGCCGGCGAGCGGCTGTTCGAGAGCGCGCTGCGGATCGGGCAGGAGGCCGGACAACCCGACGCCGTCCTTGCCTACGCCGCCGCGCTGCAACAAGCGCGTATCTGCCAAGGCCGCAGTGGCGAGATCATCGAGATGATGGAGCAGAGCGTGAGCGCCTATCCCGCGATCGCGGCCTGGCAAGCCGGACTGGCAGTGACCCTTTGCTATCTCGATCGAGGAGTCGAGGCCGCGAAGATCCTCGAGCAGGCCGCGAGTGACCGCTTCGAGCACATCGCGCCGGACACGGCCACGTTGACCGCGCTGGCGCTGTATGCCGAGGCCGCCGTGTTGACAGACAGCTCAGGCCCCGCCTCGATCCTGTACGAGCACATCGAGCCGTGGGCCGACCAGATCATCTGGAACGGCACCATCGGCTACGGACACGCCCGCATGTGGCTGGGCCTGCTCGCCGCCTGCATGGGGGAGCACGAGCAGGCCGATCAGCACTTGGCGTTCGCGTGCGACTTCCAGGAGACCAACGGCCTGTTGCTGTGGGCAGCCCGCGCCCATTTGGGCTGGGCGCAGGCGCTCACCGGACGAGGCGATGCTACTCGAGTACGCGAGCACGCCGCCCGTGCGCTTGACCTCTCGCGCGAGCAGGGCTTCGGTGCGTTCGAGGCGCGGGCTGCCGCTCTCGTCGAGGCGCAGTCAACCGCCTAGATGTGACCGGGCGATGCGGCGCTGTGCTGTCACGAGGCTGATGCTTACACGGCATTGCGAGCGCGCGGCGAACAGAGTGTGACGGTGCCGCTCCGGACGAATCTCGACAGCGCCCGGGGTTGTCGCCGGGCATCGAACGGGGCGCGAACCGCGTCAGAATGGCCCCATGTCCGTCGTCGAGATTCAGCATATCCCCGCCGCTGACACCTACGACCTCCGAGCGCGGGTACTCCGTGATGGAGACTTCGCCGCGGCGCATGTCCCTGACGATGACCAACCCGGCGCGTGGCATTTGGGAGCCCGGTGCTCGGGCACACTCGCGGGTGTCGCAAGCTTCTATCCGCATTCAAGCCCGTTGGCGACGGACGTTCCCGCCGTGCAGCTGCGCTTCATGGCGGTGGAGCCGGCAATGCACGGCCACGGCATCGGGCGTGAGCTCCTTGACCACGTCGTCCGAGAACTCCGGGAGAAGAACATGCGAATACTCTGGGCCAACGGGAGGGACACAGCGCTCGGTTTCTACACTCGCCTGGGATTCACAGTTGTGGGCGACGGGTTCATTCACGAACCAGGGCTCCCGCATCACCTCATCACCCTGGGCCTGAGCTGACCCGTGGCGTGCTCTCGTGCTCTACCGAGGCCAGGTGATCCCGATAAGCGGCGCCGTGCTGCCGAGCTTTCCGCGGCGCCTCGGTGCCGACGAGCCAAGCTACGCTTGTGGCCATGCGCCGTTACCACCTGACCACGTTCGGCTGCCAAATGAACGAGCACGACTCCGAGCGCATGAAGGGGATGCTGGAGTCGTTGGGCTACGCGGAGGCGAGCGAGCGTGGCGAGGCGGACCTGATCCTGTTCAACACGTGCTCGATCCGCGAGACGGCCGACAGCCGCTTCATCGCGCATCTGGGCGAGGCCAAGCGGCTGAAGCGCGAGCGCCCAGACCGCGTGGTGGGCGTCGGCGGCTGCTGGGCGCAGTCGGTCAAGGATGAGGTTTTCGAGCGCTTTCCGTTCGTGGACGTGGCCTTCGGACCGGGCCAGGTGCACAAGCTGGCGGAGTTCTTGACAAGCGATTCGCTGACCGCCCAGGGGTACTTCGAGTTTGAGGGCTTTACCGGTCATCTGCCCTCCCGGCGTGAGCGTCCATTCCAGGGCTGGGTGCAGATCAGCGTGGGCTGCAACTGCGCGTGCTCGTACTGCATCGTGCCCTCGACGCGCGGGCGCGAGGTGAGCAGGTCGCCGGACGAGTTGGAGGCGGAGGTACGCGCGATGGTGGCCGACGGAGTGCGCGAGGTGACGCTGCTGGGCCAGAACGTCAATTCCTACGGTCGCGACCTGCCGGCGGCGCGCCCACGCGTGGGCGAGCGCCCGCAACGCGAGAGCTTCGCCGCGCTGCTCGAACGCCTTGATGCGATCGACGGCCTCGATCGCATCCGCTACACGAGCCCGCACCCGAAGGACATGCGCGAGGATGTGATCCGCGCGCACGCGCAGCTGGCGAGCGTATGCGAGCACATCCACCTGCCGCTGCAGTCGGGATCAAGCCGCATCCTCAAGGCGATGCGCCGCACCTACGATCGCGAGCGCTACCTGGATCGCGTGGCGCTGATCCGTGAGCACGTGCCCGACGCGGCGCTGACGACCGACATCATCGTGGGGTTCCCTGGGGAGACCCAGCAGGATTTCGAGCAGACGCTCGAAGTGGTCGACCAGGTTGGCTACGACAGCGCGTTCACGTTCATCTTCTCGCCGCGTCGCGGCACCGAGGCGGCGACGATCACCGACGGCTTGGTGGCGCATCCGGTCAAGGTGGAGCGGATGCAACGGTTGGTGGACCTCGTTCAGGAAAAGGCGCGCGAGCGAGCGCAGCGCTTCGTGGGCCGCACCGTGGAGGTCCTCGTGGAAGGACCCTCGCGCACCGACCCCGAGCGCCTGCGCGGACGCACGCGCCATAACAAGGCGGTCAACTTCACGGGCCTTGCAGCGCCCGGCGAGCTGACCGACGTCGAGATCCTCTCTGCCACCAGCCAGACGCTCACGGGCGAGGAGCGACTGCTGGCTCGCGCGTCGGCATGAGCGAAAGCGCGGACGGCCGATGAAGATTCGCGCGGCCGTCCTCGAGGAGTTCGCAAAGCCGCTCGTCGTGCAGGAGGTCGAGCTGGCGGACCCCGGGCCGGGCGAGGTGCTCGTGCGCCTGGTTGCGTGCGGCGTATGCCACACCGACATGTACACCGCCTCCGGGGTCGACCCCTCGGGCTATGCGCCGACCGTCCTGGGACACGAGGGCGCGGGCGTGGTCGAGCGCTGCGGCGAAGATGTGTCGCTGGTGCGCGAGGGCGACCACGTTGTGACGCTGTTCTCGCCCCAGTGCGGCGAGTGCGTGCACTGCGCCAGCCCCCAGACCAACCTATGCCTGGCGATCCGCGAGCAGCAGAACCTCGGCTACCTGCCCGACGGCACCACCCGCTTGTCGCGCGAGGGCGAGCAGCTGCGCCACTTCATGGGAACGTCCACGTTCGCGCAGTACACGGTGATGCCCGAGATCGCCCTCGCGCGGATCGCCCCCGAGGCGCCGCTGGATCGCGCGTGCCTATTCGCGTGCGGTCTGTCGACGGGGCTGGGCGCGGCGATGAAGACGGCGGCCGTCACAGCGGGATCGACGTGCGTGGTGTTCGGCGCGGGCATGGTTGGCCTGGGCGCGGTTGCGGGCTGTCGCCTGCAGGGCGCCGAGCGGATCGTCTGCGTGGACCTGGCGCCCGAGCGCCTGGAGCTCGCGCGCGGCCAGGGTGCCACTGACGTGATGGTGGGCGGCGAGGACGCCGTGCAGCAGATCGTCGACATGACGGATGGCTTCGGCGCGGACTACACGTTCGAGGCGACCGGCAGCGTGGCTGTGATGCGCCAGGCGCTTGAGGCCGCGCGCATGGGGTGGGGCCTGTGCACGGTGTGCGGGGTGGCCGGGCGTGGGGAGACACTGGACGTCGTGCCGCGCCTGCTGATCACCGGGCGGCGCGTGTGCGGCTCGTCCTTTGGCGGGCTGAAGGGGCGTGACGACGTGCCTGCGCTCGTACGCCGCTACCTGGACGGCGACATCGACGTCGACCCGTTCATTTCCCACCGCATCGCCTTGGACGACGTCAACCGCGGCTTTGAGCTGATGGAGGCTCAGGACGGCATCCGCAGCGTGATCGAGCTGTAAGCGTCGTCGTGCTCGGCCGGCTGCGCCCGCTGGTGTGAGACCAGGCTCGGCAGGTCACTGTGTCAGGCAAGCACAAGGACCGCTTCCGGGCGCGCAACCTGGACCTGATCGCGGCCATTGCGCTTGGCCTCATACAGCGCCCCGTCAGCCTGCGTGAAGACGGCATCGTAGGCAAACCTCTGACTGGGGTTCGACGCGCTCACGCCAAGGCTCATCGTGATCGAGATATCGCCGGCCACGCGCTCCGCGGACACGGCCTCGCGCAGCCGCTCGGCCAGCTCCCTCGAGCGGTCGATGTCCGACCCGGGCAGGAGGATCAGGAACTCCTCGCCGCCGATGCGGTAGGCCAAGTCGAACGCCCGCAGCTGCTTGCGCAGCAGATAGGCGACCTCCTTGAGGACAACGTCGCCGACGGCATGGCCATGGGTGTCGTTGATCAACTTGAAGTGGTCGAGATCGCCGACGATCACGCCGATCGGCTCGCCGGTCACCTCCGACTGCTGGGCGAGCTCGACGACGCGTGTGTCGAGGGCCTTGCGGTTGAGCATGCCGGTGAGCTGGTCGACGACGGCGTCGCTGCGGTGCTGGATGTCAGAGCGCATCAGCGGGGTCGACAGGACGGCCACGCACAGGATCAGCGCCATCGGGGCAATGACGAGCGTCGGATTATCGATGACCGAGTGCGCGTTTACGCCGAACGCAACCATGAGCACGAGCACGATGTTGATCGCCACGCCCGCCACCACGCCGCGCATCGAAAAGCGCGAGCTCAGCGTGATGATCGGGATCGCAAGCCACGACAGCGTCGGCACGGTGGGGCCTCCGTTGAGCGCGACCGCGCCCGCGATCACACACCCGCTGCCCACCCAAGAGGTGAACATCATGTACTCCGGCCGCGCCATCCGCGGCATCAACTTGTCGGCTGCAGCGAAGGCCAGCGAGCCGGGGATCAAGAACAGCACCGGCCACCAACCCAGCCACGGACCGGTCGCAACCAGCGCGAGCGCGATGATCACAAACGCCCGTTGTCTGACTGGCCGCACGCGCTCCTCCATGTCGAGCATGCGGTCGCGGTCGAGATCGTCGCGGCACAGCCAGGACGTGCTCGGCTCGGTCGGCTCGGTCAGGTCATCGGGGGGTCCGCCGTCGCGACCGTCGGCGACGGTTAGGCGGGCCGCATGGGCCGGGAGCTGTAGCGAGTTTCCCTGCACATAGAATGCCTCGACGCGCCCGACGTGGACTGTTACCGGTCCTTGGCACCATGGACAGACGTTTTCGGCTCCCCACGCGCGCTCGAATCTGGCTTGCAGGCTCACCAGATCGCCGTCGGTGGCGCCGACCGGCACGCGTGTGATTCGAGCATGCGCTCGGCCCACACGCGGCCGGCCAGCCGGCGGCTACTGGTAGCTGACGCCCGGGCCGCCGCCCGGCCCAGGTCCGGCATACGCGCTGCCGGCGCTGCCACTCGATCCCGAGCTTGAGCCCATGTTGGGGCATGGGTGTTTTTCGGGCGAACCCGATTTCTGCGACGGGCTGGGCGCTTTGCTCGGGTTGGTGGGCGTGGTCGGCGTGGTGGATGTCGAGCCTGTCGATGTGCCCGAGCCGTTGCTCGACGAACTCGATCCTGTAGCTGACGTCGTACTGTCTGCATTGGTGGTGCCTGTGGTCGTCGCAGGCGCCGCCGCCGCGCCGGCGATACCGGCGGCCGCGCCGCCAGTGGCCAGGGCTCCAGCGACCATCGTCGCGCCGAGCATTCTTGAAATCTTCATCGGAATGAACCTCCGTGGGGTGGATGGATGATGAGATCCATCCTGCGCGCCGACGCTAAGCGCATGGGCAGACGTTCGTAGGGGTTGTGTAAGGCCGGTATGCATGCGAACATATGTTCGTGCGCTGGAGCAACCTGACGCTGGACCGCGAGGAGCAGCATCGTCTACCGGGCTATCGCGACGAGGCGATCGTGCGGCGCTTTCAAGCGCCAGAGGCGCTCGAGACGCGTTTCTATGAGGTGCGGGCCCGCTCAGTGCTCAACCGCGTGCCGGAGCGATCCCGCATGCCGTTTCGTTGGACGATCAACCCCTACAGGGGATGCAGCCATGCGTGCACCTACTGCGTAGCGCCCGAGACGCTGGTCCTGATGGCGGACGGACGCACGAAGCCGATCGCAGACGTCGCGCTGGGCGAGTCAATCTACGGCACAGTCCGCGACGGCGCCTACCGACGGTTTGTCAGTACGAGAGTCCTCGACACGTGGTCGAGCATCAAGCCCGCTTATGCCGTCAGCCTCGAAGACGGCACCGAACTGATCGCGAGCGAGGACCACCGTTTTCTGACGGGGCGCGGCTGGAAGCACGTGGTGGGCACGGAGCAGGGGCCATATAGGCGACCACACCTGACGCTTGCGAGCAAGATGATAGGCCCAGGAGGCTGCGTTGTTCGGCCGACAGTCGATGACAGTTACCGTCGGGGCTACCTGTGTGGCTTGATTCGAGGTGATGGACTCATCCGGTCTTACTCCTACGCTCGACCCGGCCGTAAGACGTCCGACGTATACCGCTTTCGTCTCGCCCTCGCTGATACCGAGGCACTAGACCGGGCGTCTGAGTTCCTGCGCCACTTCAACGTAGTCACGGACGAGTTTGCGTTCGCAAGGGCGGAGGGCAGCCGTCGGGCAATGCGAGCGATTCGCACGCAGACGCACGACAACTTCGAGCGGATCAATGCTCTGATCGAATGGCCCGTCCTGCCGTCCCTGTCATGGATGCAGGGCTTTCTAGCGGGCATCTTTGACGCGGAGGGCTCCTGCAGCAAGCACATTCTGCGTATCAGCAACACCGACGAGGAGATCCTTGGATGGATCAAGGCGTCCTTGGGCCGATTTGGCTTCGACTACGCAATCGAGCCAACGCATCAACCAAACGGCTTGATTGTGATCCGCCTTCGTGGAGGCTTGCCAGAGCGCATGCGCTTCCTCCTCGGCACCGATCCCGCGATCACGCGCAAGCGCCTGATCGACGGACACGCCGTAAAGACCAACGCCCGGCTTGGAGTGACTTCGATACGCCCCCTGGGCGTGACGATGCGCCTATACGACATCACCACCGGAACCGGCGACTTCATCGCAAACGGCGTTGTCAGCCACAACTGCTTCGCCCGTCCTACCCACAAGTACCTGGACTTCAACGCGGGCCGCGACTTCGAGCGCGAGATCGTCGTCAAGGTCAACGCACCGGAGGTACTGCGCGCCGAGCTTGCGCGGCCGTCGTGGAAGGGCGAGCACGTGGCGCTGGGGACCAACACGGACCCCTACCAATGGGTCGAGGGGCGCTACCGGCTCATGCACGGCATCTGGGAGGCGCTGCGCGACGCCGCGGACGGCGCGGGCAACCCGTGCTCGGTCTTGACCAAGTCGCCGCTGCTGCTGCGCGACCTGTCGCTGATGCTCGAAATCGCCAAGCGCACGACGTTCAGCGCGTGCCTGTCGATCCCCACGCTTGACGAGAAGGCGTGGCGGGCGACCGAGCCGCACACCCCCAATCCCCGCGCGCGCCTGGAGGCGGTGGCAGAGCTCAACCGCGCCGGGATTCCGACGGGGGTACTGATCGCGCCGCTGATGCCGGGCATCAACGACGCGCCTGAGCAGATCGAGCCGTTGCTGGACGCGGCGGGCGAGGCGGGGGCAACGAGCGTAGGCGGGGCCGCCCTGCACCTGCGCGGCGAGGTGCGCCAAGTGTTCATGGGCTGGCTGCACGCCCATCGGCCGGACCTTGTGCCCCGCTACGAGCAGCTCTACCGGCGCGGCGCCTACGCGCCGGTAGAGGAACGCAGGCGCCTGTCGCGGCTGGTTCGCCGTGGCGGTGTGCCGAGCGCGTTCTGGCGCACCAGCCCGGCGGCGGACGACGAGCGGGCGGCGACCGCTCGACAGGGCTTTGATCCGCTTGCCGATGCTCGGCAGGAGAGCCTATTTTGATCAGCGCTTGTCGCGCTGCGCCTGCGCGAACTCGCGCGCGATCGCATCCGAGCCCAGCCGCCGCGCAACGCTCATGGCAAGCGCGGGCGCCAGGCCGGCCACGGCAGCACCCGCGCGCAGGGATAGGGGCGCCACATCGACCTCAGCGCGGTTTCGCTCGATCGCCTCGACGACCGCGTGCGCGACGTCCTTGGGTGAGCGGGTGCCGATGCCCGGCGGCAGGCGCACCCCAGAGTTGGCGAACATGCCCGCGTCGCGGATGAAGCCCGGAAACACGGTGGACACGCCCACGCCGCTGGCGTGCAGGTCGGCACGCAGTCCGGCGGCGAAGCCGCGCAGGCCGAACTTAGTGGCGCTGTACACAGCGCTGCCGGTGGTGGCTGACTTGCCCGCCAGCGAGGACATGAACAACAGGTGGCCGTTGCGGCGCGCGAGCATGGCGGGCAGCAGCGCATGGGCGAGCACGATTGGAGCGCGCAGGTTGACCTCCAGCGCGCGGTCGAGCTCGTCGACGGTGAAGGTCTCGATTCCTCCAGAGCCGGGCAGCGCGGCGTTGGCGATCAGAAGGTCCACAGCGCCGGCGTCGTCGATCAGGCGCTCGACCTGGCCACGGTCGCTGAGATCGACGGCCAGCGCGCGCGCGCCGAGCTCGCCGGCGAGCGCATCGAGCGCCTCGACGCGCCGGCCGGTCAGGATCAGCT
>Ga0102924_1004281_pt1 | contig 14455 bp, 10 predicted proteins | sample PaiPotPPM11metaG_FD_80116 | JGI IMG/M metagenome (GOLD analysis project Ga0102924, IMG submission 80116) | Iron sulfur acid spring bacterial and archeal communities from Banff, Canada, to study Microbial Dark Matter (Phase II) - Paint Pots PPM... ... | reverse complement strand
TTGCCGCGCCCGACACCTGAGAATAGAGAAAGTCCTTCCCAAGAGTGGGCCTGTGGCGCAGCTGGGAGCGCGCTTCCATGGCATGGAAGAGGTCACCGGTTCGATCCCGGTCAGGTCCACCAACAACCCCCCGAAACTGAACCACTTCCACACCCAGACCTCTTCTTTTCAGAGGCGCGAAGGTGCTGAAAGGTGCTGAGCCTTTACTACCTGCCCGGGCAGCAGTAGTTCGACCACCCGGGCGTTGGCGTCTCGCTTCTGCTCCGAAACGGCGTGAGTGTAGAGGTCAAGAGTGATGCGGCTGTTGGCATGACGAAGTAGATCCTGCGCCACTTTGATGTCGGTACCGAGAACCCGCAGAAGGGTCCCAAGCGTATGGCGGAAAGTATGCCAGCCCACGACCTTGCCTTTGATCTTGGCGCGTTCAAGAGCCGGCCGAATGCTTTTCTTCAGCAGGCTGTCAGGACTAAGAGGCTTCTCCCCGTTCAGCCGAATCGAAGGGAAAAGGAAGTCGCCATCGCCCTTATAGAGCGATTGACGCCTCCACTCGTGCAGTGCCTCCAGGATGAGCGGGTGAAGGGGAACAGGCCGGCGCGAGCATTCGGTCTTAGTATCGCCGAACCGGTTGCGCACGCAGGACCTGGTAATGTTCACCTCCATCGTCTGCACGTTGAGGTCGGTCCAGATAAGTGCCATAAGCTCTGATCGGCGAACGCCAGTGCTGCCGATCAACAGGACCATCGCTCGATCCCTCACCGAGAGTTGTCTCAAGAGTGCCTGAAACTCCTCCGGGGTAAGGACGTCTTTCTCGCGCAACGGTTTGGACGACGTGCGGACTTTGCTGATCGGGTTGAGAGACACCCACTCATGTCGAATGGCATGGCTGTACAAGACGGAGAACGCACTCTTGATCTTCGTCTTGGACGCTGGCGCAAGCGTCAGCGAGTCCAACCATCTTTCAACCTCAACGGTACGCACAGCACCGAGCTTGTAGGATCCCCAGCGAGGTGTGACGTAGCACTTAGACAGGGTGAGGTGGTTTTCTATCGACGCGAACGCCTTACGGGCAGGCGTAAGTTCGTACTTCTGATAGTGGGTGATGAGATCGCTAACCGTCTCCGGCGAGCCGACCTCATTGTTAATTTTTCCGCGAAGAGTCAAGACCGCTTTTTCCGCGTCCCGGCGGAGCGGATAATCCCGCACCGTACCAATCCGCTGCCTGCGATAGACAGGAACCAGGTGTCGGGCTTGGTCTTGTTCTTCACGAGCGTAAGGCTTCCATTTTGAAAACGTTTGCTCTCGATCATTGGAATAGTCCTCGACCGGAGCATCGGTGGCTACGGCGAGTGTACATTCCAACGCTGTGGGTATCAGGATGCATCGGGCCCCCCGTGCCGGCGTCCCAACATCCACGCTGCCAGGTCAGCTTTCAGATACCGCCAGAGTCGCCTCTTCCCTTCCCCGATCGGGTATGAAGGCAGGTACCCTTCCCGTGACCACCTTGTTACCGTACGCGTGTTCAACCCACCCAGAAATTCGGCAGCCTGCTCAGCGTTCAAAAAGCTAGCGCAACATTCAATCATTTGATCTCTCCGGACAGTTCCGATCTCTTGCCAACGACCATCGGTTGCTGTCGGAGATTGTTTAGTATAGGAAGATCGTGACTCTCACATTGGGAATGTCGTTTCTCCGAGAAAATGGCCCGTAGTTGTGATTCCTACCATCGGTGACACCTGCTTGCACGTCAAAAGGCCTTCTTAGCCTTTTGGGCTACCTGCAATCAACCCACGTCGGCGTCTCAATCAGCATTTTGGGACTCTTGGTGCCTTCTGACTGAGGGACTTCGCCAACCTCTCCAGGAATTTAGCTTCGGCCTGGAGGCGACTCGCGCTCCACGCAGCACGAGTCGCCATGATTCCTAGGGGGACGCGTGCCTCACGGAAGCCGGTGCGTACCGATCTTGTTGACGCTCGTCGTTCCGAGGAGGCTGCATCCAGGAACGCGGCAACATCATCGACTTTAGCCTTGTAATGTTGTGCCACATCGACCAGCCTCAGGATCGAGTCTAAATCGCTTGGGGGCGGGTCCTTCAACAGGGAGAGCCATCCGCCACGAGCCAACTTTCTACCGGTAGCGGTAAGCTCGAACTGGTGACGTGGGCGCTTACTTGAACCGACCTGAACCCTCCTCTTAACCAGGGCGGCTGCCTCCAGCCGTTTCAAGGCCGGGACCGAGGACCCCAGAGAGACACCGGCATCGCTCTGTAAGTCGTAGGCGGTTTCGAAGCCGCGATCGAAGAGCGACAAAATGAAGTGATCAAGTACCGAGTGAGTCACGTTGGCTCCGATAGAGTCGTTTGGCAGCCCATCCATCGTAACGTGCCTGCTCTTCTCGTTTCAGGGCGCGACCACCGATAGGTCCGATTGCCTTGTAAATCCAAATGGGGAGAGGGTGGGCAGCCACTAGTACGGCTAACATCCAATCTGCGTATTCACTGATAACAGTCTGTGCATCGTCGGAGGAATTCACAGGACGCAGATCCTGGATCAATCCTTTGACAGAGGTCGCACATGTCTTCCTTCGGTAAAGATCGATCCGGCCATTCACAATCTGAAACCTCGCCTGTTCGCAGACTTCATGGGTAAAGTCGAAGTTGATCGTAACGGTCTCGTATAGCCATTCGGCCATCGCGTCGATCAAGATCTCACCTGTTAGAGCTTGGCGATGGTGCGTGTATCGCTGCGGTACCTTAGCCTTCGCGGGCACGGCCATCTTTTGTTCCTGCTCTACCGCGATGATCGCGCTGGAGCCAGAGCCTGACGGCAGCGCGATTTTGCCGAGACCGCTCTCCTGGTACTCCTTGAATTTGTCGGCGCGATCACCGGCAGCTTGCAATGCTGATACTGGAGCGCCTGGGAGCCGATTTAGTTCGATTCGCTTCACGACAAACTTGACGAGAAAATCAGTGTGTTCCTGTGGAGCACGCAAGAAATCGATTAGACCTACAGAATGCCGACACCGGCGCAAGGTTGTGGTGAGCAGGGTGACGATTCTGGCCATCTGCTTGTCGTCCAAGGCTTCGTAAAAGTTCTCCGCCAGAACAGATGTGATCGCTTGTGTGGCCTGTTGACGCTGGTCACACCAGCGTTGAGTTCGCCACGGTCTTCCGTGCGATCGCGGTTTGTTGCATAGGGTGTTGCATCGCAGCCAGGCCACATTGCGTCGCCAACGCCCAGCGATTGATGAGTATTCAGGTTTCCCCAGCCTTGCAATCGCAGATCTCTTCGCGCGCTTTCGGTACCGTTCGATCTTCGCTTTAAGGAGTTTGATCTCGGTGGATACATCGTCTGTAACTTGAATAAGCTTCCGAGAGCGACATAACCGCAGTGCGAGAGCCAAGGCCGCGAGTTCGCAGGCGTCGGCGTAAATCTTACGTGATCGAGTCATGTCCCGGAGTTTTCTGCGCACGCGGATAAAACGGGCCGACATTTCGACATCGTATTCCTGTTCCTTATAGACGCCGGCTACATCCCAGGCAATTAGATACGGAAAGTTTCCGGAGTTCGTGTCAGCAATGCGATTTGCCAATAGGTCCAACCCCAGCATCAATAGTCTGCACTCGGCCATAGTGATCGTCACTCTTTGCGGTGGTAGGTTCATTGGTAACTCCGTTTCTCGGGTGGGACGACGCAGTCCAAAACGAATGCCTCGAAGAAGCGGTGAAGCTCCAACTCGTCGGGGTCGTGAAGGGATGCTGTGAAGAGCAGAGCTTGAGAGGCTAGCGCTGCCTCGACGATCAGGTTGAGGCGCTGGACATCTGGAGGATCCTGACTATACTCAGCGAGTGTCTGGACAGCGAGGCGCAGGTATCGGTGCACCGATGGGCTGTCGTTTAGATACAGATTGAACCCCGCGACACGCGAGTCGTCGCATAGATAGGGTTGAGTCGAGTTCTGATGGAAATCAGGTAGGTGGGACATCTGGGGATTAATTAGTATAGGGACGTCGAGTGACTTGAATGTTCCTGGCCGTAGGCACCCTCGATACATCCAACCGTCCTAGCTTGGAAGGCTCTCTGACAAAGATAGGCACCCCTCAGGTGTCGGTCGACCAGCACCTCCGGACGAGCTCATTGATCGCGAATATGTGGAGGGTACGGTTCGGGAGCGCAACATAGGTCTGGATCCACACGCGCGAACTCAAATTCTGCTGTAAGCATGGTTTTGTGACCATGAGGCGATGTGGTCGACAGTATCGGCCAAAACCTGGCTTGAAATCGTTGCTAACCAGCATTTGCTGGAATGCCCGAGTTAAACTTGACTCTCGGGGCTACCTGCCGTCGACCGTCTGAACCGGCACGTCTTATCGGTAAGAATCGTCTGGGGCTGGGGGCCACTTTACCGGAAACCCCTGCCAGCTCAACCGGTCGATGCAACACTATCTAATCAGCTGATCCACTTCACTCTTCTTTTGGTAATATGGGCAATCGATCGCAATCGATTGTGAATTACTGTCTTAGTTGGGTCGATTGCAAACGGGATGACCCGTGAAAAAGAGTGAGCCAATGGCCCGAGGAGGAATTGATGAACAGACGTCATTTCATGCTGACTGCGGGAATGAGTGCAGCGATGAGCTCAATGCCGCTTAAGGCATTCGGGCAGATGGAAGACCTTGCCCACCTCACCCCGGGCCGGACGAAAGCTGACAACGCCCTATGGACTGAGAATCCGCTCTCCGTACAATTTGCCTCGTCGCGGAAAATCGTCGTCGCGGACATCAAGGGGCCGGGGGAGATCACGATGATGCATTTTGCCTACGCCCAGGCTCAGGTCGGAAAGAATGGCAAACCTCTCTCCCGCGACCTGCTTCTGCGCATTTACTGGGATAACGAATCCGAGCCAAGCGTGGACTGCCCCTTCGTTGACTTCTTTTGCACACCAGATGACGCATCCAAACTCGTCAACACTGCGTTCGTGAATGTCGACCGTGGGTACAACGCTTATTTCCCGATGCCCTTTCGGAAATCGGCCAGGGTCGAACTGGTTTATGACGGACCGGTCTCGCCGGGTCCGGCCCTGGAGAGTATGATGCCCTGCTATTCCTATGTCTGTCACCGGACATTGGAACGCTATCCCAAAGACACCGGCTATTTTCATGCGAGCTGGCGCCAGCAAAGTCTGGTGCTCGGACTCAAAGACTATGTCGCTCTCGAAGCTACGGGTAGAGGTAAGTTTATCGGCTGGAACGTAACCGCTCGGGGTCTCGAAACCAACTACGTCCCGGTGGATGCAAAACGAAAAATTCTACGTCGATGGGGAGACCACTCCATCCGTGGAATTCCAGGGCCTGGAAGATTCATTTGGATTTAGCTGGGGCTTTCCCAAGACCGACAACTTCTTTCCGCTGACGGGATATTTCAAATTTCTCGACGGCGCCGCCGCCTACCGTTTCTTCACCGGGGACGCCATCAGCTTTGAAAAATCGCTTCGCGTCGTCCTGGGATTTGGCGTGAAGGAAGATTACTGGCGAAAGCATTTTTCGGCGCCCAATACCATTGCGCAATTTTCCTCCACCGTTTACTGGTATCAAACGGAACCCCACACACCGTTACCGCCGATGCCTCCGGTGAATGAGAGGGAACCGGCGCCAGGACGGCTGGCCCGGGTACCCGGCCAGTAAGTTCTCCTACAACGCCGAGTGCCCCAGGTGCGGAATTTTCGGACCCGGGAATCGTACGGACTTTCTTTGTCTGTGTAACACAGAGACTTAGTAACAGCTTCCCGCGCCGGAATGCTGTGTCTAGCTAAAAATTGCGATCTGCCGCCAAATCAGACAGATGGAGGTGTGCCGGGTTTCGCCGGATTCGTCCGTGTCAAACTCGCTCCATGCTCCGACTGCTGAGGCTGCTATTTGTTCTGGCTGTCCGATCCGTCCGTTCTCGCCGCGATCTGCTCTTCGAAAATCTCGCCCTCCCGCAACAGCTCGCTACGCTCAAAAGGCGGCATCCACAGGCCGGGTTTACATTTGCTGACAAGTTGTTCTGGGTAGCATTGCGACGGCTATTGGCTGGGTTGGAAGCGAGCACTGGTTCTGCTGCAGTCAGAGACGGTTGTTCGCTGGCATCGCGCCGGTTTCCGGACGTGGGGAGTCCGTGCAATTCATGGCGAGCTAAAGATGCTCGGCTTCGATATCTCGGAGAGGACTGTGACGCGTTGGACGCGCAGGGTGCCCGTGAACCCTGAGCCAGCCAAGCGGTGGGCGCTATTCCTGAACAACCATCGTGAAGCGATTGCCGCGATGGACTTCTTTTACTGTGCCGACACTGACCTTTGGCGTGCTCCACTGATTTCAATACCGAACGTCGATTTATGGCCTCCCTCAAAAACTCATCTACGAATGCTCCACCTAAGATCCATCCATTTATGAATTCTATTGACGTGTTAGAATTTTGTGTTGATATTTTAGTTGTCGATATTAAAACGTCACAACCCCAATCTGTGTTACTGTTGTCAAACATATGAAGCTGCCTGAGAAAAACGGCAAGCATGAAGAGCTGTCCGAACAAGCCTATCGGCGTATCCGCGACCGCATTCTGACCGGTGAATATAAGTTTGGAATGGTGATCTCTCGCCGGGATCTCGCAACGGAATTTGGCATGAGTCTGGTGCCAATCAACGAAGCGATGAGCCGCCTGGAGAATGAGTACCTGATCGAGAACACGGCTCGTGTGGGCACGAAGGTGAGAACGCCGACGCCTCAGGACATCCGGGGATTCTGGGCGGTGCGTGAAGGGCTGGAGACACAGGCAGCCCGTCTCTATGCTCGCGTGGCGACCTACGGGGAGCGCGAAGAACTAGTCGAAATGGCTGGGCAACTCGACCTCATGCATGAATCCATGACCAGTTCTGCCGAACCGAATCCGGCAGAACTGTATCATTGGCGCTGCGCCCATATGCGGTTCCACACTCGCATCGCCGAGTGCACGCATTTGCCATTCTTGACGCAGCAAATTGAGAACAACCAACTATTGGTCTTCAATTGGTTTTACGATCATCAACTCTACGGGGGCCGCAAGCTCCCCGCTCACTGGCACGAGCAGCTAGCCCGTTCGCTCGCCGAGGGGTCCGAAGAGCTTGCGGATGCGGCGGTTCGGAAGCACCTGCACAACAAGCTGGAAGAGCTCATGCTAAGCCTCGAACGCTTCTTGTTGATGGATGAATCCTACTTACAGCGCTGGAGCGAGGCAATGTCGCAGACACCCGCAGCCGATCTATCCTTGACTGCGAAGAGAGCGTAAGCGCCTGGTCCGGAAGTTCGCTCACTGGCCCCACAGCTGACCCATGAGCTGCGATTCAGGTGACGGTGACTTCCGTCGAAGCCAGTTACCGTCGCGCCTTCCTTCAACTGGCCGGCTTATGAGCTGAACCCGCCAAAGCCAAGTGGCCAGATTATTTCTCTTGACATTTCAAATTTGGGCAGAGTATACCTCTACATCGTTATCTGACATATCTATTATCGGTTGTGACATGTTGTAACCTCACTGTCTATTCCGACTTGGCGGGAAAATGCGAGGGAACCCGTTAGGCCAATCGATTACAACCAATTATCCAAAGAATATCGGGTGAACTCGTGGAATATGTCGAATTCTTACCGGGGCCGTCAAGGAAATCAAAAGCGAGACGCTCTATCGGTGAAGCCCAGTGGCCTCAACCGCAATACACGACGTCAATGCGCGAATCTGAAGTGACTGCGCATTCGTAGGCATCATTCCAGGAGGCAGTATGGAACGGATAGCAAATAAGGAGTCGACGTTGGTTGCTTTGAAGGGTTTGCTCCTGATCTTGGTGGCAGGCTTCTTCTCAACCACCCTGTTTGGCCAAAACGCGACATTCACGGGGCGGGTTACTGATCAGTCGGGCGCTGTTGTACCCAAAGCGCAGATCACCGTCCACAACCAGGACACCGATGTGGAGGTAACCACGACCACAACCGGCGCGGGAGACTATACCGTTCCATACCTTAAGCCTGGCATGTATTCACTAAGTGTTGAAGCGACCGGCTTCAAGAAGGAAACCAGGACCACTATTGGACTGCAGACTGCGCAGGTGGCCGTCATTGATTTCAAGCTTACGGTAGGCGCCGTCACGCAGTCAGTCGTTGTTAATTCGAGCGGCGCGTTACTTGACCGTGGCACCGGCGGTAGTGGGGAAGAGGTGGAAAACATTCGCGTGACGGAGATGCCACTCAACGGGCGTAACCCCGTGATGCTCGACCGCTTGAATGCCGGGGTCGTCTGGCAGGCCAATCTCATTTACCAGCGTCCTTTTGATGGCACGATCTGGACCAACCTTGATATCAATGGCAGCGGCGCCTACAACACCGAGATCATGACCGATGGCCAGCCGGACCAGACCCCGCGACCGCAGAACAACCAGCACACCAACGGCGGCTATGTCCCGCCCGACGACGCCACGCAGGAGCTTAAGATCGTCACTAACCCGTACGACGCAGAATATGGGCAGACGCGCGGCGGAGCGATCAACCTGACGCTGAAATCCGGGACCAACGCGATTCACGGCGATGTCTACGAATACATGCGCCGCACATGGCTGGACTCCAATTTGTGGGTCAACGATGCTCTGAAGATCATCAATCCCCAGAATGTGGCGAGCGGACTGTACCACACGCCGCAACACAAACTGGACCAGTACGGTTTCGAACTCGATGGCCCGGTGGTGCTACCCAAGATCTTCAATGGACGTGACAAGCTCTTTTTCGTGACGCAATATGAGAACTGGAATGAAGTTGTGCCCTCTGCGAGTACCGCCATCCTCAGCGTCCCTCTGCCCCAGTGGGCCAATGGCGACTTCAGCGGTTTGACCTACGCCGGTAACCCAGTCACGATCTACAACCCCTACTCAACGTATTCCTGTACGGTAAAAGGGGTATCCCAAATTTGCCGCAACCCTTTCCCGAACAATCAGATTCCAGCAGGCATGATCAATCCGACGGCGCAAAAGATCTTGTCTTACTACCCGAAGCCAAACCAGGCCGGGATTGCCGGTACACCCTGGCAGGGTAACTACTACACTCAGGAACCGACCGGCGACAGATATCGGAATGCGCTCATCAAGCTCGATTGGGCCCCGACCCAGAGCGACAGGTTCTCGCTTCGGTATGGCTACTGGGAGCGCTATGAAACGGTCATCAGCAATGGTGTCCCTGGCCCAGCCGCCAACGGAGAACAACCTCTCGGTGACATCGCCAACACTGTTGGTGTGGATTGGACGCACACCTTTACTCCCAAATTGGTGTTGGATCTGAAGGCGAATTTAAACCTCAAGACCGAGGTTGCGGACGTTGCCAAGCAAGGCTTCGATGCCGGCTCTCTTGGGTGGCCGACCTCGTTGGGAGTGGCTGGGGCATTTAACATATTTCCGGGTTTCAATCCCAGTGGCTTTGCGACGTTGGGAGATACCGGAGCCGGCAACGGCATTACCAGAACTGACGCCCTCAATCTTTTCCCGAGTGTGACCTGGAGCAAGGGCAAGCATACGGTCCACGCCGGTCTCGATTGGCGGATTGGCCAGTACGCGATAGTGGAGAGTGCGAACACGGACGGGAACCTCGGGTTCAATCAACAATGGACGCAAAATTGCTGGTCGTGCGGAGCGGGCAACGACTACAGCGGGAACGACAACAACAGCGAGGGCAACACCATCGCCTCGATGCTGCTGGGCACTGGTTCCGGAGGCGGGATCGGCATTGGATCGACAGCGTTCTATTCAAGCCAATACTACGCACCCTATCTGCAAGACGATTGGAGGATCACGCCAAAACTAACCCTTAACCTCGGGGTGCGTTATGACCTCCAGCCATACTATGTGGAGCGTCATAACCGCGCTAACTATGTTTTCGACACAACCACGTTGAATCCGATCGATGGGACGCTGCCGTTCCAGACGCTGGCGACCGGCCAGAGATTTGTGGATAAGGGCGGCATCACCTTCCTGGGAGTGAATGGGAACCCGCGGCGGGACTACGCCACCAACAAGGGAGAGATACAGCCCCGCTTTGGATTTGCTTATGCCCTGCACAACAACATCGTTATTCGTGGCGGATTCGCGGAGATGTTCCAGCAAACCGATGCCTTCCCCATCCTGAATGGCTTCAGTTCTTCCACCAGCTACATCAACAGCCCTGACGGCGGACTCACGCCGATTGACAACCTCAGCAATCCATTTCCCAGCGGCGCTGTGCAGCCAACGGGCTCCTCGCTTGGACTGCTTACAAACATGGGGAATGCACAGTCTTACATCAATCCAAACTTCCAGATCCCGAATGTGTGGCAGTTCTCTCTCGGCGTTGAGCAGCAGCTTTCCCGCAACGATGTACTGGAGGTGAGCTACGTTGGCAATCGGGCCCCGAATAATGAAACCAGCCAGAACATTAACCACTACAACGGTGCACAGGAGGCGCTGTGCAATGTCCAGATGGGTGGCCGACATGAGGTCTGCGATAACACCTACTCCCAGGATCCCACTGCCATCCTGGGCTACGTGCCGAACCCGTACTATCACGTTGCAGCGTTTGCTGGTTCCACCCCCTACAGCCAGGTCACGCGCCAGGCGATTAACTGGACACAGCCAATGCCAGAGTTTGCCGGCGTCACTGAGTATCAGTGGAACGGGGCTCGCTCCTGGTATAACGCGCTGCAACTCACGTATCAGCACAGATGGAGCAATCAGCTGACGATGCACGGCACCTGGGCATGGTCAAAACTGATGAATGCGGGTGGATGGGCGGACAACAACTATCTTATTCCGGCACGTGGTCTCGATCCCAACCTGGATAGAACGCACAACATCACGATCTCAACGGTGTGGAACCTTCCGATAGGCCATGGCCGCCAGCTCCTGGGCAATGCTAACCGCCTTGTGGATGGAGTGGTGGGCGGTTGGGAGTTTGCGTCGAATGCCTTCATCTATTCGGGCACCATATGGCCCGCTCCCGGCGGCTGGGACTACGTAGGCAACGCAAAGATCAAACCCCACTGGACATCGAACGGGAACCTGCAGTGGTATGCGCCCTGTTACTGGACGACGAACGCGGAAAACGGTCAGATAACGGAGTCCCAGGAAGCAATCAATTACGGTTGCAGTCCCACCCAGCCGGACTTTATCCAGATTCCAAACTATGGCGCGAATCCCAACGTAGTCTATACCGGGATTCGTGAGGCATGGAACATTCTTGATGACTCCAACCTTTCCAAGAACTTCCGGATTACGGAACGGATGAAGCTGCAGCTCCGGCTGGAAACTTTCAACACCTTCAACCATCCACTGTTCTCGGGTGGAACGTACAACGGCATCAACACTCTACTTGCGGGCCAGATCGGCGCCACCACCGGCGGCGGTCAGAGCAACAAGCCCCGCTATACACAACTCGCCGCAAAAATCAGTTGGTAGCCCTTGCCAGTCCAGGGCTCTGAGCAGGTTCAAGACTTGCCCAGAGCCTCCGGTATTCAAAGAAAACGATTGCAAACACATTGTTCTGAGCGCTACAGCGCGGGTGTCCATGATTCAGTTTGGTGTTCGTCTTTTAGCGGCCGCGGCCGCCGCACTTGCGGTTTCTGCCTCGGCCCAGGTTCGCACCATCGAAACTCCGGTCGCCACGCTCCGCCTATCGGAAGCAACGGGAGACTTGGTCGGTCTGGGCTGGAAGAGTCCAGGTCTGGAGATCATTGGTGAACCGCGCCTGGGCGAGAACTTCCGTATCCTGATTCCCCAGGACAACTATCAATCCAACTACTTCAACAGCCGAGATCAGAAGGTAAGTCGCATTGAGGTAGCGCCGGATGGCGTTCTTTGCTCCTATGACTCGCTGAGGAACGATCGGGAAACTATCCCGGTCAAAGTGCGCTACCGAATTCAGGCTGTTGATGGCCAGATTCATTTCTCAATCGAGGTTGACAACCCTACCGACCGCAAACTCGCCGAGGTGATGTACGGCGTAATCGGCGGGCAAAAAGGCATCGGCGACCGGCGTGACACGCAGTCGATGGTTCCTGGCGCGAATGACAATATGTCGCCGTCAGTATTTACTCGCTTCCGTGGTGGCGTTCGCGGCGGTAACTTTGGCATACCTTATGATGCGATGACCTTCACTTATCCAGGCGCCATGTCGATGGGCTGGATTGACATCTATAACCAGAAAACCGGTATCGGCTATTACTACGCAAACCAGGATAAAGAGACTCGCCTGATGCTGCTGAACATGGAACTGCGCCCTTTTGGGAAGGGCTCGGATCCGAAGGATGACTGGCCTTTACCTTCCGAACTTCCCGCGGGACAACCTATTGGCATGACCATGGGATGGGTCAACCTCCCCTATCTCAGCAAGGGAACATTTACGTCGGGCCCCGTCGCCCTCGAAGTGCACCAGGGAGACTGGCACCAAGCCAGCAAGATATACCGCTCGTGGTTCGATCAGAACTTTACGGTTCAGCGCATACCGGACTGGCTTCGGAAAGAAAATGCATGGCAATCCATCATTCTGTCCAACAACGGAGATGTGATTCTGCATCGCTTTGATGAACTGCCCAAGCTGGCTGCCGACGCAAAGAAATACGGAATCACTACGTTTGAAATCCTTGGTTGGGACATGGGAGGGATCGATCGCGGATACCCGCAATACCAGCCCAATCCGCGTCTGGGGACACCGGAAGAGTTTCGTAAAGCCCTCGCTGACATGCACGCCATAGGTGTCCATCCACTCATCTTTGCCAATGTCGAGGTCGCTGATACAGCCACACCGCTCTTTCAAAACAAGCTCAAGCAATATGCGGTGGAGGGCCGCTGGGCGCCGGACTGGAGCCTATACGGGTGGGGCGAAGGGACCACCAGTGCGCGCGCTGGCTTGGCACGATCGAACATGGCGCTGGTGAGCCCCGCGCATCCTGAGTTTAGAAAGATGTTGATGGATCAATATCTCCAGCTTGTACGCGATGGTGCGGATGGCTTTCAACTGGATAAGACCGGTGGCGTAACTCAGCTTGATTTTAACCAGCAGCTTCCGGTCTCCCCCGACAAGTCGCTCGTTCAAGGCGTACTCGATACCTTCAAAGAACTACTTCCCGCTGCACGCACAATCAATCCGGATTTCTCTCTGGCCGGTGAGATATGGTTCGATCGGTCGCTCCCTTACGTCGATGTCTCCTACATGCGCATGGGAAGCATTGACATCGGATCTCCCGTGCTGCGCTACTCCTTCCCAGAATGGACCGCGACCCTCTTCGGCGAAACTCCAGCCGACTACCATCAAATGAATAACGGGATGCGCTATGGCTTTGTGTGGGACCTGTCCCCCCGGTACTACACCACGTCCGTCGACGAGCCAACCACGCGGCCTCTTGCCCGCTATGTCAGCGAACTGATCCGGATCCGCAAACAGTATGCGGATCTGCTCTTCTTTGGGCGCTTCAACGACACAATGGGCGCGACCGTCACGGGAGACCCGGATATCCGCTATTCCGTTTTTGAACCGCTGCAGCCAGATAGCCGTGGACGCGCCTGCGTAATCGTGAACTTCGGCACGGCGCCGGAATCGGCGGACGTCCACTTGGATGGTTTAGCCGGAGAAGTTACCATTGCGACGCCTTTCCACCCGGATCGAACCGCGATACTGCCCGTCAAACTGACGATTCCTCCAAACACAGTTGAGGTGCTTGTCAAAAGATAGAAAGATGACTATGGCGCCAGAGGTTGGATCCCGGCCCCCCGGTCACTCTAATGGGATGGTCCGCTCCTTACAACCCAGCCACCCGCTAGGTAAAAGCGGCGGACCATCCTATTAAAGTGCCCCGGGGGAGGCCGAGCGGCGTTGTTACCGAGACCCCGTTTTCCGACAGATTCGACGATCACTAATTCTCCGAGGGCCGTTCGATGTGGTCGATCACGAGCACCTTAACCGGCCCCTTCGCCGATTCGAGCTTCAGCCCAAGTTGTTCCTGAATCGACGTGAACAGGTCCGGCGGCGTGTTGGGGTCAGGCTCGCCGTTGATCATCGGAGGCGCAGCCTTGTCCGGCGTCCAACTTAGCTTCAGTTCGTAGCTTCCGCTCACGCCGGTTTTGTCGATCACGACGCGCCCCAGTACCTGCGCTAGTTCCCGCGCAAGGATGGCCACCGTGTCCTGCATGCCCGAGACGTGGAGGTGATTCCTGCCCTCATCAATGGTGTTGCCGACACTGTTGTTGGGCTCAGACTTAATCCCGCCTTTGGCCACGACGAGGTCGAACACAGGAAGCTCCCGCGTCTCCTCGTGCGTCCTCAATTGGAATCGTTCGGCGAGCAGCGCCTGCACCATCAATTGTTTCTGGTGCCGCGCGTCAGCAGTGGGCAGCCCTTTCAACTGCACGTCAACCGAAGGATCCGATTTGGCATCGATGTCGTACAT
>Ga0102924_1004280_pt1 | contig 14458 bp, 13 predicted proteins | sample PaiPotPPM11metaG_FD_80116 | JGI IMG/M metagenome (GOLD analysis project Ga0102924, IMG submission 80116) | Iron sulfur acid spring bacterial and archeal communities from Banff, Canada, to study Microbial Dark Matter (Phase II) - Paint Pots PPM... ... | reverse complement strand
CGTGATGCGCATTAGAATTTCCAGAGGCATTGGTACCTCCATGAGCGGTCCGGCGCTGCCTCCCGAAACGACGCCCTTCTGGGGCCCATGCTATTACAGCCCGATAATGCGCATCACACGTCTAAAGGAGCAGGCTCAGTTTACGAAGCCGCCTCAAGGCGGCTGGGCTGGCCCGTAGCCCAGACGTATACCACGCCGTCCCCTCGACGCGCCAGGAATTCGCCGGCCATCGCGTAGCGGCCACATCGCGGCGGTACGAACCAGAGAATCTCAACAAACACTTGCCATTGGTTCTGATTTGTGCTAGATTCTACTCGATGAGGAGGAGTGCATGACAAGAAAGATCCTGGAGCGGTGCCCGAGCTGCGGTGGCGTCCTGGAGATCACCGAGGTGCGCTGCACCAACTGCGACACGCAGGTGCGGGCGCGCTACCGCCCCTGCGACTTCTGCGCGCTGACGGATGAGCAGAGCACATTTCTGCGCATCTTCGTCACCACGCGCGGCAACCTCAGCGAGGTCGAGAAGCGGCTGGGCATCTCCTATCCGACGGTGCGGGCCAAGCTGGACGAGGTGATCGAGAGGCTAGGATCTGCATCGCCGGCACCACCGCGGCCGGAAACCCAAGCAGCGTCGCTTACTCCATCGGCGCCGCTTGCCCCATCGGCGCCACTCGTGGGAACGGGCGGCGATCAGGCAGCCAGCCGGCGCGGCATCCTGGAGCTGGTGGCGCGGGGCGAGATCAACGCGGCGGAAGGCGTCGCCAGATTGCGACAAGCAGGAGGTGGAGCATGACCGAGCAGTTTGCCGAGGTGGCGGCCGGAGCAACCGAGCTGCGCATCAAGGTCGACCGCGGTGACGTGTCTGTGCGTACAAGCGAGGGCGCCGAATGGACGCTCGAGTGGACCGGCGACGACCAGCGGGGGCCGGAGGTCGAGCGTCAGGCGCAGGCGATCCGGGTGCGACAGCGAAGCGACCATCCCCACGAGCACGGGCACAACCCTCGGCTGGATCTGCGGGTGCGCATGCCCAAAGGAGTCGAGGCCGTCGATCTCAGCTCCGGCAGCGGCGCGATCGAGGCCGATGGCGGTACCGTCCGATCGCAGCTCACCACCGGCAACGGGCCAGTGACCCTGCGCTCGGCCGGCGGCGAGGTTCACGTCACCACGGGCAACGGGCAGGTGGAAATTAGCGGCAGCAGCGCCGACGTCGCGGTGACGACTGGGAACGGCCACGTCAAGATCGAGCGTGCCGACGGCCGGGTCGGCGTGACCACGGGCAACGGGAACATCGAGCTGGCGGCGTGCAGCAGCTTGCGCGCCAACACCGGCAACGGCGACCTCGCCCTTCATGACGCTACCGGCGAGGCGGAGTTCAACACCGGCCACGGCCAGGTGCGGATCAGCGGTCCGCGCGATCTCAGCGTGCGGGCAAACGCCGGCGCCGGCAACCTGCGGATCGATGGCGGCTCCCTGCGAGGACTGCACTTCCATACGGGTCACGGCAACGCGGAATGCTCCGCACGCTTGCTGCCCGGCGACTACGAGCTGGAGACTGAGGTTGGCGACCTGGAGATGGCGCTTCCTTCCGACGTACAGGGGCGGGTGAACCTGCAGACCGGCGCCGGATCGGTGCAGTCCGACTTCCCCCTCGTCCAGGTCGGCCGCTCGGGCCCTATGGGCTTTGGCGGCGTCCGCATGGTAGGCAGCATTGGCGACGGCAGCGCCGAACTGGACATCCGGATGCGGACGGGCAAGGGGCGGCTGGTCCTGCGCCGCGCACCCGGACCCGGACGGCCCGGTGTGACCGGCTCGACCTACGTGAGCACAGAATCGGCCGCGGGCGAAGCCAAGATGGTGGTGATGCATCAGGCGAGCTCTTCTGAGGGCGGGATCTCGGCCGCCACGGCGTCCAGCAGTGTGTCTGTCTCGGCCCCCGATCCCTCCCCAGCGCCGGCGCAGCCGGCGCCGGCCAAAGATCCCATCCTTGCCATCCTGGAAGCCGTCGCACGCGGCGCCATCAGCCCGGACGAGGCGGAGGTTCTTCTGACCAAGGCGCAGGAGGCGTTGCGGTAGAGGATCTCACCCCTTGGCCCCCTCTCCGGCGAGGAGAGGGGCCAGGGTACTGGGAGCTAGTTAGCCCGACAGGGTTGTCCTCCTCGGCCGGCCGCTCAGGATCGACGACGCGACATATGGCCGGTCGTCGATCCTGAGCGGCCGGCTATTACGGTCGGGATGAGGATGCTGCCCGGCGTCGGTTTGGCGTCACCGGCCAGGGAGGACCGGTATCGTCTACACGCGCACCGGGTGGCGCTCTTTCGAGAGTCGACCGGCTCGCACCCGTACGTTCTCCCTACGCGGCCCTCGGTCCCGTGTAGACGACCTCCAGGAGGAGGCGATCCGGCGTCTCGAACATCACCTGATAGTAGGTCTGATCAGCGCTCTGACTGAACTCCGGTCGGTGCCGGGGCGTCTCGAAGAGTAGCTCCACGCCCCGCTGCTTGAGATAGACCGCGACCGCGTCGACATCGGTTTGCGATTCCGCGCCGATGCCAAGGTGATTCATGCCGGGTCCATCGTAGTCGTTGCTGACCGGTTTGACCGGACTCATGAACCACAGGCTGTCCCCGTGCTTCCCAGCCACACCAACCATGCTCTCATCCGCGACAATGGTCTCCCAGCCCAAGAAGGCCATCAGATCCTTGTAGAAAGGCACGTTCGCGGGCTGAACGTTGAACTGGATATGCGCGAGATTGGTTTGCAAGTTCCTGCTCCTCTGTTACCGAACGACTGAACCTGGGCGACGACGTAGCGTCATATTAGAACATTTATTCTTTGATGTCAACCAAGGGTACGGCCCTGGTTTGTCCAGCTTGGTGTTGCCCTCCCCTCCACAAGGCGCTCTCCGGGCTGCTCGACGGTATCCCGCTGCACGGGGAAGCGCTAATCCGGCGCTGGCAGGAGAGAGATGCAAGCTATCCCGATGCGCTGGCGCGAGCCATGTCGAGCTGAGTCTGCCTATGTGCTAACGTAGCCGGTACGAGGCACGGGCGAGTAGACGGTAATGAGGAGCGGAATGTACAGTCGAGGGGTCATCACGGATGAGGTATCGCAGGACCTCGACGTTGTCGTCGCGCTGATGCGGCGCTTCAAAGTGACGGGAGCAGAGATCCGGACGATCTGGAACACGCGGATCGACCAGTTGAGCGGCGACCAGGTGCGCCAGTTGAAGCAGCGTCTGGACGCCGAAGGCATGATGGTTCCGGCTGTGGCAACGCCGTTCCTCAAGTGCGACCTAGGCAACGCGGCGGAGTATCAGGAGCACCTGGACATTCTGCGTCGCAGCATCGAGGTAGCGCACGGCCTGGGCGCCAAACTGCTGCGCGTGTTCACGTTTTGGAAGAAGGAGCCGCTCCCCAACTGGCAGCCGATCATCGAGGCCTATCATCGCCCGGCGGAGTTGGCGAGGCAGTCAGGCGTGCTGCTCGGGATCGAGAACGAGCCCTCCTGCTACATCGGTAGCGGCGCCGAGCTGGGCCGATTCCTCCGGATGCTACAACTGCCCGAGGTGCGCGGCATCTGGGACCCCGGCAACACGATTGCTGAACCGGGCTTCCCTGACGGCTATGGACACGTTCGGGGTCTCTGCCCGCATGTCCACCTCAAGGATTTCAAGATTCATCCTGACCGCAGCCACACCCCCGTCGTGCTCGGCGACGGCAACCTCGACATTCGCGGCCAGTTGCGGGCGCTGCTCGAGGATGGCTACGACGGCTGTATCTCTTTGGAGACGCACTGGCGGCCGCGTCAGCTTTCCGAGGATCTGCTGCGCCGGCCGGGCGGTGAGCAGTTCTCAGCCTTCGGCGAGGAGGCCAGCGCAAGGTGTTTCGAGCGCTGGGATCAGATCGAGGCGGGGCTGGACGGCTAAGGTCGCCAAGGGGTTGAGGAAAGGAACCTTTGGCGGCGGCGGGGATGCCGGGGGCGGCGAGGCTGACAGGTGATCGCATGAATTCGCCGGTCGTCCTGTCCTATCGCCAAGTCGAGCCCCTCCTCGCTGCACGCCGGCAGGGGAGGATTTCGGACCACATGTCGACCGATCTAGGTCTCTCGGTGCTCGAGGTAGAAGTCGGCGCCGAGGGTGTACGCTTGCCCGATGGGGAGGCGCTCTCCTGGCAACAGATCGAGACGATAAATGAGTCGCGGAACAACTGCTTTTCCTTGGAGGAAGGACGCCTGGGCAAGATCCAGCGGCTCTCGGCGGAAACAAATCGATTGATCAGTCTGCTGCCAACCGAACGTGCTCCCGCCTTGCTGATTTCCGGCATTCTGATGCATCGCATCAAAGACATGGACCCGTATCGCGATACGCTCACCAAGGTGGGGGCCATTGCCCCTGTGGTGGGCCGAGTGCTCGATACGAGCACCGGACTCGGCTATACCGCCATCGAAGCGGCGAAGACCGCCGAGGAGGTCGTCACAGTTGAGCTCGACACGGCGGTTTTGGAGGTGGCGCGCTGCAATCCCTGGTCACGGCCTCTCTTCGCGGGCCGAAACATCACCCAGGTCATTGGCGACAGCACTATAGTGGTCGCACAGTATCCGGATGAAGCGTTTACCAGGATCGTCCATGACCCGCCGACCTTTGACATGGCGGGGGACATGTACGCTGGGACGTTCTACCGCCAACTGTATCGCGTCCTCTGCCGCGGCGGACGCCTCTTTCACTACATTGGCAATCTGGACAGCGGATCGGGCCGCGGCGTCGCCCGCGGCGCATTGCGTCGGTTACAGGACGCCGGATTTCGTCGCGTCGTCAAGAGGCCGGACGCCTTCGGGTTGGTCGCTTACAAGTGAGCACGGCTACGGTCGGGTCGCCACTGCCGGCCGGGGACCTACGATGCGCTATGCCGTGGCCAGGCGCACCTCGTCGCCGCCGCGCTCGACGGACGCGTTGGCGGCTTCCTGAAAGGCGACCGGCTCCAACAGCTCCTCGGGTGTCAGCGGCGACTTGCCGGTCTGGAACATGGCTACGATCCGCTGGAGCAGCTCGCGGTAGATGGGGCCGGCATTGATCGCGGTGTTGACGACTTTCTTTTCGCAGAATGCCGTGAACCCGTAGGAGTGGGCGCCCTGGCGGGTACCCCGCACCGTCGCCATCCGGCCATCCTTCCAGCGGCCCACCGCGACGTGCGTACCCTCGGTAGCGACGGAACGCACTGCCTCGCAGCCGGTGCCCATCAACTGGTACATTGGCTCCACGCCATGGACGCCGTAATGGAACCAGCCGGGGTTGCGGGGATGGAGCGATGCCGGGCTGTAGGCGTCGACTCCCACTACCGCCCCGAGCTCCTCTCGGCGCTGCAGCACGTCCTGCACCTCCAGCGCGAACCTCAGCGAGGAGGCGCTGAACAGAGGGAGATTCTTGGCGCGCGCCGCGTCGAGCAACTTCCGTGCGTCCGCCACCGAGCAGGTAAAGGGCTTGTCGACATAGGTTGGCAGGCCGGCCTCCAGAAACGGCAGGGCACGCTCCATGTGAACCGAGCCGTCCACGCTCTCGATCAGCACGCCGTCGACCTTGCCGATAAGCTCAGACGGCGAGTCGACGATCGGTATCCCGAAGCCGCGCAACTGCTCCACGAAGCCGGGGATGCGCTCGGGAGAGAGCAGCGAGGTCCCCGGCACGGCCATCACGACCTGCGCCCCGTCGACCCACTGATCCTCCCCAACCCCAACGTGATTCAGCCGAGTGGTAAATGCCACCACGTGGCTGGTGTCGCAATCGACGATACCGAGACGGAACATCCTTCACCCCCATCGCTTGACGCACCCTGCCCTGCCGGCGGATGCGCCCTTCCAGGTACCAGCTTCTGGCCTGCGCCAGGCCGACCGTCCGCATAGTAGCACGCGCCACAAGCTTCGTCTAAGAGGTTAACAAAGTGCGGCGCCCCCCTGGAGCGCAAGGAGGCGAGCACGCCGGATCATCTAAATCAGGTACCATCCGGCACGGGTCGCCAATCAACTCAGTTGCCGCCCACATGGCATTGACATAAGGAGCTCGCCCATGAGAATATCAATCCAAAGACGTGTGCGTCCGATCTCACGCCGTCGCCTCTTGTCCCTTGCTGCCCATTCGGCCGTCGCGATGGGACTGCTGTCGGCCTGCGGTGGCGGGACACCAAGCACAACCGCAACCACAGCCGCAACCAGTTCGGCCGGCAGCGTGTCTGTTCCGGCGGCGGCCACGACGAGCGCCGTTTCGTCGTCCGCGAGCGCCGCACTTGCTTCGTCCAGTTCCGTCGCCTCCGCCAGCACGGCCGGCTCAGCGTCCGTCGCCTCAGCGATAACGAGCGCCGCCGCGCCGCCAGCGAAGTCCGGCACGTCCATCCAGGTCTGGATGCCTACGGACTCCTTCTCCCTCACCGCCGGCATCGGCGCCGAACTGACGAAGGATTTCCTGGCGGCGAATCCCGGCCTGTCGCTCGATGCCGTCGTGGAAGGTAGCACGGAGAAGTTCAAGACGCAGGTTGCGGGCGGAACGCCGCCGGACATGTTTCACACGCAGAGCTACCTTCAGACGACCTGGGGTGTCACCGGCATCGTGCAGGCGCTGGATAGCTACATTGCCAAGTCCAAGAATGTCAAGCCGGACGATGTCTGGAAATACAAGTGGCAGGAGGTCGCCTGGCAAGGAAAGACCTACGCCCTGCCCTACAGCATCGACAACCGCGTGATCTACGCCAACACCGACATGTATCAGCGTGCCGGCCTCGATCCTCAGAAGTTGCCGGCTGCTTGGAGCGATATGGAAGCGTCGGTGAATAAGACGCTAGTCCGCGACGCCGGCACGCTGATCAAGCAGCTCGGCTGGGATCCCTTCGGTGGGTCGGGCGGACGCCTTACGTGGCTAGTACCATTCTGGCAGCTCGGGGGCGACTTCGCCCCCGGCGACGGCAGCAAGGTCGATGTCGCGAATGAAATGGGCGTCAACTCGCTCGCGTGGACGCTCAAGATCTACGAGATGCAGGGCGGCTATGATGCGGTAAGCGGCTTCGCCAAAGACCAGGCCAAAGGTGATGGTATCAAGCTCTTCTCCGACAGCCATACGGCCCACCTGTATGCCACCATCGCCACGAAGGCGCAGTATTTCGCCAAGGTACAAAATCTGACCTACGCGGTCACTCAGTATCCCCTGCCCCCGAATGGTAAGGTTGCGACCTACGCCGGCGGATGGGCCATGTGCATCGGCACAGGGGCGAAGCACGTGGACGGCGCCTTCCAGCTCATGGATTACTTCTACAAGCCCGACGTTCAGGTGAAGTGGGCCATCGCCCAGTTGCGCGTCCCGCCTAGCGTATCCGTGGCCCAGAGCGTCAACTACACCCAGAGTGACCCGCTATTGAAGCTGACCGTCGACGCCATGCCCAACGGCCGCTTCGTGCCCAGCGTCCCCGGCGGCGAGCAAATCCTACCGATCCTTGACGGTGCTGTCCTCTCCGTGCTTCAGAAGAAGTTGGACGCGCGCGCCAGCCTGGAAGACGCCCAGCGTCGCTGCCAGATCGAGATCGACAAGTATCGGAAATGAGGAGTTGGCGGCAACGAGTGAATCCCCGTGGCTCGGGTGACAAAAATCCGGCGGCGGACAACCGGCCGGGGAGCGCGTCGCCAGTTGCATCACCGAGGGTCGCGACGCGCGGTCATTAGTGAGGAGCATGGAGCGATATTGGCAGCAGCCACGCGGCCGGCGCTCCACCCGCCGCTAAAGCAGCGGGCTAACACCACAAAGCCGCCTAAAGGCGGCTAGGTAACGAATATAACGGATGTTCTTTTTGCAGGAACGGGAGAATACTGCCGTATGCAGCGTACCCAGCCTGCTTTAGCAGGCTTTGTGATCTTAGCCCGCTGCTTTAGCGGCGGGTGGAGTTGCTGTACCTGCACCGGTGCCGCCTTGTGCCGAGATCGCCGGCTTGTGACGCAATCTCCGTTCGCAGCGGATGGACTGTATTTCGATTGTTGGCGCCCTTAGCGTCCGAACAGCTCGGCTGTTAGCGAGTTGGCCGCTGCGACTAACGCTTCTCCCGTGCCGGGCTCCACGGCCGACGAGCGCGCTGCCCAGGTCTCATAGCCGCCCTGTTCGTAGCCGGCGCGATCGGGAACGTAGCCCAGGTACCCGTTGGCGAGGCCCACGACGGCAGTCGATGGCGCCGACGAGGCGGCCTTGATGGCCAGCCCCAGCTCTACGAAGATCTCCCCGGGCAGTCCGACGATGGCCAGGTCGCCGACGCGGAGCGCCTGCACCTCCGCCGGCAATTGCTCGGGGAGCGCCGCCAGCAAGGGCATCTCGCGAGCGTAGGCGTGCAGCACGTTCGCCGGGAGCTCCTGACCGGCCACCCAACTGAAGGGGCCGGGCGGCAGACCCGACGGCTGCTGGCCCTCGGGCACGCTGAGGATTTGCTCGGAAAGGCGAATGTCCTCAGCCGTGACGCGCCGACGATCGACCTGGATTGTGCGCGCCGCTCCCGCCAGCGTCACCTGCTCCTGGAGTCGCGCGCTTCCCGCTGCGCGCAGGGCGCCGCCGGCCACGACACGGGCGACGCGCTCGGACTGGTAGGCGCCGGAAGGTTGGCTGACGTCGTGGACGTCGATACCGTTGATCTGGCCTGAGGCGCCGTTGGTCAACAAGGCCATGGCGCCGCCGCCTAGCGCGACTTCCACGATACGAGCGAAGCGGCCAAAATAGTCGGCAGAGACGGCATCACCGTGATCGGCGCCAACGTAGTGCAGTGTGAAGTTGGCCCATAGCGCCAGCGGAGCACGCGACTCGGCTTCCTCCAGATAGAGCACGGTGAGGGCCGGATCGATCGGACTGACCGGCTCCACGATGTCCGGATCGTTGCGGCGCGGATTCATCCGGACGGTTCCGTCGCGCAGGCGAAACCGCCGGCAGAAGGTCACCCCGTCCACGGGAACCGTCGCGTGGCCCAGACGAGCCGGACGCAGGCGTCGCGCCGCGATCTCTACCGCGCTCGTTACTCGCGCCGGCAGCGCCTCCATATAGGCCTCCGCGCGTGGAGTTCCCAGTAGCCCGGTAGGCGACGCCGCGGTGTGCGTGTGCGTCGCGGCCAGTTGGACCTGCTGCTGGGGGATGCCGGTGCGCGCGGCGATCAACGACCGTGTGTGAGCAACGTCCGCCGTGGGCCAGCAGATGATGTCGCAGGCGACCAGCGCCAGGCGCACGTCGCCAACCTCCAGCACCAGCGCCCGCGCGTAGAGCGGATCGTCGACATCGACGGCGCGACGCTCGTTGAAGCTGCCGGCGATCGGCGTATCCAGCGGCGGCGTGATGTCGAGCTTGGCCACGCCGGCGCGCAGCAGTCCGGTTGCCGGGGTCACCACGGCCCCACCCCCGGCCCCTCCCCAGCGGAGCTGGAGAGGGGAGAACCGGACGGCATCGACGGGACCGTCCGTTCCCCTTCGTGGTCTCCCCTCTCCGGCTCCGCTGGGGAGGGGCCGGGGGTGGGGCCGTCCTTCACAGTCACACCGAGTAACGGATGTCCAGCTCCGGCGTCTCCAGGCGCACTCCCCCGCGCCAGTGTGACTCCATCGCCCGGTCGAGGATGCCGGTCGTAAGGAGCGTGCGCTCGACCGGATGCGGCTCGCGTCCGTTACAGATGAGGTCTTGGATCTCCTCGAGCAGGTAGGCAAAGTGGCCAAACGGCTCCTGACCGTGCGCTAGGATGCGGGTGGCGACGACCTGGGCCGGCCGGCTTTCTGCCGCCGCCAGCCGCGCCGCGAACAGCCAGTTATCCACGGCGCCGTCAAGCATGCAGACGGCAGCTCGCAGCCCGTCCCGAAACTCCAGAAGGAACACCGCCGGATTCTTGACTAGCGCCGGCAGATCGCCTGCCGGCGGCTCCTCCTCCGTGGCCAGCGCCGCGTCCAGCAACCGGCGATCCCAGCGTCCGTCCGCCGCTGCCTGCCATACCGCCTCCCCACTCAACGTCTGCACGGCGGCGACGCCCGTCTCGCCGCCGACGCGGCGCTCCACCATGCATTGCAACACCTCCAGCGTGTGGAAGCCGTAGGCCTCGAGCGGGCCATAGCCGACGACCAGGGCGCCGTCGAGGCGACTCCCCATCGGCAGTTCCAGTCGCGGCGTGCGCCAGCGCAGAGGCACGGTGGAAATCGACGAGCCGGCAGCCAGAGGTATTCGCAGCGATCTGGCCGTGTCGTACATCCACTTGGCGTCGGCCCAGGCGTAGCCCAGATGCTTGTCGTTGAAGATGGGGACCGCGTGGCCGGACTCTCGCACCACGGCAATGGCCTCCTCGAACAGCCGGCGGCGAGGATATTCCTTCTGGCCTCGTTCGTTGGTCGGGTAGTCGCCGTGCTCCCCGATGATTAGGATGCCATCGACGGCCAACCGGTCGCCGCCCAGCGTGAGCGCCTCGCGGATCGTCGGGAAGATTGGAATGTCGGCGCGCGCCGCCCATTCCCGACTGATGTCGTTCTCCGACAACTGATCCGTGTACAAGGACACGACCTGCACGCGCGGCTCGCGCAACCGACCTGCCGCATCGGTGGGGAGCGGCATCTCCGTGAGGTGCCGAGCCGCTCGATTGAAGTCGTACCGGGCAAGGTCTCGCGGGGCCGGGTGCGTGTAGTCGGCAAGCAGTTTGGACACGATAACGTCGGCATGAGACCGTGGGAAGTAGGTCGTGAGAATGCATGCGACCCGCGGTCGGTTGTCCGTCGAGAGGGCAGTTTGGGCTCTTGCCATGTGAATGCTCCTTCCGGGGGGATACTAGCTCAGGATGTGTCCCTGGGCCGAACTCGCGCTAGTCCAAGAGAACCTCTCGCCCGGAATGGCTAGACGCCTCGCAGGCAAACAAGGCGCGCATGACGTCGCGGCCCCATTTGGCTGGCACTTCCAACTGGCCGTCGCCGCGGATGGCCGCCGCGACATTCCCCAACTGGCGAGCGAAGCCATTGCCGGTCGGAACGGTAATCGTCTGAAACGCCTCGGCGTCCAGTTGATCGGGGTTGGTGACTTCCAGCTCACGGCCGTAGCGCAGCATGCCGCGGGTGCAGATGGCCTGGGCCAGCGAGGTCGGAGCTCCGCTCCAATGGCCGGTGAGCGCCATCGTCCCGGCGGCGCCGGAGGCGAACTGAAAATAGGCGAGCGTGCCGTCGTCGGCCGGATAGTCATTGAAATAGGCGCCAACGGAAGCCTTGACGGCGACGATGCGGCTGCCGGCCAGCATCATCAGGCGGTCGATGAAGTGGACGCCATTGGCAAGGAGTTGGCCGCCGCCCTGGGCCCGGTCGAAGAGCCAGTCCGGATTGGAGCCGCGGCGACGCTGGCCGTACTGCGTCTCCGTAGCCCAGATCAGCCTGCCGAGCCGCCCGGAGCGCAGCAGGTCGCGCGCCGCCGCCGGCACCGGATGGAAGTGGTGGGTCAGCCCGACGGCCAGGAGCCGTCTGGCAGACTGTGCCGCCTCGATCATGCGGTCGCATTCCTCCACGGACATCGCCATCGGCTTCTCGACCAGCACGTGTTTGCCCGCCCGCAGCGCCTGGATGGAGGCGTCGGCGTGGAGGGTATGCGGTAAGGCGACGACGACCAGATCGATGTCGTCTCGCTGCAAGGCGTCCTCCAGACGTGCCAGGCCTGCGCAGCCGTACTCACCGGCAAACTGCTCGCGGCGTGCCGCATCGACTTCCGCCACCGCTCGCAGCTCGATGCCGTCCACTTGCTGCGCTGCCCGCGCGTGGCTCGCCGCGACGCGCCCAGCGCCGGCAATCGCCAGGCCCAATGGATCTGCCATTTGGTTCTCCGTGTCCTTCCATGCGTATCACCAGGTGGAAGTCTAGCCTAGGCGGATGCCTTCAAATCATCCGGACGCAGGGATCGGCTTCTCGGCCCATGCGCGCATCCACTCGCTCGTAGTCGGCCTCCAGCACCGAAGCGCCAGCGATCGCCGGCCAGCCAAAGAGTGTCCGGAACGCCGCGTAGGCGGGAGAATGCAGCAGCGGAAAGCTGTCGAAGACCTCCCGCCAGCCATTCAGGAGACGGAAAGTCTCGATTTCCGGTACGATGCCGAAATCCCAGGCCCCGCAGACGCGGGCAACGTAATCCGCCTTCGCCTCCGCTGTTGTCAAGTCCGCCGGCAGGTACTCTAGGTCGGGGTACACCGAGTAGTCGATCATCTGCCCAGCTTCTGGTCGCCTTGCCGATCGTCGTCAAGGACGAGCCGAGCGAGCGTCTCCCGAAACTAGCGTCGCTGCGGTTCCGCGTATCTAGGACACAGCCTACCACGGGTTTCGCCCGTTGGCAGATCGGATGCCACTGTAGGCAGGACGCGCCACATGGCAACCCCACACAGGATACTGTAGTCGTGACTAGCCGGAAGGACTGTCCGTGTTTCGACTACCAGTTGCTGTTCTCACCCTCCTTGCCCTCGCGGCGTGGCCGTTAGCGGCCAGCGCCCAGGCGCAGACCGCCGATTGTAGCTTCGTGCTGGGCTTCCAGACCCTGCACGCTCTGATCCCCAATGTGGTGGGCGGCTGCGTTGACGACGAGTCACACAACTCGAGCAACGGCGATGCATTGCAGCACACGACCAACGGGCTGCTGGTCTGGCGAAAAGCCGACAACTTCACCGCCTTTACGGATGGGTACCGCTCCTGGGTCAATGGTCCCAATGGCGTTCAGGAGCGTCTGAACAGCGAGCGCTTCCGCTGGGAAGCGGGTGGCCAGCCCGCGCCGACGCCCGCGGGCGCCCAGGCGCAGCTCCGACACTATTACGACCTGATCAATCAGCGCGACTACGCCGACGCCTACGCGTTATTGCTCAGTCATCCCCAGTCCTATGCGCAGTTCGTGCAGGGGTACCAGGACACCGCGCACGTGGACGTCTCGGTAGGACAACCTGAGGGGAATAACGCCGCGGGGCACCTGGGCTACGACATCCCGACGGTGCTCCTGGCCCGGCATACGGACGGTTCCCTGCAGGGCTTTTCCGGCTGCTACACGCTGACGACGCCGAATCCGGGTGTGCTGCCACCCGGCGCCCCGCCCCAGCCCTGGACGATTGCCAACGCGGAGATTCAGTCGCTGGCTGGGATCACCAGCCTTAGTGATCCTGCCGCGCAGGCGGCGCTGGCCGGGCCGTGTCCCGGGCATTCGACCGCGTGAGGATATGCCGGGGTTACCCCGCCTGCACAGTGATCGTGACGTTTCGCGTGTCCACCGGCGGATCGAACGCCACCAGCGTATCGGCGCCTTCGTGATAGAACGTACCGCTCGTGAATCCGCGACGGCCGCCGGCCTGGCGCAGCGGCGCCTGCCCGACGGTCATGCCACGCGCCCGGACGCCGCTAAGCCGCAGGGTCAGCTCCGGCACACGCAGCGGCAGGTCGAGGGTGATCGCGCTGCCGTCTACGCTGAGCTCGGCCATCGCTCGGGCGCAGGCGTAGTTGGTGATCTCGCTGCAGGTGCGCCAGCGCGTGCGCTCGCCATCGGGGTCACGCTGGCGCAGACGCTCGACGACCGTCTGGAAGGTTCGGAAACCGCGCCGATCCTCGTTGTGCATGCCGTACATACCCTGCCAATGGCTGCATAGCACACACGGGCTGCCGGCGTCGATGAGGGCCGGCAAACGGCCGCCTTGAAGGTCGGCAGTGACATAATAATCGGCACTGACGTCGCCGTAGCCCGTCCAGGAGCCGGTGTGGTCACCGGTGCCGGCGATGATCTCGCCGACCGCCGTCCCCGCCTGCCGGTCCGCGTACCAGACCGGCGTGTCGACATTGACGTCCTGGGAAACGACGCGCTGGAAGAAGAAGGGAGTCGGGTTGCCGGTGACCGACCGGCAACCCTCGCCGGCAACACGGGCGTAGAGGTCCAGGGACTTGCCGCCAAAGCCGCCGGGGGAGGTCACGCCTGACGGCGGCAGCCCGACGTTGGTAAGGATGCGGCAGGATAAGGCGATGTAGCGGTCGACATGGTCGTCTTCGGTGAAGCGCGACCATTCGACCTGCTCCCAGATTCGGGAAGGCAACGGCCGCAGCGTTTCCAAGTCAAGCACGTAGGTGTGGGTCAGCATCTCTGGGGTGATGTCGAAGGACGGCACGATCACCTCGCGGCACATCTTCAGCCAGCTCTCGAGCTGCGCCTGGCCGAACAGCGGCAAGCCCTGGTCGACGCGGCCAATGCCGGCGGGGTTCGGCACGACGCTGAACTTGCCACGCACGCCGTGCTCGCCGCACCACTCCGCCCATTCCCGCGTGAAAGACTCCGGTGTGACCACCGGCACATCCTCCCAGCGCTGCTGCTCGCCGCGATGGGCATTGCGATCGCGCAGGAAGAAGTAGTTCAGGTTGACCAGCGCCGACGAATCGTCGATGATGATCGAGACCGGTACGCGGTCGAGGGCATGCCGGCAGATTTCCACGTCCATGG
>Ga0102924_1004279_pt1 | contig 14467 bp, 15 predicted proteins | sample PaiPotPPM11metaG_FD_80116 | JGI IMG/M metagenome (GOLD analysis project Ga0102924, IMG submission 80116) | Iron sulfur acid spring bacterial and archeal communities from Banff, Canada, to study Microbial Dark Matter (Phase II) - Paint Pots PPM... ... | reverse complement strand
GTGGGCCAGCAACGACGCCGTGGCCGGCGCGTTCAGGATCCCGGTCCGGAAGTGGCCCGAGGTGAGCCAGGCGTTGGCCAGGCCCGGCACCCGGTCGATCACCGGCCGCCGGTCCGGGTGCCGGGGCCGGAAGCAGCACCACTGGTAGGCCACGCCAAGCCCGCGCAGTTCCGGCAGCACCGCGGTCAGGCCGGCCATGATGCCGTCGATGACCTCCTGGCGCACGGCCGGGGTCTCGTCGCCCACGTCGAACGTGCCGCCGGCCAGCAGCCTGCCGTCCTCGATCTGGGTCGCCACCGGGGCCACGATGCCCGGCAGCCGCAGCGGCGTCGGCTCGGTGACCAGCAGGTGGCCCTTGACCCGGTCGGCCGGGATGTCCAGCGGCAGCCCGTCAAGCATCGGCGGCTGGCCGGTCGCGAACACCACCGCGCCGGGGGTGACCACGCCCTCGGAGGTGTTCACCGAGACGATCTTGTCGCCCCGGATGGTCACCCCGGTGGCCGCCACCCCGGTGGCCACGAAGCGCAGCCCGGCCGCCACCCGGACCACCGCGCGCAGCGGGTTCACCCGGGCCTGCCGGTGGATCAGCGCGCCCTCCATGGGCCGGGCCAGGCCGGGGATGAGGTCGCCCACCTGGCCGGGGTTCAGCCATTCCACCGCCCGCGGCTGGTGGGCGGCGAAGCCGCTGTCGTGCGGGGCCAGGCCCAGCCAGTCCACCTCGGTCAGGCCCACGCCGTCCGGCAGCGCCTTCTCCAGCTCCCGCCACCGCTCCAGGCTGGCCCGCTCCAGGTCCACGAACGGCTCGGGGTCGCTCCACACGTGCGGCTCGGGGATCAGCAGCCCGGTCGCGCCGCCCGTGGCCCCGCTGCCCAGCCGCCCGGTGTCGATGAGCAGCACCGAGCCGAGCCCCAGCTCGTTGCAGGCGGCGGCGATCGAGACGCCCATGATCCCGCCGCCGACCACCAGGATGTCGGGCCCGGTGATCAGCAGCTGGCCGTCACCGCGGCCCAGGGCGACGCGCTCCTCCGGAGTCAGCTGGTCGCGCCAGACGGCGCTTGGCACGGTCATGCTCCCATCCTGGTCTTCGGTCGACGGCGCCGGCCACCGCCGGCTTGCGGGTTCGGCCTTGCGGGCTCGGTCTTGCGGGCAGGAGCGACGGGCTGAAAAACCTAGTCAAATTGTAGGAGATCCGGTTCCCGGCGGCGACATGAGCGGCGCGCCAACTCCGGATGAATCGCCGGCGGAGCGCCGGCGGCACGACAACGCCGGACGGGGCTCTCAGGATAGCGGCCGGAGTGCGCCGGTCTGCAGGGCCCTGGCCACGGCCGCCGTCCGGCCCGAGACACCTAGCTTGGCGCAGGCCCGGGTCAGGTGCGTCTTCACCGTCGCCTCGCTGATGAACAGCTCCCGGCCGATCTCGGCGTTGGTCAGCCCGCGGGCGGCCAGCGCCAGCACCGACCTCTCCCGCGCCGACAGCCCCTCGGCCGGCGCGCCGCCCCGCAGCCGGGTCAGCAGCCGTCCGGCCACCGCCGGGGCCAGCACCGTCTCGCCCCGCGCGGCGGCCCGTATGGCGGCCGCCAGCTCGGCCCTGGGCAGGTCCTTCAGCAGGTACCCGGCCGCGCCCGCCTCGACCGCCCGCAGGATGTCGGCGTCGGTGTCGTAGGTGGTCAGCACCATGATCTTCACCTCGGGCCGGGCGGCGCGGATGCTTTTCGTGGCGCTCACCCCGTCGCCGCCGGGCATCCGCAGGTCCATCAGCACCACGTCCGGGCGCAGTCGGCCCGCCAGCGCCACCGCCTCGTCACCCGAGGCGGCCTCGCCCACCACCTCGAGGTCGGACTCGGCGGCCAGCATCCCGGTCAGCCCGGCCCGGACCACCGGATGGTCGTCAGCGACCAGGATGCGGATCCGCCCGCCAGCAACGGGCCCGCCAGCCTCTTCGGCCCCGCCGGTCATGCCGGGACCGTCACGCTCACCGCGGTGCCCTCCCGCGGCGCGCTGCGCACCAGCAGCGAGCCGCCCGCCTCCGCCACCCGGGCCCGCATCCCGCGCAGCCCGTACCCCGCGCAGGCCGCGGCCGGGTCGAACCCCGCCCCGTCGTCGCTGATCACCAGGCGCACCTCGGCCTCCGCGTACTCCAGCCGGATGCTGGCCCGGCTGGCCCCGGCGTGCTTGCGCACGTTGGCCAGTGCCTCCTGGCCCACCCGCAGCAGCATGACCTCGGCGGTGGTGCTCAGCGGCCGGGCCGTCCCGGTGATCTCCAGGTCGGCGGTCAGCCCGCCCGGCCCGGCCACCTGCGCGGCGACGCGGCGCAGCGCGTCGTCCAGCGTGCCGCCGTCCAGCTGGGCCGTGGTCAGCCCGGCCACCAGGGCCCTGGCCTCGGCGAGGTTCTCCCTGGCCGTCTCGGAGGCCAGGACCAGGTGGCGGCGCGTCCCGTCGGGCTGGCCCGCGTCCAGGCTGGCCTCGGCCGCCTGCATCAGCATCACGATGCTGGCGAAGCCCTGGGCGATGGTGTCGTGGATGTCGGCCGACAGGCGCTGGCGCTCGGCCAGCACCCCGGCCTCCCGGTGCGCCGCCGCCAGCTCGGCCCGGGTGGCCTCCAGCTGATCGATCAGCTCGGCCCGCTCCGCGCTCTGGTTGATGATCTTGAAGATCCAGCTGCCGAACGTGACCGAGAACGCGATGACCAGCGCCGCCTCGGCCGCCGTCACGGCCAGCCCGGCCCCGTGCTGGCCCCGGGCCAGCGCGGCCAGCACCGTCGTGCCGTCCAGCGCGGTCACCGCCGCCACGGCCCACCGGAACGAGGCCATCATGAAGCACTGCGGGCACACGGCCAGCAGGATGAACGTGCTGCTGTAGCCGGCCAGCTCGGCCGCCATCAGCAGCCCGAACAGCCCGGTCAGGTACACCGCCGCGCGCCAGTGCTGGTGCTGCTCGGCGGTGATCGCGCCCCGGCCGACCAGCACGTACCACGGCACCATGGCCACCAGCGCCGCCCCGGCCTGCGCCGCCTGCGGCGGCCGGGCCACGACCAGGATGAGCAGCGTGGCCACCAGGATCACCGCGTAGTAGGCGTCCCAGCGCCGCAGCCCGCCCTCCCAGGCGTGGCCGCGGGCCGGGCGGGCGGCCACGGCTAGGCCCGGCGCTGCCACCGGAATGTCCTCACGCACAGGATCAAGCTTGCCGCCAGCCACGCGGCCAGCACCAGCGCTACCCGGTCCAGGCCCCAGGTGTGCCCGGCCTCGGTGTAGGCGAAGCTGCCGGGCAGGAACACCGAGCGCAGCCCCTGGCACATCCACTTCAGCGGGAACAGCGCCGCGACGTGCTGCAGGCCGGCGGGCAGGCTGGTGAACACGAAGTAGACCCCGGAGATGAACGACAGCACCAGGTAGGGCAGCGTGACCACGGCCGAGGCGCTGCGCTGGGAGCGGGCCAGGCTGCTGACGGCCACGCCCAGCAGCGCGCAGGTGGTGACCGCGAGCAGGAACACCCAGGCGAACGTGACCCAGCGGTCCGGCGCGGACGGCAGGTGCAGGCCCAGCAGCGTGCTGCCCAGGATCAGCAGGATGACCACCTCGGCCAGGCTGACCACCAGCGCCGAGATGGCCTTGCCGATGAAGTAGGCGGCCGCGGGGGCGGGCGTGCCGTACAGCCGCAGCAGCGTGCCGTCGTCGCGGTCCACCGTCACGCCGATGCCGAGGTTCACGAAGCTGGTCGACATGATCCCGCTGGCGATGATCCCGGCCGCGAAGTACTGCCGGAACTGCACGCCGTTATGCCCGACCGTGCCGTGGAAGATCTCCCCGAACAGGGTCAGCAGGATGACCGGCAGCGCGAAGGTGAACACCACGCTCTCCCGCTGCCGGAAGAACGACCTGATCTCCACCCCGCCGCGCAGCAGCCCGAGCCGCACCGCGGCCGCCCACACACCCGGCAGCCGCGCGGCGCCAGCGCCGCTCGCCGCGGGCCGGGACTCACTGGATTCGCTGGGCGTGGCGCTGACCGTCATCGCGGCCCTCCGTCCTGCCGCGCCCCGATGAGCGCGAGGTAGGTGTCCTCCAGGGACGGCCGGGTCACGGTGAGGCCGGGAACCTCGCCGCCGTACCTGGCCGCCAGCTCGCCGACCAGCCGGGTCGGCGCCTCGGTCCGCTCCGACCGCGACTGCTGGCCGTCCTGCCAGCTCACCGTGGCCCCCGCGGTGGCGCGGCCGCCGATCTCGGCCGGCGTGCCCGCGGCCACCAGGCGGCCGTCGGCCAGCACCCCGACCCGGTCGGCCAGCGCCTCGGCCTCCTCCAGGTAGTGCGTGGTCAGCACGATCGTCGTGCCCGCCCCCGCCAGCCGGGTGATCAGCTCCCAGAACGCCCGCCGCGCGGCCGGGTCGAACCCCGTCGTCGGCTCGTCAAGGAACAGCAGTTCCGGCCGGCCCACGATGCCCAGCGCCACGTCCACCCGGCGCCGCTGGCCGCCCGACAGGCGGGCCAGCCGGGTCCGGGCCTGCCCGGTCAGCCCGACCGTCTCGATGACCTCATCCGGATCACGGGCGTCCGGGTAGTAGTGAGCGAAATGACCGAGTATCTCCCGCACGGTCAGCTCACCATCACTGTCGGCCTGAGATTGCAGGACGATCCCGATGCGGGCCCGCCAGCGGCGCGGCCGGCGTCCGGGGTCCTCACCCAGGACCTCCACCGTGCCCGCGTCGCGGTGCCGGTGCCCCTCCAGGATCTCCACCGTCGTGGTCTTGCCCGCCCCGTTCGGGCCCAGCAGGGCGAACACCTCGCCCCGGTAGATGTCCAGGTCCAGGTGGTCCACCGCGACGTGCCCCGAGTAGGTCTTCCGCAGGCCGCGGGCGGTGACCGCGGCCTGGTGCGCTGGCGTCATGCCCCCACCATCGCGCCCGGGCAGCGGGCCCCGCGCCGGCCGGCCGGGCACACCCCTGTCATCCGTTCGGGGGACACGCGGGAGTCACGGGGCTTGCGGGCCCGACTAGTCTGGCTGAGTGGAGAACGCGATCAAGCTGACCGACGGGTTCGGGCGCACGGCGACCGACCTGCGCGTCTCCCTGACCGACCGGTGCAACCTGCGGTGCAGCTACTGCATGCCGCCCGAGGGCCTGGACTGGCTGCCCAGCCCCGACCTGCTCACCGACGACGAGCTGCTGCGCCTGCTCGAGATCGCCGTCACCCGGCTGGGCGTCAACGAGGTCCGGTTTACCGGCGGCGAGCCCCTGCTGCGCAAGGGCCTGACCGGCATCGTGGCCCGCGCCGCCGCCCTGTCCCCGCGCCCCGAGCTGTCCCTGACCACCAACGGCATCGGCCTGGCCCGCCTGGCCGGGCCGCTGCGCGAGGCCGGCCTGGACCGGGTCAACGTGTCCCTGGACACGGTGTCCGCCGCCACCTTCATCCAGCTGGCCCGGCGCGACCGCCTCAGCGACGTGCTGGCCGGCCTGGCCGCCGCGGCCGCCGCCGGGCTGACCCCGGTCAAGGTCAACGCCGTGCTCATGCGCGGGGTCAACGACCACGAGGCCGTCCCGCTGCTGCGGTACTGCCTGGAGCACGACTACCAGCTGCGGTTCATCGAGCAGATGCCGCTGGACGCGCAGCACGGCTGGCGCCGGGCCGAGATGGTGACCGCCGACGAGATCATGGCCGCGCTGGGCGAGGAGTACGTCCTCAAGCCCGACGACACCGTCGACCGCGGCCCCGCCCCGGCCGAGGTCTTCCTGGTCGACGGCGGCCCGGCCCGCGTCGGCATCATCGCCTCGGTGACCAGGCCGTTCTGCGGTGCCTGCGACCGGGTCCGGCTCACCGCCGACGGCCAGGTCCGCAACTGCCTGTTCGCCCGCGAGGAGAGCGACCTGCGCGCCCTGCTGCGGTCGGGGGCCTCGGACGAGCAACTGGCCTCGGCCTGGCGCCTGGCGGTGGCCCGGAAGCTGCCCGGTCACGGCATCAACGATCCGGGCTTTCTCCAGCCCGCCCGGCCCATGTCGGCCATCGGCGGCTGACTCCCGCTGTGTCGGACCGGCCGGACCTCGACGCGATCATCCTGGCCGGCGGCCGGGCCTCCCGGCTGGACGGCGCCGACAAGCCCGGCCTGGTTGTCGGCGCCCAGTCCCTGGCCGCCGCCGTAGCCGGTGCCGCGGTGGAGGCCGGCGCCCGCCGCGTGGTCCTGGTCGGCCCCCATCGGCCCGGCCTGGCCTCGATCGCGCCCCCCGGCGGCCTCGTGTTCACCAGAGAGGACCCGCCAGGGGCCGGCCCGGTTCCCGCGCTGAGGGCCGGCCTGAGCCAGGCCCGCGCGTCCCGGGTGGCCGTGCTCGCCGCCGACCTGCCCTTCCTGCGCGCCCGTCACCTGCGGTCCGTCCTGGACGCCGCCACCGAGGCCGGGCGGGGCGCCGTGCTCACCGACGACACCGGCCGGGCTCAGTGGCTGACCGGCTGCTGGCCGCTGACCGACCTGCGCGCCGCGCTCGCCGTCTACCCCGGCGCGTCCCTGGGCGGCCTGCTCGGCCCGCTCCGCCCCGTGCTCGTCCGCTGCCCGCCCGCCGGGGGCGAGCCGCCGCCGTGGCTGGACTGCGACACCCCGGCCGAGCTGGCCGCCGCCCGCGCCTGGCCCGGTATACGGTGATCGCGCCGCATACGAGCAGGGGAGCCCCATGACCACGGCTGACCGCTGGATCACCGCCGCCTGTGCCGAGCTGGGCCTCGACCCGGCCGACGTCCCGGTCCGGACCGTGCTCGACCTGGCCCGCGTGGCCGCCCACCAGGTGGAGCGCCCCGCCGCCCCGCTGACCGCCTTCCTGCTTGGCCTGGCCGTCGGCCGCGGCGCCGACCCGGCCGGCGCCGCGGCCCGGCTTGAGCGCCTGGCCGGCGGATGGGCCGCTGAGCCGACCGACCGCTGAGCCGACCGACCGCTGAACTGTCCCGCCCTGCGGGCCCCTCTCGCCTGCGGGCCATCCCATGATCACGACCGCCTGACCCCGGAAATCGGGGGAAACCGAGGGGTCAAACGGTCGCGATCACGGCCGAGCCTCGTGCTACCTGGCCGCGCCCGAGCCGCGCCCGCCTCTCGCGCCCGCCTCTCGCGCCCGAGCCGCGCCCGCCTCTCGCGCCCCTTGCGCCACTTCTGCTGCCGTGGAGTTGCCAGAAGAATGTTAGCGATATATCTTTGACCTATCCGATAGCTCAGATGACAGTCTGGGAATGTCTCAGACGGATCGGCGCGGACAGGTTCTAGGAGGACTTGAGATGCGAGACGAAGAGTTCTGGCGGCATGGCCGCCGAGAGCGGGATGTGGCCGGCTGGCCGCATCCTGGAGATGAGGAAGACGAGCGGCACCGCGACGACGAGGGTCGGCGCGGCCGTCCCGGCGGGCGCCGGGGCCACCCGCGCGGCGGGTTCCCCGGCCGCGTGCCGGGGCCGCCCGGATTCCATGGCATGGGTCCCTGGCCGGGCGAGCCGCGGATGAGGGCCTCGCGGGCCCGGCGCGGCGACGTCCGTGCGGCGGCCCTGGCCCTGCTGGCCGAGCGGCCGATGAACGGGTACCAGATCATCCAGGAGATCAGCGAGCGCAGCGGGGGAGTCTGGCGGCCCAGCCCCGGCTCGGTGTACCCGGCGCTCCAGCAGCTGGAGGACGAGGGCCTGATCAGGACCGAGCCCGGCGAGGGCGGCGGCCGGCGCGGCTACGTGCTGACCGAGGACGGCCAGCGCTACGCCGAGACCCACCAGGCCGAGCTGCGCGCGCCCTGGGACGAGATGGCCGGCGGCGCCGGCGGCGCCATCCAGATGCGGACCCTGATGGGTCAGCTCAGCATGGCGGCGTTCCAGGTCGTCAGCGCGGGCACCGACGCCCAGCAGGCCCAGGCCCGCAAGGTGCTGGCCGACGCCCGCAAGTCGCTGTACCGGATCCTGGCCGCCGACGACGATGACGCCGCCGACGGCGACGACGAGGGCGGCGGCGAGCCGACGGAAAGTGCCCAGTAGCCGGGTCGGCCGCGAGGCTAGGCTCGGACCAGACCAGCCAGATCAGGCGGGGAGGCTCGGGTGAGAGCAGGAACCGACACGGGATCGGGCGCTGGCCGCGGGGCCGAGGCGGGGCGGACGGCGGGGGACACCCGGCCGTCCGACCTCCCGGCCGGTGCCCCGGGCGGCCTGGCCGGCGCGGCGTCGCAGCCGGTCATCACGGTCAGCGGGCTGACCAAGCGCTACGGCGATGTCGAGGCGGTCCGCGGCATCGATTTTCAGGTGGCCAGGGGCGAGACCTTCGGCTTCCTGGGCCCCAACGGGGCGGGCAAGACGACGACGATCAAGATCTTGTGCACGCTGGCCAACGCCACGTCGGGCCGGGCGCAGGTGGCCGGCCACGACGCGGGCAGCGAGCGCGACGCGGTCCGGCGCAACATCGGCCTGGTGTTCCAGGACACCACGCTGGACAGCTACCTGACCGCGGAGCAGAACCTGCGCTTTCACGCCGAGCTCTACGGCGTGCCGCGGGCCGCGGTGGCGCCGCGGATGCGCCAGGTCATGGACATGGTCGGGCTGTGGGATAGGAAGGACAGCCTGGTCAGCACGTTCTCGGGGGGTATGAAGCGGCGGCTGGAGATCGCCAGGGGCCTGCTGCACGCGCCGCACGTGCTGTTCCTGGACGAGCCGACGGTGGGCCTGGACCCGCAGACCCGCTCGTCCATCTGGGCCTACATCAACGACCTCAAGCAGCGCGAGGACATCACCATCTTCCTCACCACGCACTACATGGACGAGGCCGAGCACTGCGACCGGATCGCGATCATCGACCACGGCAAGATCGTGGCCATCAACACGCCCGAGGCCCTCAAGGCCAGCGTGGGCAAGGACCGCGTACAGATTCAGACCGAGGATAACAAGGCTGCTATCGCCGCCCTGGACGCCAGCTTCGGCATCGAGGCCGGGATCCACGAGGGCGCCGTCACCTTCTCGGTCGCGGCCGGCGAGCAGTTCGTGCCCCGGCTGTTCGCCGAGTTCCCGGTGGCGATCAAGTCGGTCAGCGTGTCCCGGCCGTCGCTGGACGACGTGTTCATGTCCTACACCGGCACGACCATCCGCGACGCCGAGGCGACCGGCACCGACGCCATGCGCCAGATGGCGCGCATCAGGGGAGGGCGGTGAGTCATGGCCACCCAGACCGAGCCGGCTGAGGTTCCGGCCACCGCCGACGTGGCGTCGATGGTGGACCGAATCCGGGTCGCGGTGCCCGAGCGCGGGCTCCGCCACGACCTGCGTGCGGTGCGTATTGTCTGGCGCCGCGAGCTGATCCGGTTCCGCACGGACCGGCTACGCGCTGTGACGTCGCTCGTGCAGCCGTTCCTGTTCCTGTTCATCCTCGGCACCGGCCTGTCACGGCTGGCGGGCGGCAGCATGCCGCCGCACGTGGACTTCAAGACGTTCATCTACCCCGGCGTGCTGGCCATGTCGGTCCTGTTCACGGCTATTTTCTCGGCCGCGTCGATTGTCTGGGACCGTGAGTTCGGGTTCCTGCGCGAGATCCTGGTCGCCCCGGTCAGCCGGGCCTCGATCGTGATCGGCAAGTGCCTGGGCGGGGCCACGATCGCCACCTTCCAGGGAGTGATCTTCCTCATCCTGGCCGGGTTCGCGCACGTGCCCTACAACCCGGTGCTGATCCTCACGCTCATCGGCGAATTGCTGCTGCTCTCGTTCACGCTGACCGCGTTCGGCGTGATGATGGCGGCCAGGATCCGCCAGTTCCAGGCCTTCATGGCCCTGACCCAGATGCTCGTGATGCCGCTGTTCTTCCTGTCCGGGGCCCTCTACCCGCTCAGCGGCCTGCCCGCCTGGCTGAGCGTGCTGACCCGGATCGACCCGCTTACCTACGTGGTCGGGCCGATGCGGCGCGCGGTTTTCAGCCATCTGAGCTTTCCGCCGGCCTTCAGCAAGCTGCTGGCGCCGAACATTACCTGGGCCGGATGGCAAGTCCCGCTGTGGCTGTCGCTGGCAATGGTGGCGGTAATGGGCCTGGGATTGATGGGCATCGCAATCGCGGAGTTCAGCAAGACCGAATAGCGGGCTCCGCACGTTTCCTGAGCAACCTCGCAGCAAATGTTTAGCGTCGGCGCGCGGCGACCGTCCCCGCGCGCCGGCGATCTCGGGGCGGCTGACGCGAAGGCCTATCCAAGACCACGCGCCACCGCCGTTGGCGGACAGAAACCAGCCCTTGCGCAAGGCCCGGTCCGGCCCGGCGATCAGCACAGAGCGTGTTCAGAGAGCAAGTACAGAGCGTGTTCAGGACACCGGCGGGGCAACGGGCAGAGAAGTCAGCACACGATTGCAGAAGCGCGCCGGGGGCAGGCGGCCAGAACGACCTTGTCCAGGAAGATGTCTAGAGATAGAGCGACGCCGGGTGGCTACGGGGGCAAACCACCCGGCGTCGCATTCATCGGCGCTCCGACGGGGGCCCGGAACGCCGGCACGGTGCCCCAGCGGGGGACCAGAGCACCGACAATCATGTTACACCGAACTCCCCCCTTGTGCGTCAAGACCGGATTACAAGTGAATCTCGCGAGACAGTGGGGAGAGTCACGCCACTGGTGCCCCTTTACGACGTGTTCTTGAGTACCCCGATCAGGTGTTTTGCCTAGGCGCGCCGTTGCCGCCCGTAGTGCCGGGATCTGCGCCGGGTCCCGAACTGGTTCCCTGGCCGGTTCCCGGCCCCGGCTGCGCCGCGGGCGAGCGCACCACGGGCAGGTTCGGCTCGTAGGCCTGGAAGCCCCTGGGGACCGACGGCTCGCGGCCCCCGTTGGCGAACACGACGGCGAAATACGGAATGGCGATCGCGCCAACCAGCGGGATCGCCGTGAGCCACCCGAGGTGGTTGACGAACAGCACGATCGCGATAACGAAGCAGGCGGCGCGGATGCCCATCATGATCAAGTAGCGGCGCTGCCGGTAGGCGATGTCATCGGACATGGAGGGGCGGGCCTCCGTGACCATGTACGCCCGCTGGCGTCGGCCGTGGTTCTGGGCTTCTCTCACCACTCCACGTTAATCCCTGATCGCGGGACCAGGGAGTTCGGGCACGTCGGCAATCCCGGCCACCTCGGCCAGGGTGGCCGCCCCGGCCAGTGCCATGGCGTGGGCCAGCCCGTCGGTGAGGCCGGTCAGCAGCTCTGCCACCCCGTCGGCACCGCCGCAGGCCAGCGCCCACAGCACCGGCCGCCCGACCAGCACCGCCGAAGCGCCCAGGGCCAGGGCGGCCAGCGCGTCCTCGCCCGAGCGGATGCCCCCGTCCACGTAGGCCGGGACGCCGCCGGGCCCCGTGATCGACGGAGCTCCTGGTGCCAGAGTGGCTCCCTTTGTTTCAGGGCTGTATGTAATAGGTGTGACTGAAGCAACACCGTGTGCCGAGGCGGCGGCCAGCGCGGCCGCGATGCCCGGCAGGGCGGCCGCGGTCGGGATCGCCCCGTCCAGCTGGCGGCCGCCGTGGTTGGACACCAGCACCGCCGCGGCCCCGGCCGCCGCGCAGGCCAGCGCGTCGTCGGGGCGCAGCACGCCCTTGACCACCACCGGCAGGCCGCTGATCTCCGACAGCCAGCCGATGTCGGCGAACGTGACGTCGGCGGCCAGGTCGGTGGCGGACAGGTCCTCGACCGGGCCCAGGTTGGCCAGGTAGTCCTCGTCCGGGATGACCAGGTCGTCGCTGTCCCGGCGCTTGCGGCCGACCTCGGGGGTGTCCACGGTGAGCACCAGGGCGCTGGCCCCGGCGGCCGCCGCGCGCTCGACCAGGCGGGCGGTGTGCGACCGCTCCCGCATGATGTAGACCTGGAACCACCAGGTCCCGGCGGCCGCGGCCACGTCCTCGATGGTGCGGGTGCTCCGGGTGGACAGCACGAACAGCGCCCCGGCTCGTGCCGCGCCGGCCGCGGTGGCCACCTCGCCCTCGGGATGGCCGAGCCGGTGGAACCCGGTCGGGGCCACGGCCAGCGGCGTGGCCACCTGGTGGCCCAGCAGCCGGGTGCCGGTGTCGACCACGCTGACGTCGCGCAGCATCCGCGGGGCCAGCCAGATCCTGGCCCAGGCCTGCTCGTTGGCCAGCATGGTCCGCTCGCGGCCCGCGCCGCCGGCATAGTAGTCGTAGATCGCGGCGGGCAGCAGCCCGCGGGCCTGCTCCTCAAGGCGGGCGATGTCAGGATTCACGGCCAGAGGATAGACGGAGGACATATGAGCGAGCGCACCTACCGGGTCACCGAGATCGTCGGTACCTCACCGGACGGGATCGAGCCGGCCATCCGCAGCGCCCTGCACCGGGCCGGGCAGACGCTCCGGCACCTGGACTGGTTCGAGGTGACCCAGGTCCGCGGCCAGATCGTCGACGGGGAGGTGGCGCACTACCAGGTCGGCCTCAAGGTGGGCTTCCGCCTCGAGGACGCCTGAGCCTTCCGCGCGGGGAGAGCGGGCTCAGCTGGCCTGGCTGACCGAGGACATGTTGAAGTCCGCGATCCGCAGCGGCGGCATCACCGTGCGGGGGAAGTACTCGCTCCACTCGCGGGACAGCGCGGGCACGCTGGCGCCCGCGGCGGCGATCCGGCCCAGCGCGGCCACCGGGCTCTCGTTGAAGCGGAAGTTGTTGACCGCGCCGGTGACCTCGCCGTTCTCGATCAGGTACACGCCGTCCCGGGTCAGCCCGGTGAGCAGCAGGGTCTGCGGATCCAGCTCGCGGATGTAGAACAGGCTGGTCAGCAGCAGCCCGCGGCGGGTGCCGGCGGTCAGCTCGGCGAGCGAGCCGCCGGCGTCCGGCACGTCCAGGATCAGGTTGCCGACGGCCGGGGTGACCGGCAGCCCGGACAGCCTGGCCGAGTGCCGGGTCTGGGTCAGCGCGGCCAGCCGTCCGCCGGAGATCCACTCGGTGCGGGCCAGCGGCAGGCCGTTGTCGAACACCGAGGCGCGGCGGCTGGACGCGTGGGCCAGCACGAACGGCGGGCAGGGCAGGCCGGGATGGCGCGGGTCGCTGCGCAGCGAGACCGGCACGCTGGACAGCTCGTCGCCGACCCGGGTCCCGCCGCCCGGACGGCTGAACACGGTCCGGCCGTCCAGGGCGTCCCTGGCCGCGGCCGACCAGTACAGGTAGATCATCAGGTCGGCCACGGAGGTCGGGGGCAGCACGGTCTCGTACCGGCCCGCGGGCAGGTCGACCCGCCGGGCCGCCCAGGCCAGCCGCCGGGCCAGGTCGGCCTCCAGGGCGGTGACGTCCACGTCGGCGAAGTCACGGGTGGCCGCGGCGGCCCAGGCCGACCGGGCCAGGTCGGCCGACTTGGCGTTGAGCTCCACCGTGCCGTCGGGCTGGTCGTGGCGCAGCCGCAGCCCGGTGGAGGTGCCCAGGAAGGTGGACGTCACGCCGTGCTCGGCGAACCCGTAGAGCCGGCGGTCGCCCGACGCGGCCAGCTCGAACGCGTTGCCGAGCGCGGCGGCGAAGTCGCGGAACACGCCGACCTCGGTGGTGGCGGGCGGCGCGTCCCAGCCGGGTGCGCTCGCCCCGGCGGGCACGGCGGCCGGGTCAAGCAGCGGCTGGGCGTCCTCGGCCGGCGTGGCGTCCCGCGCGGCCTGCCTGGCCTCGTCCACCACCGCCGCCACCTGAGCCGCGTCGTGCACCGCCGAGCGGGACACCACCCCGGCCGCCACGCCGCCCGGCCGCGGGCACAGCATGATCACGGTGAGGCTGCGCGAGCGGGCCACGCCGTTGGTGGTCAGGGTGTTCCCGGCCCAGCGCAGGTTGGCCGAGGACACCTCGTCGGCGATCACCACGCACTGGTCGCCGCCCGCGGCGGCCAGCGCCCGCTCGACCGCCTCCTGGGGCCTTAGCTGGCTCATGCGCTGGCCTCCCGGGCCACGTTGAGGATCCGGACGCCGGTCACGGCCACCGCCGGGCAGCCGTGGCTGACCGGCGCGATCTGGCCCGGCTGGCCCTTGCCGCAGTTGAACGCCCCGCCCAGCACGTAGGTCTGCGGCCCGCCGATGGCCGCCACCGAGTTCCAGAAGTCGGTGGTGGTGGCGTGGTAGGCCACGTCGCGCAGCTGGCCGGCCAGCCGGCCGGCGGTGATCTTGTAGAACCGCTGCCCGGTGAACTGGAAGTTGTAGCGCTGCATGTCGATCGACCAGCTCTTGTCGCCGACCACGTAGATGCCGTTCTCGATGCCGCCGATGAGCTCCTCGGTGGCCGGGCCGCCGGGGGCGGGCCGCAGGGAGACGTTGGCCATCCGCTGGATCGGCATGTGGCCGGGGGAGTCGGCGAACGCGCAGCCGTTGGACCGGCCCAGGCCGCGCAGCGCGGCGATCCGGCGGTCCAGCTGGTAGCCGGCCAGCACGCCGCCGGCGATCAGGTCCCAGGACTGGGCCGCTACCCCCGCGTCGTCGTAGCCGACGGTGGCCAGCCCGTGCGGCGCGGTGCGGTCCCCGGTCACGTGCATGGCCGGCGCGCCGTACTGGAG
>Ga0102924_1004278_pt1 | contig 14468 bp, 13 predicted proteins | sample PaiPotPPM11metaG_FD_80116 | JGI IMG/M metagenome (GOLD analysis project Ga0102924, IMG submission 80116) | Iron sulfur acid spring bacterial and archeal communities from Banff, Canada, to study Microbial Dark Matter (Phase II) - Paint Pots PPM... ... | reverse complement strand
TGCTCGGCGTGCGGCTATTGCCTTCCCGAGCCGGCCCGGCACAAGTCCGGGCACGGGTGAGACCTCCCAGGTTCCGCGCAAAGAACTTCTCCACGTGCACAAGGTCTCCGACTGCGCGAGGTTCTTCCCATGCAAGCCAGTACGCCATGGGACGATGTTGCCTTCTCTTCAACGGAACGAGATCGGCACCTCGGAATTAGCTCTCGATGACGGTTTCAAACAAGATGCTCGGGTTTGGGCGACTGATGCTTTTGGCCGCCGTCGGCTTCCTGTCGGTCGCCCCGACTACGGCGCCGGCGGCGGAGAACGAAGCTGCAACGGGCGCAGAGGCCAATACCGAAGTCCCCTTGCCCGAGATCAAGAAGCTGTTCGCCAACAATTGCAGCTATTGCCACGGAGCCTACGGGATGACCGCCGACAAGGGCCCGCGCCTCGCCGGCACCAAGATGACCGAGGAGGAGGTCCGCGAGCGGATCCGGCATGGTAAGGAAGGCTACATGCCGCCCTTCGCCAAGGTTCTCACCGACCCGCAGATCGCGGCGTTCGCCAAGTACATCAAGTCCCTGACGCCGGCCGACTGAGTTGCGCACTCACCTGCGCCGGCGTAACGCGCACCCACAAATTCAAAGTCTCGCGTTTGCCACGTCACTTCGGTGGCGCCGCGCTCGCGCGAAATTCGTGGCGCGATTACCAGCGGAGAACGTCTTTATCATCACGGGAAAGAGCACCAAGAACCAAGCCGCCGATCATTTTTACATTGGGAGTGTCTTTGCGGAGCTGAAGTGTGGGGAAAGCTCGAAGGGGTCATACATGTTTCCCCTCTGGGTCAATGAGAAACCCCAAGGCAAAGGCTTCCTGCCGAACGAGCCCAATATTAACTCGAAGGTCTTGGAGCGATACGAGAAGATTGTTGGGGCCGAAGCGACCCCGTTCCGCGTCCACATGTACGTCTACGCGGTCATGTACTCCCCGTCCTACAGGATGATTTTCAACGAGAACATCAGCGAAGACTTCATCCACATTCCCTATCCGACCAACGCCAAGAGCTTCAACGAGTTATCGGCGCACGGAGAGACCCTGTTCCGGCTTCACACCCTTAACCATCCAGCCCTGGATCACCTCGTGACCAGCTTCCCGGAAGAAGGAAGCAATCGAATCACCCGATCCATCGGCAAGGACGATTGGAAGGTGGACGAAGACAAGGGCACCATGCGGGTTTGGATCAACGACGAGCAATACTTCGACGGGATTCCGGGCGAGGCGTGGGAGCTATCGATCGGGGGCTATTTCCCTGCCCAGAAGTGGCTCAAAGATCGGAAGGGGCGAGCACTGTCATTCAATGAGATCATAGACTACCAACGGGTGATTGTCGCTCTGGCCGAAACCGTGCGCGTCATGGGTGAGATTGACGACGCAATGGCAGGGCTTCTCGACGGCATGGACGCGGCTTAACGAGCGGGGGAAGGACGGCTTGACGCGGAAGTCAAAACGTGCGCCCGCCGAGCGAGAATAAACCGTGCCGCTTGTGATTGAGGATCACCGTCTTGTCGTAAAGCTGCGTGGTTCCGACCCCAAGGCTGTTGTAAGCATTGGATGAAGCGAGAAGGAACCGGTGATCCTTGAGGAAGGTGCCAACGAGCTTGTCATCTTCCGCCGGCGCTTTTCCGAACGCTGTCTCTTTCGGGCAGGCGTAGAGGCCTCCCGCCAGCTTCGTCAGCGTTCCCTCATCCTGCAATTGCTTGAGGTGCCGATCGACCGCGTTCGACCAGCGCGCCAAATCCTCGCGCCGATAAACCTGTCCCGGCCGTAGACGCTTCCTGATTGCGATACTATCAGCAACTTCCGATAGGTGACCTTAGCCGCCGGCGGCAAGAAATAAAGTGTGACCGGCGTTTCCGGTCTGGGGCCTTGCCCGCGATTGAAGATTCAGCCCGGGTGGCTTTGGCGCCCGGACCCCGTTGCTGCCGAAAGGGGGCATCATGGCCCGACCGCTTGAGAAGACGACCAATGGCAAACTCTACACGCGCCCGCCCGAGATCGAAGCGGCAACCGATGCCGCCCTCACGCAAGACCTCGACACCCAGCTTCGGCGGGCGCTCATCCGTGACACGCATGACCCCGAATATCTGCCCTCGGAATGCCTCCTCCACCTCGTTCGCGAGGCGAGGCGGCGTCACGACGACGCAGCGAGGGATGCGCTTCTGCTGCTCCTCCTCGCGCGTGTCGAAGCCAACCTTAACGCCAAGGTGGACGGGCAAATACCGGGGGCCGTCGAGCTCCGGGAGGACATTCTCGGCGACTTCGCGGAACTCTTCGCCATCGACGGCTCGCCCAATGATCGTCATGAACTGGACTTCTTCGAAGTCAGGTTCAACAGGGCGTTTTTTACCTTCCGCGCCACGCGCGCGCGCTCGGAACTCGCGCGTCTCAGCAGCCAGACGCCGCTGCCCGAACCCTCCGACGAGATTGAATTGATCGAGCAAGAACTCGACGATGAGGTGCTGGCCCGGCTTGCCGACCTTCAGGGCGTTGGCGGCAATCCCGAAGACAGGCTTTTCCGGAAGCAAGTTTTCGACGCGATTAAGGCTTTGCCATTGGACGAGCGCAAGGCGGTGGTCCTGGTCCATCTTCTCGGCTTCCAGCAAGGATCTGAGGACCCCAACGAGACCACGGCCGCAACGCTCTGCGTCGTGGATGTACGCACGATTCAGAACCGCCTCAAAAGGGCATTCGCCAAACTTTCGAAGCTTCAGGAGGTTGCATGAACACCGAAACCATTCGAAGCGCAGGATCGCTCCGAGACGCGCTCTATGCGCTCGCGCTTGCAAAGCCCGTTCCCGATGCCGCCGTGCTCGATGACTTGGTGCGTCGCTATCCCCACTACGCGGTGCAGCTCACCGACATGGCGGTCGAGCTGGCGCTTGAGGCTCTCGCCGACCGCGACGAGAAACCACGGCTTGGCGATGTAAGCGGCACCAGCCCTGCGGTCGCCCGCGCCATGAGCCGTTTTCAGAACCGTCTCTACGCGCTCACGAAAGCCCGACAACCCGCCAATATAAATGCGGCTCCCGAAGGCCCCAACCCGTTCGCCTCCCTCGATCGTGCGGAATTGCGCGGCCTTGGCAGCCGCCTCGGCTGCAACACGGTTTTCGCGATGAAACTGCGCGACCGCGTGATCGACCCTGAGACAATGACGGAAAGGTTTCGAAGGCATGTCGCCGACACGATGAAGGCGCCGATTGATGTCGTTATCGCCCACTTCGCCGGGCGATCCGCAATGGCGGCCCGCGCGCACTACAAAGCTGAACAGAAACCTGAGACTGATCGAAAGCAAAGCTTTGAAGAGGCGGTTCGCTCCTCGGGGCTCACGGTCGAGCAACAGGCTTTTCTCCTAAGTCTCTGATGGATGCCTTTGAAACAATACGAGCCACCGCTTCCGCTTTGCATGCAAAGCTGGCGGCAGCCGGGGCCAATCCGGACCGACTGATGGAGTTGGTTGCGGCGGCCATTGTCGACCTGGACCTGGAATTGGCTTGGCTCCCGGAGGGCGATCCGGCACTCAAGGGCGCCCGCGCGCTGTTTGACGAGCAGGGCGGGGTGATCTGCTGCGTCGACCAGGGTTCTCTGGGAGAGAGAGCCTGTCTTGTCGCGCATGAACTCGGACATGTCTGTGTGCATACCGGATCGTCGGAATGCACCAACGACGATATCGACCCTTCTCGTTCCATGGAGGCAGCCCCCGTCGGGCTCCAACGCGTCGAGGATTACGGGGTCCGGGAGCGGCGCGAGTTGCAGGCCAATGTCTTCGCGCGCGAATTCCTGTTGCCGAGGCCGTCCGCGCGCCAGAGGCACCTCTCGGGTCAAACTGCCTCCGACATCGCCAGCCGCCTCGACCTCCCCAAAGACCTGGCGCGCCAACAGCTACTCGACGCGCTGCTACTCCCCACCACACCGCTGCTGGAGCAAGAGCCAATCGTCGTCCACACGCCGCGCGACGACCCCTCCCAGGATCGCGCGGCCGCCCATCGCGGCTCAGCATTTCAACTCCAAGCCGGCCCCGGAACCGGCAAGACCCGCACGCTCGTGAAGCGTGTTTTGTCCCTGCTTCGTGACAATGTCGATCCGGCCAGCATCCTCGTGTTGACTTTTTCCAATCGGGCCGCAGGCGAACTCTCGGAGCGGCTTGTGGCGGTCGTCCCGGAACAGGCGCCGCGCATCTGGATCGGCACGTTCCATGCATTCGGCCTCGACCTCATCCGGCGTTATTATGACAAACTCGGATTGCCGCCCGATCCCCCTTTGTTTGATCGAAGCGACGCCATCGAAGTTCTCGAAGAGGTTCTCCCGACGCTGCCGCTGGTTCACTACCGCAATCTCTGGGACCCGGCGCTTGTGCTGCGGGATATCGTCGGCGCGATCAGCCGCGCAAAGGACGAATTGGTCGGGGACTCGCACTACAAAGAGCTTGCGCAAGCCATGTGGGATCACGCGACGGATCCCGACGACAAGGAAATTGCCGCGAAGGCGCTTGAGGTCGCTGAGGTCTACAAAATCTATCAGGGGACTTTGCGCAGCCGCCGCTCCGTGGATTTTGGTGATCTCATCATGAGGCCGGCTCTCCTCATCGAGACGGACGAAGTGGTGCGCACCGCCGTGAGGCTGCGCCATCGCCACGTCCTCGTCGATGAGTACCAGGACGTCAATCGCGCCAGCGCCCGGCTCCTGCGCGCAGTCGCCGGCGACGGAAGCCGCCTCTGGGTCGTTGGTGACGCTCGCCAGTCGATTTACAGATTCCGGGGCGCTTCTTCGATCAATATGGCGCGCTTCGCGAACGACTATCCCAGCGCGGTGATTGACCGCCTCGGGATCAATTATCGGTCAAGTCTGGAAGTCATCGCCGCATTCCAGGCGATCGCCCCGCACATGGCCGCATCGCAAGGCATGCTGCCCCTTGCCCTTGAGGCTGACAAAGGCTCATCCGGGATTCGGCCGCAGCTTCGCCGCTTCGATACGCTCGACGATGAGGCCGCGGGCATCGCCGCGCGCGTCCGCGAACTTGAAGCCGAGGGGGTCCGTCTCCGCGACCAAGCCGTTCTTTGCCGGACCAATTCGCGGCTCAATGACATCGCCCTTGCCCTCGAACTGCGCGGAATCCCGGTGTTGCACCTCGGCAGCCTATTCGAGCGCAACGAGGTCCGCGACTTACTCGCCTTGCTCACCCTCGCGATCGATCCTTTTGGCGACGGTCTCGCCCGCGTCGGCGCGATGCCGCGCTACAATATCTCGCTTCAGGATATTCGCACGGCTACACAGGCGCTTCGCTCTCTTCCGGGGCCGGCTCTCGGCAAGCTTCGCGAGATTGCAGGGGGCGACGCGCTGTCTCCTGAAGGCCGGGCAGGCCTCGCTCGCCTGGCCGGCGACCTCGACGGCATTCCTTCTAGCGTCTCGCCCTGGGACATGCTTCTCACTTATCTTCTCGACCACACGAACGCCCTGGCGGAACTGGCGCGGCGTGAGTCCGTTCGCGACCGCATGCGGGCGGTTGCGATCTGGCAGTTTCTCAACTTTATGCGCGACCGGAGTCCCGTGGGTCCCGGCGCTCCGATCCAGCGTGTCCTCGACCGGGTCCGGCATTTGGTGCTGCTCGCCGAGGAGCGCGACCTACGTCAAATTCCCGCGGGCGCGCTGCACGTGGATGCGGTTCGCCTAATGACGGTCCATGGCAGCAAAGGTCTCGAATTCGAGGCCGTGCATGTACCGGGCCTCACCAAGCAGAGTTTTCCGTCTTCCTATCGCGGTCAACGCTGTCCGCCGCCCGCCGGAATGATCGAGGGGAATGACGATGGCAACGCCGAGGACGACGCCAGAGCGCACAACATGGAGGAAGAGTGCCTTTTCTTTGTGGCGCTCTCGCGCGCCCGCACCGACTTGCAACTGTATCTTTGCCGCAAGCAGCCGAACGGCAACAACCGCTCGCCTTCACCTTATCTCGATTGGCTCACGAGCCGCGAGATTAGCAAAATCGCCAACGCCGCGACGATGCCATTGCCGGCCGATGCGCCGCGTCCGGCGCCAATTGCCATCACATGGCCCGAAGACTGGAATCTCACCAACACGCGGCTGCGCAGTTACGAGCAGTGCGCGCGGAGATTTTTCTATACGCATATGCTCGGTCTCGGAAACGCCCGCAAGACCACGGCGTTCACGCAAACGCACGATTGCCTTTACGAACTCATTCGTTGGCTGGCGACCGCGCGCGTCGAGGGAGCACCCGGGCTTGAGGAGGCCGCACAAGAGTTCGAACGTGTCTGGACCGCCAAAGGGCCCGTCGAGCATGGCTTCGCCACAGATTACCGCCGTCTCGCCGATCGTCTCGTGACGGCCTTAGTGCGCTCCGGCGCCGGAGCGCGCTTCCTTCGCTCGGAGCCGATCGCTATCGATCTCGCCGGCGGGCGGGTCGTCGTCGAACCGAACGAAATGGCCGAACTGCCGAACGGCACCGTGGTTCTGCGCCGCATCCGCACCGGCTATCGGCGCGGAAAGGAATATGATGAGCTGGAGTACACCCTCTACCACCTTGCGGGCCGCGCCCGCTACGGCTCGTCCTATTCGGTCGAGGCTTTCCATCTCACCGACGAGGTCGTCGAGACCGTCGAGCTGAGCGCGACCAAGATCAAGAACCGGCAGACCAAGACCGAGGCGATGGTGGCCGACATCATGGCCGGCAGTTTTCCGCCCGATCCCGATGCCGTGCGTTGCCCCCGCTGTCCGCACTTTTTTGTCTGCGACGCCGTCGGCCGCGGCCCGCTCTCGCTGATTTGATCACCCGCGGCTTTCCGGTTTCGATCACTCCGCGCGATTAGAGCTCGGATTCCAGTTCTTCCCACCAGGCACTGCTTTCCGCCTTAGCGGCTTTGCCGCGATCAAAGATGCGTCCGCGCCAATCGCGAGCGTCGCCTTTCCGGTTTGGCCGGTCCGCCGCGATTAGAGATGCAGCACCGCTTCGGGCAACCGGCCCAAACATCGTCTTTTCGGGAAAGAAACACATGGAAACCATCGACATTTTCTACCAGGCCCACGGCCTTCGCGAGATCGAGCACATCGAGGTTGAATCCGGCCACACCGTCGCCATGGTCAAGGAAACACTCATCGAGAAGCACGGCTGGGAGCCGGACACGCTGATCTACATCGAAGACGTCGAGACGCCGCTTGAAGAGCAGCGCCTCATCGTCGAGCTCTGCGGCGCCGGCGCCCATCTGCACCTGCACCGGTGCCGCCACGTCGAGGTGGCGGTCACCTTCGGCGGCGAGACCGTGCATCATCGCTTCGCCCCGAGCGCCACCGTGGCGCGCGTCAAGACCTGGGCCGCCATCACCAAGTTCGGCATGACCGAAGAGGAGGCCGGCGAGCATGTCCTCCAGATCGCCGGCACGCAGGATCGTCCGCCGCCCCGCGCCCATATCGGCACGCTCACCTCGTGTCCGGCCTGCCGCGTGCATTTCGATCTCGTGCCGGACGAGCGCATCAACGGCGCGCCGGGCGCGCCGACCCGGGGAGCGTGCTGATGGCGCCCGACGAAAAGGCACTCCGCGCGGACCTCGCTAAGGCCCCCTTCCGCGCGGGCGTCGCCGGCGGGCGCTGGCGCCTGATCGACATCACCTGGCCGCACATTTTCATCGCGGTGACGGCGAAGGACGGTCGCGAATACGTCCTGCGCTTCAACGCTTCGGGCTTTCCGACAACGCCGCCGACCGCCGGCCCTTGGGACATGACCACCAACGCCGTGCTCGCGTTCGACCTCTGGCCGCGCAGCAAGGGCGGGCGCCTTGGCGCCGTCTTCAATCCCAACTGGAAGGGCGGCACCGCTCTGTATCTGCCGTGCGACCGCGAAAGCATCGCCGGACACGACCACTGGCGCGCGCAAATGCCTTCGAAAATCTGGCGGCCAACGGCCGGCCTCGTTCAATACCTGGAGCTCGTCCATGAACTTCTCCATTGCCGCGATTACCTGCCACCTGCTCGCGCCGCGGCATGAGCTGTCGTGCTCGTGGTGGCTCTGGCGGCGGATTCTCGCGAAGCTGCGCGAGCGCGGGCGCGGCGTGCGCGAGAGCGGCGCCTTTCTGCTCGGCGGCAAGGACGCCGCCGGCCGCCGGCGCATCGTCGATTTCGCGCTCTACGATGACGTGGATCCGCACGCGCTCGATACTGGCATCGTCCATCTCGACGGGCGCCACTTCGGCAAACTGTGGGATCTCTGCCGCGCCCGCGCGCTCACCGTGGTCGCTGACATCCACACGCATCCCGGCGGCGCCGGCCAGAGCGACTCCGACCGCGCGCACCCCATCATCGCGCGCGCCGGCCATCTCGCGCTCATCGTGCCGAACTTCGCCGCGGCGCCGGTCACGCGGCAGGCGCTGGGCATCTATCGCTATGGCGGCGGCGCGCGATGGGAAACGATCCCGCATAAGCGTCGTCGCCAGTTCTTTCACATCGGACTTTAGGAGACCTTCACGTGAACGCCTTCACGCCTGCCGACACGCTGCACCGCCTCGTCAAACAGGCCATGGACAGCGGTGCAGCCTCCAGCCTCGCCGAAGCGGAGAATCTCTTCTGCGGATACCGTATCGGCTTCTTGATCGGCGCCGCGGAAGCTGCGCAGCGCGCGCATCAGATCGCCTTGTTGACGGGCGTCGCGCTCGCGCGCCGCGTCTTCCTGGGCGGCGTCTCGGTCGCGGGCGGGCTTGACGTACCTCTCCTAGTGCCGGTCGCGCGCGGATCGACTTTAGGCGAGGCCGTGGGCATCCTGGGTGCTGAGATCACCGATGCCAAGCCCTCCGACCGGCCGTGCATCTCGATTGGCGGCGCGCCCCGCGATCGTCGCGCCGGGTTTCACGTGCGGGCGGTCTTTGCCGGATGGCGCGGTGGTGCCGTGCCGGCCCACGTCGCATTTCCTGGCAGCGAAGGGGGCGTCATGCCGCTCGCGCCGATGCTCGCCGCCGCGATGTCGGTGAGCGAAGCATTCTTTTATGTGCAGGGCCAAACACCGATTGCCGGGCGCAGGTCAGTCGGGTTCTCGCTCTGGGCGCCAGCGCGCAAGGACTGGCTCACACCGGATGCCGACGGCCCGCTCTTGCGCTATCTGCCCTCAAACTTGTGGCTGATCGGCTTGGGCCATCTCGGCCAGGCCTATCTCTGGGCGCTCGGCTTGCTGCCCTATCCCGACCCCACCGGCGCGTCGCTGATCCTCCAGGACACCGACCTCATCACGCCTTCCACCTGGAGCACCTCGATTCTCACCGATACGGCCATAGCGGGCGCGATGAAGACGCGCGCGATGGCGAGCTGGGCTGAGCAACGCGGCTTCGGCACCCGCATCCACGAGCGCCTATTCGACGCCTCCTTCACGCGCTGCGACGACGAGCCTGCCATCGCGCTCTGCGGAATCGACAACGCGGTTGGCCGTCGCGCCCTCGACCGGGTCGGTTTCGCCTTCGTGGTCGAGGCCGGCCTTGGACGCGGGCATCGCGACTTTCGGACGATCCGCCTGCACACCTTGCCCGGCAGCCGCTCGGCGTCGGAAATCTGGAAGTCCGGCGGTGACGGAGAAGTTGTCAGTGACCGCGCCGCCTACCAACGCATGCTGATGGAAGGCGAGCTCGACGCATGCGGCGTCACGCTGCTCGCCGGCAAGGCCGTGGGAGCGCCCTTTGTCGGCGCCGTCGCCGCCTGCTTGGCCGTTGCCGAGGTGCTGCGCCTGCTGCACGGCGGGCCGCTCCATCACCTCATCGATCTCGACCTGCAAAGCCCCGAGCACCGGTCGGTGGCGACTCGTCCGCAAACCTTCGAGGCGCTTAACCCGGGCTTCGTCGGGGTGCCTGCCGGATAGCGACAATCCACAGCATTAGCGCAACCGCTGGTTCATAGGCCAAACCCGTGGCAACGTCGAAGGAGAGGGAATCATCATGCGAATCATTCATTCCGCCGACTGGCAAATTGGCAAGGTCTTCAAGCAGTTTGACGCCAAGGAAGAGTCGCTGCGGCAGGCGCGCCTTGCCGCCATCGAGCGCCTCGGTGCGCACGCCAAGAGCAATGGCGTTCACCACATCCTCGTCGCCGGCGACGTTTACGACAGCGAGGCTCCCAACCCGCACACGCTGCGCGCGCCGATCGAGCGCATGAAGCCGTTCGCCGATGTGCACTGGCACTTGTTGCCCGGCAACCACGATCCGCATCGTCCCGAGGGCGTCTGGGATCGTGTCGCGCAGCTCGGGCTTCCGCCTAACATCCACCTCCACCTCGCGCCGACGCCGTTTGCGCTCGGCGACGATGCATTCCTGCTCCCGGCGCCGCTCCTCCGCAAAAGCGAGCTCGATGATATTTCGGCCTGGATGGACGGCGCGGCGACGCCGCCCGGCGCCCTCCGCATCGGGCTCGCGCACGGCTCCGTCATCAATTTCGGGAACGGGGGCGAAGCCGCCAATCCGATCGATCCCGCGCGCGCCGCCAAGGCCAAGCTCGACTATCTTGCGCTTGGCGACTGGCATCGCACGCTGCCAGTCGGGCCGGCGGTTTGGTACGCCGGAACGTCCGAACCCGACCGCGCGGGAGGACAGGAGCAAGGCACGGCTCTGCTCGTCGAGATCGCTGGCCCCGGCGCACCTCCTTCGGTTTCGCCGCTCGTGACCGGGACTTATCGCTGGATCACCCGCTCGGAGCGGCTCGACGACGAACGCGCGCTTGCCGATCTCGACCAGCGCTTGCGCAGCGAGCCCGAACTTCCGCGCCTGATCCTTCGACTCAAGATCGAAGGAAGTCTGCCGCTCGCCGCGCACGCCGCTTTTCAGCGGCGCATGACCGATCTCAAAGCCGCGGTGTTTCACCTCGATTTGGATCAGGATGCGCTGACGGCGCGGCCAACCGAAGCGGACCTGGAGGCGATTGATTTCGACGGCGTTCTCCGCCGTTCGGCCGACCGCCTCAGGAGCGTCATCGAGGATTCCGCTGCCGCAGCCGAATTGCGCCGACGCGCCGAGGAAGCGCTCGTCGAATTATATGTGCGCGTCGTCAACTTCGCGCGTGAGGAGGCCGCCTGATGTTGATCACCTCACTCAGCGTCGAAGGGATCGGCCGTTTCGCCAGCGCCGCGCGCGTGGACGGCTTCGGCTCGGGCGTCAACGTGCTGGCGGCCGGCAACGAGGTCGGCAAGTCCACCCTGTTCAAAACCATCCGCACCTGTCTGTTTTGCCGCCACGACAGCAAGACCCAGGAGATCAGGGATTTGGGGTCCGACGACAGCCAGCTCCCGGCGACGGTCGAGCTCGCCTTCGAGCATGACGGCAAGCGCTATGTGATCAAGAAGAGCTTTCTGCGCTCGCCGTCGGCGGTCCTGACCGAAAACGGCCGCGAGATTGCGCGCTTCGCTGATGCTGACAAAGCCGTTTGGGACATCCTCGGCATCAGCCCCGGCAGCGGTCGCAGCATTGACGAAGGAGCCTTCGGGCTTCTTTGGGTGGGGCAGGGATCGTCTTTCACAGCGCCGGTTCCAGGCAACGGCGCTTCGTCTCTGCTCAACGCCGCCGTCGAATCGGAAGTCGGCGCACTTGTCGGCGGCGAGCGCGCGCGGCGCGCCATCGACGAAATCAACGCCGAGCTCCGGCGCAACCTCACCGACAGCGAGCGCGGACCGCGCAGCGACGGCCCGTTGGCGCGGGTGCAGGACAATCTGGAGCATTGGCGCGAGGCGGAAGGCGACAGCTTCACCAAGCTCATCGCGCTGGAGCAGCAGTTTGCCGAATTGGCCCAGCGCCGCAGCCGTCATCGACAGATCACCGATCCGGCGGCGGCCGCGCAGATGACGCAGGAGCTGACGGACGCCCGCGACAGCTTGCGCGAAGCGCAGGCCGCGGACCAGCAAATCCGGCGCCTCGAAGCGGAAAGCGTTGCCGCCAAGCGTGCGCTCGAGGGCGCCGTGCAGCGGCTTCGCCAGCATCGCGAGGTGGCGACCCGCATCGACGCCAATCGCCGCCACGAAGCTGATCTGACCAAGAGCCTTCCCGAACATCTGAGCCAGGAGCAGGAGGCCCGCGCGACGCTCGCGCGCACCGAGGAACAGCGCGCCACCGCCGAGAGCGAGGCCAAGTCTCTCGGCGTCAGAGAGCAGCATCTCGAACGGCTGGCGGGCGCGCTGGTGCGGGCCTCGCGCAAAGACGAGCTGGTTCGCCGCCTGAGGTCACTTGAGGAGACCGCAAAGAATCTTACGGAGATCGACGCCCAACTGTCGCAGCTTCGCATCAAGCCCAAGACCGTTGAGGACCTCGACGAGCTCGACCGGCAGATTGCCGCGCTCGATGCGCAGCTGTCGGCCGCGGCCGCAACGCTGGCGGTCGAGGTGAAACCGGCGGGCGCCGGACAGGTGCGCGTCGGCTTGCTGCGCGCCAAGGGCAGTCATGCCGCGCCCGTTTTGGCGCCGACGAAAATCACGATCGGCGATCTCGCCGTTGTCACCGTGACGCCGGCCGTGCATCCGCGGCAGGAAAAGCGGGAGACACTCGATGCGGAACGTGCCGTCCTCTTGAAGTCCGCGGGCGTGGCCAGCGCCGCCGAGGCGCACGCGCTTCTGGCCCGCCGGCGTGATCTCGAAAACAGCCGGAGGGGGATTCTCGCCGAGCTCAAAAGCCTCAAAGCCGGCGACGACCCCGCCGCTGCCTGCGCCGAGGTCAGGTCGGCGCTTGCGGAGATCGAAGCGGCCATCCAAGCGGCGCTCGCGGCGACCGGATGCACGGCTCTGCCGAACGAGGCCGCGATCGACGCCGAACGGCTCGAACACGAGCAGAAACGCAACGCGCTCGACGCGCGGCGCGCCAGTCTCGACGCGGCGCGCGAGGAGCAGCAAGAGGCGGTCGAAGGCGCCGTTGCCCAGCGCACCGGCGCCGAGACCAAGCTCGAAATGCTCCGCAAGAGCATCGCCGAAGATCTCGCGCTCTGCCCGGACGCCGATCGCGCGGCGCGGCACGCCGCCCTGGTCGCCGAGGTCGCGGCCTGCGAAACCGCGCAGCAGATCAAAACCACAACGCTTGCCGCTTTCCGGCAAACGGCTCCCGATGCCGCCGAAATAGAGCGGCGTGAGCTGCGCTGCCAGCGCCTCGAACAGGCCGTCGAAAACCATAACGCCGAGCTGATGCAGCTTGAGCGTGACATTGGGCGGCTCACGGGCCAGATTCAGGCGGCTGGCGGCGACGGCGTCGGCGAAACCCACGCAGCGGCCGAAGAGCAGCGCCGTCTCGCCGAGGGCGAGTGCGCCCGTATCCAGGAGCGCATCGCCACGCTCCAGTTGCTGCGCGACACGGTCGGCGGCTGCCTCGCCGAAGGCCGCGAGCGCTACTACGAACCCGTGCGTCGGCACCTGCGTCCGTACCTCAACGATCTTTTTCCGGGAGCGGAGCTTGAGCTCGGCGACGGCTTCACGATCATCGGCATGAAGCGCTCGCGTTCGGAGAGCCTCAAACGGCTCTCCGGCGGCACGCAAGAACAGATCGCCGTGCTGGTCCGTCTCGCCATGGGAACGCTGCTCGCGGAGCGCGGCGGCAATGTGCCGATCATCCTCGACGATGCGCTCGTCTATTGCGACGACGACCGCATCAACCTGATGTTCGACGCGCTCAGCCGGGCCGGGAAACACCAGCAAATCGTCGTGCTCACCTGCCGCCTGCGTTCCTTTGCGCCTCTCGGCGGCCATACGCTGCGGGTGCGGATGAACGGCGAAGGCCATTAGAAGCAGGGAGCAACGCCATGTCGTCGATGTTCGCCTGGGTCGATTTGCGAGGACGACCGCCGCAAGATGGCCGACGTCATCGCCCTCTTTAGCGATAAGGACACGCGCGACGAGTTGGGACTCGGCGGCATTCGCGACACCTTTGCCGACCTGCTGTTCACGACCTTGCGGTCGTCCCCGCCGAGCGTTTTGAGCAAGGACCTCGTTGCCCGCTTCATCTGCTGGCACCTCCAGGAGCAGGCTTTGGGCGGGCTTGATCCAAGCGCCATGAAGCTCTTGGACGGCCTAGCTCATGGCGACACGCGCAGAGCCGAGCGCGCCAGGCGCCTCAAGGCCGGCACGGTGCTCGTGCGTGAGTACCAGGGCGAGCGCCACACCGTGACGGTTGTGCCGGATGGTTTCCTCTGGCGCGACAGCACCTACAAGAGCCTCACGACCATTGCGCGGGCGATTACCGGCACCGCCTGGAGCGGCCCGCGCTTCTTCGGAGTGCAGCCGAACCTCGGATTGCGAGACCTCGACGAGGAGCCGGTAACGACCCAGCTCAAGCCTTCCAAGTCCCGCTTACGCCGGGGTGGTCCCGGCATCCTCTCCTCGCGCGACCCAGAGAAGGTGCAACAATGAAGCCATCGGAACGCAAGGTGTTTCGCTGCGCGATCTACACGCGCAAATCCACCGAGCATAACCTCGACCTCGA
>Ga0102924_1004277_pt1 | contig 14474 bp, 10 predicted proteins | sample PaiPotPPM11metaG_FD_80116 | JGI IMG/M metagenome (GOLD analysis project Ga0102924, IMG submission 80116) | Iron sulfur acid spring bacterial and archeal communities from Banff, Canada, to study Microbial Dark Matter (Phase II) - Paint Pots PPM... ... | reverse complement strand
GTCAGGGGCAGGGCCAGGGTCAGGGTGGCGGCGAAGGCGGCGAGACCTGGGTGCTCGGACCGAACGGCGAGAAGCTGCTGATGCTGTCGCGGGGCGAGGGAAACGGTGGCAGCGGCGAGAACGGAGGGGGAGGCGAGAAGGTGGGCCCCTCCGGTCGAGGCTGGGGCGATTCCCACGACTCGAACGTGCAGGGCGGCGCCACGAACCCGAAGATGGGCACGCAGGACACGCAGGTGCAGGGCGCCGATACCGGCCAGGGCGGCTCGCGCAGTCAGGTGATCCTGGGCGCGGCCGAGCGCGGCTTCGCCTCGCGCGGTTACCAGAAGGTTTACACCGAGTACCACCAGGTCGCGGAAGAGTCGCTCGCCAAGGACGAGATTCCCGGCGGCTATCGCTTCTACGTGAAACGGTACTTCCAGCTCATTCGACCGCGCGAAGACAAGTGAGGCGAGGCGGGACGGTGCGCGTCCTTGCCGCGCCCTTTCGAGGACCACGAAAACGGGAGCACCGGATGACCGACGCCGACGCAGTTCGCGAACAAGTCACGCAATTTCGGAAGCAGATCGACGAGCTTCGCGCCGAGATCGCAAAGTCGATCGTCGGCAATCGCGACGTGGTCGACGGGGTCATCACGTGCATGCTGGCCGGTGGCCATGCGCTGCTCGAGGGGGTTCCGGGCCTGGGCAAGACGATGCTCGTCCGCACGCTCGCAGAGACGCTCTCGCTCACGTTCTCCCGGATCCAGTTCACCCCGGATCTCATGCCCGCGGACATCCTGGGCACGACGGTGATCGACGATACCCAGGGCGGCGGCAAGGCGTTCGAGTTTCGCAAAGGGCCGGTCTTCGCGAACATCGTCCTCGCCGACGAAGTCAACCGCGCGACGCCCAAGACGCAGAGCGCGTTGCTCGAGGCGATGCAGGAGCACCGGGTGAGCGTCGGAAAGCGCACCTACGTCCTCGACGAGCCGTTCGTCGTCCTCGCGACGCAGAACCCGCTGGAGATGGAGGGGACGTACCCGCTTCCGGAGGCGCAGCTCGACCGCTTCCTCTTCAAGCTCCACGTGCCGTTCCCCGGCCGGGACGAGCTGCACCAGATCCTCGATCTCACCACGGGCGCCGGCATCGAGAAGCGCCGGGCGGTCCTTCACCGCGAGGACATCCTTCACATGCAGCAGCTCGCGCGTCAGGTCCCCGTCGCTCGCCACGTGCAGGATTACGTCGTGCGCGTCCTCCAGGCGACGCACCCCGATGGTCCGGATGCACCCGAGGTCGCGCGCCGCTTCGTTCGCTACGGGAGCTCTCCGCGGGGAGCGCAGGCGGTGCTCCTCGCGGCGAAGATCCGTGCGCTCTTCGAGGGACGCTTCGCGGCCAGCGTCGACGACGTTCGCGCGGCGCTGCACCCGGCCCTTCGCCATCGCATCCTCCTCAACTTCGAGGGCGAGGCCGAGGGCATCAAGACCGACCAGGTGGTCGACGCCATCCTCAAGGCCATCCCGGAGGGAAAGGCCGACCGACCCGCCGTCGCCGGAGCCAATTGATGCCCGGCTTCTCCCTCGGTGCTCTCGCGTCCTGGCGCCCTTTTGCGCGTGGCGAGAACAAGAGGGTGCAGTCCGGAGACGACGACCTCTTCGACGACGAGTTCCAGCGAAAGCTCGATTACCTCGCCCTCGTGAGCCGCCGGGTGTTCGCCGGGCGGCTCCGGGCCGAGCGCCGGACGAAGAAGAGCGGCAGCGGCGTCGAATTCGCTGACCACCGCGACTACCAGCCGGGCGACGACTTCCGTTACCTCGACTGGAACGTGTACCAGCGCTTCGACAAGCTGCTGGTGCGCCTCTTCGAGGAGGAAGAGGACCTCGCGATCTACTTCATCCTCGACGCCAGCGCGTCGATGTCCTTCGGCGGAGGGGAGAAACTCCGGTATGCGAAGAAAGTCTGCGCGGCGCTCGCGTACGTAGGCCTCGCGAACCTCGATCGCGTCAGCATCGTCACGACCACCGACCGCGTGATGGATCGGATGCCCGAGACGCGCGGCAAGGCGCGCATTTTCAAGGCCTTCCGCTTTCTGCGCGAGATCCGGTCCGAGGGGACGACCGATCTCGGCGACGCGATGAAGACGTTCGTCGCGCAGAACAAGCGACGCGGCCTGGCGGTGCTCGTGAGCGATCTCTACGACAGCCACGGATTCGAGAAGGGGATCAACGTCCTTCGGTACAACAAGTTCGACCCGTTCGTCGTGCACGTCGTCGATCCCGCCGAGGCGAAGCCGAAGCTTCACGGTGACGTCCTCGTCTACGACTGCGAGACCGGGGAGGAACGCGAGGTCACCGTGACCGCGAAGGTGCTCGCCAGGTTCGCGGAGGCCCACGCGCACTACGTGGCCGAGATCGAGCGGTTCTGCGCCACCCGCCAGGTGCCGTACGTCCGGGCGAGCCTGGAAGTTCCGTTCGACGAGATGATCTTGCGCGTGTTCCGCCGCGGGGGCTTTCTTCGATGATCTTCGCGGGCCTGTCGCTCGCGCAGCTCGCGGCGATCTTCGGCGCCGCCGGGTTCGGCGTCCTCGTCCTGTACATCCTCAAGCTCAGGCGGCGTGTCGTCGCCGTTCCGTTCTCGCCTCTCTGGGAACGCATCCTGCGCGACAAGGAAGCGACGACGCTCTTCTCGAAGCTCAAGCGCGTGCTTTCCTTGCTCTTGCAGCTCGCCCTCCTCGCGCTCCTCGTGCTGGCGCTCGGCGATCCGCGCGCAGCCGAGAGCGTCCTGAAAGGACGCACCGTCGTCGTCCTGGTCGACGCCAGCGCTTCGATGCAGGCCACGGACGTCGCCCCGAGCCGTCTCGCAGCGGCCAAGGACGAAGTCCGGAGCATCGTACGAGGCCTCGGCGGCGCCGACCGGATGCTCGTCGCCCAGATGGACGCAATGATCACGCCCCTCGGGCCCATGACGAGCGACACCTCGGCTCTGGAGCGAGAGCTCGACAGCGTGCACGCGACCGACGCGCGCGCCGATTTTCCGAGAGCGCTCCGCTTCGCAACCGATGTGTTGCGCGGCGTCGATCAGGGCGAGGTGGTCGTCGTCTCCGACGGCGCGCTCGGCGAGGCCGCCGACTCGTCGGGGCCGGTTCACCTCGGGAACACGAAGCTCTCCTTCGTGCGCGTCGGAAAGGGCGCCGACAACGTGGGCGTGACGCAGTTCTCGGTGCGGCGATATCCGCTCGACAAGAGCCGCTACGAGGTGATGCTCGAGCTCACGAACACCGGTCCGGCGGCCGAGGACGTCGAGCTGCAGCTCCTGGGCGACGGCGCGCTCGTCGACCTTACGAAGCTGCGGCTGCAACCCGGGGAGCGGCTGCCCCGGTTCTATCCGCAACTGTCTGGCGCCAGCAGGACGCTCGAGGCGAAGATCGCGCGCGTCGACGGGACGCACGACGATCTGCCCGCCGACGATCACGCTTATGCGCTCCTCCCCGAGCATCGCCGCGCCCGGGTCCTGGTCGTCACCGACGGGAATACCTACCTCGAAGCCGCGCTGCTTCTCGACGAGTATCTCGACGTGACCGACGTCGCCCCCCGCGCCTATCCCGACGCGATCGCCAAGGGAGACTGGGACGCCGTCATCTTCGACCGCGTGACACCCGCGGAGAGGCCGCGGGTGCACGCCCTTTACCTCGACCCGCGCGGACCCGGCTCGCCCGTGCATGTCGCCGAGGAGTTGAAGCAGCCCGGGTTTGACAAGTTCGATCGCCGCCACCCGGCGGTGCGCTTTCTTGCGCTGGAGGACGTCAACGTCGCCGTCGGCCACAAGCTCGTCCCGGAGACCGGCGACCGCGTGCTCGGCGCCGCCGAGGGGGGGGCCGCCCCGATTCTCGTGGCGGGCGTGCGCGGGGGATACAAGTTCGTCGCTCTCGGCTTCGACGTGTCTGCGAGCGATCTTCCGCTTCGCACCGCCTGGCCTCTTTTCGTCCTCGATTGCATCAACTGGTTCTCCGACGAGGACGCCCAGTACCTCTCCAGCTTCCGGACGGGCGACGTCTGGCGTATCCCGGTGGCCGGCGGACTGGCGCAGGCGACGCTGAAGCGTCCGGACGGTACGTCGCAGCCGGTGCCGGTCCACGAGGGCCGCGCGGTGCTATTGGGACAGCAAGCCGGCTTCTACGAGCTCTCTGCCGGCGAGCAGACCACGACCTTCGCGGCCAACCTTCTCGACGCCTCGGAGAGCGCGATCGCCCCGCAGGACGCCGTCGTGGTCGACGGCAAGCCGTCGGGCACCGTCGACGGTTTTCGCGCGGGCGTGCGCCGCGAGATCTGGATCTACCTGCTGCTGGCGGCGGCGCTGCTCACGGTCCTCGAGTGGGCGACGTACCATCGAAGGGTGACCGTGTGATGGACCGCGCGACGCTTCACAGGCTTGCGTTCGGGGGCTCCGTCGTTGCGCTCGGCGTGCTGGGGCTGTGGCTCTACCTGCATTTCGTCTGGTTCGCGGGGCCGACACTGGCCTGGTCTCGGCGCGGAGGAGAGTACGAGCTCCTCGCCCCGCGCATGCTCGGGATCGCGCTCCTGGCGCCCTACTTCCTCTGGATGATCGGCCGGAGCCTCGCCGATTTGCCGCTGGCGCAGCGCGTCCTCTCGGTGCTCCTGCGCGTGGCCTTCGTCGCCCTGCTGGCGCTCGGGCTCGCGCGCCTGGCGCGCACGGCGACCACGCAGAAGGTGTGCACCGTCTTCATTGTCGACGTCAGCGACAGCGTCCCGGACGCCGCGCTCGACGACGCGCGCGCGCAGCTGCAAGCCGCGCTCGACGCACGCCCGAGCGACGATCGCGTCCGCCTCGTGACGTTTGCGAAGCGCCCGCGCGCCGTGCCGATGGCCGACGACGAAAAGACCGCGCCCCGCATCGAACGCCACGGCCCCGGGCTCGGCGGCGCCACGGACATCGCGAGCGCGTTGCAGCTCGCCTACGGCCTTTTCCCCGAGGGCTATCTGCGGCGCGCCGTCATCCTCTCCGACGGCGTGCAGACTGACGGCGATCTCCTCGCCGAGGCCCAGCGCGCGCGCTCCTACGGCGTCAAGCTGTTCGCGTCGCCGTACAAGCGCCCGGTCCCCGGAGAGGTCGCCGTCCGCGATTTGCGCGTCCCGGACAAGATCCACGAGGGCGAGACGTTCGACGTGCACGCGCAGGTGTTCTCGAGCGTGGCGCAGAAGGTCAAGGTCGTCCTCAAGCAGGGCGACGTCGTCAACGGCCTCGACGGCGTGCGCGAAGTGGATCTCGCGCCAGGCGACAACGACATTGTGTTCAAGAGCAAGGCCGCCGTTCCGGGCGAGGTGACTTACGCCCTCGACGTGAGCGACGCGGTCCAGGACCGATTCCAGGAGAACAACCGCGCCACGGCGGTCGCCGCCGTCCTCGGCAAGCCCGTCGTCCTCTACGTCGACGGCAACCCCGCTCGCGCGACGTACCTCGCCTCGGCGCTCGCGGCCCAGCAGCTCAACGTCGACACCGGCGATCCGCTCCCCGTGAGCCTTCGAGAGGCCGAGCGCTACGACTTCATCGTCCTCAGCGACATGCCGGCCGAGCGGGTATCCCTGACGCAGCAGGAAACGATCGAGCAGTACGTGCGCGATCTCGGCGGCGGATTTCTCTTCGTCGGCGGCGAGAACGGCTACGGCCTCGGCGGGTGGTACCACACGACGATCGAACGCATCTTGCCGGTCCGCATGGACGCCGAGAAGCGCCGCGACGAACCGGAGGTCGCGATGGCCCTCGTCATCGATCGCTCGGGCTCGATGACGGGGCTCCCCCTCGAGATGGCGAAGCAGGCGGCGAGGGCTACGGCCGACACGCTCGCGGGGGACGACCTGCTCGAGGTCATCGCGTTCGACTCGCAGCCGACGCGGATCGTGCGGATGACCCCCGCCAAGCATCGCGCGCGCATCCAGAACGACATCGCGCGCATCCAGGCGGGCGGCGGCACGGAGATCTTTCCCGCGCTCGACGCGGCGTACCAGGCGCTCTCGACGACGAGAGCGCGCAAGAAGCATGTCATCCTGCTCACCGACGGGCAGGCGCCGCAGAGCGGCATCCGAGACTTGGTGCAAGCGATGGCCGCCGAGGACATGACCGTCTCGACGGTGGGCCTCGGCGGCGGAGTCGACGAGAACCTCCTGCGGATGGTCTCCGACGTGGGCGGAGGGCGCTTCTACAAGGTCGCCGATCCGCAGTCTCTCCCGCGTGTCTTCACTCGCGAGACCGAGATGGTGAGCCGCTCGGCGGCCGTCGAAGAGTACTTTCAGCCGCGCGTCGTCTCGCCGGCGGATTTCCTGCGTGGCGTCGACGTCGCGAGCGCGCCGTTCCTGCACGGGTACGTTGCCACCAAGCTCAAGCCTCCGCCGGCGCAGGAGATCCTCGAGAGCGAGCTCGGCGAGCCGATCCTCGCTCGCTGGCACGTCGGCCTCGGTTGGACGATGGCGTGGACGAGCGACGTGAAGAACCTCTGGGCGGTCGAGTGGCTGAGGTGGCCGCAGTGGGGTCAGTTCTGGGGGCAGATCGTGCGCGAGCACATGCGGCAGAAGAAGCGCCAGGTGTTCGACATGCGCGCCGAGACCGACCCCGCGACGGGCCACGTGCACGCGGTGCTCGATGCCATCGGGGGCGACGACCGTTTCCAGAACGGACTGGACGCAACGCTTACCGTGGCCGGCCCGCAGCCGGGCTCCCCGAGCAGCGCCGTGCGCAAAGTGCCGATGCCGCAGACGGCGCCCGGGCGCTACGAGGCCGACTTCCCGCTCGACCGGTACGGGTCGTTTTTGCTCCATGCCTCTCTCGAGAGCAAGGTGGACGACGGACACGGTGCAGTGAAGAGTGCGACCGTCGCGGAAAGCTTCGGCCACGTGACGAATCCGTACCCGCGCGAATACCTGGCCCTCAGCCCCGATGTCCCGACGCTTGCGAAGGCCGCCGAGGCTACGGGCGGCGGCGTCGATGCGGCGGCTCCCGCGCTCTTCGATCCGGCGGGAGAGACGATCCGCTACCATCAGGACCTGTGGCCACGCTTCGTCGGTGCCGCCATTGCGCTCTTCTTGCTCGACCTGCTCGTTCGCCGGGTCCGCCTCTTCGATCGCAAGCGCACGGCGAGGTCCACGGCACCCAAGCGCGCAGGAGCCCACGCCTGAGCCCTTCTCGAGCGGCGCTCCCGCTCGTCGCGCCGTCAAATGGGGCCGCAGGCGTTTTGTGGTTCTCATCCCTCGCGGGGTGGGTTACGAGGCCACAACGCGTTCGGCGCGTCCGGCATCGAACCGACTGCGCGGGCCGTGCCCAGAAGAAAGACGCCTGACTCCCCGAGAGCGCCGCCGTGACGACGATCGAGCCCCACGACCTCGAGCCGATTCGCCGGCGGGATGACCTTTTGGTCCCGTTCGTCGAGGCGTGCAAACCACGCGATCGATGGCGCATCGGTCCGGAGGTCGAGAAGGCCGGGGTCTTCGACGCGACGCGGATGCCCATCCCTTACGATGGCGAGAAGAGCGTCCTCCGCATCTTCGACGTGCTCGCGAATCAGCACGGATGGGCGGTCGAGCGCGAGCTCGAGGGTGGGCCTCCGGTCGCGCTCTTGCGCGGCGGTGCGTCGGTCACCCTCGAACCGGGAGGGCAGCTCGAGCTGTCCGGCAAGAAGAGCGAGACCATCCACGAGGTATGCGCCGAGCTGCGCGGCCACATGCGCGAGATCGGGCCGCTATCGCGCGCCATGGGGGTGCGGTGGCTGGGCGTGGGGTTCCATCCGTTCGCGCGGCGCGAGGACTTCATGTGGGTCCCGAAGCAGCGCTACGGCATCATGCGCGAATACTTGCCCAGGCGCGGCGGCCACGCGCTCGACATGATGTTGCGCACGAGCACCGTGCAGGCGAACTTCGACTACGCGAGCGAGACGGACGCGATGCGCAAGATGCGCGTGGGTCTGGCGCTGTCGCCGGTGACGACCGCGATGCTCGCCAACAGCCCGTGGAAAGAGGGCGGCCCCTCCGGCTACGTGACGTACCGCGGTCGCGTGTGGTTGGACGTCGATCCCGATCGCTCGGGCCTCCTTCCTGCGCTCTGGAAGAAAAGCTCCCGATTCGACGACTACGTCGAGTGGGCGCTGGACGTTCCGATGTTCCTCTTCAAACGCAACGGGCAGAAGATCGTCAACACCGGACAAACGTTCCGGTCGTTCTGGCAGGACGGCTTCCAGGGACACAAGCCCACGCTCGACGACTGGAAGACCCACCTCAATACGCTCTTCCCGGAGGTGCGCCTCAAGAAGACCATCGAGGTCCGCGGCGCCGACGCGCAGTCGACCGAGATGAAGTGCGCCCTGCCCGCCCTGTGGACCGGCATCTTCTACGATGACCAGGCGCTCGCCGAGGCGGAGGCCCTGGTCGAGGGCTTTGCACACGACGAGGTGGCCCAGTCCCGAGTAGGTGCGTGCCGTGAGGGCCTGCGGGCCTCGTTCCGGGGGGCGCCGCTCGCGGTGCTAGCCGAAAAGGTCGTTGTCATCGCCGAGGGAGGGCTCGCGCGCAGGGCGCGCCTCGACGGCGAACGCGGCAGAGAAGGCAAGGACGAGCGCGTGCACCTCGCGCGGTTGCGAAAGCTCGTAGGGGAGGGAAGGTGCCCCGCGGACGCGCTGGTCGAGGGGCTGGAAAAGGAGAAGGATCCAGCCCATGCGATGCTCGAGCGCTCTGCGTTGAAGTGGGAATGACGGCGCGCACTCGCTTAGCCGCGCGAGCGCATCGCCGCAGGACGTCCTTCGTCGAGCCTCGGCTCTGACGGTCCCGCGCCGCGCCGCCGCGCGGTGCTACGCTCGCGCGCGATGCGTCGAGCCGACGTACTGGGAATCGGCGCGCTTCTGGTTCTCGCGTCGAAGCTCGCGCACGGTATCGGCGAGGTCCGCGATCTGCCCACTTCGGACGAGGCAGGGTACGAGACCTCCGGCGTTCGGATGCTCTGGGCCATCCTCGGGCACACGCCCGTTCGGCGGCCTCCTGCGGAGTGGGCCCCTCTCTACGCGAGCTGGTACGGGGCGCTCGCCGCCGTCGTTCGAGATCCGGTGCGCCTCTTCGACGCGAGCTGGGCGATGCTCATCACCCTGTGCGTCGTGGGGCTCTTCTTGCTCGCACGCAAGCTGGGTCAGGGCGCGGCCGCGTCGGTCGCGATTGCCGCCGGGCCGCTGGCGACCGGGTTCTTTCACGTCCAGCCGTTTCCGAGCCTCCTCGTCCTGGTGATCCTGCTTGCCGCGTGCCTCGGCGCGACCGTGTGTTCGACGCGAATCGCGCAGGCGAGCGTCTTCACGGTGGCGTTCGGCTGCGCGGCGTTCGTTCGACCGGAGGCGGCGCTGGGCTTCTGCGCCTGTCTGTCGGTGCTCGCCGTTCGCGCCGGTCGTACCTTGCGCGAAGGGCGATGGAAAAGCGCCACTGTGTACCTGGTCTCGGCGCTCGGCCCGGCCGCCGTCCTGGCGTTCGTGTTCGGCAATCCCCTCGGCGGAGGACGCGCGTTCGAGGCCTTTTCGCAGCACTATGCCTTCACGCTCACGCGGCGCGAGCACCTCGCCGGCAATCCCTGGCTCAATTTCGCGAATCTGGTTCGGCGCGACTTCGGGGGCAGCACCACAGTCGCGCAGGCGTTCCTGGCAAATCCCAAGGCGCTGCTCGCTCATGCGCTCTACAACGTGCGCGAGATCCCCGGGAACGTGCTCGACCTGTGCTCGCTGCGCACGAGCGTCACTCGACAGGCCTCCGTACCCGTCCAGGCGCTGAGCGCGATCGCTCTGGTCGGATGCTCGATCGCTCTGGTCGCGAGCCTGCGCCGGCGACCGATCGAGGGCTCCGCCGACGCGTTCGCGAGAGCTGCGTTCGCGCTCGCGTGCGCGTCGGCCGCTCCGGGCGTCGCGATCGTATTCCCGAGGGCGCACTACCTGGTCGTGCCGTGCGCGCTCGGCTGGGTGCTCGCCTCGAACACCGCGCTGAAATGGCTGACAACCCGCGTCTTGCGCCGGCCGCCTCCGGCGCTCGCCTGGATGCGCGGCGACGTCTCACGCGTGTTCGCGGCGACGGCGGTCCTCTGGCTGCTGGTGCCGAGCGCGGCGACCAGCGATCCGGATCCCATGCCGGTCCGCCGTGCCGTGGCGTGGCTCCGCGCTTTCCGTCCGACGCCCGCGCCGGTGTTCTCCGCTGAGGTCGACCTGGCGGCATTTGCAGGCCTCGAGGGACCTTTGACGTCCGGCTGGACGAAGCACGAACCGTTGCTCCAGATCTTTCGCCGGGAACACATCGGCATCGCGACGTTCGAGGACCGCATGCTCGGTCGCGACAACCTCGCGGGGGACCCCGACGTTGCTGCGTTCCTCGCGACTCCCGATGCGTACGGGTTTTCGGAGGTGTACCGCGATCCCGGCGTCGTGAGTGTCTTCGTGGGCCCGAGCGCGGTGGCGTCCCTCGCGCGCGAGGGGCGTTGACGCGCACTCCTCAGCGGCCGGCGGCGCGCGCGGCCTCGATGAAGGCCCTGACTTTCGCCAGATCCTTCTTGCCCGGCGCGCTCTCGACACCGCTCGCCACGTCGACGCACCAGGGATGCACGGCGGCGACGGCTACGGCCACGTTGCCCGGCGTGAGGCCCCCGGCAAGCACGAGCTTGCGCCGCTGCGCGAGCTGCACCACGAGGCTCCAGTCGAAGGTTCGGCCCGTTCCGCCCAGCGAGCCCTCGACGCGGGCATCCACCATCACGAACTCGCCGGGCATAGCCTCCGCTCGCGCGACGTCTTCCTCGCTCCCCACGCGGACGGCCTTGTAGGCGTGCGGCAGCAGCGCTTGGACATCCTGCGCGGACTCTTCGCCGTGGAGTTGCAGGCATTCCAGGTCCGTCGTGTCGCGCAGCGCACGCATCTGCGCGACGGCAAGCTCCGCGACGACGCCCACGACCAGCGAGCGATCGCGGATGGCGCGGACGATCTCGCGGGCCCGCTTCTCGTCGACACGGCGTGGGCTCCCGGGGACGAAGTTGACCCCGATCGCGTCTGCGCCCGCATCGACGCACGCCAGGGCGTCGTCGGCCGTCGTCACCCCGCAAATCTTGACGCGCGTCACGATCTCAACCCGACGGCGCCTCGATCTTCAGGAGCTCCTTGACCTTCGCGATGACCTGCGGCGCCTGGATAGGCTTCGTGATGTACGCGTTGGCGCCGAGCTGGAGCGCCCGCTGGCGGTCTTCGTTCGAGCCCTCGGTCGTGATGATGATGATGGGCACGTCTTTGTGCGTGGGGTCGCCTCGCACCCGTTTCACGAGCTTGAGCCCATCCATGATGGGCATGTTGATGTCGGTGATGATGATGTCGAACTTCCCGCCGGCGAGCTTGCGCAGACCGTCGACGCCGTCGTCGGCCTCGGTCACGCGGAGGTTCTTCACGCGCGAGAGGGCCAGGACGAGAAGCTGGCGCATCATCGGCGAGTCTTCCACGACCAAGCACGTGTGGGGGACGCTCATCTCGGCGAAGTCCTCGCTTAGGCATTTATAGATAGAGCTGACGCGGGCGACAATTCCTACGCGCACATCGCGCGTAGCGCGTCCGGGGTGGGCAGGCGACCGTCGCCCGTCGTCCAGAGATGGGCGGCGACGAGCGTCGCGCCCAGGTGCGCTCCCAGCAACTTGAAAAGCTCCCGGTCGACCGTCACGAACCGCCGCTTTTGCTCGAGCAAAGAGTACACCACGATGGCTCCTACGACGCGATCCTCCAGCTGCAAGGGGACGCACGCCGCCGGGCGCGACGTGATCTCGCCCTCGGTGACGTGCGCGATGCCCGTCAGGACCGTTCGCTCTAAGATGGCTCCAACGGGGTCGGATGTCGCACTGTCGTGGAGCTTGACGACTGGGAGTATGGCCAAGTCCACCCCCTCACTCGTGATGGGCACCAGGCGCTTTTCCTGCTCGTCGAGGAAGTATATCGCGAGAGAGCGAGCGCCGATGAGCTGGACGAGGAGTTCCTTCACATTTCGAGCAACGGCCCGTGCGCGTAGCGACATATGCAGCTGAAAGCTCGCGACGTACAGGTTCGCGAAGCTCTCGAGCTCCTGCTCAATCTCCGCGAAGCGGTTCGTGAATCGGTTCGTTATCTCCTCGTGCTCGTGAACCGTCGAGAGAAGCCGCGACTTTTCACGCTCGAGTCCCTCGATCTTCTCGAGCAGGTCGCGTATCGCGCGGTCGCTGGCCAGCTGCGTCTTGAGGGCGGCGTTTTCCTCTTCGAGCACGGCGATCTCGTCGCGCAGTCGCTTGTTTTCGTGTACGAGCTCGTCGGTTAGCTCGGCCCCGCGCCGGAAGAACGTGTGGAGGAACGCGTCGCGCTTTTGTTTGAGATCCGCAGCGACGTTCGCGGCCGGGCGATCGCTTCGCCGAGGACCGCGGCCCTTCTTCTCCGTCATGCCTCGAGGGTACACCGTTTCCGGCACAAAAGAGCGCGGAGGGTGGCTCGCTCCACACCGCTCCAGGCCTCCGTAAGCTTCCCAGGCTGGCGCTGGCCTCGTCCTCACCCGCCTTGCGCCGTCCATTCGGCCAGCTCGCCGACGACGACGCGGGGGGCGCGGCGGAGCGCGGCGAGATCGCGGCTCGCGGTGAGGAGCATCGCAGCCCGAAGCTCGCTTTCCATCTGCTCGAGGAGGGCGACGGCCGCCCCACGGCCCCCAGACGTCAGGGCGCGCAGGACCGGTCGGGCGACACCCGCCGCGGTGGCACCCAGGGCGATGGCACGCGCCACATCGAGGCCTGTTCCGATTCCTCCCGTCGCGATGAGAGCTTCGAACCCGAGAGGTGCGAGGAGCGCGACGCTGGCGGCCGTCGGTATGCCCCAGTCCCACAGCGCCTCGCCCAGGGCGCGCGCGGCGTCCTCGCCCGCGCTTTCGGCGCGGCGCGTCTCGACCCCGACCCACGACGTTCCACCTGCGCCCGATACGTCGACGTATCTGGCTCCGACGTCGCGCAGGCGCCGGCCTGCCGACAGCCCGATGCCGCAACCCGTCTCCTTGACGACGAGCGGCACGCCTATATCGCGGACCAGGCGCTCGATGGTGCGCACTCCGTGCGAGAAGTCGCGATCGCCGCCGGGTTGGACCAGCTCCATGGCCGGATTCAGATGAACGCAGAGGGCATCCGCGCCCACTTCGTCCACGAGCATGCGAATTTCGCTCGTCGTCATCGAACGCGCCTGCACGACGCCGACGTTACCGAGCAGCAGCGCGGTCGGGGCAACCTGGCGGACGCGGTACGACGGTGCCGTGCCCGGTCGCACGTGCATGGCGCGCTGACTGCCGAGGCCAAAGCCGTACCCGCGCTCCTCGGCGATCGCCGCGAGCTCGCGATTGATTCGGCCGGCTTCTTCGGTGCCGCCCGTCATCGCGGCGATGATGAGCGGCGCACGGAGCGTCTTGCCGAAGAGGGTGACGCTCGTGTCCACGTCGGCCAGAGCCATGTCGGGCAGCGCGTCGTGAACGAGCCGGACGCATTCGAGAAGCGTCGACTGCTTGCGGAACCCGACGTCACCCTCGGCGCAGAGTGCCAGGTGGTCTTCCTTGCGCTGGCCAATCGTGCTCATGAGGAGAATGATCACGCATAGCCCAAGCTCCGGCGGCTTGCCGCCTCCGGGCTGCGTCTTTCGATCGCCATTTTTCTTCAAAGAAACGTGAAAGCGCGCGTACTTATGCGGGAATCGGGCGAATGATGTACGCGCATCGGCGTTGACGGATGGGCCACTCGCCCCTAGGCTGCCGGCGGAAATGGGCAGCCACAGTTGCGCGGCTCGTACGGCAACCACGCCCCTGGGGGACTCGGCTGTCGGCCCATCCCCTCCGCTTGCCGACCATGCGCCAGCGGCCGCGCCGCCCAGGCTGACCGAGCGGGGCAGCCGGCAGGAGGGCGCGGCCATGCTAGGCGCTGCGTCGATAGGTGCCGGGCGCCCGGCCCGTTCGGCGAGCAGCGTGAACGCAACACTCTTCCATTCGTATGCCGCGCGTGTGCGCACGGAGGTCGACGGCCGCCTGGCGGCCTGGGTGGGCGGGCGCGTGACGCAAGCCAGGGCACGCGGGGAGGAGGTGGCTGCGGTCGCCGATGCCCTCAGGCAGCTCCTCCTTCGCGGTGGAAAGCGCCTGCGCGCCATCCTCGTCGCGGCAGCGTTCGACGCGTGCGGCGGCGAGGGCGGCACGGGTCGCATCATGGCAGCCGCAGCGGCGCTCGAGCTTCTCCAGGGCTACCTGCTCGTGCACGACGACTGGATGGATGGGGACGACGTCCGACGCGGCGGCCCGAGCGTACCCGCGATGATGCGCGCGCGATTCGGGCGGCACGCCGATGCGGCCAGCATTCTCGCCGGTGACCTCGCGTGTGCCTGGGCGCAGTCCGCGCTCCTCGAGGCGGACGTCGAGGCGGGTTGCTTGCTTCGGGCCGCGCGCGAGCTCGCGGTCGTGCAGGAAG
>Ga0102924_1004276_pt1 | contig 14475 bp, 15 predicted proteins | sample PaiPotPPM11metaG_FD_80116 | JGI IMG/M metagenome (GOLD analysis project Ga0102924, IMG submission 80116) | Iron sulfur acid spring bacterial and archeal communities from Banff, Canada, to study Microbial Dark Matter (Phase II) - Paint Pots PPM... ... | reverse complement strand
GAGCGGGGTGCTCGCCGGCTGGGCGGGGATGCTGCCCAGGCGGCCCTTCTGGTAGTCCTCGAAGGCCTGGGCCAGTTCCTCGCGGGTGTTCATCACGAACGGGCCGTAGGCGGCGACCGGCTCGCGGATCGGCTCGCCGCCGAGCAGGAGGATGTCCAGCGCCGGGCTCGGGCCGTCCATCTTGGCATCCGCAGCGAACGTGATCGACTCGCCGAAGCCGAAGACCGCCAGCTGGCCCGTGCGGATCGGGCGGTGCCCGGTGCCGCCTGAACCCGCGCCGACCGTGCCCGCGCCCGCGAGGACGTACCCGAGCGCGTTGAAGTCCGCGCGCCACGGGAGGCGGACCTGGGCGCCCGGCGAGACCGTGGCGTGCACCAAGGTGATCGGCGTGTGCGTGCTGCCCGGGCCGGCGTGGCCGTCGACCTCGCCCGCGATCACCCGGAGCAGCGCGCCGCCGTCCCTCGAGGTGAGCAGCGCGACCTGGCCGGCGCGGATGTCCTGGTAGCGCGGCTGGGTCATCTTGAGCCGCGCGGGCAGGTTGACCCAGAGCTGGAAACCGTGGAACAGCCCGCCGCTCATCACGAGTTCCTCCGGCGGCTCCTCGATGTGCAGGATGCCGCCGCCCGCGGTCATCCACTGGGTGTCGCCGTTGGTGATCAGGCCGCCGCCGCCGTTGGAGTCCTGGTGGCGGAACACGCCGTCGATGATGTAGGTGACGGTCTCGAAGCCGCGGTGCGGGTGCCATGGAGTCCCCTTGGGCTCGCCCGGCGCGTAGTCGACCTCGCCCATCTGGTCCATGTGGATGAACGGGTCGAGGTCGGCGAGGCTGACGCCGGCGAACGCGCGGCGGACCGGGAACCCCTCGCCCTCCAAGGCCGAAGGCGCGGTGGTGACCTTGACGACTGGGCGGTCCCCCACCGCGGCGGGCTCGGTGACCCGGGGAAGGACCAGCAGGTTCTCGACGGTTACGGCCGGCATGAGGCACGCCCCCTACGTATGTCGGAACGGGTTTCCTTGTGGTTACCCGCTCGCTGGCAGCTTACCGAGGGCAACGATGTATGAACTTTCAAATATTCCAGCGCTGGCGCGTTAACGCCGTTAGAGCGGGAGGCCCTTTTCCAGCAGGGCCAGGGCCTCGTCGACGCGCTCCACGGACTCGGGTCCGAGCGCGGGGCTGGTCATCATGGCCTCGGCCGCGTCTCCCGACTCCGCTTCCGCCTTGTCGGGAATGAAGACGGACATCATCACGCCCATGACCGCGCCGGCCAGGACGCGGATGCGGAAGTCGTCGGGCGCGCGTCCGGTCCGGCTGGCCAGGGCCTCGGCGATCACGTTCATCGTGCGGGATATCTCGTTCATCGCCCGCGCGCGGACCTCCGGCACGTGCACCGAGAGCTTGGCGCTCTCCCTGATCTGCGCCCACTCCGCGGGAGTGAAAGAGGTCCAGGCCTCGCGCAATGCGGCGCGGACCGCGGGGATCGGCGCCAGGTCCTTCGGCTGCCGGGCGAACGCCTCCACCATCCGGGTGTCCATGTCGTCCTGAAGGACAAGGTCTTCCTTGGTCGGGAAGTAGCGGAAGAACGTGGACGGCGACACCTCGGCCGCCGCGGCGATCTGTTCCACCGTGGTTGCGTGATAACCCTGCTCGCGGAACAGCCGGAGCGCGTGCTCCCGCAGGGAGGCACGCGTTCTGGCCTTCTTCCGCTCCCGCAGGCCGGCCTGCGCGATCATTTCCGTCACGACCTTGATTCTGCCTCTTAGGCGACCGGAAGCGAACCAGGAACCGAATCCGCGGTGACGTCCTCGGTGCCCTGGGCCCCCGCCTTGCGCGGCAGGAACAGCAGCGCAAGCAGCGCGGCGGCGACCGCGATGCCGCCGCAGGTCCACAGCATGAGGTCCATGCCGTGCACGAACGCGGAGCGGATCGTGTCAAGCAGCGAGGAAGAGCCGAGCTGGCCGGCCACGCCGACGCCGGCGCCCACGCTTGACCGTACCGCCGACGCGGCCTGAGCCGGAAGGTGCGCCGCCGAGCTGGCCACGCCGCTGCTGTAGCTGTTGCTGATCACCGTGCCGAGCACGGCCACGCCGATGGTCGAGCCGACTTGACGCATCGCCGTGAGGAGCGCGGAGCCCGCGCCGCTGCGCTCGGCGGACAGGGCGCCGAGCGCGACGCCCATCGCGGAAGGCATCACCATGCCGAGGCCGAGGCCCGCGAGCGCGACCCAGCCGAGCACGTACCCGGTCGAACTGCTCAGCTTGGTGAGCGCGCCGAGCACCATGGCGGCGGCCATCAGCAGGTAGCCGACGGCCACGATCGTCCTGGGCCCGAGCGGGGCCGCCTGGCCGCCTGCCCTTGGCGCGGTCAGCCGGGTGCCCGCCACCATGCCGACCAGCATGCCGCCGATCATGGGAAGCAGCCTGATGCCGCTGCCGAGCGCGTCCGCGCCCCGCACGTCCTGGAAGTACTGAGGCAGCGCGAAGAAGATGCCGAACATCGCGAACGACACCAGCGTGGCGAGGATCGTGCCCCAGCGGAAGCCGGGCGAGGCGAACAGCCGCAGGTCCGCGAGCGGCTGGCCGCCCCGGTTCGATATCCGCCGCTCCACGAGCGGCAGCACGCCGAGCACGACCACGCCGGCCGCGACGAGGCCGACGGCCGTGGCGTCGGACCAGCCGTCCTGCCCGGCCTTGATGAAGCCGTAGGTCAGCGCGACCAGGCCGGCGCTCGATACGACCAGCCCCGACAGGTCGATGCTCGGCCGCCGGTCCGACCTGGACTCTGGCATCAGCAGCGCGACCGCGATGAGCGCGATGACCACGACCGGGACGTTGATCAGGAAGACCGAGCCCCACCAGAAGTGGCTGAGCAGGTAGCCGCCGACGATCGGGCCGATCGGGAAGCTGAGCATGGTCGCCCCGGCGATCGCGGCGACCGCCTTCTGCCGCTCCTCGGGAGCGAACAAGACGGGAAGCACGGAGAGCGCGAGCGGGAAGATCGCCGCGGCGCCGATGCCGAGCACGGCCCGTGCGGTGATGAGTCCGCCGACCGACGTCATGTAGGCGCAGGCCAACGAGCTGGCGCCGAAGATCACCAAGGCGATGAGCAGCATCCGCTTGCGGCCGTAGCGGTCGCCGAGCAGGCCAGCCGGCAGGATCAGCGCCGCGAGCACAAGGCTGTAAGAGTCGGTGATCCACTGCAAGTCGGTCGTTGACGCGTGCAGGCTGACCGACATCGTGGGCAGCGCGAGGTTAAGCACGGTGAGGTCGAGGCCGACGACGAGGACGCTCGCCGCGATCGCGACCAGCGCCCACCAGCGGCGGGCGGAGTGCGTGACATCGGGGGCGGCAGCCGGGTCGCTGGCGGCGGGGGGATTGGCCGGGCGAGCTGTCATGACAGTCATCACCTTCAGAGAGTGACCAGCAAATGAAAGTTACTCTCAAAATATAGGCGCAGTCACTTGGGAGTGTCAACCAACTAGGAACGGGTTCGTGCTCCGCGTCGAGGCGGAGCACGAACCCGTTCTGAGTGATGGTTGTTTTAGGAGCGCAAGAGGCGGAGGGCCAGCGTGGGGCAGGCGGAGACGGCGGCGCGGGCGTTACGCTCCAGGCCCGGGGGCAGCGGGCGGGGGTCGACGATCGGGAAGCCCCATTCATCCATGGTGATCGCCTCGGGTAGCAGCTCCGCGCAGGCGCCGTGACCCTCGCAGTCGATGGGGTTGACCAGGAGTTTTTCTGCCATTGGGCTCAGATCCAGTCTTCTTCCGTGCGGGCGGCGTCCTTGGGGATGGGGAGGAAGGGCTGCCTGACCGTGGCGGAACAGCGGCCGCGTTGGTGGCGGTCGACCTCGGCGGCGAACACGCGCAGGGCGCTGCGGACGAAGCGCGTGGTGCCGTCGGGGTGGTGGCAGGCGCCGCGGCCGGCCACCAGGCCGGACCAGCGCTGGACGTCGGCGAGCACCTGCGGGCGGGTCCCGTGTTTCCCAAACCGGCCGCCGGCGATCTCGGCGAGGGCGGCGGCGATCCTTGGCAGGCCGTTGAGGCACGGGCCGCACTGGCCGGCGCTCTCCAGCGCGAGGTAGCGGACGACGTTCGCGGTTTCCACCAGGCCGCAGCGGTCGGGCGGCAGCGTGATGACGATGCCGGCGCCCACCTTGGCCTGCACCGCCGCCAGCGAGCGGTTGTCCAGCGTCAGCTTGCGCGCCTCGCTGCCGGTGAGCCAGGTGCCGTGGTAGCCGCCGAGCAGTACGGCCCGGTCCTGGCCGAGCTCGCCGACCAGGTCCTGCAGCGGGATGCCGAGCGGGACTTCGCTGATCCGCGGCTTGCCGTCGGCGCGGCGGACGGTGGCGAGCATCGAGCCGGGCTCGTCGACCGTGCCGACGCCCCGGAACCAGCGCGGGCCCCGGCGGGCGATCAGCGCCAGGTGGGCGAGCGTTTCCGCGTTCTGCACCAGCGTCGGCACGCCGTGCAGCCCGCGCTCGGTGATCCGCGGCGGCATGAACGTGGGGATCGCCGGGCCGCCGGACAGGTGGTTGATGAGGGCGGTCTCCTGCCCGGCCAGGAAACGGGCGGGCGCGGTCGCGAGCTGGACGGGCACCCGGTCCACGCCAGCCGCCTGCCGCGCCTGGAGCGCTTCCCGCAGCCGGGCGCCCACGTCGTGCCCGCGGTTGACGTGCGTGTAGAGGATCGCGGTGTCGGCGCCGACCGCCTCGGCCGCCAGCTGCAGGCCGTCGAGCACCAGGTGCGGCGAGAGCCAGAGCAGCGTGGCGTCCTTGTCGCTGGCCGGCTCCGACTCCGCTCCGTTGGCGATCACCACCGGCGTGCGGCGGCGCTTGTCCGCGGCCTCGAGGACCGCCTGGAGCTTGCGGTGCACGGGGAACGCCGCGCCGCCGCGCCCGGTGAGGCCCGCCGCCTCGACGTCCGCGATCAGGGTGCCCTGACGCTCGCGATAGGGCAGCCGACCGTACCGGTCAGTGTGCGCGTACCAGTCGTGCGCGTTCCTGTTCTTGTCTTCCGGCGGCGGAAGCAGCCGGGGCAGTTCCGTCGCGGCGCCGGTGGTGTCCTGGGTCATGGCGGTCACTTGCTGAGCGTCCTCTCCCCCTGTGGCGCCCGGCCCTGCTGGCCGCGCCGGCCCCGGCCGTGCACCGCGGACATCAGCAGTCCGACTCGTTCCGCGCGCGGCACGTCGTTGCCCGCCGACGCCAGGCGCCAAAGGACGGCGGCGATCACCGCGACCGCGCAAACGATCGCGAGGAGGAACAGCACACCGTGCCGCATGTCGGTGCTCGAGAACAGCGAGTGGAACCAGGCGACCGGCCAGCTCACGTAGGCTGTGAGGTGCACCGCCCGCCACGTCTTCCGCGACAGGTGGCGGCGCAGGAGGCTGGTGATCACCGCGGCGAGCATGAGGTCGAAGCTCACCGTGCCGAGCGCGAGCCAGACCCGCTCGTACGACGACGCCAGCGGGACCACCACGGCGGTGACCGGGATGTTCACGTACCCGTCCGTCACCGCGGTGAGGACGTGGATCGCCACGAACGCCGTCGCGAGCAGCGACAGGTTCCGGTGCAGCCCGCTGACGGCGAACTTGGGCAGCCCCGGCAGCCGACCCTGCCGGGTGACGAGCAGCCCGAGCAACATCACCGCCGTCAGCAGCAGTAGTGCGACCACGCCCGTGGCACGACTCGTGTACCAGAGCGCGGTGGAGGAGTTGATTCCGGTCACGATTGCAAGGATGCGTTACTTAGTACAGCAGGGCATACAAGGCTCCTCTGAAGCCGCTCTGAGGCCGGTCTTTGGTTAACGGACCGTAACGGCTGCTATCCCCCGGCTTCACCAATGGTGTGCCTTCTGAGGCTTCTCGTCCATGGCGCGGGTAGCCGTACACGGGTAACTTCGCCTGTGGTACAGCGCACTACAACCCATGTGCCTTTGCCGGAAGAACCTTGCTGCCAGCACAGTTAACATGATCGACACTTTCGGAAACCTGATTGTTACGAGATGACTGGGTCACTGTCCATTGCCGCCCGAGCGGCGTACATCTTGCGAGATAACAGCACGGGCCTCATCACGAAGGCCGCACCTACTCTCTATCCGCACCAGTGGAGCTGGGACGCCGCGTTCAACGCGATCGGCCTGGCGACCACCGACCTGTCACGCGCCCGGCTTGAGCTCGATTCGCTCTTCGCCGGACAGTGGCACAACGGTTTGCTGCCGCACATCGTCTTCGACCCCGCCGCCGACGGCTACTGGCCTGGCCCGGCGCAGTGGGAATGCGCTGTTCACAGTGAGGAGGCGCCATACGCACCCGCGACTAGCGGGATCATAGATCCGCCCGTCCACGCGATCGCGGTCGACCGGATCTTGACGGTCGCCGAGCGCGAGGGCGGCGAAGAGTACGCGCGAACCATGGAATGGGCCGCGGGCATCTACCCTAAGCTGCTTGCCTGGCATCGTTTTCTCGCCCGCGACCGTGCCGATAAGGAAACCGGGCTGATGACGCTGTTCCACGGGTGGGAGTCCGGCACGGACAACTCGCCGCGCTGGGACGCGCCGTACGCCGGCGTGGAGGTGGGGCCTGGTCTTCCGCGTTACAAACGGAAGGACAAGGCGCACGTGTCCGACGCGGCGCAACGGCCGACCGACCGGGAGTACGACCGGTACCTGTGGCTGGTCGAGGAGGCCAAGCGGGCCTCGTACGACGCGGGCCTGCTGCGTCAGACGGGGTCGTTCCAAGTTGGAGACGTGCTGTTCACCGCGATCTTCGCCTGCGCGTCCGACTTGCTCGCGTCCCTGGCGGTGAAGCTGCACAGAGCCGACGATGCCGCCGAGCTCAAGGACTACGCCGCCCAAGCTCGGGCGGCTGTTTTCTGCCATGTCGACGAGGCGTCGGGCCTGGCCGCTGACGTTGACCTGCGCGCAGGTGCGTGGCTGAAGACGGAGACCATCGCCGGATTCGCGCCGCTGATCGCCGGCGGCATGCCGCTCACCCTGCGGCGGCGGCAGGTGTCGGCGCTGTTCGGCGAGCGGTGGGCCGGGCATCCCTCGCTGAAGCTCCCGCTGCCGCCTTCCACGTCGCCTTGCTCGCCCGCGTACAACCCGTCGTGTTACTGGCGTGGACCCGTGTGGCCGGTCTTCACCTGGCTGCTCGCCTGGGCGCTGCAACGGTCCGGCGAGCGCGAGGCGGCGTCCGCGCTGCGCACCGCGTCGCTAACGGAGCTTGACGACGCGAAGTTCGGCGAGTACTACCACCCGGTGACCGGCGAGCCGCTCGGCTCGCTCAACCAGTCGTGGACGGCCGCCGTCGCACTCGACTGGCTCCTCGACGAGGAGTAGGGTCCCGGCCCAAGGAGGTACCGTGGTTTTCTCCCTGGAGTGGGGGGAGAAAACCACGGCCTCACCCGTCCGCGGGCCAGGAATTAACGGTGTGCACGTTGCCGTCCTGCCCGACGAGGCGCGCGGGCAGGTCGAGCGCGGCGAGCCACGGGAGCGCCTGGCGGCCCCTGATGATCGCGGCGGTCGCCGCGGTGTTGGCGTCGGCGCAGGTCGCGGCAGCCACGGAGACCGTCCGCCAGACCGGCGCGGCCGGCCGGCCGGTGCGCGGGTCGAGTATGTGATGCAGCACGTCGCCGCCGCGCCGCCAGCGCCGCGCGGCCGTCGACGAGGTGGCGAGCCCGCCGTCCCTGATCGTCACCACCTGGCTCGGCCCGTCGGGGGGATCACCGGGCAGCGCCGTCCTGTCCTGCACCCGGATCCGCCACCCGCCGTCGGGCGGCTCACCCGCCACGGCGGTGTCGCCGCCCAGGCTAACGAGGACGCCGCAGCCGAGCGCGTCCGCGATCCGCCCGGCGGCCCGGTCGGCTGCCCACCCCTTCACGGTCGCCCCCAGGTCCAGTTGGACGCCCGCGGGGACGGACAGCCGCTGCGTGTCGACGTCGACTCGCACGGACCGCCAGCCGGGAATCATCCGGACGGCCACGCCAGGAGAGCCGTCGCTGGCCCCCGCGGCCGCCCCGTCCCTGGCCAGCTCGGCGAAGTCCCGGTCATACCCGAGCTCGGCGAGCGCACCGCCCACAGTCGGGTCCACGTCGCCGTCGGTCAGCTGCGCCGCGCGCAGCGAGACCGCGACGGCCTGGGCCAGCAACGGGCTGACGGTCACGATGAAGGGCGCCGAGGCGCCGCGCGCGACGTTCCCCACGGCCACCAGCTCGGAGTCGGGACGAAACCGGCTGCACGCCAGGTCCAGAGCCAGCAGGTCCGCCTCAAGCAGTTCCCTCGCCGCTCCGAGCAGCCGGGGCGAGGTCACGACCAGCTGCACGAGCATGCCGAGCGCCGTCCAGGCATCGAACGCAGTGTCGTCCGACGCCCGCGACAGTCCAGCGTCGAGCCCGGAGCGACCGCCCGTCACCATAGAACTCAGGATCCGCCCGACGTGGAGCTGGCGCTGCCGCCGCTCGACTGCACGCCGCCCGACGACGGCTGGATGCCGCTGTTCGAGGAGTTGCTGCTCGAGGAGTTGCTGTTCGAGGAGTTGCTGCTCGAGGAGTTGCTGCTCGAGGAGTTGCTGCTCGAGGAATTGGAAGAACTTGACCCTGAGCTTGAAGTCGACCCCGAGTTGGAGCTTGACCCGGTTGACTTGCTTGAACTGGACGAAGACGTGCCGGTGGTCGCCGCGTGGCTTGACCCGGGTAGCACGGCGACCACCACTCCGGCCAAGGCCACGCTGGCCAGGGACACGGTCGTGGTCGTCGCGTTGAGCCGCCTGCGGCCCTGCTCGCGCTCGGCGACGGCCCGCGCGACCTCGCGCGCGGCCGGCTGGTTCGTGGGCCCTGCTGCCTGTTCTTCCCGGTTGTTCACGTTATCCAGTGTTACACGCGCGGCTATAAAGCCTGTCGCGGAACTATCTGCGAATGTTCTGAATGTGCGCGGCCGTTGAAGCGCCAGGGGTGTTGCCGCCTATGAGTCGGCGTCCGGGTTGACCGTCAAGACACCAGGAAACCGGGCGAAGTCCGCGTCGTAGGTGGCAACGGCGGCCCCGTACTCGATGGACAGAGCCGCCAGGTGGGCGTCCGTGGTTAGGTTGCCAGCGGTACCTGCCGCGGTGAGCAGCCCGCGCAGCAACCCCACGTGGCGGATGGTTGGGTGCATGATCGTCGCGCACGGCTGTTCCAGCCAGCCGTCGATGATGTCGAACGCCTCGGCTGTCCGCAGTGGGCGGGCAAAGACGGTGGACTTCGTCGTCAGCCGCAACACTGCTAGCAGGACAACCCATGCGAAACCCACTTCTTCGCTGCCCGAGAGAGATGCGTCCAGCCACGCCTTCGCACCCGCATGGCGGGTGGACGTGTCATCCAGCGCATACAGCAGCACGTTGGCGTCGGGCATCTTCATCTGCCACGCTCAAGGTCCAGCATGATCTCTGCGTCTTCTAGATCTGACGCCGTCTGAAGCGCCTTGTCCAGGTTGACGCCCGCGCGAAGGCCCAGCGAACGGGAGGGCGTCCGGTACTCGCGCGCACCGCGCGAGGCCATCAAGCCCGCGCGGACCGCACTGTTCAGCGCCTCCTTGAAGGAGACACCCCGTTCACGGGCAACTTCACGGAGCCGCGCCTCGACATCTGGGTCCAGGGTCACCGTGGTTCGCATGATGGCATCATAGCATCAGTATCGGTGCTGTCATGATGCCTTTACTCGAGGGCTGTCCTGTCCGCACCATTGGTACAAATGGCGTGGCGGGCCTGGATTCGACACAGCTAGCCGACCTGCCCGCGGTCGGCGAATTAGGACGGGACGTGGCGGTTGGCTTCGATCCGTACGCGGTGCTTGGCGTGTCGCGCGATGCTACCGGTGACCAGATCGCGCAGGCACGGCGGCGGCTGAGCCGTCAGTACCATCCCGACGTAAACGGCGCGCCGGACTCGGCCGCGCGGTTCGACGAGGTGCAGCGCGCCTTCACCCTCTTGTCCGACCCGGCGGCGCGGGCGGAGTTCGACCGGGCCGGCGGTCGGCCGGGTGCGCCGCGGCCCCCCGGTGCCGCCCCGGGGGCGGCGCCCGGCATCGTCGTCCAGCCCGCCTCGGTGGACTTCGGGCGCCTCGGGCTCGGCCGGCCTGTCGCCGACGCCACGGTCACCGTCACCTGGACCGGGGTGCGCCCGCAGCGGATCACGAGCGACCAGGGCGGCGAGTGGTGGACGACCGTGGGCACCGCCGTGTCGTCCTCCTCGTCCGTCGCGCTGTTCCACCTGCGCGCCCGGGTCCCCGCCGGGATACCCGAGGGGCGGCGGCAGGCCCGGTTCACGGCCACCCTCGACGGCGACGCGGTAGCGGTCGACCTCACGGCGGAGTTCATGAGCGAGGTCCCGCCGATCCTCCGGGACACCGACGCCGTCAGGAACATGACGCGACCCCTGCGGGCGAGCTGGGTCATCTTGGTGGCGTTCGTCGTCCTGATCATCGTCGCCGAGGTACTGAACGCGGTCATCCACTGAGTCAAGCGCGGCCCCTGACCCGCGTGAACTGGGGCTCAGCTCGTGACGTCGGACGAGGTGAAGCGCGCCCAGGCGATCGAGAGGAACACGACCGCGTACACCAGGAAGCTCAGCAGGCCGTGCCACAGCGTCGTGGTGTCGATGGGCGTGCGGAGCAGGGAGTCGAACGACAGCCACCAGTGCGTCGGTATGTACGGCGCCACCGGCGCGAACTGCGGGATGTTGTCGACCACTTCGCTGGCGACCACGATCAGCATCGCCGCCGCGATCGCACCGATCGCGTGCTCGGTGAACGTGGAGATGGCCAGGGCAATCGCGCCGAACGCGGCCATCGCGGCGCACACGTACAGGGTCACCCACAGCACGTGGACCAGGCCGTCGGCGAGCGACACCGTCGTGCCCGACAGCAGGGTCACCGGGCCGGCGCCGAACAGCGCCACCCCCACGAGCAGCCCGATCACCGAGACGACGAACGTCGCGGATACTGCCCACACCACGATCGTCGCGTACTTGACGGCGAGCAGCCTGGTACGGCCGGCCGGCACCGCGAGCAGGTAGCGCAGCGTGCCGTAGCCCGCCTCCCCGGCCACCGAGTCGCCCGCCACGACGCCGACCACGACCGGCAGCACCAGGATCAGCAGCAGCGAAAGCGCGACGAACGTCAGGAACACGCCGTTTCCCGCGAGCTGGCTGAAGTACGCGGCGCCGCTCGCGCCCGGCCCGCGCCCGCCGCCGCCGTGCGGCATGGAGACCTTCAGCCCGATGCCGATCACGATCGGGAACAGTGCGGTGACGAGCAGCAGCACCTGGTTGCGCCGACGGTAGAACGTGATCCTCAGCTCGTTGGCAAAAAACCGCAGCTCAGCCCGAACGGAAGCGGCTGGCTCGGCCGGCCGGCCAGTCTCCCGGGGCAGGGCAAGGTCAACGCTCGACATCGAAACCCTCCCCGGTAAGACCGACGAACAGGTCCTCAAGGCTCGGCGCCTCGACGGACAGGCCGCGCACCCCGACGCCCGCGTGCACCAGCTCGGCAGTGACCCTCTCCGGCGCCACCTCGCCGAGTTCGGCTGTGACTAGGCCGTCGGTGAGCCCCGGGTTGACCTGGCCCGTGTTTACAAGCCCCGTGGTTACAAGCCCCGTGGTTACAAGCACGGTGTCGGCGAGGCCGAGCTTCGCCAGGACCTCGGCGGCGGCCTCGGTGTCGCCGGTGCGCACCGCGATCCGGGGTGCGGCGGTGCGGCGCAGCGCGGCGAGTTCGCCCTGGAAGACGAGCTTGCCGAGGCGCATCACGCCCACGTGCGTGGAAACCTGCTCGACCTCGGCGAGCAGGTGCGATGAGACGAAGACCGTGATCCCGTCGGCGGCGATCTGCCTGACGAGCGTGCGGACCTCCCGGGTGCCCTGCGGGTCGAGTCCGTTGGTCGGCTCGTCCAGGATGATCAGGTCGCGGGGGGTGAGCAGTGCGGCCGCGATCGCGAGGCGCTGCTTCATGCCGAGCGAGTAGTTGCGGAACTTCTTCTTGGCGGCCCCGGTCAGCCCGACCCGCTCCATAGCCTCGCCGATCCTGGCCTTCGCCGTGCGCACGGACGCGGTGCGGTCGGCGGAGTCGTACCTGGCGAGGTTGTCCCAGCCGGACAGGTACGGGTAGAACGCCGGGCCCTCGACGAGCGACCCGACGCGGGAAAGCACCCGGGTGGAGCCTTCCGGCATCGGGACGCCGAGCAGCTGGGCGGTGCCGCTCGTCGGGAACGCCAGGCCGAGCAGCATGCGGATGGTGGTGGTCTTGCCGGAACCGTTCGGACCGAGGAAGCCGTAGACCGCTCCCCTGGGCACCACGAGGTCGACGTGGTCGACCGCCAGCTGGCCGCCGCGGAAACGCTTCGTGAGCGCGGAGCTGGCGACCGCCAGTTCGGCGGTCGCCAGCTCCGTTCTTTCCTCGCCTTGGGTCATGAGGTCGTGTGCCCCACCGCCGCGTACAGGACGCTCGGCTGCACCGCCCCGATGTAGACCTCGCCGCCGGTCATGAGAATCGAGACCAGGCTGGTCGAGACCAGCGTGCCGCTCCCCCAGCTGCCGTGGACCGGCTTGGCGGAGCCGAGCAGCGCGTTGAGCAGCTCTTGGGAGGAGACGCCGACACCCTGGTTGTTATTGGTGAAGGTGCTCTGGTTCCCGGTGGAGGAACTGGAGCTGCTCGAGGAACCCGAAGTCGTTCCGAATCCTTGCGTGAGGTCTTTTTGCGGAAGCGACACCACGGTGAGCCAGCCCTTGCCGTAGGAGCCGAAGCCGGCGGCGTGGTTTGACGTGCTGCCGCTCGAGGACTTGGTCTGGTCGTTGAGGTTTACCTTGTCAACGGACGCGCCCTTCGGCGGGGTGAAGCTGAAGTTGGCCGGGGCGGGCGCGACCCACTGCAGCGCTGTGTAGCCGACCTGGAAGGCGGGGGAAGCCGCGCCCTTCGCGTACAGCTGGACGCGGAGCGGGACGCCGTACTTGCCGTCGATCGCGATCACGACCTTGCCGACCAGCGAGCGGGAGTCCTTCGGCGCGAGTACCAGCTGGTAGGACGCCTCGCCCGCGACCATCACGTTGGCCTGAACGGAAACCAGGGTGGTCTGGCCGACCTTGGCCAGCACCTGGTTGGCCGCCTGCTGCGGTGTGAGCGGCGTCTGCGTGGGATTGGGCGTGGCCTGCTTGGCGGGCTCGCCAGAGCCGGTGAACTCGGTCACGGAGTCGGTCGTGGACTGCCAGAGCCACACCGTGGACCCGTTGGCGATGACGTCCGTCTCGGCCGAGGGCTCAGGGACCGACAGCCGGTAGTGCTTCGAGTCCTGGTAGTAGACCTTCATCGTGTGTGAGCCGGTGAGCAGCGACAGCATGTTCGTGGGGTTGCTCGCGGTCTGCGGCAGCGCCGGCAGGCCCAGCGAGGCGGTCTCCACCACCGTGCCGGTCATCGGCGGGACCTTCGCGTCGCTGCTGATGCTGGCCAGGAGCTGCGCTGGGGTACGGTTCGGCAGGTTAGGCGACGCCGACGCCGACGGGATCTGCAGCGCCGCGACCGTGACGGCAGTGACGGCCACCGCGGTCCCCGGCACGGCCCAGCGGGCTCGCCTGGACAGATTCACTCGCATGCTTCATCACCCGTTCGTCTTTCCTTGTCCATTCTTACTCTGAACCGGTGCGGCTGTGACAAAGCTGAGAGTCCTGAGGATGAGCTGAGAGCCCGGTGCGCTGGTGTCCCTCAGTGGGTGACACTGGATGCGTGCGCGTGCTTGTCGTGGAGGACGAGCGGCGGTTGGCCGCCGCGGTGAAGCGTGGCCTCGAGGCGTCGGGGTTCGCGGTCGATCTGGCGTTTGACGGGGTCAGCGGGCTGCACATGGCCCGCGAAGGCGGGTATGACGGCGTCGTGCTCGACATCATGCTGCCCGGCCTTTCCGGCTACAAGGTGTGCGAGACGCTGCGGGCCGAGGAGAACTGGGTGCCCGTTTTGTTCCTTTCCGCCAAGGACGGTGAGTACGACCAGGCCGACGGGCTCGACCTCGGTGGTGACGACTATCTCACTAAGCCGTTCTCCTATGTGGTGCTCGCCGCCCGGCTGCGCGCGCTGCTGCGGCGCGGCGTGGTGCCGCGGCCCGCGGTGCTGCGGGCGGGCGACCTGTCGCTCGACCCGGCCTCCAGGGAGGTGCGCCGCGGCGCCGACTGCGTAGACCTCACCGCGCGGGAGTTCTCGCTGCTGGAGTACCTGATGCGGCGCAGCGGCGCCGTGGTGTCCAAGGCGGAGCTGCTGGCGCACGTGTGGGATGACCCGGATGAGATCGCGGACCTGAACGTGGTCGAGGTGTACGTCGGCTACCTGCGGCGGAAGATCGACGCGCCGTTCGGGCGGCGCTCCGTACAGACAGTGCGCGGCGCGGGGTACCTGCTGGCGGGCGACGGTGGCTGACGCAGTGTTCCCCCGGGGGGACGACCCCTCCGGACCCCCCCGGCACAAAGGCGCAG
>Ga0102924_1004270_pt1 | contig 14485 bp, 15 predicted proteins | sample PaiPotPPM11metaG_FD_80116 | JGI IMG/M metagenome (GOLD analysis project Ga0102924, IMG submission 80116) | Iron sulfur acid spring bacterial and archeal communities from Banff, Canada, to study Microbial Dark Matter (Phase II) - Paint Pots PPM... ... | reverse complement strand
CTCCAGATGCTCGACGGCCAGCCCGGTCCACCAGACATTGAACGCATCGTGGCCGTGATGGAGCGCACGCAGGCTGAGCGCACGCCCGAGTTCCTCGAGGGGCTGAGCGATCCGGAGTTCACGCAGCGCTTCCTCGGCCGGCTCGGATCGACTACCCACATCGCTGTCGTCGACCGGGACGGGTGGGCCTGCTCGGTCACGTGCTCGAACGGCTCGTGCTCAGGAATCGTCGTTCCGGGCACGGGCGTGCATCTCAACAACATGCTCGGCGAGCAGGACCTCAACCCGCTCGGCTTTCACCGACACCCGCCCGGGCGGCGGTTGCCGAGCATGATGGCCCCGACCGTCGTGCTGCACGGTTCGGACCCCGAGCTCGTGCTCGGCAGCGCCGGCTCGAATCGCATCCGCTCGGCGATCCTCCAAACGATCGTGCGCACGATCGACGAGCGCCTTCCCGCACGCGATGCCGTCGAGGCGCCGCGCGTGCACTTCGAGGACGGCGTGGTCTACGCCGAGCCCGGGGTGGACACGCGCGCGCTCGAGGCGGCCGGGCGCCCGATTGCCCGCTTCCGCGAGCGCAACCTGTTCTTCGGCGGGGTCCAGGCAGTTGGGCGCGATCCGGCGGGCGCGCTCGGAGGCGGGGGCGACCCGCGCCGCGGCGGTACGGCCATAGTTGTCCAATGATCCGCAGGTGCATCGCAGTCGCGGTTCTTGCGATTCCGGCCGGTTGCGGCCTGAACGTCCGGTCCGCCGACCTCTTCGTGCTTACGCGCACGGGGTCGGGGCCGACGCTGACGGCGCTCCTCAACGACGGAGGCACGATCCGCTGCAACGGAGGGCCTGCAATACCGCTCGCGGACAAGCTCCTGCTCGAAGCGCGCGACCTCGCGAACAAGCTCGACAGCGACGTCAAGTCCAAGCTCCACGTGACGCCGGTCGGTCGCGTGTACAGCTACAGCGTCAAGCTCAAGGACGGGATGCTGCGGTTCGGGGACACGGCCGCCGCCGGTCATTCCGAGCTCGGACAGACCGAGTTGCTGGCGGTCGAGCTCGCCGACGGCCCGTGTCGTTAATCCTCGTGTTAGCGCTCCTTGTAGGGTTCCGCGCCCTGTGCTGACGCTTGCGGCCGCTCACGGCTTCACGGTCTTCCGCTCGATAGTGCTCGGGGTCCTCCAGGGGGTCTCTGAGCTGTTCCCGATCTCGTCGCTCGGGCACACGGTCATCTTCCCGAAGCTGTTCGGCTGGCATCAGATCGTCGCCTACCAGTCCAGCGGTGCCGAGAACGCATGGCTTGCGTTCATCGTGATGCTCCACGTCGGCAGCGCGATCGGCCTGCTGATCTACTTCTGGCGCGACTGGGTTGCGATCATCAAGGCGTTCTTCGCCACTCTCGGCAAGCGCCGCGTGGAAACCCCGACCGAACGGTTGGCGTGGCTGATCATCGCCGCGAGCATCCCGACGGGCATTCTGGGCATCGCGTTCGAGCACGCGGCCAGGACCGCGACCGCCAAGCCGGAGATCGCCTCGATCTTCCTGGTCGTCAACGGCTTCGTGCTGTTTGCCGCCCAGCGCCTGTCGACCCGCGCCGAGGTGCGCACCCTCGCCCGGCGCGAGGGCACCAAGAGTGACGGCGGTCGGGTGCTCGAGACGCTCGAGTACCCGGAAGGCGCTGTCTTGGGCCTTGCGCAATCGGGCGGCTTGATCGCCGGCATCAGTCGCGACGGAATGGTGATGGCGGCCGGGCTTGGGCGTGGCCTCGATAACGCGGACGCGGCTCGGATCAGCTTCCTGATGGCCACGCCGATCATCCTCGCCGCGGGGATCTACAAGATCCCCGACCTGACCGGTTCGAACGGTAACGGCATCCGCGGGTACGCCGTGATCGCCGCCGTAGCGGCCGCGATCACGGCGGTCTTCACCGTGCACTTCCTAACCCGCTACTTCAAGCGCGGCAACCTGATCCCGTTTGGGACCTACTGCGTGCTGTTCGGGCTCGCGATGGTCATCTACAACGCCTAGGGCCCTACGCCCCGAACCTGACCTTGCCGTTTGACTGGGCGCGCTCTTGCGCCCGGTCGACGAGGTCCAGCCGCTTCATCGCGGCGTGGAATAGGCGCGTTACGAGCCGCAGACGGGCGTTCTCCGAGCGCAAATCGAGCAGACCCTGCTTGGCGTCCAGGCCGAAGTCGACCGTGGCCGCCATCGCGTACGCGCTCATGTCGCCAAGCTCGACCTCGTCGGGGTCGCGATCCGTGGCCCGCTTGACCAGTTCGGCGTAGGCCTCGTGGGCGCCGTCGGCGAGCTTTGGGTTGGGCCCCTCGTCGCGATCCTCGACGAACTCGATTACGCCGGCAGGGTAAGGGAGATGTGCCTGGCGCTCGAGCACGCGGAATGGGCGCGTGCCGCGCACGAGGATGTTCATCCTCCCGTCGTCCATCCGCTCGGTGACCTCCTCGACCCTCGCTGCGCAGCCGACCTGGCGAAGACCGTCGTCGGACAGCCAGACGATTCCGAACTCGCGCTCGCCGTCCAGGCAGTCGTTGATCATCGTCTTGTATCGCTCCTCGAAGATGTGCAGCGGGATCAGTTCGCCCGGGAGCGCGACCGCCTGCAGCGGGAAGAGGGGAAACTCCACCTCCGGCATCGCCCAAAGTGTAGGAGCGTGAGGCCTACTGTTTGCGGGCGGTCAGAAGGAGGTTGTAGAAGAGCGCCGGCGGCAGCCGTGACTCGAACACGCGCTCATCGAGTCTCTGTAGCGCCAGATACCCGTTGTACGCGTAGCGCCTCCAGAGCGCGGGGACCTCGCCCGGATCGGCGGTTGCCTCGAGCGCGCGGTTGAACCACCCGAACCAGTTCGCGACCAGCTCCTCGCCGCGGACTCTGACGTCAACGAAGCCCGCGCGCCGGGCATAGGCCGCGAGCTCGCTGGGAGCGAACGCGTGGATGTCAACGGACCCCTCGAGCGCGTGTTCCCCCGCGGGTTGATCGTCGGAGAGGGCCGAGCGCGACGCTTTGACGAGCGTGCGCCAGACAGGCGCGACGAGGCTGGCGCCTCGCTTCGGCACCGACGCCAGGCGGTCGCCGACCCGCGACGGCTCGCCGGCGAACGCGATCGTCCCTCCGGGTGCCAGCACGCGGTGGAGTTCGGCGAACGCCCGTCCGAGGTCCGGGAGGTGGTGAAGGACCGCGTGGCCGAGCACGAGGTCGAAGCTCTCGCCCGCGAACGGGAGCGATTCGGCCTCGGCACGCGCGGCCCTGACGCTCACACCGAGGCGCTGCGCGTTCTCTGACAGGGTCGCGACCATTCCGGGCGAGATGTCGGTGCATGTGGCCTCGCGAACGCTCCCGGCCTGGAGCAGGTTCAGGCTGAAATAGCCGGTGCCGGCGCCGATCTCGAGCGAGCGCTCGAAGCCGTGATCGAGCTCGGGGCCGAGCAACTTGCGCAGCTTTCCGACAACCTGCGCCTGCCCGACGGGCCCGAAGTCGATGCCCCATTTTGAGTCGTATGTCGCCGCCGCCACATCGTGATAGCGGGTGTTGACGTCGCGGATCTCATCCGCCGTCCGGACCGCCTCCATGGCGCCGCGCACAATACCCTGTCGGTCGGCGCCAATGAACGCGTACGTTCAGCAGAGTCAGCCGTCCGACGTGCCTCCGCTGGAGCTGACCGGCGAGCGGACGCTGCCCGATGTCCCGGCCGAGAACTACTGGTTTCGCCGGCATCTTGTCGTCTACGAATGGATCTCGGATCGCGTCGCGGGTCTGCGGGTGCTCGACCTCGCATGCGGGGAGGGGTACGGCTCGGACGTGTTGGCGCGCTCGGCCGCGTCCGTCGTCGGGCTGGACGCCAACCCCGAGGCGCATGAGCACGCGCGAGCGCGCTATGTCCGGGAGAACCTGCGCTTCGACTGCGGGCTCGTCGAGACCTACGGTGACGCGGGCGCCTTCGACGCCGTCGTTTTCCTCCAGACGATCGAGCACGTGCCGGATCCGGCAGGGGTTCTGACCCACGTGCGCTCGCTGCTGGCGCCCGACGGGGTCGCGTATATCTCGACGCCCAATGTCCTCACGCTCGCGCCTGCTGGAGCCGAGCGCTCCGACAACCCATGGCACGTGCGCGAATACCGCCACGAGGAGTTCCGCGCGCTGTGCGAGTCGGTATTCGGCTCCGTCGAGCTGCTGGGGCTGTTCCACGCGCGCAAGCTGAGGCTTCACGAGCTGGCGCTGAAGCTCGGGTGGGACCGGCTCCATCCGCGGCTCGGGATTACGCGAGCGTTCTACGACCGTTTCACGCCGGCGATCAGCGCGAGCGATTTCGCCCTGCGTGGCGGGCCGTTGGACCGCGCGCTTGACTTCCTGGCAGTCTGCCGTGAGCGGGAGCCACGGACTCCCTGACGGGCCCTCGCCGGTCGGCGCTGGCGAGCGCACCGGCGCCGCTATCAACTCGTGCTAACACGCCAGCCACGGGCTGGATTTACCCGACGGCCACCGATCGGAGCGGAAGGCGCCAGCTCCGCGAGCCGACGTGCAAATCCGCTCTCGGGTGTGATGGAGTCGCAACGATGGCGAAGCCCGCAATCGAGTTCTTTGCACGCTGAGTCCGTTCCATGGAGTCCGGTTGCTGGCCAGCCTGGCGCGTCAGAGCGAATACTCGCGCATGACCCTTGCAGTGGCCTGCTGACGCGAATGGTGACGTGGGCGCCCGGGGTCGATACCTCACCCGCGGGCGCAGTCGAACACGACTATTTCGTCGATCACGGCGACAGCCGGTCAGTTCTGGGCGAGCGTTGCGGACCGGCGCAACTTCTCAAGCGCGGTCATGAATGCATCCACCTGCGCGACCGTAACGGTTAGCTCGGGATGACGAATGAGTCCAAGCGGATCGAGGCCCCGCACTGGCATGTGAAAACACAGCAGCACGCCGCGCTCGCCGTTGGTCGCGAACGTGAGACCGCGGTCAGTGATGGCAAGACGCGCCGGTCCAGCCGTTTTCGCGAAGCGATACGGGCCGGTGATCGCCACATGTTTGATGTTGGCGATCGGCGTGCGCAGACGCCATGGACCGAAGCGCGCCTCGAAATCGCGGGCGTCTACCTCGACCCAAGCAGTCCCGGGCGTGATGCCGAACGTGAGTGCCGAAAGCCGATATCGCGGCGCGAATGCGAAGTGAAACCGCTGCGGATCGAGCACCGTCGCAGCCTATCTCGCCACCAAACCAACATTGACGTCTCTCCTCGCCGCTGCCCCGGTTCAATCAAGGCGGCAGCGAGGCCTGTCGTCGAACTCTGGCGACCTACTCCGATATACCGGAGTCCAGAGCCATCGTTCACGTCGCCGGCGACCTCGGACCTCGTCGGCGTGCCTTCCCCTTCGGGCTAAACGCGAAAGCGGGATTCGCTCAATACCGTCCGGTTCATGTCACCTCGCGGCGAGCTCGCGATCGTCCTTCACACGCACATGCCCTACGTGGAGGGTTTCGGCACGTGGCCGTTTGGCGAGGAGTGGTTGTGGGAGGCGATCGCCACCTCCTACCTGCCGCTGCTCGGTGCGCTCGGGCGCGCGCCATTGACGCTGTCGCTGACGCCGGTTCTATGCGATCAGCTGGAGGCGCCTGGGGCGATCGAACGCTGCGTCCAATTCCTCAGGGACGTCAGGCCCGAGTCGCACCGTCGTGACATCGAGGCGCTGCGCGATCAGCCGCAGGTCACGGCGGAGCTCCAGCGATCGGCGGCCGAGTACTCGGCCGCCGCTGAACGACTCGAATCGATCGACCTTCTGCGTGCGCTCGGAGAGCACGCCAGCTGGACCTCGGCCGCGACACACGCGGTGCTTCCGCTGCTGGCGACCGATGGGGGCCTATCTCTTCAGATCGAGACGGGCATCGCATCGCACAGGCGGCGCTTCGGGGAATGGCGCGGTGGCTTCTGGCTTCCGGAGTGCGCGTACGCGCCGTGGCTGGACCCCGTGCTCGAAGAGGCCGGCGTGCGGGCCGTCTGCGTCGAGATCGCTGACGGCGGCCTGCGTCCGCTCCGAACCGCCGCCGGCGGGGTCCTTTGGCCGATCGACCGCGACACGATTTCGCTCGTCTGGAGCGATCGTGGCTATCCAGCCGCGGGTGCATACCGCGACAGTCACGCCCGGACCCCTAACGATCATCAGGCCTGGCGCAACGATGGCGGCGTCTACGACTACGAAGCTGCCGGCGCACTAGCCCGCGACCACGCTCGGGATTTCGTGACCCGCGTGGCGGGCCGCGTTGAGCACGGAGGGGTCTGCGTTTGCGCGCTTGATACCGAGCTGCTTGGCCATTGGTGGTATGAGGGGGTCCAGTGGCTGGCCGCGGTACTCGATGAGTCGGCGCGCCAGCGGCTGCCGCTGACCACATTGGACGATGCTCTTGAGAGATACGACCCGGAGCCCGCGGCCGGCGAGCTTCCCGTGTCGAGCTGGGGCGAGGGCAGAGATCTGCGGACATGGAGTGGCCCGCCGGTTGCCGAACTCGCCTTCGAGGCTCGGACCGCGGAGCTCAAGGTGTTCGCCGACGCGCACCAGCCGAGCCCGCGGGCGCTGCGCGAGCTGCTGGCTCTCCAAAGCTCGGACTGGGCGTTTCTAGCGTCCCGCTCGATGGCCGGCGACTATCCCGTGGAGCGATTCCGTGGCCACGCCGGCGCCGTCGCGCAAGCCGACGGACTCGAACCGGCGCTGCGAAACTTGGCCCCGGATCTCGCCGGCTGGCCGGGATGAGGGCTGCTTGGTCGCGGTCCACGCAAAGTTGTTGCCGAAGGGTGGAAGGAACTTTGCGTGGATCGTCGCCAGGGCGCGCTCTAGTCCTCCCAGTCGAACGTCTGGGGCGTCTCGCGCATCCTGATCAATCGCGCGGGCACGCCCCCGACAACCGCGTTGTTGGGCACATCGGCCGTGACGACCGCGTTGGTCCCAATCACGCAGTTGTTTCCGACAGTGACCCCTCGCAGCAGGCACGCCCCGTAGCCGATCCAGGCGTTGTGCCCTACGCGCACGTCACGCTTGTAGATCCCTTGCTCGCGGATCGGCCGCTCGACTTCGACCACACCGTGATCGAAGTCGATCATCATCACGCGGTCGGCGATGATGCATTCGCGTCCGATCGAGATGTGCTGATAGGCCGAGATCGTGCACTCCTCGCCCATCACGGACCTGGAGCCGAGCGAGACTGCGCCCTCGTGGACGCGGATCTTGCATCCCCGGCCGATCCACGACCAACGCCCGAGCGTCACCACGGCGTCAGGACCGATCTCGAACTTGACTCCGGGACAGACGAAGCACAGCCCGTCCGTGCGCAGACGCCCGCGCCACCGCAGCTTCAAGTAAAGCCATCGGGCGAACAGCCGCAGGTGGCCGCGCCGGAGCATCCCACACTCCCGCGCGAACCGCAAAAACGCGAACGGACCGCCACGCAGTGGAGCCGGTGGCCGGCGAAGGACCGCTCGCGCCGTCCGATCCTTGGGAACGGTCCTCACGCCCACGCCGGGATCGTAAACCCCCGGCTGGCATGATTGCTCGCGGTCATGGCCGGCACGGACACTTCGCTCGCCAAGCGGCTGCTCGACGGCGACAAACGCGCGCTGGCGCGCGCGATCTCGCTCGTTGAGGGCGACGATCCGGAGGGCTGGGAGCTCGTGCGCGAGATCTACCCACACACCGGCAAGGCGGTGATCGTGGGGTTCACCGGGCCGCCTGGCGTCGGCAAGTCGACGCTGATGGGTGCGCTGACGAAGCTCGAGCGCGAGCGGGAGCGCACGGTGGGCGTGCTCTCGATCGACCCATCATCGCCCTTCACCAAGGGCGCGCTGCTAGGTGATCGGATCCGACTCGCGGACCACTTCCTCGACCCGGGCGTGTTCATCCGCTCGATGGCGAGCCGTGGGGCTCTAGGCGGCCTCAGCGAGGCCGCGCTCCAAGCGGCTTTGTTGATGGACGCGTCCGGCCGCGAGCTGATCCTGCTCGAGACCGTCGGCGTCGGACAGGCCGAAGTCGACATCATCGATCACGCCGACACGGTCGTGCTTGTGCTGATGCCGGGGTCTGGAGACTCGATCCAGGCTCTGAAGGCGGGCGTAATGGAGATACCGGACGTGATCGTGGTCAACAAGGCCGATCATCCGCTGACCGACACGATGGTGAGGGAGATCAAAGGTGTGCTCGCGCTGGGTCCGCGGGAGGGTTGGGACGTGCCCGTGATCAGGACCGAAGCCGTGCGGGGCGAGGGGATCCCGGAGCTGGCCGACAAGCTGGCCGACCATCGTGCCCACATCGAGTCGGAGGGAACCCTGTCCGAGCGGCGCCGCCGCAACCTGATGAACGAGGTGCTCGCGATCGCGACGTTCCGGATGCGTCGCGAGCTCGAAGGCTCTGTGCGTGAGGATCCCGAGGTCAAGGAGCTGCTCGACCAGGTTGTCTCCCGTGAGCTCGACCCGGCGAGCGCCGCGGTTCGGATCCTCGAGGCGCGCGAGTGAGCTGCGCGCGGGGGTGACCGCCTGATCGACCGGCGGACATTCCTGGTTGGCGCGGCAGGCGTCGCGTTCGCGCCGCGCGTCCATACGTCCGTACCACGGACGCTCGCCCAGGCGATGCGCGGCCGGGTCATCAAGCGAGGCGCGGCGGGCTTCGCAGATGCTGCGCGGGTCTACAACCAGCGCTACGACGGTGTGCTTCCACAGGCGGTCGCGCGGCCGCTCGATGCCCGTGACGTCGCCAGCGCTGTGCGATTCCTGGTCGACGCAGGCACACGTCTTCGGGTGCGGTCCGGGGGTCACAGCTTTGCCGGGTATTCGACCCTGTCAGACGGCGTTGTGTTGGATCTCAGCCAGCTACGCCATGTCGATTTCGACCGGCGGACACGCACCGCGACGATCGGCCCCGGCGCTCAACTGATCGATGTCTACGCGGCTCTGAACGCCCACGGCGTGACGATCCCAGCGGGCTCGTGCCCGTCCGTGGGGCTCGGGGGCCACGCGCTCGGCGGTGGGATGGGGCTTGCCGGCCGCGCGTTCGGGCTTACCTGCGACAACGTGATCTCGGCCCGGGTGGTGACCGCCGACGGGAGCCTGCGTAAGGTCGATCGTCACAGCGACCCAGATCTCCTCTGGGGCTTGCGCGGGGGCGGCGGCGGAAACTTCGGCGTGGTCACTCAGATGACCGTCCGCGTCCATCCGATCCCGTCCGCCGTCTCATGGTTCGTTGTCGACTGGCCGTGGTCATCCGCCGGCGCGGCGCTCGACGCCTGGCTGCACTGGGCCCCGCACGTCGATCCGCGGCTGACGTCGGTGTTTCACCTCGAGAGCGCGCCGCGGGTAAGAGTCGCCGGCCAGTACATGGGCCCGGCGAGCGATCTCGGCGGATTGCTCGCGCCGCTTCAGGCGGCCCCCGGCGCGGGCATCAGCAGCGGTGCTCAGGACTATTTCGGCCTGATGGTGCGCTGGGCCGGCTGTCTAGGCCAGCCGCTTCAGAGCTGCCACACCACGGGAACCCGGCCTGGGGGGACCCTATCGCGAGCCAGCTTTCGCGCCAAATCGGACTATCTTGAGAAGCCGCTGCGCTCGGCCGGGCGCTCGGTGCTGATCAACGCGATCGCCGCGCGCTCGGGCCACCCGGGCTCCGGCGCGATCCTGTTCGACAGCTACGGCGGCGCGATCAACCACGTCGACCCCAACGCGACTGCGTTTGTCCACCGGGGCGATATCTGCTGCATCCAATACCTCAGCTACAACGGCGGCGACAGCTGGCTTGACCAGACGCATTCCGCGATGCGCCCGTACGTCTCGGGCGGCGCCTACCAGAACTACATCGACCCGGATCTGAGGGATTGGCGCGATGCTTATTACGGACGGAACTACTCGCGGCTCGTTGCGCTCCAGCGCCGCGTCGACCCTCATCACTACTTCGATTTCCCCCAGGCAATCGGGCATCCCTAGTCTGAGCGCTGATGGCAGACGTCCCACAGCCACCGGACACCGGCGTGCTGTCGCCGCCCACCGCCGAACTGGACGTCGTCGAGTCCGCAAGCTTTCGGCGCACCCGCCGCCGCCGCTCGACCGCCCGCCCGCCACAAGTCAGGCTCGGCCTGCACGCGAAGCGGGGTCTCTCGCCGGCCCTGATGGCGATCGTCGAGCGCGGGGTGCGGCGCCGCCCCGCGCTCGCCAACGGTCTGCGGGCTGAGATTCAGCTCGACTTCGAGGAGGACTACCCGCCCGTGCGTGTCGTCTTCGGAGATCGACTCGTGCTGGTGGAAGACGGCCCTGGCGTCGCACCAGACCTGCGCGTCGAGGGGTCGATCCCCGATCTGATCACGTTGATGGTCACGCCACTGCTTGGCGGGCTGCCGAACCCGATCAACGCCAGGGGTCGCGCCGCGCTCGGAATGGTCGCGGTCGGACGTGTCAGGGTCGAAGGCCGTCTCGGGCTGATGCGCACCCTGATCAGCCTGATCCGGGTCTGACTACGATTGCGTCATGCCCAAGACCGTAATCCTGTCCGCTGCCCGCACACCGATCGGGAAGCTGGGCGGTGGCTTCGCCTCGCTCGACGCAACAGACCTCGGTGGGACCGCCATCAAGGCGGCGCTCGAGCGCGCCGAGGTGACCCCCGAGCAGGTCGAGCACGTCGTGATGGGCCAGGTGCTCCAGGCCGGGCAGGGTCAGATCCCCTCGCGGCAGGCGCAGGTCAAGGCGGGCATACCGGTCGGGGTGTCCTCGGAGACGATCAACAAGGTCTGTGCGTCCGGGATCCGCTCCGCCGCGCTCCTCGACAACGCGATCCGGGCAGGGGAGGTGGATGTCGGCGTCGGCGGCGGGATGGAATCGATGTCCAACGCTCCGTACCTGCTGCGCCAGGCCCGCTTCGGCTTCAGGATGGGCGACGCCAAGGCGCTCGACGCGATGCTCCGCGACGGTCTCGAGAGCCCGTTCTCGGGCAGGCATATGGGTGCCGAGGCGAACGAGGTCGCCGACGAGCTCGAGCTGACCCGACCCGATATGGATCGCTGGGCGCTGCGCTCGCACGAGCTGGCGATCAAGGCGACCGACGAGGGCCGGCTGCCGGAAGAGATCGTGGCAGTAACGGTGAGGGGCAAGAAGGGGGAGACGCTCGTCGAGGTCGACGAGTCGCCGAGGCGCGACACGACGCTTAAGAAGCTTGCCGGCCTCCCGTCGGCTTTCGGCGATGGCGGCTCGCACACGGCGGGCAACTCGCCGGGCGTCAACGACGGGGGCGGCGCCCTTGTGCTGGCAAGCGATGAGTGGGCCAAGCGCAACGATCGGCCGGCGCTCGCGACGATCGTGGCGCAGGCCCAGGTTGCCGATGACTTCCCGTACCTCGCGCGGACGCCGGCCAACGCCGCCAAGAAGGCGCTCAACAAGGCGGGTCTTACGACCGAGCAGATCGATCTGTGGGAGATCAACGAGGCCTTTGCGTCGGTGACGCTCAACTCGATCCGGATGCTCGGCATCGACGAGGACGAGGTCAACGTCAACGGAGGCGCCGTCGCGCTCGGCCACCCCATCGGCGCATCAGGTGCCCGCATCCTCGGGACGCTCGTACTCGAGCTTCGTCGTCGAGGAGGCGGTCTCGGCTGCGCGGCCATCTGCTCGGGCGGCGGTCAGGGCGACGCGGTGATCGTGGAAGTCAATGGCGGCTAGCGCCGCAGCCTTCTTCGACCTCGACCGGACGCTAATGGAGGGCTCGTCGGCCTTCCAGTTCGGGCGGGCTGCGTACAAGGCCGGGCTGCTCTCGCGTCGTCAGCTGGCGGCCGACGCGTTCGCGAACGTTCGCTTTCGGCTGCGGGGTTCCAGCGATGCGACCTCGCACGCACTGCGCGACCGGATCTCCGCGTCGCTGGCCGGCACGCGTGTGCGCGACCTCGAGCGGCTCGGACCAGACGTGCTGGCGCGGGTGTTGCCGCGGCTCTACCCGCAGGTCCTGGCGCTCGCGTACGAGCATCAGGACGCGGGCCGGCCCGTCTACATCGCCACGGCAGCGTCGGACAGGCTCGCGGACGTGCTCGCCAGCGTGCTGGCACTCGACGGCGGTATCGGCTCGCAGTTCTCCGCCGTTCGCGACGGCGTGTTCACGGGCGAACCAACCGGGCTCTTCATCTATGGCGACGGCAAGGCGCAGGCGATTGAGGAGCTCGCTGCGCGGGAGGGGATCGACCTGAGCGCGTCATACGCGTACTCGGACTCGGTCTCCGACCTGCCGATGTTGCGCCTCGTCGGCCACCCGGTGGCGGTCAACCCCGACCCCGAGCTATTGAAGGTGGCGCGCGCGGAGGGCTGGGAGGTGCTCCGCTTCGAGCGACTTGGGCGGCGGCTGAAGGCGGCCGCCGCGCTGACCGGCGCGGCCATCGCGGGCGGGGCCGGCAGCGCCGCGCTGGCGACGCGGGGGCGGGGACGAACGTTCCCGTCAAGCCGCCGCAGGAGGCTGTTTGCCCGCGTCCCCGCGGTTCGCCAGCGCTGAGATCCCGCCAGGCGTCACCGCGCGCACGCCGTGCTTGCGCGCGGCGGCGAGCAGGCGGCGGTCGTAAGCCAGCAGCTCGTCCGCCTGAATGCGCAATGCGCTCGCGAGATGGATTGCATCGAGCGTGCCCACGTCCACGGATGCGAGCCCGCGTGCCACACGGAGCAACTGCGAGGTTACCGCCACGAGCATGCACGACTCAAGAAGCCTGTCGACCTCCGCGCGCACCTGCTCACTCGGGTTCGCCAGCGCGGTCGCGCGTGAAACCTCAACGATCGCGATCTGACTCGTCGCGATTACGGGATCGGCCTGCACGTAGCGCGCGAGCGCCTCGCTCTCGGGCTCGTCGATCACGAGCTTGACGAGCGCGGAGGAATCGGCGTATGTCAGCCGCCGCTCAGCGCTCAGCGCGATCTCTCTCGAGCGCCTCGCTCGACGTCACGCCGGTGGTGACTCCAGAACGCTGGACGGGTCGGTCCAGGGGTGCGCCCGGAGTGATGTCGCCGGCCGCGAGCAGGCGCTCGATCCGGTCCGCCTCCACCGGGGTGAGCATCGCGACCGGACGATGATGGTGGGTGATCTCGATCGTCGCGCCCGCGCGAACGCGCCTGATTGTCGCCGTCAGGTTGTCGCGCAACTCTCGAATCCCGATCTGTTCGGACATTGTGACCACATGTTACCACAAAGTCGCGCGTCAAGGCCCGCCGTAGACTTCCTTCATGGCCACGCGTCCGCGATTGACCGACGCCGACACGTTCGAGCGCGAGACCCCGGTCCGACCACCGGCGCGCGACGCGCTGTTCGAGACGATCGCGGGCGAGCCGGTCAAGCCGCTCTACACCGAGGCGGACCTGCCGGCAGCCAAGGACGCCGCGATCGGCCTCCCCGGGGAGTACCCGTACACCCGTGGCGTGTACGGCTCGATGTACCGCGGGCGGCTGTGGACGATGCGACAGTTCGCGGGCTTCGGGACGGCGGAGCAGACCAACGAGCGCTTCCGCTACCTGCTCGACCATGGGCAGACCGGGCTGTCGACCGCGTTCGACATGCCTTCGCTGATGGGCCACGACTCCGACCATCCGCGCGCACTCGGCGAGGTGGGGCGGGAGGGGGTTGCGATCGACTCGCTCGAGGACATGGAGGCGCTGTTCGCCGGCATCCCGCTCGACGAGGTAAGCGTGTCGATGACAATCAATGCGCCTGCCGCGATCATGCTCGCCTTTTACATCGTGGCAGCCGAGCGCCGGGGGATCCCTTCGGAGCGCCTGGCGGGCACGATCCAGACGGACATCCTCAAGGAGTACATCGCGCAGAAGGAGTGGTGCTTCCCGGTCGATCCTGCGATGCGGGTCGTGACCGACATGATCGAGTGGTGCTCTGCGCACATGCCGCGCTGGCATCCGATCTCGATCAGCGGCTACCACATCCGCGAGGCCGGCTCAACGGCCGTGCAAGAGCTTGCGTTCACCCTCAAGGACGGGCTCACATATGTCGAGCACGCCGTCTCGCGAGGGCTTGAGGTCGACGACTTCGCGCCGCGGCTGTCGTTCTTCTTCAACGCCCACATCGACTTCTTCGAAGAGATCGCCAAGTACCGCGCGGCCCGGCGGATCTGGGCACGCGAGCTACGCGACACGTTCGGCGCGCGCGCCGAACGCTCGCTCTTGATGCGCTTCCACACCCAGACCGCCGGCGTGTCGCTCACGGCCCAGCAGCCGCTCAACAACATCGTTCGGACGGCGATCGAGGCCCTTGCAGGTGTGCTCGGCGGTACGCAATCGCTGCACACCAACTCGTTTGACGAGGCGCTTGCGCTCCCGACCGAGGGGGCGGTCAGGGTGGCGCTTCGCACCCAGCAGATCATCGCCGAGGAGACCGGGGTGGCTAACACGACCGACCCGCTGGGCGGCTCGTACTTCATCGAGGCGCTGACCGATCGCATGGAGGAGCAGTGCTACGAGTACTTCCACAAGATCGACGAGCTCGGGGGAAT
>Ga0102924_1004269_pt1 | contig 14485 bp, 16 predicted proteins | sample PaiPotPPM11metaG_FD_80116 | JGI IMG/M metagenome (GOLD analysis project Ga0102924, IMG submission 80116) | Iron sulfur acid spring bacterial and archeal communities from Banff, Canada, to study Microbial Dark Matter (Phase II) - Paint Pots PPM... ... | reverse complement strand
TCCCGGCTTGGCCGAGACATTAAAGAAATTGACACGCCCCGTATTTTGCCTTTCGAACCATCGCTAACCCGTTGAATTTTTGGCCAAAGTCAAGCTTAGAAGCTATTTGTAATAGCTCACGCCGCAAACCTGATTGCCGATGCGCACCTCGATGGATTCCTTTAGAACCGGCTTGTCCGTCCCAGGCTTCGGGAAATTGTACTCCATCGTAGCGATGCTTCCTTCAGGTGAGGCCTTTAATCGCGTCATACCGCCCGCTGGCCAACCGGGTCATTCTGCAGCTTCATCTCCCGGAAACCGGCGTAACCCGTTTGGGTGGCGTTGCCAACGAAACTGGCCTGTGTCGCATTGTTGGCTCGGCCACCCCAGGCCGCTCGCTCCGGCGCCGGCCGCTTGCTCCGGCAGCTCTCGAAACTGACGCATGCGAGCAGGATAGCAATACTATCTTGAGTAGCCGTTGCGCCCTCTACGCGCCGAAACGGCCCAAACCGGCGTGGACTCGAAAGCGCTGAACTTGTTGTTCGGCAGCAACATGTTGTCAGGGGACTATGCATAACTTACAATTTATGCATAAAAAAGATTGCCTTGATTCTACGTGAGAATTATTATGCAAATGTTATTAGCAAAAGTGGGGTTGGCAATGACCATTTACGGATACGCGAGGGTCTCCACGGACGGACAAAGCTTGGCCTCGCAAGATGCGAAGCTGCATGAGGCTGGTTGCGCCAAGGTGTACGCGGAAAGGATCAGCGGCGCCCGCAGCGACCGCCCCGAGCTTGCGAAGCTGCTGAAGCGGCTCGAGCCCGGTGATGTCCTGGTGGTTACGCGGCTCGATCGGCTGGCGCGGTCGACACGGGATCTGCTGAACATCCTCGACACGATCGGCAAGGCTGGCGGGGCCTTCAAGTCGCTAGGCGACACGTGGGCCGATACGACTACGCCGCACGGCCGGTTGATGGTGACGGTGCTGGGTGGACTTGCCGAGTTCGAGCGCGAGTTGATCCTCGCCCGCACGGGTGACGGCCGTGCCCGAGCGAAGGCCAAGGGCGTAAAATTCGGGCGGCCGCTATCTCTGACGCCACACCAACGCCAGGAGGCTATCCAGCGGCTTGCAGCGGGCGAAGCGCAGGCGGACATTGCGAGGTCGTACGACGTCTCGCAGAGCACCATCAGCCGGCTGCATCTCCCTTTCGAGTACGGCGCCGCCACCGTCGCCACATTTTGAAGAAGTAAGGGCGGTGCAGTAATGAGCCGCGGCGGCCCGGGGCGGCTGCGGCCCGTGCCAACCTTCGCCCTCAAGCACTTCGAGGCACGGGGGCAGTTCGGGGGATAGGTTCGTCAGGGTTCACGAAGCTGGGGAACTCCCGCTACCGTTGCCGTCGCAATCGGCCAAGGGAAGCCCGCTGAAGGAGGCCTTGCGGTTTTCGCCGTTTATCTTTCCGCCGTTGATCGAGGCTGCTCGCCGTTGATCTTTGAGGGCAAGAGGTGGTCTCGAGATAAAATTGATCCGCGATACTGGTTTCTGAACGGCAGGGACGACGGGCGGTCGTCCTACTACCTCGAGGATCCGGCGACTGAGTTCGATATTCAGGGTCTGGAGCTTGATTGGGTTGGCGTTTGCTGGGATGCCGACTTTCGCGGAGTGGATGGAAACTGGGTCCACCAAAAGTTCACAGGGACGAGATGGCAGAACGTCAATGATCAATCGCGAAAGGTTTACCTGACCAACGCCTATCGAGTTCTCCCTACGCGCGCTCGTCAGGGGATGGTGATTTTCTTACCAGAAGGCGATGCAGCGGATGCTACTCGGCTTCCGGAATTTTATACTGGTACCGCAAATTTCCTCTTGAGCTGCGGCATAGGCAATCTTTGACTTAATTAACGCCTGCGTACACACCGCGATTGCATGCCCTCGTATTCAGCTTGGAAGTCAGACGCTTTGGCGAGGATTTCAACGCCACTTCCGACAAATCGCCAGCCAAACTGCCCCATAGAACCCAAACGACAATTTCTTCCTGTCGGAATTTGCGTACGCCGTTACGTCTGCTCCTTCCTCCTCGGAAGCGGACGTCGGCCACAAGCGCGGTTTTGTCGGCTTAGGGCCCAATAGCGGCTCTTTCGCATGAGGTTTGGTTGGAGGCTCGGGACGTTTGGCGGGCACCGCGGGCCTCATTTCCTTGCCTTCTTTTCGGCAGCGGTCGCCTCCTTTCGGACAATCGCGAACGTCTTCAGCACTGTGCCGGGTCAAGTTCCCTCCGGCCGGGCCTACTCTCCAAGCATCGTTTCGCGCACGGTGATCCTGGGCCGGTAGCCGGTCAAATGTTCGTAGATGGCGGCCATCTTTGCGAGGCGCTCCGCCCCCTTTGCGCAGCCTCAGGTGTGTTTCCAGAACGGCTTGCCTTCCAGCGAGTCGTATTCCCCAAGCGGGCGTCTGTTCTCGGTGCTTGCGTCAGGAAGGTCGGTGATTGCGATCTTGACGGGCCGATATTGCTGCCACGTCCGAAAATAGATATCAGCAGACTCCCGGCAGTGCGCAAAGCGCTCGAAATAGGTTGCGAAGACAGCCGCCAAAGTCGGCCTCGCGGGATCGAGGCGCGTGACCGCGTTTGGCGCAGCGATCTCGGTCCAGTCCACCGAGGAGCTCGCGATGCCGCCGAACCGTTCCTTCACCTCGTTCATCAGCGCCTGTGTCGGCTCAAGGTCTTCCCGCCGCACATAGCGGCGATAGAGGCGGTCCGTAACCAGCGGCCAATTCCGGTCCGGCGAGGCGGGCACGACGAATGCGGCAACACAATCGAAAAACAGCTGGACGTCGGCCGCGGGACCCAATTCAGCAACCGACGGCCCCCCAAACAATCCAACGTTCTTCATTCTAGCCGCCCTTTCTGAAGAAGAAGATCCTGTCCGGGCTGATCGCGCCTCCTGACTTCTTCACGATGGCCTCGACGATCTCATTTTCCTGCGCACCTGACACGATCTGCCCACGAACATCGATCCAAACCTCCTGCCGCATTGTCTCAGGCAGATGCCTCGCCCGCTCCTTTGCCTGATCTGCCACAACATCGATCAGGCTCTCTGAATTGTTCGCGATATCGTAGTTCTTGACCTCGACGGCCGTCGAACCATCCTTCGCAACAAAGTCAGGCCGGACGCTGCCCTTCGTCGTGGGGTTCACCTCTACGCCATTGAGATAGGCTTTCTGCGGGGTATAGCCAGAGCCGAACTCGCGGCCGATATCGATTTCCGACTGGCGCCATGATGGACGCGTGATCTTGTCGATCTCACTTTCGACCTCCGCCAGAGCCCCCTTGAGCTCATCACGGACCTGCTGCTTCTTCGCTTTTTCAATCCCAGCCTTTTCCAGCTCGTCCTGGAGCGCCTTCATCCGCTCCGCAGACGGCGGGCGTGGGCGGTTGGCTAGCTCTTCGAGGTTTTCATCAAGGTCATGGTATCTTTGCTGGGCCTCGCCCAGTTCGAGCTCCGCCTTGTTGAGCTCCCCTCGCAACTTTGCGGCCTGCTTGTCCAGCTCCGGCAAAGTGAAGGGGCTGCCGCCCGGACCGGGCCCGCCGTGCTCGCCAGCCGGTGGTGCTTGCTCGGGTTCCGGTTTCGGCTCGGTTGGCGACTCCTTGGGCGGTTGCTCATGCGGCGCATCCTGGTGCGGCGCGGGTTGGGTCTGGGTTGGCTCCCCTTTCTCTTGTTTCTCTTGTTTTTCTTGTTTTTCTTGTTTCTCTTGTTTTTCTTGTTTTTCTTGTTTCTCTTGTTTCTCTTGTTTCTCTCGTTCCTCTTTCCGCGGCTCTTCCTTCTCCCGCTCTTCGGTGCGCTGCTGTTCCTGCTTCGGCTCGTCGGTCCGCGGTTCGTTCTTCGACTCCTCGCCGCGCGGCGCTTCTTCCGGCTTGCTCGGCTCGGGGGGCTTCACGTCCTCGGTGTGCGCGACGTCCTTGGCAGCTTCGCCCTCGGTCTTCGCGACATCCTTGGCCGCCTCGCCCTCGGTTCTGGTGAGGTCGGTCGCCACGACGTCGCCTTCCGTCCGGGCGACGTCGCCCACCCCGGTCTTGACCTCGGCCTCGACAATGTCCGTGGCCGCCGTGCGCACCGCTGCCCTCTCGAGCGCGCTGGCAGCACGCACCGCCTTTGCCGCGCTGTAGAGCTTGCCGGCGCCGGCGACCACGGCACCCGGCACCACGTTGGCGCCCACCGCGATCGCAATCGGGGCGACGCTCGGCTTGTCCTGGTAGCCGACCTCGTACGCGCTGTACTGCTCGCTGTACTCCATCCCCGCACCGGCGATATCCCGGATCGCGCTCACCGTACGCGCCATGACGCCGATCGGGCCGGGAACGAAGCTCAGCAGCAGCAGCCCGACGTCCAGCACCTTTTTCCACCACGGTTCGCCCGGCTTCCCCCGCTGGTCCTGGATGACAGACTCGAAGATCGAACCCTTCTCGACCCCAAGCCGCTCCATTGTGGCCTCCACGATCGGGCCGAACTTGAACACAACGTCCTCGCTGCGGCCCAGGGCGTTGCGCACCATGGGCAGGTCGATATTCACACGCTCGAGCGCGTACAGGGTGAGCCGGTTGCTGAAGTCGTAGACGTTCTTGGCGCGGCTGAGCGTGTCCCACACCGTGACGCCCTGGAGGATCGGGTGGTCGATCTTCAGCTGATCCCACGACCGGGCCTGGCTGTTCGGCAAGCGATACAACTCGTCGTACAGCTGCTGGGCCACAGGGTTGATCTGGTTCCCCGGTTTGATGTCCGGATTGTTGCCCGTCTGGTAGCGACCGATGGCGTCATGCAGCACGTGCTCGCTCTGCTCGAGCGAGTGCTTGAGCACCGCGACCGCGACGGTGCGGAAGTAGACACGGAACGCGTTGGCGGCCGTGTCGAAGGCGTCGACGTCGGGGAAGTCCGCGTCCCGCAAAGCCTTGTCGCGCGCCGCCCGCGCCGCCTCCAGCTTCTCGTGCAGCTTGAGATCGTGCATCCCGGGCAGGGTGTAGGTCTGCTGCTCGAGCTTCTCGCTCTCCTTGATGAGGGCGTAGAGCTCCTCGTAGCCCGCCAGGCGCCCGAGCGGCGTGATATCGACGGGCGCACAGACGTTCGGCCGGACCTCGAGGAATTGGTTGAGGCGATAGGCCAAGTTCCACCAGCCCTCGATCTTCTCACCGCCCAGCCACTTCCAGAAGCAGCCGATGTCGTCATGGCTGAAAGAAAGCAGCGCGTTGTGGGCCATGATGACCGCGCGGTCCTCACTGAAGTCGGGCTGCGCCGGGAGTTCGAGATGCTTCTGGGTCTCCCGGTCGAGCATAAAGAGCCGCATGTATCCGCTCTCGAGCCCGTTCTGGACCTCAGGCGGCAGCTTGCGCTTCGGCGCCTGGGCGTGCTCCTGCTGACTGCGCTGGTCAGGCCCGAAGAAGAGCTCGATTGTCTCCCCCGCCTCCAACCCGGTCTTGCAGACCGGGGCAGCGCAGCCGACGTCCTCGCCGCTCTCGATCAGCTTGATCGCGCGCTCGCGGCTCACGCGCTTGCCGTACTCACCGTCAGCACGTAGATTTCGCCGCCCTCGAGCTTCGTGTCCGCGGCGATCGTGATGTTCACTCCCCCCTTGGTGGGCGTGACGACGATTCTGGGGTCGGTGGCCGGCTCGGTCTGGCGCTGGATCGTGTTCGGGCGGTGCTCCTGCTGCACCACGTGAGTCAACTCGTGCGCAAGCAATCGCCGGCCGTCCTGCGTTTCGGGCGTGAACCGGCCAGCGCCGAACACGATGTGGCCTCCGACGGTGAATGCCCGGGCGTGCAGCGCCTGCGCCATCTCGGCCGCGGCTGCGTCGCTGTGGATCCGGACGCGGCTGAAGTCGGCGCCGAACCGAGGTTCGAAGAACCGGCGATCCCGGGACGACAGCGGCTGGCCGCCGGTGGGCAGCGCGGGCGGGGCGTGGTCGCGTCTCGCCGCCGGCGGCGACGACTCGACCTTGCGCTGCACGCAGGTGCATGGCTCGTCGCCGTCGGCGCCGCAGGCCTCGCACTTGCGCTGGATCCATGGACCGGCCGACCGGATCGCCGGGCGGTCGTCTGCCGCCGGCGGAGTCGCCATGCGCATAACCGCATCGGCCACACGATCAGCTTCCTGCTCGAATTCGTCATCGACAGGGCCGATCGCGAGCTTGGCCTGCGAGCTCGGCGGTGTGCGCAGCCGAATCTGCGCTGCTATCGACGCGTGCTCGTGCAGGTGCGTGACGGGATTGTCACCGCTGGAGTCGAGCAGCGCTGTATCCGGTATCGACTGCGCGATATGCGGATCGACGCTGCGTTCGACCGCAACTTGTCCGCCCACTGACGATGCATCGACGACGCTTGAACTCGGCGCAGCGATGGCAAGGCGCGCGAAGCTGAACGATGCCGCGGATGCAGCGCGCTTTCGCTCCGCGGCCGGCTGAGCCGCGACATATGTCGCCTGAGCGTCGGCGGCGCGATCGCGCGGCCGTGCATTCAGCGCCGGCGCTTTCTGCTGCGCTCGCCCGGAAGTTTTCGCCGTCGTGATCGGAGGTGCGAACGCCATTGCTGCGCCGCCTGCACATCGCTTGTGCTCAACTTACTGCTTGTGAGTCTGAATAGTCTATGGTTGCATACGTAACTAAAACTATGAGTTTACTTGTCATAGTTTTGGACGAATGATCAGACATGTTTTTGTGAAAAATTCGAGTAGGTCGGGCACGACCGGTTCGGATCGCGCTGCGGTTTGCTCTGCTAAATGGAGAGAATCCGATGGCCGTGACTGTATCTTATCCCGGCATTTACGTGCAGGAACTGCCCAGCAGCAGCCACTCAATCACCGCCGCGCCTACCAACATCGCCGTCTTCATCGGCTACACGCACCCGCTCAAGACACCCGCCGCAAACCTCGGAATTCCCATCCAGATTTTCGGATTCAACGACTACCAGCGACAATTCGGCGGCTTCGTGCGGAGCACGGCGTTTGCGGCGGCGGGCGACGCCTTCGCGTTCTCCAGCAGCGGCGGTGATTCCACCAAGTCGTTCGGTGACATGGCCGAAGCCGTCAACCAGTTCTTCATCAACGGCGGAACGCAGGCCTACGTCGTCGCGACCCACAACGAGGACCTTGACCTCAGTGGCGCGGCCGACACCGCGAGCAAGACGATCGGTGGCGTCAAGTTCACGCCGAAGGAAATCACCGACCAGGTGTTCGGAATGACCGTCACGGTCCGGCCGATCAATCCTTCATCGCCACCCGCGCTCACCGATCTCGCCGACATCATCATCAGCTACGGTCCTTCGACCGGGCCCGGTACGATCACGGAGACGTTCCGGCAGGTCAGCATGCAGGAGAAGCAAGCCGATGGCACGCCCAACCCCGACTACGTGCTGAAGCGCCTCGACTCGTCCCAGCTTGTAAGTGTGTCGTTGAACCCGCCATCGCCGGTCGCGCCGTTCCCGGCAGCGGCGACCCCCGCAACGATGGGCAACGTGCTCGATCAGGGTACCGCTGTCTTTAATGCCTCTGACTTCACCACCGTGATGGCGCAGGACAGCGGGCTCGACAAGCTCGCGATTTTCAATCTGATGGTCATCCCGGGCGTCGTGAACACGCTTGTGCTCTCTACCGCGCTGGCGTTCTGCGAAAAGAAGCGAGCTTTCCTGATCATGGATCCGCCGATCATAGCGTCGGCGGACGGTACCGACAGCGCTTTCCCGAACCGGATTCAAGACGTGATGGCGGGAAACGTTGCGGCAATCCCCGCCCCTCCCGCGGGACCGAATGCGGCGCTCTACTTCCCCTATTTAAAGTCACCCGATCCGCTGACCGGCGACGCGAAGAACGCCGTCACGAAGCACGTGAACGAGATCCCGCCCGCCGCAACCGTGGCCGGCCTGTTCGCCCAGACGGACGTCGATCGCGGTGTTTGGAAGGCGCCTGCCGGATTCCAGACCGTCACGCTCGACACGACCGGCGTTGCCGACCGCGGCAAGATGACCGACATGCGCCAGGGTGTCCTCAACCCCATCGGCGTCAATTGCCTGCGCGATTTCCCCAACGTCGGCACGGTTGTTTTCGGCGCCCGCACGCTCGTAACGGTCACCGACGAGCAATGGCGTTACGTCCCGGTGCGGCGCATGGCGCTGTTCATCGAGCAGACTCTGGTGGGAAGTCTCGGCTGGGCCGTGTTCGAGCCCAACGCCGACCCGCTCTGGTCCGCGATCCGCATGAGCGTCAACGCGTTCATGCTCGGGCTCTTCCGCCAGGGAGCATTCAAAGGAACGACGCCGAGCCAAGCCTTCAGCGTTCAGTGCGATGCCCAGACAACAACCAAGAACGACATCGATCAAGGCATCGTCAACATCGTGGTCGGCTTTGCACCGCTCAAGCCCGCGGAGTTCGTCGTGATTTCAATCGCCCAGCTCGCCGGTCAATCACAGAGCGGATAGGACTGGCGCGACGGTTCAAGGCCCCACCCCGTTTTTTCGAGGTTCGCCATGCCGATCTTTCCCGTCAATACTAAACGTTTCGATCCGTATCAGACCCGCGGCTTCCTATTGTTCTTCGGGACCGATACCACACCTGTGGCCGTGCTCAGCAAGATCGGGAAGCTGTCACGTTCCTCGACCGTCGTCGAATACAACGAGGGCGGCAATCCGGTCACCGTGAAGGGCATCGGCCGCACCAAGTACGATCCGATCACACTGGAGCGCGGCATTACCCAGAACACGGCTTTCATCGACTGGGCCGATGCGGCACAGAAGCTCGATCAGGGCCATCCCACCACCTCGCTAAAGAATCTGCGCCGCGAGATTCGCATCCAGTTGCTGAACGAGGCGGGCCAGCCGGTGCACGGCTATATCGTGCATCGCTGCTTTGTGTCGGAATTCCAGGCGCTGCCCGACCTCGATGCTGGCGCGAATGCGGTCGCGATCGAGCACATCAAGCTTGAGAACGAGGGCTGGGAAGTCGACCCGGCCATCGTCGAGGTTCTGGAGGCCTGATGTGAGCCCGGCGGCTTCATCCCTTCGGGGTCCTGGCGGCGCTTGTTTTGCGCTGCCGGTGAGCGGCCTCACGGTGATGCTGCGGCAATCGACCGGCACGGAAGACCTCTTGCTGCTCGAGACGCCCGACGACGACGCGGCGGTGCTCGGCCTCGCAGAGGTGCTCGCCACCACCGAAGACGGCGGCGAGATCGACTGGCCACAACTCACGCCTACCGACCTCGACGTTTTCATCTTGCGCCTCCGCCAGGCGCGGCTCGGCGACCATATCGCCAGTCGCCTGGCATGCCGAGGCGAAGGGTGCGCCAGCCGCATCGATCTGTCCTTCGGGATTGAGGCTTATCTTGACTTTCATCGCCCAAAGGCTCCGCGCGGACGTCACTGGCTTGCTGTCTCAACAGAATCGCCGTGGTTCCAACTGAACGAGATGGGCGACGGCGACCATGCCGGAGACACCTGCCGCTTCCGGTTGCCGACGATGACCGATCTGATGGCCGCCAAGCGCCAGCGCAATCCGCGCCGCGCGCTGGCCAGCGCGTGCATCCCTGACGAAGGCATGAGCACGCAGGTGCGCCGGCGCATGGAGATTGCGATGGCCGCAATGGCGCCGCCGCTCGCGAGCGAGTTGCAGGGGACCTGCCCGGATTGCGGTGCGACGATCGCGGCGCATTTCGAGCCACGCGCCTATTGCCTGCACGAGCTGCGCGAGCGCGCGCGCTTTGTCTATGAAGACGTCGATGTGCTGGCGAGCCGCTATCATTGGCGCGAAGACAGCATCCTCGCCATGCCGGTCCGGCGGCGACAGTCCTACGTCGAGTGGGCGCTGAGCGGGATGTCAGCATGAGCCGCCCTTCCTATTTCGCGCGCCTGGCTCCCGCGCCGCGAGCGCCGAGCGATCCACCCGTCCTGAAGCCGCCGCGGGCACACTTTCGTGAAAGTCCGTTGCCGCTCGGCTTCACGCCTCTGGAAGAGCAGCCGCCGCGGCGGGCTGCGTTGCCTGATGCACCTGCGACGGCGGAGCTAGTGCGGCCCGAGCGCATCGAACCTGCGGCGCCGACGCCGCGAGCGCGTCGCGCGGATTCGATCGAGGCTGCGCCGGTCGAACTGAGCGGCGTCCGCCTCCCGCGGCAAGCCGCGGCGGGCCCCGCCCCGGCCGCAGCGCCCGCGGAGCGTGTTGCTCCTGGTGACTCTGCTTCACGCTCCGCGGAAGTCGGCGCTCAATCGCGGCCCCCGCGCGCGCATGCACCGCGCACGCCCGACGAGACGAGGTGGAGCCACGTCGATCAATTGATGCCGCCTGTCGCTGCGATCGCGCGCGGGTCGCATGCAGCTACGCAGCGCGAGGCCGGCGCCGGGCTCTGGATCGGGACAATGGAAGTGAAGGTGACCCAAGCGAAGCCTGTCGTTCCACCCGCACCGGTGGTTCGATCCGCTCCGACCCGGCAACGACCCACCCGCGAACCGATCGCGCGGCCGTTCTCAAGCTTCGGCCTTAGGCAGTCCTGACAATGCCGCGCGCACGCATCGACCGATTCACGATAGATGCGGGGGCAATGAGCTCCGGCGAAGCGCGACAACTCGGTGTGCTTATCGCAGAACGTCTCGCCGGCGAGGACATCGTGCCCGGCAATTTCCCGCGCCTTAGCATTTCGGTCGAGCGCCGCGGCAGTTTGCGCCAACTGGCAGATTGGATCGTGGCCGACGCGTTGCGCCAGATCAGGCGAGCGCCTTGAAGGAATGCGGGCCATGGCGAGTATCAAGGGCGCACTGATATCTTTCACGCCGACCTTCGTCGGCACCTCCCCCAATGTGATCGTCTTCCAGATCAACCCCGAAACGATCACCCATAGCTGGGATCAGCCCGAACAGGACGGCGACGCAGCGAACGGAACAAAGACAAACTACGATCCACTGGCCGTGGCCGGCGTGCCGAGCGAGACGTTCTCCTTCACGCTCTCGATGGACGCCAACAATGAGATCGCCGACTTCGCGATCAATCCAGTGGCCGGCGGCGTGGCCAGCGCGGTCGGCGCCTATGCGCGACTCGCGGCGCTCGAGATGCTGCAATATCCGATGGCGTCTGCGTCCGCATTGCTCGGCTCGGTGTCCGCGAACCTGCAGTCGTCCGGCCTGGGCGGCGTGGATGTCACAGAGACGATCGTGCCAGCGTCACAGGTCCCGGTGGTTCTTTTCGTGTGGGGAGCCCAACGGATCGTGCCGGTGCGCATCGTCAAGCTCGAAATCACCGAGAAGCTCTACGATTCTTCGCTCAACCCGGTACAGGCCGACGCGCAGATCACACTGAGGGTTTTGACGCCCGATGAGCTGGCGGCCGTGCAAGGCCCAATGCGCGACATCGCCAATGTGGCCTACGTCTACACCCAGGCGCTGCGTCAGGCGCAGGCGGCCGCGAGTTTCGGCGAAGTCGCGATTCCCGGCCTGCTGCCGGTCTCGTTCTGAGGTGCGCCGATGTTTGCGACCAACAGCCGGTATGCTTCGATGGCGATCTATACGATGACGCTCCCCGACGGGACCGCCGTGCGCGTGGTGCGCTCGCCGTTGCCGGGGTCGCCGCTTGTGCTTGGCTATCACCGCCGGCTTGCAACCCAGCGGCTCGACTCCATCGCATTCCACTATCTCAGTGACGCCACAGCCTTCTGGCAGCTTTGCGATGCCCACAATACCTTGGTTCCCGACGCCTTGGGCGCGGCTGATCTCGTCGGCGTACCGCGCGGTGCGAAGGCGCGCGTCTGATGCCCAGCACCTACCAGCTCCTGTTGGGAGGCGCGGCCGCCGACCCCGATCTGACCGCGCTGATGGACGCGCTCGATGTCGATGAAAGCATGGATCTGCCGGGGGCCCTGCAGCTCGAAGTGCCGGTGTCACGAACCACGGCCGGGGAATACACCTACATCAACGACGATCGCTTCAAACCTCTGGCAAGCATCGCCGTGGTGGCTTCGCCGCCCACCACATCCCCTGCATCCACCCGTCCGTTCGCGGCGGCGGGCGCCGGCCAATGCATCTTCGATGGCGTTGTGCTGTCCCATAAGATCCGCCTAACGACCGGCACCAGCCGGTCCTCGCTGACCGTGTGGGCGCAGGATTTCACCTGGATGATGAATCTCCAGGAGAAAACTCGCGAGTGGATCGATCTGACCGACGCCGACGTCGCCGCGGCGATCTTCAGCGAGTACGGCATTCTGCCTGCAGACGAGAACACCGACGAGGACTCGCCTTCGCATACCGAGTCTGGCCACAGCCTCATGCAGCGCGGCTCGGACATTCAGTTCCTGCGCATGCTCGCGCGGCGAAACGGCAAGCTTTGCCGCGTCATCTCGGATGCGATCCCCGGAGTGCGGACCGGCTATTTCGCCAAACCGTCGCTTGATGGTCAGCCGCAGGTCCGAATCAACCTCAACGATCCGCAGAATTGGACAGTCGGTAGCCTCGACCTCGAGTGGGATGCGACCAAGCCGACTTCGGTCGTCGCGCGGCAGGCGCTCTTCACATCGACCGACGCTTCCGGCGTTTCGGGCGACACATCCGATTCGGGATTGACGCTGCTCGCCAAACGTGGCCTCGCCGACTTCACGCAAAAGGCCATGACGGTGCTGCTGGCAGCGCCGGTGGACGACGCGGGCGAGCTGACGCAGCGCGCGCAAGCGGTCCTGCGCGAGGTGGACTGGTTCGTGCGCGCGGTTGGAGAAGCCGACGTGGAGCGGCTCGGCACGATACTGCGCGCCGGCATGCTCGTTGCGCTCGATGGCATCGGCCAACTGCACTCCGGGACTTACCTCGTCTGGAGCGTGCGGCATCGCATTACGCGCCAGGCGCACGCGATGAAATTCACCCTCGTGCGCAACGCTGTCGGCCCGCCAATTCCGAGAGTGCCATGATGCTCGACGACGAAACTCTAGTCGACGTGCTGGACCGCCTGCGCAACCGCTTCTTCGGGAAGTATCGCGGCGTTGTGACCCAGGTAGATGCAGCGACGATGCGCATCAAGGCGACCGTGCCGGCGGTCCTGACCGATCAACCCACCGGCTGGTGCCGCGCCTGCGTTCCGTATGCCGGGGCTCAACAGGGCTTCGCGTTTCTCCCCGAGGAGGGCGCCGGCGTGTGGATCGAGTTCGAAGGCGGCGACGTCTCCTATCCGATCTGGACCGGCTGCTACTGGCACGACGACGAAGCACCGTCGCAGGCCACCGACAAGGTGCGTGCGATCGTTACAAAGGGCGGCATCACCATCCTGCTCGATGACGGCTCCGACACCACAACGGTGACGATCACGGACCAGAACAACAACAAGGTCACCCTGAACTCAGACGGCGTAACGCTGCAGCGTGGCGGCAAGCAGATCGCGATCAGCGACGGCACGGTCAGCGTCAACGACGGCGCGCTCGAAGTCGCATGAATCAGGGGGTGGAAGCGCATGCCCGCATTGCTGACTACCGCCGCCAGCATCCAGTGTCCGCATCAGGGCACTGTCATCGTCACGTGCGACAACACGCGCGTCACCTTTGACGGCGACTTTGCACTTCGCGATAGCGACACGTTCACGATCGTGAACTGCAACTTCGCGACGCCGGTAGGGCCGCATCCGTGCCTGAGCGTGACATGGTCGTCGCCTGCCGAAAACAGCACCGTGCTTGGCGACTCCGCGTTGACCGAGGCGAGTGTCGGCTACTGCATCGCGGGAGACGGAGCCGTTCAGGGCGTCGTGGAGATCAGCGGCGTGCAAGGCCGGGTAGCGGGAGATTGAACGTCGATGGCGCGTGCGGATTATGCGTTTCCATTTCGCATTGACCCGGTCTCGGGGCAGGCCGCGCAGTCGCCCTACGCAGCGCATGTCGGACAGATGATCCGGCAAATCTTGCTGACCACTCCGGGCGAACGCGCCGATCTGCCGCAGTTCGGTTGCGGGATACGGCAGCTCCTATTCGCCCCAAACTCCCCCGCCCTGCAGGCCACAACGGAGCTCCTGGTGCGACAGAGCCTATCCATGTGGCTCGGCGATCAGATCCAGGTGCAGTCCGTCGGTGTCGACGGCGGGACCAACGGCGACTCCGCCGAGATACAGATTACGATCAGCTACCTGCTGATTGAGACACAATCGCTTGCGCAGATTGAGGTCCTGGTGTCATGACCGACCGCGATCGCCGCGCCGCTGTAATTGCTTCGACCGTCTTCAACGGCATCGATTTCATCGAGATCGCCGACGCAACGCAGACGGTCCTCAAGGTCCACTTCCTCAATGCCGTGGCCGTAAAGGCCACGCTGACCGGAGCGCCGACCATCAAAGGCGGTGATGTCATTCGAAGCGTCACGGCGCTTCCGATCGCGGACACCGACTGGGGCTGGGACGAAGAGCATGTGGTGCTGACCATCCACGTCGCAGCGCCGGGCGATTTCTCGATCTATCGGCTGGCCATTCCGAGTCCGGCGCTGGATGTTTTCTTCAACCACACTGCCTTCTCCTTCAAGGC
>Ga0102924_1004268_pt1 | contig 14491 bp, 12 predicted proteins | sample PaiPotPPM11metaG_FD_80116 | JGI IMG/M metagenome (GOLD analysis project Ga0102924, IMG submission 80116) | Iron sulfur acid spring bacterial and archeal communities from Banff, Canada, to study Microbial Dark Matter (Phase II) - Paint Pots PPM... ... | reverse complement strand
CGCCGACGACAAGAAGATTCGCGTCGTCGGCGGCGTCTACGCGCTCAAGACCGGCAAGGTGGAAATGGCCGCCTGACAGCGGCCTCGCGGGCGAGAGCACCCGTACGCCGAGTCATTCGGCCGGCGTCTCTTCCTCGATCGGCTCGCGCACGGCTTGCGGCGGCGCATGCTCGTCCCGCGCGCGCTGATGCACCGGCTTGCTGATGCGCGTCAGATTATAGGCGCTGTTGATCAGCGCCAGATGCGAGAAGGCTTGCGGGAAATTGCCGATCAGCCGCTTTGCGGCCGGATCGTATTCCTCGCTGAGGAGGCCAAGGTCATTGGCCAGCGCAACCAGCCGGCGGAACAAACGCTCGGCCTCGTCGAAGCGCTCCTGCAAAATATAAACATCGACCAGCCAGAAACTGCAGGCGAGGAACGCGCCCTCGCCCGGCGGCAGCGCATCGTCGACCCGTTCGGTGCTGTAGCGGAGCACGAAGCAGTCGCGCAGCAGATGGCGCTCGATGGCCGCAATGGTCTTCTCGATACGCGGGTCGGTGACCGGCAAAAAGCCGACACAGGGCAATAGCAAAAGATTGGCATCGAGCTGGTCGGAATCGTAGGCCTGAACGAAGGTGCCAAGCTTCTTGTTGAAGCCGCGCTCGCACACGTCTTCGCAGATCTCGTCACGTAGCTTGCACCATGTCTCGACCGGCCCTTCGAGCCCGAAGGTTTCCGCGCTCTTGATCGAGCGGTCGAAGCCGACCCAAGCCATCACCTTGGAATAGACGAAATGCTGCGGCGGTCCGCGCATTTCCCAGATGCCGTGATCCGGCTGCCGCCAGATCTCTGCAAGATGTTCGAGGAATTTGAGCTGCGCGTCCCAGCCGGATTCATTCGTAGTCAGACCACCGCGCCGCGCCTGATGGTAGGTGTCCATGATCTCGCCGAACACGTCGAGCTGCAGCTGGGTATGGGCGGCATTGCCGATGCGCACCGGGCGCGATTTCTCGTAGCCCGGCAGCCATTCCGCGACCCATTCGTCGAGCCGCCGCTCGCCGCGGATGCCGTACATGATCTGCAACTGGTCGGGACTGCCTGCGACCGCGCGAAGCAGCCATTCGCGCCAAGCGTCGGCTTCCTTGTAGTAGCCGGCATGCATGGTGCCGAGCAGCGTCAGCGTCGCGTCGCGCAGCCAGCAATAACGGTAATCCCAGTTGCGCTCGCCGCCGATCTTTTCCGGCAGCGACGTGGTCGGCGCAGCGACAATGCCGCCGGTCGGCTCGTAGGTCAGCGCCTTGAGCGTGATGACCGAGCGTCGTACGGCGTCAGACCACTCGCCCGCCGGCCGGCACTTGCTCGTCCATTCCTTCCAGAATTTTTCCGTTGCCTCCAATGCCCCGGTCGGGTCAGTCGCCGCCGGCAGCGGGTTATGGGAGCGGTCGTAAACCAGGACCAGAGGGATGGTCTCGCCGCGGGTGATGGTGAATTCACCGACAGTGGTCATGCCCTTGCCTTTGACATGAACCGGCGTGCGCAGCACCACCATGTCGGGGCCGGCGATGGCGCGCGTCGCGCCGTTTTCGAGCCGTGTCACCCATGGCACGATGGCCCCATAGTCAAAGCGCAGGATCAGCTCGGTATGCATCGCAAGCTTGCCCCGCGTGCCGTGAACGATGCGCATGATCTGGGATTGCGCGGTGCCATAGGGCATGAAGTCGACCAAAGTGGCGGCCCCGTCGCGGGTCTCGAAATGGGTCTCGAGAATGAGCGTGTCCGGGCGGTAGCGGCGGGTGATGCGGGCGCCTTCTTCACGCGGCGCAACCAGCCAGCGGCCATTGTCGGGCGCGCCGAGCAGCGCGGCAAAGCACGCCGCCGAATCGAAGCGCGGCCAGCACAGCCAGTCGATCGAGCCGTCGCGCGAGACGAGCGCGGCACTCTGACAATCGCCGATCAGCGCATAATCCTCGATGGGCGAAGCCATGGTGTGTGCGCCGTCAGGTGAAATCGACGATGACTTTGATGTCGCTTGGCTCGCGCTCGAGCGCCAGCGTCCATTGTTCGACGGGAACGCGCCGCGTGATCAGGCGGGCAAGCCAATCTTTGTCGGCGCGCTGCAAGGCCGCAACAGCGTCCTCATAATGCTTGCGATTGGCATTGACACTGCCGAACACCGTATCGTTGTCGAGCACCATGGTGCGGTTGACTTCGCCGATATCGACATCGAGATCCTGGCCCGGCTCCGAAACGCCGACCAGACAGACGATGCCGCCCGGCGCGGTGCAGCCGAGCGCGTCACGGATGACGCTCGGCGCGCCAGTGCATTCCATCAGGATGTCGGGCTTCAGCCCGTCGAGATCGGAAATGGGGCCGAGATAGAGCTTGCCGCCGATCGCGTCGACGATTTTGGTCTTTTCGACGCTTTCGTGATGATCGAGCACATGGACGTCGAGCCCGCGCTGCGCGCCCATCATGGCGGCGAGTAGTCCGATCGGGCCGGCGCCGGTGACGAGCAGCGTCTCCGGCTCCCAGCCCCGCGAACGCCGCCCGATGCGCTCAGTGTGATCCCAGGCCTTGGCGACGACGCTGGTCGGCTCGACCAATACGCCATTCATGCCGAGCGACGCATCGAGCTTGATCAGAAAATCCGGCTCGATGCGGAAGAAATCCGAGCCGTAGCCGTTGCGCTCCTTGATGCCGCGTTCGGTGTAACGGCCGTTGCGGCACATGTCCCATTCGCCGACGGCGCAGGACGGGCACGGTACCGGGTCGGGACGGCGCACGATGCCGACGACCAGATCGCCGGCGCTAAAGCCGCTGCCGGCCGGCGCGGTTTCGACATGACCGAGCGACTCGTGGCCGATTACCAGCCGCGCCTGGCCCGGCGGCGCGAAACCATAGTGACCCGAGACGATCTCGTGATCGGTGCCGCAAACACCGAGCGCCAGCGTGCGCACCAGCACGCTGCCGTCGGACAGTGGCGGCTCGGACACGTCGTCGAGCCGCGCCGAATTGGCGATGCCGGGCGCAACGGTCAGTGCACGCATGCTGAATTCCCAGAAATGACGTTTTGCGCAATTTGCCCTCGGGAGAAAACGTGCAATCGGGCCAAGGGTTCCGGGTGCGGAACTGGCGGCGGCTTTGGGCAGTTGAACGACTTTACGCGTCAAATTGTCCGAGAAAGCGATACGGAGCCCTTTGATGGAATCGATCGGCCGCACACGCTGGGCTATTGCCGAAGGCTACATTCCCTCGGAAAGCTCGTTCACCGATCCGGCGCTGGCGTCGCATGAAACCGCCTGCATCCTCAACGCCGGCAACCGCAACGCGAATGTGCGCATCACGATTTTCTTCTCCGATCGCGAGCCGGTCGGCCCTTATCTCGTCACCGTCGGCGCGCGGCGGACGCTGCATTTGAAATTCAACGATCTCAACGATCCAAAACCGGTGCCGCGCGACACGGCCTATTCATCGGTCTTCGAATCCGACGTTCCCATTGTCGTGCAACATACACGCTTGGACTCGCGTCGCGCCGAAGTCAGCCTGCTTTCGACCACCGCCTATTCCGAGTCCTAAGGAATTCCAAATATGCGGCACACAAAAATGAGTCATGTGGAACTTGCCATAATTGGCCATTGAAAATCCGGCGCTTTGTCAGCGTCACATTGCACCGCATCACATATCGGAACAAATCGCGGCCAAAACCGTTGATTGTCCGGCAGGGGATGGCGCCAGGGGCCGGAGGATTGTTCCCATGAATGTGGTGGTGGTTTCCAACCGCGTGGCGCGCGCCAAGCCGGACGAGCCGCTCGCGGGCGGCCTTGCTGCGGCGCTACTGCCGATGGTGCGGGATTCCGGCGCGATCTGGGTCGGATCGAGCGGGCCGTCAAACGACATCACGCCGTCACATGATTCCTTCGCCAAGGTGGAAGCGCTCGGCACCGGCGCGCTCGCGACCGTCGACATGCCGGCCAAGCACTATCGCGGTTTTTACGAAGGCTTCGCCAATTCAGCGCTGTGGCCGGCGCTGCATTCGCGGCCCGACCTCATTCATGTCACCGCCGACGACTATGCATCCTACCGCGAGATCAATGCCTTCATGGCGCGCGCATTGCTGCGCTTCAATTCACCGCAAGCCGTATTCTGGATCCAGGACTATCATTTTCTGTCGCTCGGCGACGAACTGCGCCGGCTCGGTGTTGAGCGGCCGCTCGGCTTCTTCTTGCACACGCCGTGGGCCGAGCGCCGCACCATGTCGGCAGTGCCGCATTGCTCCGAGCTCGCCGAAGCGATGCTCGCCTACGATCTGATCGGATTTCAGACTGTCGAGGACCGCCAGAACTTCGAAGACTATCTGCGTACCGAGCTCGACCTCAACGTCGTCGACGGCATGGCCGCATCGCATTGGGGACTCACTCAGCTCGCGACCTTCCCGATCGGTATCGACGTCGAGGAATTCGCCACACGCGCGACCAAGGCGATCAATCGCACCGAAGTCGTGCGGCTGCGCGAAAGCTTGCACGGCGCCAAGCTCGTCCTGGGCGTGGATCGTCTCGATTATTCGAAGGGGCTCGCCAACCGCATACGCGCCATCGACCGCATGCTCGAGATCGAGCCCGGGCTCAAACGCCATATGTCGTTGTTGCAGGTCGCCGTGCCCTCGCGCGGCAATATCAAGGCCTATCGCGAGCTGAAAGCGGAGCTCGCGGGCCTCGTCGGCGAAGTCAACGGCCGTCACGGCGAAGTCGATTGGGCGCCGATCCGCTATCTCAACAAGGGCTTTTCACAGCTCACACTGGCCGGCTTCTACCGCGCCGCCAGCGTTGGCTTGGTGACGCCGCTGCATGACGGCATGAATCTCGTGGCCAAGGAATACGTCGCCGCGCAGGATCCATTCGATCCGGGTGTTCTGGTCCTGTCGTCGTTTGCGGGGGCGGCCAAGGAACTCGACGCCGCGCTGCTGATCAATCCGCACGACATCGACGGCATGGCGCGCCAGATCGCGGCCGGGCTCAAGATGAGCGTGGAGGAACGGCGCGAGCGCTGGCGCGCAATGATGCGCCGGCTCAAGGCGGCGTCGGTGCAAGCCTGGTTCACGCATTTCCTGCACGTTTTGTCCGATATCCGGCGCATGCCGCTCAAGGCGGCGACGCAGCCGATCGTGCTCGATCTCGCCCAACGCCGCGCCGCGCTCAATCGCTGAGAAATTTTGCCTCTGCCGCCCGGGATTTCCTGCGACGACAAGGAAATTTTTACCTTGTTTGAGCCATAGTCTATGGCGTTATTCGGACGTTCATCGTTCGAGCGTGCGTTCTTGGCGTAGCGTGGAGTTGTGCCGATGACGGGTGCTGGCAAAGGCTTGCCGGGGGCGGCGCGTCTGAATCGCTTTCGGATCGTTGCCGCGGCCGTCGCCGTGCCATTGGCCTGGGCGTGGCTGACGCTGACGGCTTTGCCGCAGCCGGCCTTCAGCGAGGTCAAGTCGACGCCGGCCGCCGCCGAGGCATCCCATCCGCACGTCTATTTGATGCGCGGGCTTCTCAATATCTTCTCGCTGGGGATGGACCAGCTTGCAGCGGAGATCCAAAGCAAAGGCATTCCCGCCGACGTCTACAATCACACCGTCGCCGACTCGGTGGTTGCGCAGATCGCCGCCAGATATCACGCCGGCGATCATGGTCCTTACATCTTAGTCGGCCATTCGCTCGGCGCCGATGCCGTGATGCAGATGGCGCAGAGCCTCAATACGCAGGGTGTGCCCGTGGCGCTGGTCATCCCCTTCGACGGCACCGGTTCCTATTACGCGCCCAAGAACGTCGCCTGCGTGCTCAATCTGACGCAGCGGGTATATGCCCATATGCGGCCGGGCACGGGCTTCCACGGCAAGCTGCAGAATGTCGACGTGTCGGGCGACCCGGGCATCGATCATTTCACCATCGACAAATCGCCACGGCTGCAAGGCATGGCGCTCAACTCGATCCTGCAGGCCGCGCATGCGCAAAGCTGCCGGCCGCCAAATACAAGTCCGGTCATCGCCAGTCCGAAGCCGCAGCCGGCGCCGAAAATTGCGGTGCCCAACGGCAAACCAGCGCCCGGCGATACGCCTACCGGATCGGTCAAGGTCGGCCCGGTGATGCCGGCCGAGCCGGCCAAACAGTCGGTCGAAGCTCCGGGAAAGAGTCTGGACTCGATCTTCGGTACCGAAGGTTAGCCCGCCTCGGGCGCGGCAGTGCCTTCGACCTGGATCCGATAGCCGGATCGCACATTCGGCCAGTAATCCCAGATCGCCTTGTGATGGGTGCAGCGATTGTCCCAGAACGCGATTGAATGTGCGCTCCAGCGGAAGCGGCAGGTCCATTCCGGCTTGTTGCAATGATCGATCAGGAAGCGCAGCACGCGCTCGCCTTCCAGCGCCGGTAATTCGTTGATCTTCGCCGTGAAGTCGGTGTTGACGTAGATCACTTTCTTGCCGGTCACCGGATGCCTGATAATCACCGGGTGGACATTGAACGGCGCGGTCGGGCCGAAGACCCTCCTGCCGTCATGGGTTGCCGTCAATCCCGAAAGATAGGTCTTCATTCCCGGTGACAGCGCATCGTAGGCCGCATACATGCTCGCAAACATCGTGTCGCCACCGCCGTCGGGCGGCACGGTGTGGTTATAGAGAATGCTGCCGAGCGGCGGGATCGCGCCGCAGGACTGGTCGCTGTGAAAGTTCTCACCGGAAATCTGCGTCGACGTTTCGTCGTAATGAAATTGCGCACCAGCGGATTGTCGGTGGTCTTGCTGATGGTCGCGCCGCCGACATGCTGGCCGAGCGGGCCGAAATGGCGGCCGAAACGGATCTGGTCGTCGAAGCTGATCTTTTGATTGCGAAAGAAGATCACCTGATACTGCGTGAAGGCCCGATGCAGTTCCTCGACCTGCTTGTTCGGCAACGGCTTGGTTAGATCGATATTGCCGATTTCCGCGCCGATATGGGGCGAGACCGGCTGGACGGAAATTGATTCATAAGGTTCGGCATTCGACGTAGGCATTGGACGTTCCTCACCTGTGCTTGGCTCTCGCGACAAAGTCTCATTCGATCTGGGCGATGCCGGCGCTGTGAATGACCTTGCTCCATCGCGCGACATCGTCGCGCACGAAGGCCCCGAACGCTTCCGGTGTCGAACTGGAGACGTCGGTCGCGACCGTTTCAATCATTTTGACGTAGGCTTTGTCGGCGGCAATTCTTTGCGTTTCGGCGTTCAGGCGCTCGATGATCGACCGTGGGGTGGCGGCGGCAGCGAACAAGCCGGTCCATGCGCTGACATCGAATCCCGGCAGACCGGATTCAGCGAGCGTCGGGATATCCGGCGCCAGTGGCGATCGGTCCTTTGTCGTCACGCCGATCGCACGCATCTGTCCGCTCTGCGCCAACGGCAGCGCCGTGGATATCGTCCCCAGCATCATCGAGACGCGGCCCGCCAGCAGATCCGGGAACGTGGCACCGTCACCTTTGTACGGCACGTGCAAGATGTCGATGTCGGCTTCCCGCTTGAACAGTTCGCCGGCGAGATGGGACGCCGTGCCGATACCCGCCGATGCGAAGCTGAGCTTTCCCGGATTGTGCCGCGCATAGTCGATCAGTTCCGGCAACGTTTTAGCCGGTACCGAAGGATGCACGATCAAGAGCAGTGGCAGTTTGTGCAGAATGCCGATCGGCGCCAAGTCGCGCTGCGGGTCGTAACGCAGGTTCTTGTAGAGCGCCGGGCCGATACCGAGCGTGCCATTGGTGCCGAACAGGATCGTATAACCGTCGGGCGCCGCATGCGCGGCGAACTCCGCGCCAATATGACCACCCGCGCCGGGCCGATTGTCCACCACCACGGGCTGGCCGAGCCCACGCGACAAGGCGTCGGCGCTGGCACGTGCCAAAACATCGGACGCGCCACCGGCCGGGAAAGTTACGATCATCGTGATAGGACGACTGGGATAGGCTGCGTCCTCGGCCAATGCGCTGGACGCGGCGACAAGGAAAGCGGCAATGAAGAGCGCCAGCTTTCCGGCCAGCAGTTTTCCGGACACCACTTGCTCGGACACGGTCGACATCACAATGTCTCCATTTGATGCTCCAGGCACCGGCACCTCCTGGCGACGCCCACCAGTTTAGGAACGGAATATCACCGAGACAACGACATAAATGATCTGATGAGCCATGCCCGGCGGTTATACCGGCGGATGACGCCGAACTGGTCGACCTAGCTCGGGTCAACCTCACGCGATGAGCCCCGGCTGCGGCGTAGCCGCTTGCGCTTCACGGCGTGAGTCTGTTCGAGGCCGGCCTCGCGCGCAGCCTCCTGCAGATCGTGACGGATCTCGTCGCGTTTTTCGTGGATCGAAGCAATCACCGGACCCATGGGAATGCCGAGCCCGACCAGCGCCGCTTCGGAAAGCTGCAGGCTCGCCTCGACGGTTTCGGGCACCGCGTCGGTGGCGCCGAGCCGGTAGAGATGGCGCGCATGGTTGGCGTCGCGGGCGCGCGAGACGATGAGAATGTCGGGCCGCAATGCCCGCACATGTTCGACGACTTCGTCGATCAGGTCGTGATTGTGAATGGTGATGATGACGCCGGCAGCCTTGCCGAGTCCGCACATTTCGAGAAACTTGTCGTCGCTGGCATCGCCGAAATAGACGTCATGGCCGTCGCGGCGGTCGCGCGTCACCGTCGAAGAATCGGAATCGGCCGCCACGAAGCCAATCCCGTGCTCCTTGAGCATCGCACAGACAAGTTTGCCGACGCGGCCATAACCGACGACGATGGCGTGCTTCTCCTCGGCGCCCGGCCGCACCGCAAGCTCGGTGGCGACCGGTCCGTTGGCCCGAAGCTTCGTGCCGATCCGCCGCGCCACGAATGACAAAGCCGGCGTCAGCGCCATGGTGACCGAAGTCACCGCAAGCACGGCGCCGGCAAGCCGCGCCTCGATCAGACCGAGCGCGGACGCCATGCCGATACCGACAAAGGCAAATTCGCCGCCGGGCCCAAGCAGCAGGCCGGTTTCGACCGACGTCGCCCAGGATAGCCGGAACAGCTTGGCGAGGCCGATCAGCAGCAGGGCCTTGACGGCGATCAGCCCGGCGACGGCGGCCAGCAGCAGACCGGGCGCCTCGAGCAATTCGCGCACGTCGATATTCATGCCGACGGTGAAGAAGAAAATGCCGAGCAGAAGCGCCTTGAACGGTTCGACGCTGGCCTCAACCGCCTTGCGGTATTCGGTCTCGGCCAAGAGCAGCCCCGCCACAAAGGCGCCGAGCTCCATCGACAACCCGGCCGCGCTGGCGACCACGCCCGCGGCGATGACAACGAACAGCACGGCGGCGATGAACAGTTCGCGCGAGCGCGTCGAGGCAACCAGCCGGAACAGCGGCCGCATCAACAGCCGGCCAAGGATAACGATCACCGCGATCGCGATGACGGCCTGCGCGAACGCGCGGCCGAGGCTTTGCAGCACCGAGCCGCCCGGCCCGGCAGCCAGCAGCGAAATGAACATCAGGATCGGGATGACGGCGAGATCTTGTGCCAGCAGCACCGAAAACGCGGCGCGACCGACATTGCTGGTGAGCCGCTCCTGGTTCGACAACAATTCGAGCACGATCGCGGTCGACGACAGCGACAGGCAGGCGCCGAGGATGAGCGCTTCGGAATGGCTGAGGCCGGCATGATCGGCCGCGGCGGCGAGCAGCGTTGTCGTCGCCACCACCTGCAGGCCGCCAAGCCCAAAGACCAGTCGCCGCATGGTGAGCAGACGGGATAGTGAAAGTTCAAGACCGATCAGAAACAAAAGAAACACGATGCCGAGCTCGGCAATGCCGGCGACATCTTTGGCGTCGCCGATCGTGACCCAGAGCAGCGGCGGAAAAACCTTGATCAACGAGCCCAGCCCCAAGGGCCCGAGCAGCGCACCCGCGCCGAGATAGCCCAGCACCGGCGAGAAGCCGAGCCGGCTGACGATCGGCACCACGATGCCCGCCGTGCCGAGCACGACCAGCGCGTCGCTATAGGCGGAAACATTGATCGTCGTGGCCAAGCGGATCTCCGGCGCTTTCCCGCTTGTCGCGCGATTTCACGGCCCCTGACAAGCCCGCCCATTTCCGTCAAACTCCCCACATCGCATATTGCGCAAAGACGACAAGCGCTGTAGCGCCAAGGAAATGTCCATGCCCGATCTGACCATCACGTCCGTCCGCACCACCATGCTGCGCGTACCATGGCCGGACACGCCGTGGCTCAAAGGTCATGCGTTCGGCGGAGCGCGCGACATCCTGGTGCTCGACGTCGAGACCAAGGGTGGCATCGTTGGCATGGGCTACCTGTTTTTATTCCGCCCGGGCACACGCTCGATCGCGGCCTGTCTCGACGAATGCATCATTCCGCGCGTGATCGGCAAGGATGCGAGCGCGGTCGAGGCGATCTGGCAGGATCTGTGGCGCGCGACCATCACCTATGGCCGCGGCGGCATTGCCTGCATGGCGATGTCGGCGCTCGACATCGCGTTGTGGGACGCGCTCGGCAAAGCGGCGAAACTGCCGCTGCACCGGCTGTGGGGCCATTATCGCAAAGAATTGCCGGCCTACGGTTCCGGCTGTTTCCGCGGCGCCGGCGGCGATGGCATGATCGCGAAGGCGCTGCACTACAAGGAGCGCGGCTACAAGGCGATCAAGATGCAGGTCGCGCACACCGCCGATCTCGCCACCGACCTCGACAACGTCAAACGCATGCGCGAGGCGGTCGGCCCCGACATCGACATCATGATCGACGTGAATATGGGTTGGACCGCCGATGTCGCGATCCTGATGGGGCGCAAGTTTGAAGACTATGACGTGTACTGGCTGGAAGAGCCGGTGTTGCCCGACGACTTCGCCGGCTATCTGCGCATCGCCAACGCGCTCGATCTGCGCATCGTCGGCGGCGAGACCCATTTCACCCGCTTCGATCTGAAACCGTTCTTCGAGAATCCGCGGCTGCCGATCCTGCAGCCCGATCCGATGCGCGGCGGCTTCACCGAACTGCGCAAGATCGCAACCGTCGCCGATACCTGGGGCATGACGATGGCGCCGCATCTGTTTCCGGAATTGAATGTACAGCTCCTGGCCTCGATCCCCAACGGGCTATGGATCGAGGATATGGGCCTCTCCGAAGACCTCTGGATCGAGCCGCTCCCGGTGAAAAACGGCATGATCACCGTGCCCGAACGGCCGGGACACGGGCTTGCCTTCAGGCCCGAAATTTTGCGTGATTTTGTGCTGAAAACTTGATGGCCTGAACCAGGCGCCGTGCTATGGCGACCAAGCGTCACGGCGTCATACATTTTGATTTGCGCATGTCCTTATCGGAAAACCGGTACCCACTTTTCCGGGACACGTGCTGTGCACTTGCGAGGTTGCGATGAAGGCCCTTTCCGCGCTGATCGGCGCGATCTTGCTTGCGTCGGGCACGTCCGCCAGAGCAAGCTTCATCGACGACGGCGCGACCTTCAGTCTTGCCATTTCGGTTCTGCGCGGCGCGATCGGCGAGCATGCACGGGTGCTCAAGATCGAGGGCGACGGCAACGGCATCGAGATCGAGGCGCAGGATCCGCGCAACCCGCATCACATCGACCACTGGCGCTACGGCATCATCAATTATCTCGGCATGATTCCGCTGCGCCGTCTCACCGGCCCCGAGCCGGTCGATCCGACGCTGATCAATCCGGATCTCGAGGCCAATCTGTTCGAACTCGACGCGGTGCAATTCTCGGCCTTGCCGAAGCTCATCGATGCCGCGATCGCGCGCGCCCGGCTGCAGGATGCGGCGAAGATCGCGCATATGGAAATTCAGCGCCAGATCTACCTGCTGCCGGAGCCGTCGAGCGGCGACATCCGTTGGACGCTGCGCATCGATTCCGGCCGCGAACGCGCCAGCATTATCGCCGACGCGCAAGGCACCATTATCGGCAGTGACCTCTCCGGCACCGAGCGCGCCAGGACGCTGAACATCCTCAAGGAGCCTGTGCTTGCCGCCGATGCCGCGACCGCGTTTCGCGCCGATGTCGGCGATCAATCGGTGCTCACCCGGGTCGGGATCGAGGCGAAATCAGTGAGCTTCGGCACCAATATCCGCGATCAGTCGCTCGCGAGATTGGGCAGCGGCCTGCCGGCGACTGCGGCCTTCACCTGGGACCTCAACGGGCTGCAGCGCCGGCTCGGCACCATCGATGTCAATGCCCAGATGGGCACGCCGGCGCCAGCATCGTTCAGCGTCAACGACGTGGATTGGACGATGGTCGGCAAGCTCGAAAGCGATGCCTTGGCGAAAGCGGCGATCCCGCAGGCGAGCATCAAGCATGTCGGCCTCGCCATGACGACCGACCAGCCGGGACAGCCGGCGCTCGACTGGACCGTCGAAATCGTCGAGCCGAGCGGCGAAACCACCAGAGTGATCGCTGACCGGACCGGCGCCATCGTGCGCGTCGATCTGCCGGAATCGCGCCGCCCGAAGGTCGATTGGCGCGATCCCAAGGCGTTGGCCTCCGCCATCGCGCGCATCGGTGCGATCTTCGGCGCCGACGTGAAGATCGCCTCGATCGTCGCTGACGACCAGCGCGGTCGCGTCACCGTTGACGACCCGGCGCATGGCGGTCAGGCCGCAACTTTCGATTTCACCGCGGACGGCGTGTCGCGCTCAGGCATCAGCTTCTCGCTGGATTCGATGGGGCCGCGCTTTGCCCTTTCAGATCTCGCCGCTTTGGACGGGCAAAAGCTTGCCGGGTTGCAGGCTGACGCGTTCAAGCGGCTGAGCGGAGGCAAAACCGCCTATCTGGAAAGCGTCACCATCGGCGCACATCCCTTCGTCCGCCAAGCCGGTGCGCATGCCATCGAAGTCCGGCTACACAACATACCGGTGGATTCGGTGAGGGCCGAATATGCCTGGATCGTTTATGACTTCAGCGGCCACGTCCTGGATTCGTCCGGCTTCTGAGGCGGCCCGCCGTGTGATCGCCGAGAATCCTCTGATGCGCGATTACGAAAATACCATCGGCGTGCGCCGTTAAGACAGCCTGGACCATCGCGGCAAGGAACCGTTCACGACATCACGAATGGTTGCTCGGTGTCTCTTGTAGCGCTGCCAAATCGGGCACGACACAAGGAATTTCCCCCCGTTAAAATTATGCGTGAATCACGTGGGCGACATTGCCGATATCTCTGTCAGCATGGTCACGTGATATTGCGATACGGCGCGGCGCGAGGAGCGGGGCCGGCCGTCAGGTTTAGTGGAGCAGAGAATGCCTCAGAGTACCGTGAAGTGGTTCAACTCCCAGAAGGGCTATGGATTCATCCAGCCGCAGGACGGGGGCAAGGACATCTTCGTTCACATCTCGGCGGCGCAGCGCGCCGGGCTGAATGAACTCAACGAAGGGCAAGCCGTCGAGTACGAAGAAGTCTCAAACCGAGGCCGAGCCTCGGCAGAGAACCTCAAAGTCCAGCGCTGAGCTTCGTCGCGCAGCTACATATCCAAACGACAATCCGCTTCCGGAATGGCGCAGCAGGGATAGACGTAGCCCGCTTCCGGCTCGTCGATGGGTTCAACATAGCTGACCTTGCCCGCCGCGATCTTGGTGCAGCAGAGGCCACAACTGCCGGCGCGGCAGCCGAACGTCGGCGACACGCCGGCGGCCTCGGCAAGGTTGAGTAGTGTTCCCGATGCCGGCGTCCACACCGCTTCGATATTGCTGCGCGCGAAAGTGACGCTGCGCTTTGCCGCCGGATCGGCGGCGATGTCGCTTCGCGCCGGCAACAGCGTCGACGGTCCGAACGCCTCGTAGCGGATGCACAGCGGATTGATGCCGGCTGCGACCAAGCCGTCGTGCATGTGGCTGATGAATTCGCCTGGGCCGCAGAGAAAGACTTCAGCCAGCGGCGCTGCCGCATGCGACAGAAGATCCGCGGGCGTAAGTCGTGCGCGCTTGGGCGCGGGGAGCCCGGCAAGTGGCGCGCCGTCATATTGCGAATAGGCAATTTTGACTTCGAGATTCGATCGCTCGGCCACAAGCGCCTTGAGCTCGTCAACCAGCGGATGCTGGTCAGGCGTGCGCATGCCGAAGGCGGCAAAGACCGTGCGTCGGCCGTCGCGTGTGACGCGATCGAGCATCATCATGATCGGCGTCACTCCGATGCCTGCAGCGGCCAGGACGAGCGGTGTGTCGGCCTCGACGTCGGGATGGAAATTGCCGCGCGGCCGCTCGACATCGAACATGTCCCCGGCATTGAGTGTTGCGATCCGCGACGAGGCCGGACCGAGCGAACCCTGCCGGTCGCGCGCGAGCTTCACGGTGACACGGTAGCGCTTGTCTGCATCCAAGGCTGACAAGCTGTAGGTGCGCTTAAGACCATCGGACCAAGCCAGGCTGAGATATTGGCCGGGCAAAGCGGGTGGCAGCGCCGCACCATCGGGCGAGGCAAACCAGATCGAAACGACATCGTGCGCGTCGGATACGAT
>Ga0102924_1004266_pt1 | contig 14496 bp, 10 predicted proteins | sample PaiPotPPM11metaG_FD_80116 | JGI IMG/M metagenome (GOLD analysis project Ga0102924, IMG submission 80116) | Iron sulfur acid spring bacterial and archeal communities from Banff, Canada, to study Microbial Dark Matter (Phase II) - Paint Pots PPM... ... | reverse complement strand
TAATTGCAGGTCTTCTTCCTCGCTCCCCACCAGGAGATTGTCTTTAAGCTCTTGCATGAGCAGTGCTTCAGATGCTGCCAAATCGTGCATGATGCCTTGCTGTATGACCTTTTCACCCACCTGGTCAAGCTGTTCCCGTCGCGGTAAGGGCAGCTTTCGTAATTCGGCAGCGTTTATTTGTGTGTTACCATTCGTGATGCGGAAATAGCGATCAACGAGCGAGCTATTGAGGAAAACGGCAAGCCCTGTGGCTTCCGCGAGAGAAAGGCTGCCGCGTGGCCGGTAGAGATAGTTGAGATGGTTTTCCAGGCCAATATATGCTGTATCAAAGGTATCTTCTGACAACACGGCTGCTGTAATGCGCCGTGTTTCTTCCTTCGCACTGAAACGCCGCACTATCACCATTGTCGTATTCTTCACCAGCAGCTTAGGGCCAGCGTGCTGTGATATTCCTTGTGCTTTATCGAAGGTATCAAGCGGCCACTGGATATCCATCCGGTGAACATGTTGCAGCCAGAGTAACGGAGAAGCTTCGCCTTGCTTGACGGTTTCGACTGATGTGAGTAGATCAGCGCAGCGAAAAGGCACAACTGGCCCGGTCGATATCTCGAGCTTATACGTTGCCAGGGTGTTTTGCCAGTGGCTGAATACCTCTAACAGGTGCCGATCAACGTCACTGGTCGGCAGGTGAAGCAGCGGGTCTTTCTGCCTTTCGTCAAGGATGTGCTTGCGAGCAACCTGCTGGGCAAATGGATGAGCAAGGTCACCTATTCCGTGACTTCTTGAAAGAATGACGGATGGCGAAGCTAATGAAGCGATACTCTTTCTCTCTCCTGCAAGGATGATATTTTCTTGCAGGACATCGGCATCTTCAAAGGTGGATCGTCGTGAGTCGAAAATGTGAATGATTTCGGGCGTGATCGTGTCAAAAAACTGGCGGCGGAACTGTTTAAAATATGCGCCGGAACAAAAAGATCGCGGCGTGATGGAAACAAAACGTCCACCCGCTCGCAGGGAGGATGCGGCCAGCGACATAAACATCGTATACATGTTCGTGCGACCCTGGGCAATATCTTTTACCAGCGTGGCCCGATGGTCTGTTTGGTTAACTTTGAAGTAGGGAGGATTGAGGATCACCAGGTCAAATGGTTGTGCGGGTTGTGAGCCTATCGTCCAGAGAGATGTCTGCGTAGTTTGCTCAGCCATTGCCTCGACAAAATCTTGCTGATAGACCTCGACAAGCAGCTCTATGCCGTGTTCGTGTAAGAACTCGCGCGCATAGTTGAGGGTGAATGAGCAAAGCGCAAATAGAACTGGATCAGATTCGTAGGCGGTGATGGAAAGCGTCGGCATCTGTTGTGCCAGGGCAGATTCGCAAACGGCGCAGGCGAGAATGCCAACGCCAGACCCTGGATCGAGGACACGAATCTGATCATGAAATGTCCCGGCTAGTTGAGCCATGAAGCGAGCTACAATGGACGGTGTGAAAAATTGTCCGGCGCTGTGACGACGAGTCTCGCTGCTGTGAGCGACGTACCAATCACCGATGATCTGGCAAACAGCGACGGGAGAACTGTCTGACGAGATCACTGGCGGATCGCCCCATACTATATTCGGGGCAAGGCAATGGAGTTCGCTCAATGGTAGCACTTCGGTTGTATGACCCGGCGTTCGCTCCAAAACCATTGCTGCTTCTCCCTATAGAACAGTTGCTCAGAATTTTCTCCATGCTACCACCTTTGAGGAGAGTTTGCAAGCGTTTTGGTACTGGCGGCGCGAACGGTCATAATCTTTCTGGGTGCATAGAGGGCTGATCGGCAAGCGTTGACTCCTCTGACGAGAGCTTTGCCTCTTTCTCCCGCGGCAGCGGCGCGATGATCAGCAGGCCGCCCTCTTTCATCACATGATCGCCGGGAGCGCGGCAGGGACAAATATGACTATCACTCCATAGACAATCAGTGCCATGCCTGCGATCTGACTGATCTGCTTCCCGAGAGGAAACGACTTCTCAGTGTAGATGAGTACGGTCAGGAGTGCCATCACTGCGATATTCATGATGCCAAGTGGAAAGAGGAGTACAAACAGGAACCAGCAGCATCCGAGACAGTAGGCTCCGTGAACGAACCCCATACGGAAAGCGCCACCATATCCATCACGCCAGGAACCCAGGATGAATTGCAAAGGTGTCCGGCATTTCGCCAGGCACATGTGCTTGAGCGGCGACAGTTGATAGAGGCCAGCCACCATCAGTAAGGCACCACCAATCCGGGGAGCATTATTCATGAGCCACATTGACTGTCCGGCCAATCTCTCGGCCCCCAGGGCGAGAGGATAGGCCATGAGGCCGAACAGCGTCCAGATGAGGAGATAAGCACTGACGAAGACCCACGTCGGGACAAAGGCTTGAGACTTTTGCCTCTTGCCAGCATACACCGTCGTAAACATGAGGATCATCGGAGCTGCCGTGGGGAACATCATCGCGATCATCATCACTACCCAGATCACAATGAAAAGTCCTGTACTCATTCCCATCGTCAAGTTCATTCCCCTGGCTTGACTGTTCATGGCGGCTGATTGCCAGATGAGCAGCGCCCACGAAGCGGCAGCCAGGATGAGGAGCAAACTCAAAATCAGCTTGCGTTCCCGCGGGAATGGAGAAGCGTTAGCGGTTGTCATGGAAGGTCTCCTTCTCTGCCAGATAGAACCAGGCGATATCGCCCTCGAGACCTGCGTCGAAGGCGATATCATCTTTGTTGAAAGTGCGCAAACGCTACGCGTTGGACCAGTTGATTGGTGCGTAGTGAGCATTCTTGCCAGCATTATCCCAGCGCATACCGTAGTCCATCAAGGTACTCTTTTCGTCACCAACTGCCATGGCGACGCTGGAGGCAAAGGGATGGGCATTTTTCGCCCAGATCTCTTCGTCAGGATTCATGCTTGGAACCGCGTGGACCGCCATCTGCATGAGGCTGGGAATCTCAACCGAGCGATACTTGCCCTCTTTGTGAAAAGTGATCGGTACGGTTTTCACCCCGAGTACCGTGGAGATCAGCGGTGCAAGAGCAGCTACCGGGCCACCAACCGACCCGGTGAAGACGGCTTGAAGGGCTTGACGCTGCTGCTCATCTGCTCGCTCATCGAGGTACAGGGCTACAGACCAGTTGCCATCAGCCATAGCTCCCGGTGTGCGCGCGATCAAAGCAACATTCAAGCCATCAAGGGTTACGCCGCCATAGTCCCCCCGATCTACGTGGAAACCAAAGGCGACCTCACACGCGCCGGCTGTCGGCTTCGAAGTTAAGGGCGCGTTTGGCGAAAAGAGACAAGGACACACTACATCACAGTTACAATTCTCGAAGTAATCTCCCGCGATTTGCCAGCGGGTTTGTGTTGAAGCCATGCGTCACCTCCATGTGCGCTTTTACTACTACTTGTTCAGTTTGGCTTATAAGGTCATTCCATAAGAATGACCGTTCTCATATTACTCAATCGACTGAAAACGCTTGCGAGAAATGACCTCCTTTCTTGCCTGTACATCGCTACAATCCCTGCGCAGGGCGTTCCACCTACTCCACCTCCACAATGAGGTAGACCGAGAAGGAAATTGCCTGGCACACGAGCGAACTCGCTGAAGCCACCATGCCGGGAAATTCCCTGAGTGCTGCCAAAATCAAAGGCCAGCACTGCATCGCCCGGCTGGAAACGCGGATCAGCCGACTCGACCACCGCTCCTGCCAGCTCTAAACCGGGCACCAGCGGATAGGTCCGTGCCACGTTGCCATTGGGGATGCAGACGAGGGCATCTTTGTAGTTCACCGCCGCGTACGCCACCTGGATCAGCACGTCCCCCGGGGGTAACTCACGCTGGTCCAACTACTGTATGCACATCGTAAATCCGTCAGCAGTCTGTTTGACAACAAATGCTCGGAAAGGTGCTATCATAGCACTTCCCTCTTTCTCTGGTGTACTCTGCCACCTGTTCTCTCCATTGTCGGCCTACGAGAACAATCATGGTTCTCATCTACTTACCCTCTGCTGCGTACCGGTTCGTAACTGCTGGAAACTGGCGCGCTTCCCTCCCTCGCTGGCGCTGTCACGTCAGGCCGCCTGAATGCGGATAGTTCCCGTCGAAGCACAGCCAGGATAATGCGTGGTTGGAATAGCGTTGACAAGGGTTTGAGCAGGTTCCGCACGCGCAACAAGGTTGCCGTCATACGTGGATCGGATGCGGTCAATTCAATAACGCGGCGCATGTACCTGTTGAGCAGGAGTGCGCTGAGCGATCTCTTCCCCTCAGTACCTGGATAGCGCAAATCTTCACCCGTTGAGAGCAGCCAGGGAGTTTTGATATCTCTGGCGATCGCTTGCTGGAATCGCTGCGTGAAACCAACCACGCCGTTGTTCCCGGCGAACATCTCCTGCTCGCGCAGGCAGCGATCGAGTGCCTGCGCTTCGATGGCTGCAACTGATATGCCCTGGCCATAGACCGGATTAAAGCTACATGCTGCGTCACCCATGATGATGAAGCCCTCCGGGAGGCGTTCCATGCGCTCATAATGCCGCCAGCGATTCGCGGAATACTTGTACACCGCAACAGGTGTGACCGGTTCCGCGTCTTTAATGGCTTCGTAAAGGTCCGGCTGAGCTAGGCTGCGAGCAAATTCCAGGAAACCGACCTCGTCGTCGGGTGGATAGTCGCGCAGCGAGCCTACCAGCGTGACCATCCAGTAGCCGCCCTGGATGGGGAGGATGACTCCCCCGCGTTTGTCACCGGGTGGTCTTCCAAAGATGAGCAGCGCTTTCCAATTGGCGGGAAGGTGGGCGGGGCAGCGATAGATGCGCGTGGCGTATCCAATCTCGATTTTGACGCTGGTTTCCTGCACATTCCCATACCCCAATGAGTTGAGCCATTGCGGCGCACGCGAACCGCGTCCGCTGGCATCCACGATGAGGTCGGCAGCCAGCGCCTCCTCGTGCTGCTCTCCAGAGCGGTATCGCAGCATGACGCCGGTGATGCGGTCATTGTACGTACACAACTGTGAAACCTCGCAGGCATCCCTGATACGCACATTGTCCCTGGCAACCAGTTGGTCTCGCACGTGCTGCTCAAGGAATGGGCGGCTCTGGAATAGGGTTTTGACGGGACTCCGAACGGGCGCCATCCAGACGCCGAGCTGATTCCAGCGTACATCCTCTGTGCCTACCGTGATCGCACCGTCCTGGGCAAGTGTAGGAAAGAGGTCGGGAAAGTACTCCCCCATGATGGCCACTCCACGCGCCAGCCACCCATGCACATGTCTTCCCTGCGGTATCCCTTTGCGCGCCTCGGCATCTCCGGTCAATTTATCGCGCTCGATAATTGTGACCTGTTCACAATGATCCGAGAGGACACGGGCGGCCAGCAATCCGGCCATACTTCCGCCGATTACTACGGCGTGGTGCCTGTCGCCCGTGTCCTGCGCCGCTTGTTTGCTACTCATGATTTTCCTCCATGCGATCCTTTCCTGGCTCCATTGAGTCGGCTTCGGCAGGTTGTGAAGTGCCGAAAGGCTAGGCTTCGGCGATGAGCGCGATAGAAATCTTCATTCCCTTCGGATGGATGGGAAGTTTCGCTCCCTGGCGGGCCGGCGGATGCTCAGGAAACCATTTTCCCCACTCTTCGTTCATCCCAGCGAAGTCACTTTCCTCACCCAGGATGAAGGTCGTGTTCACTGCTCTCTCAAGGGAACTCTTCGCTGCTTGCAGAATAGCTGCGATGTTCTTCAAGCATTGAGCCGTCTGTTCCTGGATGGTTGTTCCCACAACCTCACCCGTCCTGGCATCAAAGGGTCCCTGGCCAGCGACAAAGACAAATCCTCCAGACTTCACCGCTTGACTATACCCGGCCAGGGATCTCGGTGCTTCATCAGTGTGTACGATGATTTTCGCCATTTCCTTTTTCTCCGTTGGTCGGCTTGATATTCTGATTCACGTGGAACAGATTGCCCGGATCATACTTTGCTTTGATCTGTGCCAATCGGGTGTAGTTGTCGCGGTACGCCGCTTTCACATTGTCTGTACCCTCATCCATCATCATATTGATATAGCCCCCTCCCGCCGAATAGGGATGTAGCGCCATCCAATAGTCCCTGGCCCACTGGATCATGCGTTCGTTGTTGGCCGGGTCGGGGTCAACGCCGACGATCACTTCAGCAAAGTTGGCGCCACGGAAGCTGAACGCGGTATCACTCGTGCTGGCCCGATGGGCTGCCCCATTGATGGGATAGATGTGCATCGTCGAGTGCATCGTCGGCAGTTGTGCGCCATATTTCAGGTGCAGATCGATGGCCCTGTCACTCAGGTCGTTGAAGAAGTCGGTCTTCCAGTACCACTGCAAGCCCTTTGGATAGAGCGCGTCGAAGAGGCTCTGAAGTACTGGCCACGGAATCGGCCCGGCGAAATCCACCGCTGCGGGGATGTTGGCGCGTATGGGTTGGAACAGCTTCTCGGCCTGCTCTAGCGGCGCGGTGGAACACCACACGATGGCGCACATCTTCTGGAGGTGGAACTGCTCCGGGAATGGGGGTGCGGGTGGCACCGTAACAAACCCGAACCAACCGTTGATCTCCTCAGGCGCATTCAAGATGAACTCGCGCCAGAACTTCATGACGTCTGCCGCCTGTTCGAAGGGCCAGAGCATCGGCCCGCCATAAACCGTGCTGATGGGATGCAGCTGGAACAGAAAGGATGTGACGACCCCGAAGTTGCCGCCACCACCGCGGACTGCCCAGAACAGGTCAGCATGGTCGTCGGCGCTGGCCGTGACGAAGCTGCCATCAGCGAGCACCATGTCAACACCCAACAGGTTGTCGATCGTCAGACCAAGTGTACGCGAGAGGTAGCCGGTGCCTCCACCCAATGTCAGCCCACCGACGCCGGTGGTCGAAATAAAGCCGCTTGGCGTGGCCAGCCCAAAGGGATGAGTGGCATGATCTACGTCGCCCCAGGTGCAGCCAGCTTCAACGCGAACCGTACGCGCAGTTGGGTCGACGCGAATACCCTTCATGTCTGATAGGTCGATCACCAGGCCGCCGTCGCAGGTGCCCAGGCCAGGACCGCTGTGACCACCGCCTCGCACGGCCAACGTCAGTTCGTGATCGTGGGCGAAGTTGATCGCCGCGATCACATCGGCCACATCCACGCAGCGGGCGATCAGCGCGGGGTGCCTGTCAATCATGCCGTTATAGACCAGGCGAGCCTGCTCGTAGCCGGCATCGCCGGGACGAAGCAGCGTGCCGCGCAGGTGCGAGGTCAGCTTCTGGATGGCTGTCTCATCCAAAGCGACTGTTGTTATGTGTTGTTCCATCATTGCTTTCTCCTTGTGTGGATTCAAGCTTAGCGTTTGACTGCCACAGTCTCCAGGTATTCAGCGGGGGCTACTAGCGTGCCATCTTTCGCAAGATTGTATCTGTCCAGTAGTTGGAAAAGGTCCTGCGAAAGCCCTTGTTGTCCCGTTGCATCGAGCGATTGGAAAGCTGTGAAGACCGGGCCATAGTAGGTGCTAAAGATCTCCATCCAGTGGGCTGGAGAACGATAGCGAAACATGAAGGTGCGTTTCGAGGTCTGGAGCGAGGCGATTTCATTGCCAAAGAGCTCGCGCAAGCGCTCCTCCGTTCCCCACAGCGCACCCGGTTTCAGACCAGGAGCAGGAGGCATATACTTGCCGATGATCCGAAAGAGATCGCCGATAAATCCGGTTGGCGTCCAGTTCGCCAGGCCGACCTTCCCGCCTGAACGACAAACACGTAAAAGCTCGCTGGTGGCTTTCTCCTGGTTGGGTGCAAACATCACGCCGAGGGTTGATAGCACAATATCATAAGTGGCGTCGGCAACGGGAAGATTCTCTGCATCTCCCTCCTGGAAGGCGATGCGCAAGTGCTCGACCTCAGCTCGTCTGCGCCCGACCTCAAGAAGTGCCGGAACATAGTCGATACCCGTCACTTCGCAGAAGCGACGGGCGGCGGCAATGGCCGTGTTGCCACTTCCTGTTGCTACGTCAAGCACAGATTGACCGGCGTGCAGGTCTACCGCTTCACACAGTTCCTCGCTGATGATGATAAGTGTTGTGCCAATGACTGCATAGTCTCCTGCTGACCAGCTCTTCTGCTGGCGTGCTTTGACGGCGGTCAAGTCTGCTGTCGGTGATTGATGAGATACCATGATACTGCTCCTTTCGAATTTTTGGGCTTTGAAGTTGCTGAAACATATTCACAGGTTGCTGATAACATAGCATGGGCAGCGTTAGTACAACGTTTGTTGAGATAAGAAGAGGGAGCATTTTCGGAAGAGAATGAGAGCGCCTCTGAGAGTTATGCGTTATGCAAGCGTTATTGCATCCAGATAGAGTCAGATGCCCTATCTGGCATTCGCGTGATAGTTAGAGTTCCGCGAGGAGCTGGTGAGCCACCTGCAAGTCCGGCGTCTCAAACCCTTCCGTGAACCAATTGTACACATCCCTCAGCCGACGCGAGACGTCAGCTGATCGATTCTGTGCGCTCCATAACCGCGCCAGGCTCATCATCGCACGTAGCTCCAACGACCTGGCCTGCTGTGATCGTGCGATCTCGATCGCGCGGAGAAGCGCCGCTTCGGCATCAGAAGCGTCCGCGCCGTGCATGAGCAGGAACTCGCCTCGCAGTCGGTGCAACTCCGCGTCCCACCAACGTTCGTTATGTGTACGCGCTTCAGAGAGGGCCTCGTCGATGCAGGCGAGCCCCTCCTCAGCGCGCCCGGCTTGCCTACAGACCTGCGCGAGCAGCGAGAGGTAATACGGCAGACGCAATCTGGCACCCGATGCTTTGAATGCGGTGATCGAGTCACGCAGATTCCCGATGCGCTCCTCGTTGGGCTGCTCCAATGCCTGTGCATAGCTGACCAGGATGGTTGCCCAGGCGCGATAGTAGGGTGCCTCGTACTTGCTCGCGAGTGCGAGCGCCTGCTCAGCGTACTCGCGGGCGACTGCCTCATCGGCGCATAACTGCAGCAGCAAAGCCAGGTAGGATAACGCCAGCGCCTGGTTGAAAGGCTGATCCAGGTCCTGCACCAGTTTGACCGCGTCGCGTCCTCTCTCTAGCGCCTGCTGCGGATAGCCCAGGCACCAGAGCGCATGTGCTTGCCACGCTCGTGAATGTATTGCACAATTCCATCCCTGCGACTCCAGAATTTGAAGGATTTGATCAGGATCGTTTGTTGCAATGATCTCTGCAAATTGCGCGCTGGCCTCAGCGATCCTGCCCAGGTGCAGGCGCGCCCCGGCCAACATCATGCCGGCAAGCAGTGGTGGCACAGCGCCAAAAGAGCGCTGATACAGCGTATGCACCTCATCGGAGACCATTTGCGCACGTTCGAGTTTGGCCTGAACCAGGTAGACGGACTGCAATCCATAGAGCGTCTGCGCCCGCTGAGCGTCGTCACCGACCGTGTCGCACAACGCCAGGGCACGATCAAGTACACGCTCCAGTTCCGGTGTCGCCCAGCCTTTGGTCACGCGGTAGAGCGCTGCCAGTACCAGTTGCAGACCGAGTTCCTGCTTGCCGCGTTTCATACCGGCAGGCAGCAGTTCAAGCAATTCCAGACTCCGCGCCAGCAGGGCTATAGCATCCTCGTTCGCATACACGCGCTGTGCTACGGCTGCCGCGCGCTGGTAATAGGGAAGCGCCTGCTCGATCATACCTGCCTGCTCATAATGCGATGCAATCTGGCCGCTGACTGCGTCGAGATCATCCGCATGCATGGTTTCCATCGCTTGTGCAACGCGACGATGGAGCAGGCGGCGCTGCGGCGCGCTGATCTCTGCATATGCCACCTCGCGCAGCTTATCGTGAGTGAAATCATAACTGTTCGCGCCGTGTTCGCGCACGATTCGTTTGTGCCAGAGTTCATCCAGCGCGCTTAAGGCGCTCTCTGCGTCGGCGTTGCCACTACGAATCAAGAGATCAAGTGTAAATGCTCGACCGATGGTTGCTGCCAGTTCTGCAAATCCGCGGGCTGTGGAAGAGAGTTGAAGGAGGCGACCGGCGAGCACGGCATGCATTCGTGGTGGAAGCGTTCGCTCATCATCAAGCTGCGGTTGCTCGTATGAGCGCCTGGTCATTGTAATGCCCGCTACCGGCTCAGGCTCGGCATGCGCCATCTCGACCACGAACAGAGGATACCCTCCCGTCTCATAATACAGGTGCAACCCCTCGTCTATCGTCATCTCGCGCTTCGCTACCTGCGAGGCCAGCTTCGCGGTTTCTGCGGCATCAAGCGGCTCCAACGGAATTTCCGTCACGCGTATGGTATTGCGCAAATGCACCAGGAAGGTGTGCAATGGGTGCTGTGGTGGCAGCTCCTCCACGCGAGCGCTTCCAATGACGAGCAGCCGTGCCAGGGGGTCGAAGCGCAACAGGAAGTGTAACCATGCTAGCGTTTCTTGATCGCACCATTGCAAATCATCGAGTACCAGGAGCAGTGGCTGGGGCGCGAGAAGCATGGCACGAGCGAGGGCTTCAAAAAAGCGCTGTCGCTGGCCATACTCGGTTACTGATTCATTGCGCGGCAACTCGGGCAGATCTGCGAGCAGTTCGGGTAGGATACGCGCAATCTCGGTGAGCCAGACTGAGCCGAGCCGTCTGAGGGATGATCGCAGACCTTCGCTCCTGAGCCACTCTGTCACCGGTGCGAGCGAGAGCTGGCCCTCAGCGGCATAGGAGCGCGCCTTCGCAGTGACAACACCTTGCTGGCTTGCCCAGAGCAGGAATTCCTCAGCCAGGCGCGATTTGCCCACGCCTGCTTCCCCGCTGACCAGCACGAAGTGGGATCCTCCCTCCGCAGCGCGCTGCCAGGCATCGTGCAACTGCTCCCACTCGCGCCTTCGCCCGATGAGCGCCGTTGTAGCAGCAGGCAGCGGTTGATGAACGATGGCCTGGATGGCCGGCATCTCTTGCTGCATGAGTTGCTCGTAAGCCTCGCGAGTCGCCGGATCGGGTTCGATGCCCATTTCGCGTTGTAAGGTGGTGACACAGGTATGATAGACGTGCAACGCGCTGGCGCGATCGTTATTCAGGGCAAATAAGCGCATCAGACGGCGATAAAGGTCTTCGGAGAGAGGGTCGAGAACGAGCAATTGCTGAGCAGAGCGGATGGCGCTCATGGTGTCGCCTCGCACTTCAAAGAGGCGGAGCAACTCCGCCAGTGCCTGTAAGTGGCGCTGGCGGAGTTGCTCCCGCTCAGGCAGGATCCATTCATCATAGCAGCCAGGTAGTAAATCACCGCGATACAGACGTCCTGCCTGCTCAAGAGCAGCCTGGAGGGTGTGCTGGTCATTGTGTCGTCTGGCCTCGTCTGCGCGCGCGAGCGCCTGTTCGAATTCAGCCACATCCAGGCGGAAGGGCGTGACGGGGTGCCAGTGCAACATGTGCATATCGGCAGAGAGGAATTGCTCACCAACCGGAAGTGCCTGGCGCAACTGGTGGAGCAGTTGGCGCAAGTTATTGCGAGCCTGGGCCTCGGTTGTGTCGGGCCAGAAGAGGAAGGCAAGATGCTGACGCTGTTGAGGAATATCGTGATGCAACACGAGGTAGGCGAGCAATGATTGCAAGCGCGTGGTGTTGAGGCTGGTCACCTGCCGGTCATCGTAGATGAGGCTGAAATCGCCGAGCAATCGGATGTGAAGGGTTGGAACCATCATGATCTCCTAGACTCTCGCTCCTCCAATGACCGAACTACACGTTCTTTATCAAAGAGCGTCCATGTTATTCCGCGCTTGATCCAGCGTGAGATGGTTTGTGCCACCCTGGTGTACGCGGTGGATGTGGAGGAAAGAGCACTGTGTTTTCTCGAATGCGGGCGGTCCACATGGCACCGCACTCCCGGCACTCTGCAGGTGTCATCACGGTCGTAGCTCCAGGCGGTCCAATAAAGAATGTTCTGAGAGACGAGAAGTGCCTGCAGAAAGCATACGCGATTTTGTGGAAAAAAACAATCCTGTGTATTCAAGGGGAAAATGGCCGATGTATGCTATCCTGGCAGCTTGTCGGAGAAAAGCGAAAGCGTGCCTCTCTTCCTTTGCTTAGAGCATATCTGACAACAGACCTATGCTTACAGCATAGAAAGAGCGTTGGAAACATGCTGAAAGCAAAGTATAATCGGAGCGAGGGACAGGAACATTGATACTCCCTCAAAAAGGAGAGGGCGGAGTGTGACAGGGAAAAGACGATACTCCCTCAAGCACGTTCGGCTCACAAGGGAGAGCTTGTGTCTGGTTTCTTTGCTCATGCACCTCTCCGACATTTTAGAGGCGATTTCTGGAAATTTTGGAGCGGGCAGACCATTTCTACGCTTGGCAGCTCAGTGACTAGCTTCGCATTGCCCTTGCTCGTCTTCAAATTGACCAACTCGCCTCTTAATCTTGCGCTGACGATGGTTTTTACTGTCCTGCCATATCTCCTCTTCGGGTTAGCAATCGGTGTCTGGGTTGATCGCACCACATGAGTAGAACCTTCAAAAAGGTGGACGACGACCGGGCGCTCGATCTGATGGTGCGGCTGGGCGATTGTCTGCCACGGCCGTGTTTAAGAAGGAGGGAAAACTATGCCTAAAAGAGCTTCTTACCTGCCACGCGGGCAGCGCATGTTTAACGCCATTTTTGGGGCAATGATACGCCTTGGGATGATACCGAGAACACATTTAATGAGCGTACCTGGTCGCAAGAGCGGGAAGATGCAGACCATCCCTCTGTATGTTCTGCATCACGAGGGGCAGCGCTGGCTTGTCGCTGGTTTTGCAGGCTCCGATTGGGTAAAGAATTTGCGCGCTGCAGGATGGTGCAAGTTCCTCCATGACCGCGGGGAGGAACGGGTACAGGTGATCGAAGTGGAGGATCCGGAGATTCGGACCGTCGTGCTGCGAGAGTTTGTACGGAATGCACCCGGCGCGCACAGAGGATATTCAATCAGCCCGGATGCGCCTCTTGAGGATTATGCTGCCATTGTGCCAGAGCATCCTGTTTTTCGCGTGATGGAACAAGCATAACGCGTATATCCGGTTTTTCAGCGAGCATTCACAAGTCATGCCACCAGGCGAATTACCTCTTGATCTCTTCCTACAGACCATCTATACTAGGGCGCGGATAATCTTATAGAAAACAAGACAAGAAGAGATCGATATCTTATGAAAATCGTGGTTCGTTGGCGTCCGCTCGCTTTATTTGGTCTGGCCGTGCTGGGGTTAGCCCTGCGCCTCTATGGTCTCAATTGGGATCAAGGGAACAACTTTCACCCGGACGAGCGGCAGATCATGTTCCATGTGATGGCTCTTTCGTGGCCGAAAAGCCTGAGCCAGTTTCTTGATCCCGTCAATTCGCCGCTCAATCCTCATTTCTTCGCCTATGGCACGTTCCCCATGTATCTGCTGGCAATCGCGGGCAACATCATCGCCCGCTTTTATCCGGCCATCGATACGTTGCCCAACCTCACACTCGTTGGGCGCGTTCTCTCGGCCCTCTTCGATACCGGCACGATCCTTCTTACCGGATGGCTGGCTCTGCGGCTCTCCAACGATACCACGCCGGGGCGCCCGCGCGCCTGGAACCTTGCGCTGCTCGCGGCGGCCCTCGTCACCTTCACGCCATTTGAAATCCAGCAGGCCCACTTTTTCACAACTGACGATATTTTGCTTTTCTTCACCGTGCTGACCGTGCTAGCCTGTGTCACCCTGGTCGATACCGACAAGGTGATACGCTGGTCGATGGTGGCCGGCCTGGGCTTTGGCTTAGCGATGGCGACCAAGTTCAGCGCGGCTCCCCTGGCCGCTCCCTTGCTCGTCGCCTTGCTCTTACGCTGGTACAGGCACGACTTCTCCTCGTCGCTGCTTTCGCTGCTTGTCACCGCATGCGCGACCATGGTGTCGTTTCTTGTAGCCATGCCCTACGCGCTGCTCGATTATTCCAACTTTGTCCAGCAGGTGACATACCAGGGCGACCTCGCGCGCGGCCTGATCGACCTGCCATACGTGCGCCAGTTCGCCGGCACGACGCCCTATGTCTACGAATTGCATGACCTGGTTCTGTGGGGTCTGGGCCTCATGCTTGGCATCACTGCCCTGGCCGGGCTGCTCTGGTTCCTCTGGCGCACGTGGAAGCGTACCGCCGGAACCTGGATGGTTCTTCTCGCCTGGATTATCGTCTATTTCGCCATTGTCGGCAGCTTCTATGTCAAATATATGCGCTACGTGTTGCCTATCTATCCCTTCCTGGTGTTGATGGGCGCGGCGCTCTTGTTGGCCCTATTGCAATTCGTCAAGGATAGCGGATACACCTCTATCGTCGTGCGCGCTTTGCCCTATGCCGCTATTGTGCTGGTGCTGGCCGGAACCATCTTCCAGGGACTCGCCCTTCTGAATATTTACAGCCAGACCAGCACGCGCATCCAGGCGTCAACCTGGATCTACCAGCACGTCAAGCCCGGCAGCGTGCTG